>Ga0208736_1000585_pt1 | contig 10267 bp, 14 predicted proteins | sample AntDryMetagUQ255_FD_188090 | JGI IMG/M metagenome (GOLD analysis project Ga0208736, IMG submission 188090) | Polar desert microbial communities from Antarctic Dry Valleys - UQ255 (SPAdes) | ecosystem: Environmental > Terrestrial > Soil > Desert | place: Antarctic Dry Valleys | collected 2008-12-31 | reverse complement strand
CGGCCGAACACCCGGGGTCACGCCTCGACCGCTTCGACACCTACATCGACTGCCTGCAGGCGTATCGCACGACGGCGCTGCCCCTGTCGGCACTGGCTACCTTCAGCATCGTCGAGTCGGCCGCGGCCAGTTACCGCCACGACGACGATGTCCCGGCCGGCGCCGGCCTCGACCGCTGGGCCCGCCACTGTTGGCTGGCCGTGGGCCGGGGCACGCTGCACCAGGACCTGTACGTGGCCCCTGACTCGCTGACCGACGCCGAATGGGCGGTGCTGGCCGAGGCGCTGGGCTGGGCAAGGGAGCGTCAACACGTCCTGGCCCGCAGCCGAATGGTCCTCGGCGATCCCGCCCGGGGAGAGATCTACGGGTTCGTGGCGCGCAGAGATGCTGTGGCCACCGCCTGCCTCCGCAACCCCTCCATCGACGCGCAGTCGGTCGGGCTCGACTGGGCGGCCCTCCTCGGTTCGACCGGCTCCGGACCTCTGACGATCGTCAGCCGCTACGGCCGCGCCGTTCCCCTCCACGGGCCGCTGACCCTCGACCCCTTCGAGGTGCTGGTGCTCGAGGCCGGCATCGACCCCGGTTGACAGGAGGCCGGCGACGGTCCCCGCCGGAACGTCGCTACGCCGCCACTCCGACCTCCGACGGCTCCTCGGTGTCCGCCCGGCTCCGACGGGCGCGACGGATCCGGATGCCCGATGCCGCGGCCACGGCTGCGGCCAGGCTGAAGGCGCCCCCGAGGGCGAGGCCGACCCTGGGCCCCCACGCCTCGGAGACCCAGCCCAGCAGGGGACCGCCCAGCGGAGTGCTCCCGAGGAAGAGCAGGCCGTAGAGAGCCATCACCCGACCCCGCATGGCCGGGTCGGAGTGAAGCTGGAGGGTGGTGTTGGCGGTGGCCAGGAAGAGCATGACCGACAGGCCCACCCCCACGAGCAGGACCCCGGTCGACCACGCGGTCGGCGCCGCCGAGGTGGCCAGCATCAGCACGCCGAAGGCGATCCCGGATCCGAGCAGCAGGGTGCGGGTGGGCCGGGCCCGGCTGGCGGCGATCAGGGCCCCCACGAGGGACCCGAGCGACATCAGCGCGGTGAACACGCTGTACAGGCCGGCGCCGCCGTCGAAGGTGAAGCGGGCGAGAAGGGGCAGGAGCACGACGAAGTTGAAGCCGAACATCCCGAGCACCGCGACGAGCAACAGCGTCGAGCGCAGGGTCGCGTCGGCCCAGGCGTAGCGCAGCCCGGCCCGCACCTCACCCCGCCGGCGCGCCGGCCGCTCCCGCCGGAAGAGCTCGTCGGTGCGCATGGCCACCAGGGCGGCGATGACGGCCAGGTAGGACAGGGCGTTGGCCAGGAAGGCAGGGGCGATGCCGAGGGAGGCGATGGTGATGCCGGCTGCCGCCGGCCCCAGGATGCGCCCGGTGTTGAACATGGCGCTGTTCAGCCCCACCGCGTTGGGCACCTCGTCGGGGCCCACCATCTCGGTCACGAAGGACTGGCGGGTCGGCATGTCGATCATGGTCACCACACCCAGGAGGAAGGCCATCCCGTAGACCATCCACAGCTCCACGGTGTCGGTGACGACCAGGCCGTACAGCACCAGGGCCAGCAGGCCGCCGGCCACCTGGGTGCCGATGAGCAGCTTGCGCTTGTCCGAGCGGTCGGCCAGGAGGCCGCCCCACAGGCCGAAGAGGAGCATGGGAAGGAACTGCAGGGCGACGGTGATCCCCAGATCCACCCCGCTGCCGGTCAGGCTCAGCACCAGCCATGTCTGGGCCACCGTCTGCATCCAGGTGCCGGTGACCGACACGAGCTGGCCGAAGAAGAAGAGGCGGTAGTTGCGGATGCGCAGCGATCGGAAGGTGCGCGTCCCGGCGCTCCGCAGCGCAGTCATCCGTCCTCCAGGAAGCGCTCGAGCACCCGGGCGGCGTTCTGGAGCGTGACCCGGTCGGCGGGATCGAGGCTGCGCAGGCGCTCGGCCAGGTAGGCGTCCTTCTGCTTGCGGCTGCTGTCGAGGAACCGATGCCCCGCCGGCGTGGTCTCCACCCGTGCCACCCGTCGGTCGCTCCGGTCGACTGTGCGACTCACCAGCCCCTGCTCCTCGAGGCAGGCGACGATCTTGGTCATGGTCGGCGGCTTGACCCGTTCGGCGTTCGACAACTCCCCAAGGGTCAGAGGGCCCAGACGCTCCACGCTGGAGAGCGTCGCCAACTGGGAGGGCGAGAGCTCGCCGGGCGACTGGGTGCGCAGCCGGCGGGCCAGGCGGGTGACGACCAGGCGTAGACGCGAAGCCAGCTCGGTTTCGGAGATCGGGGCTGCGGAGATGGGACCCATCCTTTCCCAAACTAATTAGTCATGTGAACTATTTCCGGGCGGGTGGAGAGGACGGCGTTGCTAGCGTCGTCGCCCATGCCCCTTCACGATGGAATCGTCGGCCCCGTTCCCGAGGGGCGCGACCCCGACGAGTACGACAAGCTGCGCCGCCGGGTGATGTGGACCATGCCGTACGGGCTCTACGTGGTGGGCAGCCGGGCGGGCGAACGGCGCAACGCCATGACCTTGAACTGGGCCACCCAGGTCAGCTCGGACCCCAAGATCGTGGCCATCGGCGTGGAGAAGTCGGCGCTCACCACCGAGCTCATCGCCGAGGGCGGGGTGTTCAGCCTGAACATCGTCGACCGCGAGGACCGGGCCATCGTGCGGAAGTTCACCAAGCCGGTCGAGGTCGACCTCGGGGCCCATACCCTGAACGGCTTCGCATTCCACGACGGCCCATCCGGCGCTCCCGTCCTCGACCAGGCCGTGGCCTGGCTGGATTGCCGGCTGCACAGCGCCATCGACCTGGGCGATCACACCCTGTTCCTCGGCGAGGTGGCCGACGCCGGCTTCCAGAAGCCCGAGGACACCCCGGTCCTGCGCATGGAGGACACCCGCATGAACTACGGCGGCTGACCCCCGGTGCGCCTGGCCAGCTTCAACGTCCTGCACGGCCGATCGCTGGTCGACGGAAAGGTGTCGACGACGAGGCTGGTCGAGGCGTGTGTCTCCCTCGACGCCGATGTCCTCGCCCTGCAGGAGATCGACCGCGGCCAGGCCCGGTCGGGGGGCGACGACCAGACGGCGGCGGTGGCCGACGCCATGGGTGCCCGGAACTGGCGGTTCGAGCCGGCGTTGGTGGGCGAACCGGGCGCCACCTGGCGTGCCGCAGTGGACGGCGATCATGCCGCCGGCCCAGCCGGCGAGGGCGATCATGCCGCCGGCCCAGCCGGCGAGGGCGACGCGACCGACCCCGGGCCCGGCTACGGCGTGGGCCTCGTCTCCCGCCTGCCGGTCCGGGCCTGGCACGTGGTCCGCCTGCCGGCAGCCAGGGTGCGGGCGCCGGTTGCCGTGCCCGGCGGCCGGGGGCGCTTCATCCTTCTTCCCGACGAGCCCCGGGTGGCGCTGGCCGCCGAGGTCGAGACATCCGGGGGGCCGGTGGTGGTCGCCACCACCCATCTCTCGTTCGTGCCGGGGTGGAACCTCGTCCAGCTCCGGCGGGTCACCAGGGCCCTGGCCGGGTTCGGCCTTCCGTGCATCCTCCTGGGCGACCTGAACGTGCCGGGGGGCCTGCCGGCCCGGGTCACGGGCTGGCGGGCCCTGTCCAGGGTCAGGACCTATCCCGGTGCGAAGCCCTCACTGCAGATCGACCACGCCCTGGGACACGGGCTCCTGCCGGTCGTCACGAGCGCGACGGCCCGCGAACTGCCGCTGTCGGACCATCGCGCCCTGATCGTCGACTTCCTCTAACGTGACGCCGGATGGCCACGAAACCCCTCACCAACGCCGGCTGGGGATTCGAGACCAACTGCTACGTCTGCGAGCCGGCCAACCCCATGGGGCTGCGGATCGCCTTCTTCCACGACGACGAGGCCGACCTGGTCACTGCGGAGTTCCGTCTCGGCGCCGAGCACTCCGGCGCTCCGCACTACGTGCACGGGGGCGTCCTGTTGGCCATTCTCGACGAGGCGATGGCCTGGGCCGCCATCGCCGTGGCCGGGAGGTTCGCGGTGGTGCAGTCCACCGCCACCACCTTCGACCGCCCCGTGCGGGTGGACGAGCTCCACCGGGTGGAAGCGTCGGTCCACGACCGCACCGATACCGCCGTGACGGCCAGGGCCTCCGTCGCCGACGCCGCCGGACGGCGCTGCGCCGAGGCCCGGGCCCGCCTGGTGGTCCTGTCCACCGCAGTGGCCGGCGCCGCCATCGGACCGGTCACCGGCGCCGACATCCGCTATCTCCGGCCATCGTCGTGAAGGAGACTCGGTCGTGAGGACCGCCCGTCCGTCCCAGGAGATCCGCCCATGAGCGCCCCCGACATCAGCATCGACGAACTGGTCGCCGCCCGCGCCGGTGGGCCCGTGCCCCTGGTCGACGTCCGCCAGCCCGAGGAGTACGAGGCGGGGCACGTGCCCGGGGCCAAGCTCATCCCTCTGGCCGATGTCGTGGCCCGGGTGGGCGAGATTCCCACCGACGCTCCGGTGTACGTGATCTGCCAGAGCGGCTCCCGGAGTCAGCGGGCGGCCGACTACTTCCGCAACCTGGGCATCGACGCCTACAACGTGGCCGGCGGCACCAAGGCCTGGATCGACGGCGGGCACGACACGGCGCACGGGCCCTTCCCCGGCTGACCGTCGTCCCCTCGAGGCGCGAATCAGACGAGGAAGCGGAACGCGGGTGAGCCGGCGGACAGCCGCTCGATGTGCAGCCCGCTGGCGTCCATGCGGGCCAGCAGTGGCCCGAGATCGCCGGTGGCGGCCAGCTCCACGCCCACCAACGCCGGGCCGATCTCGCGGTTGTTCTTCTTCACGTACTCGAACAGCGTGATGTCGTCGGTCGGGCCCAGGACGTTGTCGAGGAACCCCCGCAGCGCGCCGGGCTCCTGGGGGAACTCCACGAGGAAGTAGTGCTTCAGGCCCTGGTGGACCAGCGACCGCTCCACCACCTCGCCGTAGCGACTCACGTCGTTGTTGCCCCCGGAGAGCACGCACACCACTGTTCCGCCGATCGGGACGGCCAGGCCGGACGACAGGGCGGCCACGGCCAGTGCCCCCGCCGGCTCGGCGATGATGCCGTCACGCTGGTAGAGCTGCAACATGGTGGTGCACACACCGCCCTCGGGGACGGTCATGACCAGGTCGACCAGCGAGCGGATCAACTCGAAGGTGTGGGCCCCCGCCCGCCGGACCGCAGCGCCGTCGACGAAGCTGTCGATGGAACCGAGGGTGACCGGCCCGCCGGCATCGAGCGCGGCGCGCATGCTGGCCGCCCCCGCCGGCTCCACGCCCACCACGCGGGCTCTCGGCGTGGCCCCGGCCGCGACGACGCCGCATCCCGCAGCCAGGCCGCCACCGCCGACCGGAACGACCAGCAGGTCCGGTGGCCCGCCGAGCTGGTCGAAGATCTCCGAGGCCACCGTGCCCTGACCGGCGATCACCAGGGGATGGTCGAACGGCGGCACCAGCACCGACCCCCGCCGGGCGGCCAGTTCGGTGGCCTCCTCCTGGGCGTCGTCGTAGGTGTGACCCTCGACGACGATCGTGGTCTCCGGCCCGCCCAGGGCCTTGATCTGCTCCCGCTTCTGCCGGGGGGTGGTGCGGGGCAGCACGATGCGGCAGTCCACGCCCAGGCGCCGGCAGGTGTAGGCCACCCCCTGGGCGTGATTGCCGGCGCTGGCGCAGACCACGCCGGTGGCCCGCTCGGCGGCATCGAGCGAGGCGATGAAGTTGTAGGCCCCCCGCAGCTTGTAGGAGCGGACCGGCTGGAGGTCCTCGCGCTTCAGCCACACCTCGGCGCCCAGCGACTCCGACAGGCGGTCGTTGCGCTCCAGCGGAGTACGTACAACCACGTCGTGAAGGCGCTCGGCGGCGGCCCGGACGTCGTCGGCCGACACCGGGGTCGGGTGGGTGGGGGTCTGCGGTTCCACGGTCCCGGCATGTCTACTCGCCGGTCGAGGGCACGGCGACGTCTTTACGTCCGGGGGTGGCGGCTCAGGAGATGGCGAAGACCTCGGTGAGCCCGGTGATCTCCAGCACCCGGCGGGTGCTCGGCGAGGGCGAGCGCAGCGCCATGTCGCCGCCGTGCCCGCGTAAGTGCTTGAGGGAGTTGATCAGCACCGACAGGCCGGTGGAGTCGATGAACGCCAGGTCGGCAAGGTCGACGGTGACCAGCTGGGCGCCCTCCGTCGAGACACGTACCAGCTCGTCCCGAAGTTGAGGGGCGGTGGACATGTCGAGCTCGCCGGCGAGGCGTACCTCGTACCGGCCGGCGTCGCCGGAGACGAGCACCTGCAACGCACCCGGAGCCGGCACGACCGCGTGGCCGCCCTCGGACCATGATCCCCCCGTGCTGAGCACGTTGCCTCCCGGTGAGTGGGCACGACGCATGACTCGCCATGACACAGCTGACTTTTCAACCGCGGTTGAATTGTCGCGCGGGATGGGTGTTCCGACAACGTACGTTCAGGCGCCGGTGTCCTCCGCCCCGGGCCGGAGGTCCACCCGCAGGACGAGCACACCGTCGTCGAGGGATCCGGATGCGTCGCCCAGCATGGCGAAGTCCTGGAAGTCGAGCTGCATGCGCTCGACGAAGCGGCGGCGGTCGGCACCCTCGAGCGGCGGGACCCCCCGGCTTCGCACCGCCTTGGCCCGCTCCCGGAAGCGGGCCACCATGGCCTCCACGTCGAAGTCCGGTGCGGGCTGGGAGTCAGTCATGTCGGAATCAACGCTAGCCACTGGCGCGCCTGTAGAGTGTCGTCGCACGGTCGGCAGCACGAGTTCGGGAGCACCCAGGTGAAGAAGGGACGGCACCGGCGCTTCGAGGAGGCTCGCGCCCTCAAGCGCACCACAGAGCCAAGGGTGGAGCGCTGCCCCGAATGCAGTGCCGTCCCGGACGACGAGCACGCCTCGTGGTGCCTCTACGAGGAGGCCGAGGAGGACGACGGCGAGGATGACGGCACCTCCGACCACGCCGTGGAGAGCGGGAACCAGGAGTAGGCGGCGCCGACCGCCGTCGCGCCCGCCGGGTTATCCGGTGCGAACCGTCGGATGGGGGAGCGGGATGCTTCCGGTCGAGCGGGCGTCGAGGTAGGCGGTGAGCCGGGCGTGGACCTCGTCGCCCACCAGGCCGGTGAGCTCGTCGGCCATGGTGCGGTAGACCGGACCGGCGCCGGCGAAGGCCTCGGGCGCCTCGGTGCACCACCAGTGGAACTCGTCTCCGCCGTCGCCCCAGTCGGACCGCCTCCATTCGACGATGGTGGACGTGATGTGCCCGCCACCGTCGTCGCGCTCCTCCCGGCGCAACGGAAGCTGCCAGCACACGTCGGGCTTGAGGTCCATCGGCCGCTCGCCCCGGTCGAGGGCGGCGCGGTGCAGTGCGCAGCCCGCCCCGCCGGGGAACCCGGGACGGTTGAGGAACACGCATGCGTCGGCCACCATGTGCGTCACCCGCTCGTCGCTGGTGTTGGTCGTGACCACCCCGCGCTGCAGGCCCTCCCTGCGGAACTGCCACTGCGCCGGCGTGAGCGTGACCGCGGCCGCCTCGACCCGGGCCTCGTCACCGGCGTCGGTGAAGTGGGCGCCGTAGGAGCAGCACCCCTGCACCAGCTCGGGCGCCGGCCCGGTGAGCACGCCCTGGCATCCCCGCCCGAAGATGCACTCCCATCGGCTCAGGAGGAAGGTGACGTCGAACACCCACGTCCGCTCCTCCGTCGGGTCCTCGAACGACACCCACTCGCGGTCAGTCTCGCCCAAGGCCGTCCTTCCCGGCCGTGGCCAGCTCCCCGAACAGCTCGCCGGCGGCCAGGAGGCCCTTCCAGAACTGGTCCATGACCATGCGCTCGTTGGGGGCGTGGAACCGGTCGTCGGGCAGGGCCACACCCAGGTACAGGACCGGCGCCGACAGCACCCGGCCCAGCGCCTCCTCCGGCCCACTGCCCCCGATCCGGGTGAAGAGCGGGGCGATGCCCCACACCCGCTCCACCGCCCGGCACAGCCCGGCCATGGCCGGATGGTCCACCGGCGTGAGGGCCGGCGCCACGCCCCCCATCCTGGTGATCTCCACCTCCACCCCCTCGGGCACCTGGGCGCGCACCCACGCCTCGAAGGCGGCGCCGACGGTGTCGGGGTGCTGGTCGGGAACGAGGCGGAAGGTGACGGTGAACCGGCCCTGGGCGGGAACGATGGTCTTCACGCCCGCTCCGGCGTATCCCACGGCGATGCCCACCACGTCGCAGGTCGGCCGGGTCCAGATGCGCTCCAGCAGCGACCTCCCGACCTCGCCCTCGAGCCGCTGCACGCCCGCCATGTCCTTCCATGCGTCCTCGTCGACGGGGATGGCGGCCAGCGACGCCTCCTCGGCGGCGGTGAGCGGGCGCACGTCGTCGTAGAAGCCGGGAAGGGCGACGCGGGCGTCGGGGTCGTGGAGGGCGGCCACCATCCGGGCGATGAGATGGGCGGGATTGGGGACGGCGCCACCGAAGAGGCCGGAGTGCAGGTCGACCTCCGCCGTCCGCAGGGCCACGCCGTAGGCGATGAGGCCGCGCATGCCCACGCAGACCGACGGGACATCGGGCGCCCACATGTCGGTGTCGGAGACCACGACCACGTCGCAGGCCATGCGCACACGCTCAGCCTCCAGCAGGGCCTCGAAGTTCGGGCTCCCCACCTCCTCCTCGCCCTCGACGAGGAACTTGACGTTGACCGGCAACCGCCCGGCCGCCAGCAGGCCCCTCACCGCCTCCACCTGGAACAGGGTCTGGCCCTTGTCGTCGATGGCGCCCCGGCCCCGGAGCTCCCCGTCGGCCAGCACGGGCTCGAACGGTGGCGACGCCCACTCCTCCAGCGGGTCCACCGGCTGCACGTCGTGATGGCCGTAGACCAGGACGGTGGGGGCGCCCGGGCCGGCATGGAGGTGGTCGGCGTACACCGAAGGCAGGCCGGCGCCGCCGGCGGTCTCGAGCACCTCGACGTGATCGAGGCCGGCGTCGGTGAGCAGTGCGGCGGTGAACTCGGCGGAGCGGCGAACGTCGCCGGCCCGGTCGGGGTGGGCCGAGATCGACGGGATGCGCACCCAGTCGCACAGCGTGGCCACGATGCGGTCGCGTTCGGTGTCGACCCAGTCCCCGAGCAGCAGCTTCACCGGGCGTAGGGTACCGGCGTGCCGCCTTCCGGAGAGCCGGCCGACGTCGACCACCTTCGTGAACGCCTCGAGGGGATCGCCGAGGAGCTGGCCGACCTGGCCATCGAGCGGTTGCGGGCGGCGGTGGACGGGAACGAGACTGCGGCAGCGGAGGAGCGCGGCATCACCCGGGCCCGCCGGGCCGTCGAGAAGGCGGCCAACCTGCTCCGAACCGACTGATGTGGCTGCAGAGAGCCGCGCCGACGCGGCCGACTGCACCGGTTCGGCTAGCCGGAGGCGAGCTTCTCCTGGGCCAGGTGGGCCTCCCGGCCGACGCCGGCGGTGATGCCCCGCCGCCATGCGGTGGTGCGGGCGTGGCGGGCCACCTTGGCCGCCTCCCACGCGGCGCGCTCCTCGGCGGCCGTGTCGTGGTCGACAGTGGCGTCCGGGCCGGGAGAGATGACGCTCTCGTGCCCGTCGCTCCAGCGGACCCGATAGCGCTGGGAGCCCACGCCGTCGACCAGCTCCAGGATCTGCCCGATGCGCGACGCGTGCGCCCCGTGCACCACCAACCGGTCAGCCACTCGTGCCTGCATGTGCTTCCTCCTCACAGATCAGCCTCGTTCCTCCTCACTCTCGGCATTCGGGGCGGAGAGGTTGAGCGCGATCGCCGAGCCGGCGGTGGGAGCCGGGTAGGCTGAACTCCCGTGGCGAAGCACATTTTCGTAACGGGCGGGGTCGCGAGCTCCATCGGCAAGGGACTGACGGCTGCGTCCCTGGGGCGGCTGCTCAAGAGCCGGGGGCTGCGGGTCACCCTGCAGAAGCTCGATCCGTACATCAACGTCGACCCGGGCACCATGAACCCCAGCCAGCACGGTGAGGTGTTCGTGACCGAGGACGGAGGGGAGACCGACCTCGACCTGGGGCACTACGAGCGCTTCATCGACGAGAACCTGCACCGGGATTCCAGCGTGACCACCGGCTCGATCTACCAGGCGGTCCTGACCAAGGAGCGGCGGGGCGACTACCTGGGCGACACCGTCCAGGTCATCCCCCACATCACCAATGAAATCAAGGAGCGCATCCGGCGCCTGGCCACCGACGACGTCGACGTGGTC
>Ga0208736_1000584_pt1 | contig 10283 bp, 9 predicted proteins | sample AntDryMetagUQ255_FD_188090 | JGI IMG/M metagenome (GOLD analysis project Ga0208736, IMG submission 188090) | Polar desert microbial communities from Antarctic Dry Valleys - UQ255 (SPAdes) | ecosystem: Environmental > Terrestrial > Soil > Desert | place: Antarctic Dry Valleys | collected 2008-12-31 | reverse complement strand
TTTTCGAAGATGTCGACGAGCCCGGGATTCAGCACCCGCTCGAAGTCCTCGATGTTCACGACGCCGGCCGCGCCGGGCATGGGCTCGCCGGTCGCCGGATCGATCCTGCGGCTGAGCGGATACTTGTTCCAGCGGTTGCCGTTGTCCACGAGCGCCGACGGTCGGCCGATGTCCTGCGCCCACTGGTCGGGCACGACGGGCTCGACGACGATCTTCGTGCGCTCGGGAACGTTCTTCACCATCCACTCGCGGGCGATGTTGCGGGTGTCCTCGCGCGACAGGACGAGGCCCGAGTGCAGCGAGTACACGAGTCCCTGCCCGCACATGAGCACGACCGCGGCGGCGACGAACGTGGGCCGCAGCGCCGGCGAGATGCGCCCCAGCCAGTCGGCCAGCTCGATCGCGGCGTAGGCGGCGAGCACGCACACGAACGGGAAGACCGGCATGAGCCAGCGGCCGAAGTAGCGCTCTTGGGAGCCCATGAACAGGACGAACACGATGATCGCGGGCACGAGCATCCAGAACAGGCGCCGCTCGTCGACGAACATCCGCACGGCGCCGCCGACCGCGAAGCACAGCGGAAGCCAGCCCAGCCCCCACCCGAAGGACCACAGGTAGTACGCGTAGCCCGAGTCCTGCGTGAGGCCGAGCTTGCCCGCGTCGCTGGAGGAGGCGTCGGACTGGTGCGTCAGCCCGTCCCAGAACGACGAGAAGTCCAGCACGGAGTAGGGGTTGGCGACGAAGAACGAGAGCAGCGCGACGACGGCGACGGCGCCGATCCCGCGCAGCGCGCCCGCCCGCCCGCCGGTGGCCGCGAACTGCGCCGTCGCGGCGGCGATGATCGGCAGCAGCACGATTCCGCCGGTGTACTTCGTCGCACAGGCGAGGCCGAGCCCGACGCCCGCCACGAGGTAGTCGAGCATGCGCCCGTTGCGCAGGATCCCGGCCGCGCCCCACAGCGCGAGGCAGACGCCGGCGAGCGTCGGCACGTCGTTGAGCGCGAGCTTGGAGTAGAAGACCGGCAGGAAGGCGACGGCGAAGATGCCGGCCGACAGCAGCCCGACACGGCGATCGACCAGCCGCGCGCCGGCGAGGTACAGCAGCCAGACGGCGACCGTGCCCAGCAGCGCCGCGAGCGTGCGGGCGATGAGCCAGATCTGCGTCGGGTCGGCGGCAAAGGAGTTCGAGACCCCGGCGCGGCCGCCGTACCAGACGCCGAGCACGAGGTGCACGAGGTACGTGTAGGCCGGCGGGTTGATGTAGTAGTTGGGATCCCAGTCGTGGCCGAAGAGGCCGATCGCGCGGGTCACGAAATGGGCGTTCTCGTCGGCGTTGTAGGCGTAGGGCAGGCCGTGGCCGTTGCCCCAGATGCGCAGTGCGAACGCCAGCACGAGCAGGCCGCCGACGGCGGCGCCCCAGATCAGGCGATCGCGACTGCGCCCGCGCACGCTGAGGCCGTCCCCGGTGAGCAGGGCCGTCAGCCCGCTCTCGGCCGGCGGCGTCGGGGGCGGGGGCGTCTCGCCGCCGCGCGGCGGGCTCTCAACAGTTGACATACGCGGCGTAATACTGGCTGACGGCGGCCCGGTCGTAGCCGGCGGGAGGCGAGTTGTCGGCCGTTTCGTCGGCCGGCGTCACCCAGGCCTGCTTGAAGATCGCCGTCCGGCCGTGGACGAGGATCACGACGCCGCGCGTCGGCGCAGGCGCGGGGTTCTTCGTCGAGCGCACGTTGGAGCGCGCGAGCACGCCCTCCTTGGACCGGTCGAGGATCCAGCGCACGTCGGGGATGAGCTTGTGGTTGGGCACGTAGACGGGTCCACACTGCAACGCGCGGGTCACCGCGGGGTCGCGCAGCACACGCTCGAGCGCGACATGCGAGTCGCCACGGAACTGCAACTCGTTGCGCAGCTGCACGAGGTTAACGCGCGTCGCCGTGAACACGATGCCGAAGATGACGATCGCCGCGGCGCCCGTCATCCAGGCGCGCCGCCATCCGCCGCCGGGCTCGAGCATCGTCCAGCCGGCGATGAACACGGCCGCGAAGACCATGACGCACAGCGACGGCACGAGCAGGTAGCGGTCGATCACCGACAGGCCGGCGAAGCCGACGAGCGCGAAGGTCCCGACGCCGACCGCGAACAGGACGAGCGCCATCACCGCGCGGCGCGGCGTCAGCACGATCGCGAGCACGATGCCGATCGCCCCCGCGACGAAGACCGGGAACTTCGCGAGCTTGATGAGAAACGCGTACAGCGCGGCGGGCACGGCGCCGCCGCCCTTGTTGCGCCCGAGCTCCTCGGCGAGCTCCCCGGTCGCCGTCAGCGAGTACAGCGGGTTGCCGGTGACGGCGAAGTCCGTCGCGACCCAGACGAGCGGGCCGACCGCCGCCAGCGCGGCGTACACGAAGCGCCGGCGCCACGTGACGTCGGCGCGGACGACGATCCACAGCCAGTACAGGCCCGCCAGCAGCCAGGCCTCCGGGCGCATGAGCCCGGCCGCCGCGAGCAGCGCCAGCACGACGACCGGATGCCGGCGCGGCGCCCGGGCCTCGATCACCGCCGCCCACATGATCACGGCGAGATACGGGATGTCGATGTAGCCGCGGGCCGCGAGGAACGGGAAGTCGAAGCGCGTCACGAGCAGCGCCGCCGCCGCGAAGCCGACCAGCGGCGTGAACGCGGTCTTGCCCAGCGCGTAGACGCCGGCGACGAGCACGAGGAACGAGATGACCGCGCAGGCGACCATCACGCGGTCGGCCCCGTCGCCCAGCGGCGTCAGCAGCGCGCCGAAGGCGATCGCCAGCGGGTGCTCGGTCGGCGCGCGATAGGCGGTGAACGACAGCGGGTCCAGGCCGACGAGCTCGCGCCCCCACAGCAGCGAGTAGTACGAGTCGTAGTTGGGATACGTCGGGTAGACGAAGTACCCGACGACGGCGGCGAGCGTGAGCAGGCCGAGGGCGAGCTTCTCGTAGACCGCGGTGCCGATCGCGGGCAGCCGGCGACCGCGCGCGGACGCGGCCTCGGCGGGCGGCGGCGGTGCGACGGGGGCCGGGCTGGTGGCGCTGGGCACGGATGACACTTCGATGAACGTTAGGATTCCACGCGGACCGCCCGCATGAAGCTGATCATCCAGATCCCCTGCTTCAACGAGGAGCAGACACTTCCGCTTGTGCTCGCGGACCTGCCCAGGCGCGTCGACGGCTTCGACGCGGTCGAATGGCTGATCATCGACGACGGTTCCACGGACAAGACGATCGACGTCGCGCGGGCCGGCGGCGTCGACCACATCGTGCGCCTGACGAACAACAAGGGCCTCGCCGCGGGGTTCCAGGCGGGCCTCGACGCGTGCCTGAAGCTCGGCGCCGACGTGATCGTCAACACCGACGGCGACAACCAGTACAACGGCGAGGACATCCCCAAGCTCGTCCTCCCGATCGTCTCCGGCACGGCCGACATGGTCGTCGGCAATCGCGAGGTTCACAAGATCGAGCACTTCTCGCCGCTGAAGGTCACGCTGCAGCGCCTCGGCTCATGGGTCGTGCGCCAGGCCTCCTCGACCGAGGTTCCCGACACGACGTCCGGCTTTCGCGCCTACAACCGCGAGGCGGCGATCCAGATGGCGGTCGTCTCGAAGTTCACGTACACGCTGGAGACGATCATCCAGGCGGGCAAGCAGCTCGTCGCGGTCGACCACGTCGCCATCCGGACGAATCCCAAGACGCGCGAGTCGCGCCTGTTTCCGTCCATGTGGTCCTACGTGCGGCGCAACTCCGTCTCGATCTTCCGCATCTACTCGCAGTACGAGCCGCTGCGCGTCTTCATGACCGCGGCCGCCGTCATGGGCCTGATCGCCTTCGTCGTCTGGGGGCGCTTCGCCTACTTCTACGTCTTCGAGGACGAGGGCAAGGGTCACGTCCAGTCGCTGATCCTCGGCGCCGTGCTCTTCAACGCGGCGATGGTGCTCGCGGCGCTCGGCGTGATGGGCGACCTCATGTCCGCGCAGCGCACGATGATCCAGCGCACGTTCGAGCGCGTGCGGCGCATCGAGCTGCAGCTCGGCGTGGCGCCCTCGCACTACGAGCCCGGCGCCGGCGGCGGCGCCGGCCAGGCCCCGACCACCGGTGCCGACGCGGGTGCCGCCACCGGCAAGACGGAGGAGCGCGACGTGGTGCACCGATGAGTCCCGCTGCCCCCGAGGTCACGGTGGACGCAGAGGGCACCGTCACCGGCAACACCTACGACAAGTACGGCTCGACGAACCCCGTCGTGCGGCGTCTCATGGGCGCGTTCGAGCGCACGCTCGACGAGCTCTTCGAGCAGGCGGCGCCGCAGTCGCTGCTCGACGTCGGCTGCGGCGAGGCGGTGCTGACGCACAAGTGGGCCCAGCGCCTCGGCGATCGCCCGGTCGTCGGCATCGACCTCGACGACCCGCTGCTGCACGCCGAGTGGGAAGGGCGCCGGGCGCCGAACCTCAGCTATCGGGTGATGAAGGCCGAGAACCTCCCCTTCGCCGACGGCGAGTTCGACCTTGCGACCGCAATCGAGGTGCTCGAGCACGTGCCCGATCCCGCGCACACCGTCGCCGAGATGGCGCGCGTGGCGAGCGGCCACCTGCTCGTCTCCGTGCCGCGCGAGCCGCTCTGGCGCGGGCTGAACCTGGCCCGCGGCGCGTACGTCAAGCAGCTGGGCAACACCCCCGGGCACCTCAATCACTGGTCCAAGCGCAGCTTCGTCACGCTGCTGTCGCGCCACGGCGACGTCGTCGAGGCGCGCTCGCCGTTTCCGTGGACCATGCTGCTTGTCCGCCTCGGATAAGCCCGTCTCGCCTCCGGCATCGGGTTCCTCGTACGAACGCGGCGCCCGGGTCCTGTCGATCGGGATCGCGACGACCGGCCTCGTCACGTTCGCCTACTTCGCACTCGCCGCGCACGCGCTGACCGCCGTCGAGTACAAGCGGATCTCGCTCGTCTGGTCGATCATGTTCGTCGTCGCCTCGGTGATCTACCGGCCGATCGAGCAGCTGCTGTCGCGCACGATCGCCGACCGCCGCGCGCGCGGCCTGACCGGCGGGCACAACCTGCGCGTCCCGCTGCTGATCCAGGGCGCGTTCGCGCTCGCTTTCCTCCTCATCGCGCTCGCGCTGCGCGATGTCCTGCAGAACGACCTCTTCGACGGGTCGCCGGCGCTGTACTGGGTGCTCGTCGTCGGCGTCCTGGCCTACGCGGCGAGCTACTTCGCACGCGGCTTCCTGGCCGGCCACCAGCGCTTCGAGCTCTACGGCCTGCTCGTGTTCCTCGAGGCGATCTCACGCGTCTGCTTCGCGCTCGCGGTCGTCGTCGGCGTGTCGTCCGGCCAGTCGGCCGTGGCGATCGGCATGGCGGTCGCTCCGCTCATGTCGCTCCTCGTCGTGCCGTGGTTCTTCGCGCGCCGCACCGCCGAGCCGCCTGACGCCGGCGCCGTGGAGGACGGCGAGGGTGGCCTCGAGGGCGGCCTCACCCTGCGCCGCGGCCTGGGGTTCGCCGCGGCCGTCTTCGCGATCATGGTCGCTGAGCAGACGCTGCTCAACGCCGCGGTGCTCACCGTCGAGGGAACGTCTGGAGACGCCGTCCTGGCGGGCATCGTCTTCAGCGTGCTGCTCATCGCCCGCGCCCCGCTGCAGCTCTTCCAGGCCATCCAGGGCTCGCTGCTGCCGCACCTCGCCGCGCTGCAGGCGACGGCCGGCGCCGGCGAGTTTCGCCGCGCGATCCGGATCACGGTGCTGGCGATCGCCGGCTTCGCGCTCGCGGTCTCCCTCGGTCTCTTCGCGATCGGGCCGCCGGTCGTGCGCGGGCTCTTCGACATCGATCGCGACATCGCGCGCGGCGGCCTCGCGCTGGTCGGCCTCGGGATGGGCTTTCACCTCGTCGCCGGCACGCTCAACCAGGCCGCGCTGGCTCGCGGGCAGGCGCTCGGCGCCGCGCTCGCCTGGCTGCTGACCGCCGGCGCCTTCGTCGCGTGGATGCTCAGCCCGGCGATCGAGGACCAGCTGCTGCGCACCGAGGTCGGCTACTGCTGCGCGACCGCGGTGCTCGCCGCGCTGCTGGCGGCGGTCTATCGCTCCGGCGGCTCAGTGAGGGCGCCCCGCCCAATCTAGGGCGTGGTCTTCTCCGCGGTCCTGCCGCCCTCGACGTAGACGAGGCGCCCGTCGGCGAGGCGGAAGACCTGACCCACCGGGCGACCGGAGCCGGTGACCGTCTTCTTGCTCAGCTTCACGGTCTTGATCGTCTCGCCCTCCTTGACGATCAGCGTCTGGCTGTTGGCCTCCGTGCGCAGGACCGTGACGTTGGACTGCGTGAGCAGGTCGGTCAGGTTGACCGACTGCAGCGCCGCGAGCAGGAACGCGACGGCGAGCACGATGCCGAGGTCGAAGAGGTTGACGAGGCCGTCGAGCGGATCGCCGCCGCGGTCGCCGCGCCGGCTGGCGCGGGGATTGACGCGGGTGCGCGAGGGCGAGTTCACGGGGTCTGCTCGGGCTCCAGCGCGGCGACGACGTACTCCAGGTCGGACAGGTCCTGGGCGTAGAGGCGGTCGCGGATGAGCGAGATCGAGAAGGCGATCGCGCCGATCAGCAGGCCGAGCACCGTGACGCTGAACGCGGCGCGGAGGTTCTCCGAGAGCTGTGCGACGTCGCCCTCGGCCAGGCCCTCCAGCGCCGGCGAGAGCGGGATCAGGGTGCCCATCAGACCCAGCGCCGGGCCGAAGCGCACGAGCAGCCGGCTGCGCTCGAGCTTGCTCAGCGAGCGCAGGTCGAAGTCCGCCAGCGCCTTCGCGCGGCGGTCGTGGATGCCCGGCTCGTCGGGGCGGGAGACGAGCGTCGCGAGCGTCTCGGCCATCTCGGCGCTCGAGGCGAGCGGCATGAGCGCCTGCTGGGCGGCCGACGTGTCGCTGGCCGCGATCGCGTGGCGCGCGGTGGTCGTCGCGGCCTGCAGTTCGTCGCGGCGCCCGGCCCGGCGGCGCCGGCTGAGCTCGACGACGAACGCGCCGAGGTCGTACAGCACGAAGACCAGCGCGCCGATCACCGCCGCGAACACGGGGATGCGCAGCGCGTTCGCGAGCTCGAAGAGGACCTCCTCCAAGCCGGAGACAGCGATCATGGCAATCATGCGACGCGCAGTCTGACGCCTCGGCGCTCGCGAAGCGCCCCGACCCACATCACGACCACCGCGAGCAGCCCGCCCAGGCCCAGCGGAAGCGAGCCGGGGGGGTCGCCGCCCCGCACGGCGCGGATCCCCTCGGCGGCGCCGGCGGGCTCGCCGGCAGGCAGCTTGCGGACCGTCGTGCCGGTGTCGTTGATGAGCATGCCGGTGATCAGCTGGCCGCCGTAGGGCTTGGGCAGCGGCTTGGGCTCGGGCCTGGGCTCGGGCTCGGCCTTCTCCGCGGGCTCGGGCGCGTTCGTCTCCTCCCCGCCGGGGTTGGTGCCGGCCCCGCCGCCACCGCCGGCGCCGCTTCCGCTCCCGCCACCGCCGCTGGCGCCCGACGACCCCGCCCCGCCCGGGGTGCCGTTCGCGCCGCCGGCCGACGGGTCATCGGGCTGCTCGGGTGCCTCGCCGACCTCGACGGTGACCTGCTCGGTGCCGCCGCAGCGAGTCGTGCAGCCGGGATCGGGGTTGCGGACCTCCACCTGTGCGAACAGCGTGCCCGCGAGGTCGGGGCTTTGCTGCACGCGCTTGCCCGACACCGGCCCCTCGCCGAAGTCCCACTCGAAGCTGTACTGCACGCCCGGCGCGCCAAAGCGCACGCTTGCCTCGAACGTCACCGACTCGCCGACCTTGACACGCTTGCGGTTGGCCTTCGCGGTGATCGCGAGGTCGCCGCCGTCGACGGAGACCTCCAGCGCCACGGAGCTGTCCTCGGTGAAGTCGGTGATGATGCCGCCGGAGGAGCGGATGAAGCGCGTCGTCGTGCCGTCGTCGGAGATGAACGCCGAGCCGAACTGCGCCGGCGTGACGACGTAGGAGCCGCCGTTGCTCTTGACGATCTGGACGCGCTGGGCGCTCTGCCCGGAGCGGGCGACCAGGGCGCGGATCGACAGGCCGCGCAGCGTCACCTTCCTGCCCGGCTGCGACGCGTCGTCGGGCAGGGTGTAGGTCCGGGCCGGCAGGTCGGCGCTGGCGGAGATCTGCCCGCCCGAGAACTCAAGGACCGGGCCCGCCTTCGGAAAGAACGTGATCCCGGGGCCGGCCAGCGCGGCCGGCGCGGCCACGAGCAGCAGGCCGACCGCCAGGAGAAGCGCTCTTGCGATCGCGCGCACGGACCCGAACGTAGCGGAACGCGGCGGGCGAGCCGTCAGCAGCCGGCCGCGGCTGCGATCTCGCGGTAGGCCGCCGCCGGGTCGTCGGAGCCGAAGATCGCCGAGCCGGCGACGAACCACGTGGCACCGGCCTCGGCGCACTGCGCGGCGGTCGTCGGGTTCACGCCGCCGTCGACCTCGATCGGCATCGCGTCGCCGAGCATGGCCCGTACGCGCTTGATCTTGTCGAGCTGGCTGGTGAGGAACGGCTGGCCGCCCCAGCCGGGGTTGACGGTCATGATCAGCGCGAGGTCGAGCTCGTTGTCGCCGAAGTGCGTCGGAGGCGTGCCCGGCGAGACGACGAGCCCAGCGTTGCAGCCGGCCTCGCGGATCGCCGACAGCGTGAAGGCGATGTTCGGGGTCGACTCGACGTGGATCGTGATCCCGTCGGCGCCGGCCTTGGCGAACTCCGCGACGTGCCGCTCCGGGCGCTCGATCATGAGGTGCACGTCGAGGTAGGCCTCGTCGGGCAGCGACTCGCGCAGCGAGGAGACGACCATCGGGCCGAAGGTGATCGGCGGGACGAAGTGGCCGTCCATGACGTCGCAGTGGATGACGCGGGCGCCCGCGTCCATGATCTCGCGCACCCGGGCCGAGAGGAAGGAGAAGTCCGCCGCCAGGATCGAGGGCGTGACGTGACGTTCGGTCAGTACGGACACGGGGCGGGCCTCTCAGATCTCGCGCAGCATGGACGCTGAGCATGCGTTGCAGGACAGGATCGCGGACTTCGACATGCGCACGATCGTAGAATGCTCGCCGCAGTCGGGGCACAGCGAGCACAGCTCGAAGCGATGCAGGCAGTACACGCAGCGGTAGCGCCCGGGCAGGTTGGCGGGCCGCAGCCATGGCTCGCGGCAGTTCGGGCAGGCCATGCCGATCTCGTCGGTCATGGGCGGCTCAGGCGGGCGATGTAGAAGCCGTCGGTGCGGTCGCGGTGGGGCAGCACGAGGCGTTCGAATTGTAGTGACAGGCCGGACGCCGCAACGACCGCCTCGTTCTCGGCGGGCGCCAGCGTGCACGTCGCGTAGACGATCGTGCCGCCCGGGCGCACCGCCGCGCGCGCCGCGGCGAGGATCGCCGCCTGCCCGCGGGCGAGCCGCCGCACCGCCTCCGGGGTCATCCGCCAGCGCAGGTCGGGATGGCCCTGCAGCGTGCCCAGGCCGCTGCACGGCGGGTCGACGAGCGCGCGATCGAACAGCTCCTCGGTGGTGAAGCGCGCCGCGTCGGCGGTGACCACGCGCACGGACGTCGCGCCCATCCGCTCGCACGTGTGCGCCAGCGCCTTCGCGCGGCCGGCGTGGCGCTCGACGGCGACCACCTCGCCGCTGTCGCCCATGAGCGCTGCGAGGTGCGTGGTCTTGCCGCCCGGTGCGGCGCAGAGGTCGAGCACCCGCTCGCCGGGCTGCGGATCCACCGCGCGGCCGACGAGCATCGCGGCGCGCGACTGCGGGGCGTACGCGCCCTGGCGGTAGAGCGGGTGCGCGTGGGCGTCGAAGGCGCCCTCGACGACGAGCCCTTCGGGCAGCTCGTCGCCCGCTGGGCGCGCGTTCACCGCGGGCGTGAGCGCGGCGAGCGCGCCGGTGACGTCCTGCGGCGTGGCGCGCAGCGTGTTGACGCGCAGCGCGAGCTCGCCGGCCGCGTTGCCCGCGCGCAGCAGCGCGCGCGTCTCGCCGGGGCCGAAGTGCTCCCACCACAGCTCGACGAGCCACGGCGGGTAGGAGTGCGCGATCGCGGCACCGGCGGGCGTGTCGTCGGCCGGAAGCGCGGGCAGCTCGCCGCGGGCGGCCCGCCGCAGGACCGCGTTGACGAGCTTGTGCCCGCCCCCGCGCCCGCCCTTGGCGAGCTCGACGCTCTCGCCGACGGCGGCATGGGCGGCGACGCCGTCGAGGAAGACGAGCTGGTAGAGCCCGAGCCGCAGCGCAGCGAGCGTCGGCGGGTCGAGGTCCTCGGCAGGTCGC
>Ga0208736_1000583_pt1 | contig 10318 bp, 10 predicted proteins | sample AntDryMetagUQ255_FD_188090 | JGI IMG/M metagenome (GOLD analysis project Ga0208736, IMG submission 188090) | Polar desert microbial communities from Antarctic Dry Valleys - UQ255 (SPAdes) | ecosystem: Environmental > Terrestrial > Soil > Desert | place: Antarctic Dry Valleys | collected 2008-12-31 | reverse complement strand
GAGCAGCGCTGGCTGGCTGACGTCGCGAACGCGCCGGAGCTGTCCTGACCGTCGCACCGATGGCGGCGCCGCGCGCCGCCGACGACTGGGTGGTCAGCGAGACCCAGCGAGCTCGTACGCGCTACCGGCGTCGGCGGTCCCTGCAGCGCGGTCTGGTCGCCGCCGCGTCCACGGTGCTCGTGCTCGGTCTGCTCGCCTGGGCGGTGACCAGCGCGCCGGGCTGGACCTCGGTACGGGTGCGCTATTTCGACGTCGACGAGGCGCGCACCGCGCTGCCCGACGTCGCCTCGGCGTTCTGGCTCAACGTGCGTATCTTCGTCGTCGCAGAGGTGCTGATCCTCGTCGTTGCGGTCGTGGTCGCGCTGCTGCGGGTGGTTCCGTCAGCGGCCCTCGCGCCGCTGCGTCTGCTGGCGGTCGCCTACACCGATGCCTTCCGCGGCACGCCCACGCTGCTGGTGGTGTTCAGCATCACGCTGGCGCTGGTGGTGGTGGGCTTCGCGGCCTTCGCGTTCACCGTGCTCGCGCCCTGGCAGTACCACCGGGGTGAGGACCGCGCCGCGCGCAACGCGGCCATCGAGGAGTCCTTCACGACCCCGGTGCAGCCGCTGCGCCAGGTGCTGCCCGCGGGCACCGCACCCGGACCACGCACCGAGTGGCGCCAGGTGGCGCTCACCGGGCGCTACCTGCCCGACGCGGAGGTGATCGCCCGGCTGCGCACCGTTCAGGGCGAGCCCGCGTTCGAGGTGCTGGTGCCATTCCGGCTCGCCGACGGCTCCACGGTGCTGGTCGACCGCGGATTCCTGCACCCGGCACCCGGGGTGCGCGTGCCCGGGGTGCGAGTGCCCGGGGTGCGAGTGCCCGAGTACCCGCCGGTGCCCGCGGGCGAGGTGAGCGTGCAGGGCCGGCTCCGGGTCGGCGAACGCGACGATCGGGAGCGCCCTGTGATCGAGCAGGACGGCGCCACCCAGGTGTACGCAGTGGACCCGGCGACGGTCGCCACGGCGACCGACCTGGACGTCGAGCCCGGCTACGTGCAGCTCAACGAGGGGCAGCCGGGCGTGCTGGGGGCGCTGCCGTTGCCGCAGCTCTCCTCGGGCCCGCACCTGGCGTACGCGCTGCAGTGGCTCGCATTCGGGGCGATGGCGCCGCTCGGCCTCGCGTACTTCGCGTGGCGGGAGGGTACCGGTGAGCACCGCCGCCCCGACCCCCGCGACGATGACCCGCACGATCCGCCAGCCCAGAGCGGTCCAGCCACGCCGAGGATCAGCGGCGAGCGAGCAGCGCGACCGCGGCCGCCAGCGCCGCGCAGGTCACTCCGACCACCCGCGACAGTTCCACCCCGCGGGTGAGGTCCCCGGCGTCCGGTATGCGGCCGACACCGAGCACGGGGCGTTCCTCGGCACCGTGCGGGTACACCGTCCGCCCGCCGAGGCGGATCTCCAGCGCTCCGGCGAACGCGGCCTCCACCTGCCCGGCGTTGGGGCTGGGATGCGCGACCGCGTCCCGCCGCCAGGCCAGCCACGCGCCGCGCGCGGAACCGCCCACCACCGGCGCGCACAGCACCGTGACCGCGGCAGCGATCCGGGCCGGCAGCAGGTTCGCCAGGTCGTCCAGCCGCGCCGCGGCCCACCCGAAGCGCCGGTACCGGGTCGAGCGGCACCCGACCATCGCATCGAGGGTGTTCGCGGCGCGGTACGCGAGCAGTCCGGGTACCCCGGCCACCGCGCCCCACACCAGCGGGGCGACGACCGCGTCGGAGGTGTTCTCGGCGACCGACTCCACGCTCGCCCGGGCCAGGCCATGGACGTCGAGCCGCGAGGGGTCGCGCCCGCACAGCGACGGCAACCGCTCCCGCGCGGCCTCCAGGTCGCCGGACTCCAGTGACCGCGCCATCACGGCGCCCTCGCCCGCGAGCGAGGCCCCCCCGAGCGCCGCCCACGTCGCGGCGGCGGTGGTGGCGATCCGCAGCACCGGGTGCCGCCGGGCGGTCCGCTCCACCACGGTGCCCAACGCCGCCGCGCTACCGACCAGCAGGCCTGTGTAGGCAACGCCGGCGAGGCGATGGTCGCCGTAGCAGCCGCGCTCCGCGGCTGCGGCGAGGCGGCCGAAGGCGGCAACCGGGTGTCCCCGGCGCGAGTCACCGAAGGCGCTGTCGGCCGCCACTCCCAGCACCAGTCCCACTGCGCGCGCCACGCCCACGTCCCGCTCCCCAACCCTCGACGACCCGGTCACCGTACTGACCCTGCTGGTCGAGCGGAAACGCTGCTCCGACGGGCTAATGGCCGCGGCCCTCACTCGAACAGCGGTAGCTCGCTGTCACTCTGGCGGGCACTATTTCCTCCCACGGTCGTGGACATCCGGGAACGGTCGGCAGCTTGTTCGTCGACGTGGTTCGCGGGTTGCGCGGGGCGCGACGCCGTCATGACAGCCCTAACGTACAGTGCTGTCGGTAGTCCACGGAGGTGTCATGACTGGTGGGGGGACGGTCCACGTTGCCTCACCGGGCGACTCTATGCCGCACGTCCAGCGCCGGATCCTGCACGAGACGCTCGATGTCGCGGCGCGGCACCGGATCTGCCTGGTGATCGGCGCGGCTGGCTGGGGCAAGAGCACGATGGTCGAGTCGTGGGCTCGGGAGCGCAGGGTGGCGTGGGTCCGCCACGACGGCCACCAGGCCGATCCGGTCCGGTTCACGCGCAGCCTGTGCGAGGCGCTGCGGCCCCATGCGCCGGCGTTCTCGGCAGCGTTCCCGGCTGCGGAGACCGTCGGCGACGGCGGTGCCGGTGCCCACGCGGAAGCTGTGTGCGAGTGGCTCGACGAATCCCTGAGCGAGGACGTCACCCTCGTCGTCGATGATCTGCAGGAGGTGGCGCCGGACACCGATCCGGCGCGCGCACTGGAGGGGCTGTGTCGGCACGCGCCGGACCGGCTGCATCTGGTGCTGATCTCACGCGGTGAGCCGCCGTTCTCACTCGCGCGGCTGCGGGGGCAGGGGTTGGTCGCCGAAATCCACGCTTCGGAACTCGCCTTCGACGTAACCGAGGTCGACGCGCTCCTGCGGTCAACCATCGACGCGGAACCGCCGGGTCTGGCGGCGGGACTGTGGGAGCGCAGCGGTGGCTGGCCCGCGGTCGTGTGCCAGGCGGTGGAGATGCTGCGGGAGGTCGAGCCGGATCACCGCCCGGAGGTCCTGGAGCGGCTGACCCGCCCGGGTGAGCGGTTGCACTCCTACCTGACCGAGGAGGTCATCGAGGCAGAACCCGAGCCGGTTCGAGACGTGCTGCGCCGGTTGGCCGTCCTCGGCGAGGCGAGCGTCTCCTCGGTGATCACCTCGGGAGTCGCGGACGACGCGGGTGCCCTTGCCGACCTGGCGCGGCAGGGACTCGTCCGGAGCACGCCGGGGCGTACCGACCGATGGTCGCTGGTCCGGCCACTGCGCGACTACTTCGACCACGAGCCCGCGCTGCCCGTGCGCGATCGGGTGGGACTGCACCGGATCACCGCCGAGGAATGCATCGGCCGCCGCGCCTACGCCGATGCCTTGGGGCACCTGCTGGCCGCGGGCGACCATGCCAGGTGCGCTGCGCTGCTTCTCGAGCACGGCGCGACGATGGTGAACAGCGGCCAGGTCGGAGCCGTGCTGGACGCTGCCGGGCTGCCACCGGAGCACCAGGCCGATCCCCGGATCCAGCGGGTGCTCGGCCAGGCCCGACAGGTGCGGGGGCAATGGGCCGGCGCCCGGGAATGCTTCGAACGCGCCGGCAACGGTGCCGACGAGCTGGATCCGTCGCTCGCCTGGCGCGCCGGCCTCATCGCCTACGCGCAGGGCGAGCTCGGCGAGGTCCTGGCACTGTCCGACCGCACCGGACGGGGGGACACCGTCGATGACGCGCGACTGTCGGCACTCGTCGCCGTCGCATCCCGGATGGTCGGTGACTACGCCGGTTGCCGCACCGAGACGGCACGCGCGGTGGACACCGCGCGGCAGTCCGGGGATCCGTGTGCGCTGGCTGCCGGTCTCACCGCGCTCGCGCTGCTCGCGGCGGCCGAGGGCGACCGCCTGCGCGCCGAGGCCCACTTCGCCGACGCCCAGGACAGCGCAGACGCAGCCGGTGATCTCCTCCAGGTGCTCCGGTTGCGGGTGTTGCGTGCCCTCCACCTCGTCGAGATGGGACTGCCGCGGGACGGCCTGGCGGAGGCGGAGACGGCGTTGAGGTTGGCCGAGACATGTGGTGACCCCTTCCTCACCGCGCTGGCCCTCACCGTCCGCGGCGCGGCGAACAACTGCCTCGGCGTGCTCGATCCGGCACTCGCGGACTTCGCCGCGGCCCGTGACCTCCTGCAGCGCATCGGTTCCCGGTTCCTCGCCTGGCCGCTCTGCGGGCTCGGGGACGTACACCGGACGCGGGGCCGGCCGGAGCGCGCCCGGGCTGCCTACGAAGAAGCCCTCGCGCTTGCCGAACCGCGCCGCGAGGTGCTCGGTGTCTCAGCCGCGCTGATCGGGCTGGCGCGCGTCCGGGCAGTCGACGACCTCCCGGCGGCCCGCGCGCTCGCCGAGCGGGCGGTGGCCCTCGGGGAACCGCTCCGCCACGTCAAGGCGCTGCTCACCCGGGGCTGGGTCGCGTTGATGGCCGAGGATCGAAAGGCGGCCGCGGCCGACGCGTCGCGGGCGGCGGCCGCAGCCCGGGTACGGCGCGACGACCCCGGACTGGCCGAGGCACTCGTGCTGGGGGTGCTCTCCTCGGACGAGCCCACCCGGCACAGCACTCCCCTCGCCGAGGCGATTCAGATCTGGGCCGAGACCGGATGCCGGATCGAGGAGGCCGCGGGCCGGATCGTGGCCGGTCGGATCGGCGCTACCATCGTCGAGGCCGGCATCGACCTCGCAGAGCGCACGCTGCGGGCGGTCGGCGTGGAGCTCGAGTCGCGCCGCGTGGCCGGCCCGCTGGCCGTGGTGGCGTGCTTGACACCCGCGGTCTCGATCCGCTTGCTGGGGGTGTTCCAGGTGCTGCGCGAGGGCGCCCCGATCCCGAGCCATGCCTGGCAGTCGAGGAAGGCCAGGGACCTGCTGAAGATCCTGGTGACCCGGCGGCGGCCGGTCAGCCGCGACCATCTGATGGAACTGTTGTGGCCGGAAGTGGAACCGACCAGATCCGGCAACCGCCTGTCGGTGCTGCTGACCACCGTGCGTGACGTGCTGGCCCCACCTCCTCGCGACACCGACGCAACACCGCTGATCACCGCCGGAAACACGGTGTGGCTGGACCGCACCCAGGTCCGCATCGACGTCGAGGAGTTCCTCTCCCACGCCGGGCCCGCGCTCGAGGCGCACCGGCGCGGGCAGGCGGATGCGACGGACCGTCTCCTGGCAGCCGAGGCCGAGCACACCGGCGCCTTCCTCGAGGAGGACCCGTACCAGGAATGGGCCGAGCCACTCGCCGACGAGGTGCGTGCCACCTACATCGCGCTGCTCCGGGCGGTGGTATCCCGACTGCGGTCGGCCGGCGACGTCGAGGGGGCGGTGCGGTACTCGCTGCGGCTGCTGGAGCAGGACTACTACGACGAGCAGGCCCACCTCGACCTGTTGCAGGTCCAACTCGATGCCGGCCACCACGGTGAGGCGCTCCGACGGTACCGGGTCTACGTGCGGCGGATGACCGAGCTCGGTGTCGAGCCGCGCCCGTTCCCGCACGCCCGGTCGGCATCCCGCCGCGCCGGGTAGCGGCCCCAGCAGTTCCACCACAGCCCCGACAGCCCACCGCCAGCATCAACTCCACCAGCATCAACTCCACCAGCATCAACTCCACTGTGCCCACCCAGCACCTGCTGTGTGGCCGCTGCCGACCGGACCGTTCCTACGCTCTTCGAACACCTGCCAGCCGGGTAGTTACGGCCGTACCGGCGACCGATATCCCGTTGCTGTTCTCACCAGATCTTCGAGGGTCCTCTCGGAGGCATTACTGACGTTCCCGTGGGTACAGCCCAGCACTCGTCGGTGGCGTGTCCGGGAGCATGGGGTGGTGGTCGCCGCGTGCCCTGGGCGCGGCCGGGGTCGCGGTTGGCCGCCACATTCGAGTACACCGCCGCGTGGCTGGTCTCGACAAAGCCACCCTGAGCGCGCTGGCGGTGCTGTCGCGGATTCGCGTGGCGGCCATCGTGGCCCGCGTCGTGGCCGCTCGGGCCGGCGTGGTCAACCGGCTGGCGTGGCGTCGCCGGATCGGCGTGGATGAGATCTGCTACGCAAGGGACCTGATCACGTGAAGGCGAAGAACTTCACGAGCAGCCTGTTGACCTCGGCGGGGCGTTCGAGGTAGCCGAAATGCCCGCAACCCTCGATCTCCTCATACCGAGCCCCTGGGATCGCCTCGGCCACCTCACGAGCCAGATATGGCGGAACCATCAGGTCGTCGGCGAAACCGATCACCAGGCTCGGCACCCTGATCCCGCCGTAGGCGGCCAGCCGGTTGGGAAAGTCCTCCACCTCCAGCTGAGCCCGCACGCCGGCGCTGATGCCAGATCCGGAGAACTCGAACAAGTCAAGCCATTCTTGCACCGCTGGGCGATCGTTGAGCGTCCGCGGCGACAGATTCAGCAACGCAGTGATCGCCGCGTAGTACATCGACGGCAGCTCGATCCCCGCGTCGTACAGAGCACGCTGCCCCGCCGACAGTGTGGACTGCACGGGGTCAGGCCGCCCGTGCGCAGCCATCAGCACTGCCTGTGACACCAGATCCGGACGTGCCAACGCCAACTCCTGCACAATCCGGGAGCCCAACGAAGTACCGACCACCCGCGCCGGCCCGTCGCCCAGGTGCTCGATCAACGCCGCGGTGTCGCCCACCAGGTCATCGATGGTCATCCCGCTGGCGCACCCGTCCGAGGGCGGGACGCCACGGTTGTCCACAGTGGCCACCCGGTAGCCGGCCGCGACCAGCGCCGGAACCTGGTGCAGCTGCCACACCCGGCCAGGGCTGCCCGTCCCCATCACCAGCACCACCAGCTCACCGGAGCCCGTCACCTGGTAGCTGAGTCGAATCCCATTGAGCTCGACAACCGGCATGATCCTCCTTCGTCACAAACACCGAGCAGACCAATCTACAGCGCTTAGAGCGTGTCGGAAAGTGTCTATTGCCAGGGTCGGCGGCCCGGTGCGGAGGCCATCGGGCGGCTCATGAGGCCGATCATGGGCCACCTGACCCAGGCCTTGGCGTGCTCGGGTCGCGTTCGTAGTCCCACGCCGGGCGACGGTCGCAGCCAACCACCCTACCCCCCGAGGTTGGAAACATGGCAGGCGGACGCGCCCCGATCTGCGGAGCGCCGACCGATCTGGGCGGGGGAGGAGCACTTCTGCGTCCGCAACCATCACGGTCCCGGAGCCATACTGCTGACGGCATCAGCACTGACGCAGATGGCTCCACGGCCGTCGCCGAAATTGTGACCCCTTCGCAACTCGCATTCGGATGAACTCGGCCCATAGCAGGTCGCCGTCCTGACGGTACAGCGCGACTGGTCATCGATGTTGAGCCATGAGCTGCGAGCGGAAGCGGAACTGCCAGCCCGTAATGATCTATCATGACAACCCCTCTCCTCACCGCCCGCGTAGCTCTAACGTGCAACACTTAACACCGCCACCGGCCTTCAGCAGTTCGGACACGTCGACGCCGACGGGCTCGAAGCCTCGTCCCCGCAACGCACCGATCAAGTGGGTGGCAGCTTGCGGCAGCACGACGTGCCGACCATCAGACACGGCGTTAAGTCCGAAGACCTCAGCGTCGAGGTCGGCGGCGAGGATCGCGTTGGGGTACAGTCCACGCAGGACCACCCTGCTGCCCGTTGAGAACGCTGCGGGATAGTACATGATTTCGTCGCCGTCGAGCACGGCGAGAGCCGTGTCAAGGTGATAGAAACGGGGATCAACCATAGTCAGGCTGATGACGGGACGGTCGAAAAGCGCTTGTGCCTCATGATGCGAATGCCGGTCGGTCCGAAACCCGGTGCCGCCCAATACCCGGCGGCCGGTCACCAGGTAGTCACCCTCGCCCTCGTTGATGAATGTTGGCTCCTGAATCTTTCGGTATCCCCGTCCCCCGAACCACTCCCGGTACGCCGCAGCCTCGCCAGCCCGTTCGTGGTGGCGGAACTTGGCGAGCAGCACAACTCCGTCGACAACGGTCGCGCCGTTGGCGGAGAAGACCATGTCCGGCAGACCTTCGATTGGTTCGATAAACTCGACCTCATGCCCCAGCTCCATATAGAGCTCGTGCAGGCGCTCCCACTGCGCCATTGCAAGATTAGCGTCGATGGGCTTGTTTGACTCCATCCACGGATTGATTGAGTAGGTAACATCAAAAAAGGTGGGCGGACACATCAGATACCGCCGGGGGCGGGCCGCACGTGCGGCCGTTACCCGGGAGCCCTTCGTCCCGACATCGGTGAGTTCTTCGTACACAGTCTTCCCTATCGTTGATTAGGAAATACGATCACGATCCCATCCGGTCAGCCGCTTCTGTCGCAATAGGCTCGACCCATGGGCAGGCCAGTGCCAGATAGTCCTTCATATGAAGGGCGACAGACCGATCCAATCGTGCTGCATTGAAGAATACTTCCTCGTGAACGAGCAGGCTCTTGTCGACGATGAGCTGTAGTTCGAGATTGAAGGAAAACGGCGGTATTGATCCACTCACGCTTGCCGTCAGTCGTTCAGCGACCTCACGCGCCGCAAAGGCGGCTTTTGCGCCGCCGACCAACTGGCTCAGCTTAGCAAGGTCGACATATTTATCACCCGGAATCACTGCGAGTAGGTACTTCCCCTTTTTCTTCGTCATGTTGACGCGCACCACCATGGACTTGGCAGCTTGGGCGAGCGAGTTGCTTCTCAGCGCACTGGCGATATCCGTCCTCCCCTCCGGCGCGTGCTCGATGATCCGGTACCGAGCACCGCTCGCGCCAAGTAGGCGGATCAGCCTGTCGTAGGTCGAGTTGATCAACATCGCTGTACTTTCCGTTCTCGTTGTTGGCTACCCTCAACCGCAGCCGCACGCAGTCCTTCACGTAGTGCCAATTCTTCGGTTGGACCAGGCCGAAAGAACTGACCGACTCTACAGTACTCCCCGGCAAATTGCTCGTGACCTCGACCAATCGGGAAGCGAAAGTTCGGCATCCAGATGACCGGGACTTGCTGGGCAATATCGTACTCGTACTCGGCGAGCCGGTCAATTCATAACTAGCGACTCCCTTTGCGATAGCTCGGCTGGGTTTGCGCCAGTCGGTCGACAATTATTTGTCGCTGAATAGGTCGCTCGCCATTGCAACCGCGGAGTGCCTCGTCCTGCGGACCCCCCGCCAGACGAGGCACTCCGCCTTATCAACGCACCTATCAGGCCGGGGTCGCGGCGTCCATTTGCTCCCGCAGACTACGCGGCCGCATGTCCGTCCAGACCTCGTCGACGTAGGCTGAGCACTCCTCTCTGCTGCCCTCCTTACCTACGCGGTGCCAGCCCTGCGGCACTTCGTGCCCCGCCAGCCAAAGCGAGTACTGATCCTCGTCGTTACGTAGGACCTCATACTTGGCGTCGTCGTCCATCTCACATTCTCCTTCCTTTGGAATCACTGGTAGCTCGCGTTGGAATAAGTAGTAGTAATTGCTCCTACGGCCCCCTGTTCGTGCTCTTGCGCGGTCGCGTATCCCAACGGTGGTGTCGCATCAGGCGCCTGGTGACGCCGGAGGCGTATCGGTCTCCGCTGGGGCGTTCTCGGAGCGGGTAGTGGTGCTGGGATCCGGCGGTGATGTCGACGCGTTCGGCGTCGGTGGTGGTGGTGGTGGTGAGGATCGTGGTCGTGGTGATGGTGACGGTTGTTGCCGCAGGGCCGGACGGGGCGTTCGACGTCACACCCGTCGCGTCGTTGGGATCGTCATTGGTCACGACGACGGCGGCCACGGCAACACCGGCGATCGCCAACAGCGCGACGAGGCCGGCCCACGCCGGTGTCCACGAGCGATCCTTGTTCCCAGCCGTCGTCATCACTTGCGTCGGCTGGACAGCGCCGCGCGACGGATGCACGACAATTGGGTCGGGGGTGTCGAGCGTCAACGCCTGGAGCATCGTGTGCGCGGATCCGAAGCGTTGGGCCGGGTCCTTCGCCATCGCGGTGTGCACGACATGCACGAGTCTGTCCGGAAGCCCAGGACGCAACTGGGCGAGGTCTGGCACGGGCGCGTCTCGGTGGGCGAGTGCAGTCGCGAGCGGCGTATCGGCATCGAACGGCGGTTGGCCGGCAAGCATCTCGTACAGCACGACGCCAAGCGCGTACACGTCGC
>Ga0208736_1000582_pt1 | contig 10327 bp, 11 predicted proteins | sample AntDryMetagUQ255_FD_188090 | JGI IMG/M metagenome (GOLD analysis project Ga0208736, IMG submission 188090) | Polar desert microbial communities from Antarctic Dry Valleys - UQ255 (SPAdes) | ecosystem: Environmental > Terrestrial > Soil > Desert | place: Antarctic Dry Valleys | collected 2008-12-31 | reverse complement strand
AATTAATTCACCTCGAGTTGATCTTTAGCAGGCAACTTAGGAAACGGTGCGTGAGGTTCCCGCTGGTACCAATAGGCTACCGTTATTATATCTGATTGCTGTGGCAGATACCGCCCGCCCTGCCTCCAGCCTAAATCCTGTATGTTTACTTTCAGATCTTTATCAAACCGTATGGGATCCAGAATATGCCAGCGGTACATGCCGAAACGCTGCTGCGAAGTATAAAGCCCATCGGGGCGGATTACCTGGTGCATACCTGCATACCCCGTTGAAAACTCCTCGTACTTACGGGTTTTTTTATTTTCAAAATTGTATGATCCGCAAAAATAATCCTCTGTTCCAGTTCCTACTATTGTTGCAAAATCTTTATCTCCATCCATAAAAAACTTGATCTCACCTTCGCCCCACCAACCGTTGTTATTTACTCCTACTGCCATATAAGTTCCAACAAAATGGCCTTTCCCTTTTATCCCGTCAACTATGGTATGAAGAGAGGTTGTATTTGGCTTGGACCTTCTGTACTGTGCATGAAAATATCCTTCGTCTTCTCCTACATCGGTAAGCGTATAATCTACCTGGTAATATAACCTCATCGCATCAGCAGTATTTATATTTTCCATCGTTATCCTGCATTTTTTTCTGAAAGGCATTTTCCAGTAGCAGTTAAAAGCGCTGCCGGGATTTACAGTAACAGCAAGAGAATTTAGTGGTGCATATTCGTTCCATGCCATACCAAAAAAAGCACCTGCAGGCACCTCTATAGATGGCTCTTTTTCATCATCCCAATAAAAGCGAATAACAGAAAACTGCCAGTTACCTGTAGGGGTCATCCATATATGCTGGATTGCACCGGGACCTTCCATTTCTGCTATTGTAATCGTTTCTCCCTGATTAATTATTATGAACGGATTTACCTTCCATCCCTGCCCAAGGTCACGGGATTGTTCGGCTGCATTAGCAACATTACGCTGCCCCTTGCTCTTTACGGGGTCTGCCATGCCGCCTTTTCCTTTTTCTCCCGTAAAATTTTCGGGGCTTATTGACCGGGTTTTTGCATCGGATAAACGGGAAAGATTTCCCATGTTCATATCCAACCCATTAAATTTTAGCGGCTGCTGAGCAAAAGAATAAAAGTGCAGGGTGAGAGCAGCAAAGACAACTGATATTTTTTTCATTTTTAGAATTTGTTTAAGTATAAATCTGTCTGTTTATAAGCACGGCTATCATGGACGGTTTATATTCTGGCTGCATGATAGGTACGTTAGCAGTATGTGCTTATAATATGGATAAGCTTATTTATACAACTCAAATTAATAACCCGGGTTTTGCCTCATGGTTGATTATTTATCCTAAAATAAAGTTCATTTGAAAATGGGTGGTTTTAGTTTAAATGAAAAGTTACGTTTAATCGTTTAAGCATAAAAATAAAAAAAATTAACTCGCCGCTTTTCCGGCAAACAACACACCACTGCTTTCCCTGATGATCAGATCTACTTCCACTTCTACCTGCACATGTTTTTTTGATCCCTGTTTTATTTCGTTTAATAATATATTTACAGCTTCTCTGCCAATGCTGGGTACCGATTGTTTTACGTATGTGATAGGCGAATAAAAGAAATCAAAAGCATCACTTTCATCAAAGCTTATCACAGCCAGGTCTTCCGGAACGCGGATACCCAATTTCTGAATTTGTTTTAAACCCTGCACCGCCAGTGAGTTTGTTGAAAAAAACAAGGCATCTATTTTTGGTTCAGGTAGCAATAAGGCTTTTAGCAACCGCTCAACATCGTCAGTGATGTTTTGATACGTGGCCTCCATGAGCCAGTTTTTTTTGCCCTGTATCTTATGATCTTTCAGGGCCTGTAAATAGCCGCGTTTACGTTCGTGCATGTGAAACAGGTTAGTCTGGTAAACTAACATTCCTATTCTTTCGTAACCATTTTGCAAAAGGTGCGAGACAGCGGTATAAGAGGCCAGGTAATTATTACTGGAAACCGTATTTGTATTAATGCCTGGAAAGTAACGGTCAATTAATACAAATGGCATTTTATTTTTAAGAAGCACTTTTACCTGGTTTTGCGTATTATCGGCCGGTGCAATAATTAATCCATCCACCTGCCGGTTAAGTAACGTATCAATCAAATCCTGTGACTTTTCGGCGCTTTCATCAGAGCTTCCAAAGATCACTGTGTAACCATGTCGTTTAGCTTCGTTTTCAATAATGCGGGCAATATTTGAAAAGAAAGGGTTGGAAATATCAGCCACAATTAATCCAATCGTATTGGTCTTGCCGCTTTTTAAACTTTTGGCAATAAGGTTGGGTTGATATTTTAATTTTGTTGCTGCCTTGCGAATCTTTATAGCTATATCCTTACCCACCCTTGCTTCTTTTTCCTTGCCATTCAGCACATAAGAAACCAATGCGGTAGAAACACCCACATGACGGGCAACATCTTTTATAGATACTTTTCGTTCGATAGTTCTAAATTAGCTTAATCGTTTAAATCAGCAAAAAAAATTTTCTTCTAATAGTAGTTATAAAATCACTACTGCAGAAATCATCATACCCGGCATCATTCATTGGTCTCGCCGGCCTGCTACCTTTAAGGCTCTTAAAAAAGTAAAGTGATAATCAAAGAGCTATATAAGCAGGGCTTTTAGAAAACTGCTTTTTGATAAAAATGCAGAACCGCAGCGAACCTATATCAAACTTATCATATGATAGAAAAGCATTGCCTGTAAAAGAGCTACTTCAACGTTTGAAATAAACAGATTTTACTTTCTTCTTTTATGCTATTTTCGTAAAAGCCAATATAATCAAGTGTTTTAATGAAAAAAGGGGTTAAAATTAAGGATATGGCAAAGCGGCTGAACATGTCTATATCCACTGTTTCAAAAGCCCTGAGTCATGATGCTTCTTTTAGCGTACTTACCAAAGAGAGAGTAAATAATTTAGCCCAGGAATGGAATTATATTCCCAATGAAGCAGCCCGTCATTTTTAAGGTATGAACATTTTAAAATTGAATTTAACTTGCTCAGGCGCAAATATTTTTCTACTTCGTGTTCCAATCCATCAACGGTAAGTTGTATAACATTTCCTTTACCAGGCATATCATTTATTTTCCACCAAGACCCGATATCATTATGATAGTTATGTTTCTGAAGGTCAGTCCACATCAGAAAGCGCAGACATATCTCCGCAGGATGTAATTCAGGTTTTATTTAGATCTGACAGCTAACTGTAAAAGCATCTTGGGATGTTTGAAAGATAGCATCATAAATGTAAAAGAAAGTAAGAGTAATTGAAATTCATCACCTGTAAATTTGTTGATTCTATAATTGGAATCAGCTGAATTGTAGTTGCATAATGATGCTTCCGGATATAGAAAAATTTGGCTGACTGTACTGAATGCAGCAGGTTGTTGTTATTATAGATAAATCAGTTATGAAAGAACGTTAAAACCAATTATACTGAAAAAACTATAGATGCATTTTTATGATACCAAAATAAGGCATACTATAAAAATCATCATGTTGTAAATTGCAAATACATATTTCGGAGAAGATGATGGATAGCAAGGGTTTGATTTTTTGTCTGAAATAATAATCCCAACTCAAAACCTGGTCTTTACTAATTGGGAATTTAGTAAACATTTCAATCTAGTTTATTATTAAAACAGCATTTATTATATGAACAAAACAATCATTAATCATCCTGACAGAGATCCTTCATTTGTAACTGGTGCTTATTCTGACGGTCTGGTGGTAGATGGATTTCTTTTTGTGAGCGGTCAGGCGGCTGTTGATTTTACCACATCGAAGTTTGTTTTAGGAACGATAGAAGAAGAAACACATAGAACACTTAAGAATATAAAAGCAATTATTGAAGCTGCCGGTGCTTCGATGGAACATGTAATAAAATGTACTGTGCACCTGGCGGACATTAATGAATTTGATCGTTACAACAAAGTATATGCAGAATATTTTCCCGGAATAAAACCGGTTAGAACTACAGTACAATCAGTATTAGCTGAAGGAATTAAAGTAGAGATAGACTGTATTGTAAAATTGATTTGATTGATCACCTTATGCAGAATAATAACATTCACCCTTGCAACATTACAGCAGGCGTTGTAGGATTGGGATTAATGGGAACCAGTATCATTGTGTCTCTATTGATTGCAGGGCATAAAGTGACAGGCATTGCACCCCTTCCCGAGGATATGTCGCTGGCGCCGGGGCGTATCAGAAAACACCTGGAGCATTGTGAAAAATCGGGCTTATTATTTCAACCCCTGGATACATACCTGGATCAACTCACACTATCCGAAGATTATAACGAACTTATATCCTGCAATCTGGTGTTGGAATGCGTAATAGAAATACAAGAGATCAAAGCATTGGTATATGAAAAAATAGAGGCTATAGTTAAGCCCACTTCTGTAATTGCCAGCAATACATCTGCTATACCTATTAGCGATTTACAAAAACTTGTTGAACGTCCTGAACGGTTTCTTGGAATACATTGGGCAGAGCCTTCTTATTTAACCAGGTTCATGGAAATTACCTGTGGTAATAAGACGGTGAATGAATATGCAGACTGGATATTTCAATTAGCATACCACTGGGGAAAAGAGCCTACTGTACTTAGAAAAGATATAAGAGGGTTTGTTACCAATCGTTTGATGTATGCGGTATATAGAGAGGGATTGAATCTGGCAGAAAAGGGAGAAGCCACACTTGAAGATATTGATAAAGCCTTCCATTACGATGCCGGTTCGTGGATGACGCTGATGGGTATATTTAGAAGAATGGACTTTCTTGGTTTGAAAGATTATGAAGAAATATTCAAAAATACTTTTCCTGTTTTGTGCAACGATAAGAATGTTCCCGCATTGATGCAGGAAATTGTTGATAAGAAATTAAGGGGGACACAAAGTTTAAAAGGGCTTTATAACTACAGTAAACTTGAAGCAGAAAAACTGGAGAAAGCTTTTGCTTTATTTAATGAAGATATGTATCAATTGGCAGCATTGTACCCTTCAGCAGATACTAATGCATCGTTTGTCCCACCTGAAAAAGTAACAATAGAAGATTAAACAAGTAAATAATACCAAATGCCAGGGTTTAAATCATATATCTATCCTCTTACCATAATAGGCATTCTATTTTTTGTTTTTGGATTTTTAACCTGGATCAATGGAATACTCATTCCTTATTTTCAAATCTGCCTACAGTTGACAAACGTACAGGCATCACTGGTAGCCTTTGCTTCTTATATTGCTTATTTCGTAATGGCCTTACCATCTGCGTGGATTCTTAAATACACTGGTTATAAAAAAGGAATGGCTGTAGGGTTGGTAATGATGGCTGCGGGAACAATAATATTCATACCGGCTGCGTATGCCCGTACCTATTCTATATTCTTAACTGGTTTATTTATTACAGGTGCCGGTGTAACATTATTGCAAACTGCGGTCAATCCTTATGTGGCAATTATCGGGCCTATTGAAAGTACAGCGCAACGAATAGGTTTTATGGGCCTTGCCAATAAGTTTGCAGGTATAATAAGCACTGCACTATTAGGGTCGATATTTTTATTTAATGCAGATAATATAATTGCGGACGTTAAGAAAGCAGGTACAATAGAGCGATCCAGAATATTAGATGCGTATGCATTGAAAATTGTAAATCCTTATCTGGTAATAACGATTGTTCTTGTATTACTGGCCCTGTTGATTTACTTCTCCCGATTGCCTGAAATTAATGAAACGCAGAAAGAGAATGGAGAGGAAAAGTCCGGTGGTGTTGTTCACAAACAAAGTATTTTTCATTATCCTTATCTTTTATTTGGAGTAATAAGCCTCTTTCTATCTGCAGCTTGTGAAGGGATCCCGATTGATGGAATAATTATATACAGCAGATCATTGGGCATACCTATCGAAGAAGCAAGGCATTTTACTCAATATACATTATATGCAATGCTACTTGGCTACCTTGCCAGTACCGTACTTATTCCTAAATATCTTTCTCAGCATAAGGCTTTACAATGGTGCGCTATTTTAGGACTTTTATTCACAATAGCATCTTACGTCAATACAGGAATAGTTTCCATATATTTTTTAATCTTAACTGGATTTGGTGCAGCGGTACTGTGGGGAACCATCTGGGGATTATCCATAAGAGAGTTGGGCACACACACGAAAACAGGTTCAGCTATGTTGCTAATGTCAGTGGTAGGAGGAGGCATATTTCCACTGATCTTTGGTAAATTAATTGATGTCAATCCCATAAATCCACAAAAGGCTGTTCTATTATTAATACCATGTTATTTGGTATTGCTGCTTTTTTCTACATGGGGCTACAGGCTTGAAAGTTGGAAATCATCATCCTCAAAGCTTAAAATTTTATCCTAACACTTATACGCTAAACAATTTTTGAATGGAAAATAAACGCTACCAAACATCTGCATCGTTGCTGGAGAGAGCAAAAAAAGTTTTAGCAGGTGGCGTGTCTTCCGAATTTCGAAAATATAATCACCCGCATGCTATTTTTTATACGGAGGGTAAGGGAAGCAGGATACAAGATGTTGATGGAAACGAATATCTTGATTTTACACTTAGCCAGGGACCTTTAATCCTGGGTCACTCACATCCAAAAGTATTAAAAGCAATAAATGATTATTCAGAAAAGGGACAACTCTTTGCGGGTCAGCATATCAGGGAAATTGAATTGGCTGAAAAGCTTAGCTCCCTTATTCCTTCGGCGGAATTAATGCGGTTTTGTCTCGATGGTTCTGAAGCGGTTCACACTGCAATCCGCGTGGCCAGGGCCAAAACGGGCAAGCCAAAATTTCTTCGTTTTGAAGGGCATTATCACGGGTGGCTTGATAATGTTTGTTGGGGATTATCAACACCCTCCGTGCAAGCTTTAGGAAGCCGCGAAAATCCTAATGTATATCCCTGGACTGAAGGTTTACCCAATAGTGTAAAAGAAGAGTTCATCATCTTACCATGGAACGACCTTGAATTGTTGAAAAAAACCGTGTCCGAAAAACATAGTGAAATAGCCGCTATTATCACTGAACCAATTATGTGCAATAATGGCTGTATTCTTCCTGTTGAAGGTTATCTGGAAGGCATGCGTGAAATTTGTAACGAATACAATATTGCACTCATTTTTGATGAAGTTATCACCGGCTTTAGGGTTTCGATTGGCGGCGCCCAGCAATATTTTAATATCATCCCTGATCTTTCCATTTTTGCCAAGGCCATGGGTAGCGGGTATCCAATCAGTGCCATTACCGGAAGGAAACAATGGATGGATGTAATTGAAGATGGAAAAGTAATTCATGCAGGTACTATGAACTCAGGCAATGCTACCGTTGCGGCGGCCCTTGCAAGCATAGAAGTATTGGAAGCTGAGGCACCACATGAGCGGTTATATTCGCTGGGAAAAAGAATGATGCAGGGTTTAAAATTAGCTGCGCAGGAAACAAATCAACCCTTGCTTGTTCAGGGACTTGGGCCGATGTTCCATACCGGATTTACAAATTTGACCGGGGTTAAGGATTACAGGGATACTTTAAGTTACGATAAGATAAAACTGAACAAATTTATTTCAGGTATGCATGACCGGAACATTCGTATAATCGGGCGAGGCTTATGGTATATTAGTGCAGCACATACTGAAGCTGATATTGATCACGCTATCAGCATAGCGAAGGAAGTGTTAGGTAAACTATGAATACACGATGTGATAGATTTTAAATCATCTTAAGGGTGCATTTCAAATTGTCACTCAGATGTGCCATAGGCACTATCTGCTTTTCGGGACAGGCTCTGTTTGTAGAAAAAAGATACAACATGATTGGCGTTTGGCAATGTTTTCTCCCCTTATTTTCTTTCTACAAACAGGTAGCGCCGATGGGGCATTAAAAAAACATTGCGACAATTTGAAATGCACTCTCTTTAAGTGAGTTAGTAAAACAATTATTCAAGCGTTATAACGTGATCAATGCAATTGATAAAAAAACTACCGGTAACAGTAATTTTTCAAATGACAGAAAATAAAGAAATAAAAGCTCCTGTGTTAATTGCAGGCGATTGTAAAACCGCAAACACGGTTGCCATTTGTTTGCTGCTTGCACGGCAGCCTGTTGTCATATTCACGCAGGATATTTTGCGAACACATGAGTGCCTTGACATGCATGCTGAGGATATAAGAAATGCCTGGGGTATTGTAGTAGATAAAGCGTATGTTACTGTAACAGATAAACTTGATAAAGAAAAAAATTATTCATTAGCAATCGCAGTTACTGCTGAGAGTTTATCAGAAAAAAAAGAGTTGATAGAATTGTTTGAAAATGTTCTTTCTTCAGATAAGGTGATTGCAGTAAATAGTGAAAGCATCGGATTAAGTGAACTACAAAAGTTTTGCAGGCATCCTGAAAGAATTATAGGAGCAAATTGGGTAGAACCGGCACACACAACATATTTTCTTGAGATCATTAGTAATAACAATAATGATAAAAAGCTGGTTGAAGATTTTTTTTACCTGGCTAAACAACATTGGAAAAAAGACCCCTACCTAATAAATGGAGATCGTGGTATCCGTGCCCGCCTGATGTGTGCTCTTATTCGCGAAGCATTTTACCTGGTGGAAAACGGTTACGTTTCATTTGAAGACATTGACAGGGCTTGTCGTAATGATGCCGGGTATTACCTTCCCTTCGCAGGAAATTTCAGGTATATGGATCTTATGGGGGCCTACATCTATGGTATAGTAATGAAGGACATGAACCCTGATCTTACCAGACAGAATCATGTGCCGGCTTTTTTTAAAGACATGATGCAGAATGGTTGGCTTGGCATGAAAAACAATCGTGGATTTTATAACTATACTAATGGAGAAGTTGAAAGTTGGAACGAGTTGTCAGGAAAATTCAGCTACCAGATCAAGGCGATTGTTGACAAATACAATTCTGTTATGTAATTATATTTTTTGAAAAAGTAGAGCAGTAATATTTCTAGAGTTTACAATCTTTTATGAGCATGACATTTATAATAGATGCACATCTTGATCTTGCTATGAATGCAATAGAATGGAACCGTGATCTTTCCCGGCCCCTTCATGAGATCAGGCAACGGGAAATGCACATGAAAGACAAACCAGATAGAGGAAAAGGTACTGTTTGCCTTCCTGAACTTAGAAAAGGAAAGGTTGGTTTGGTAGTTGCCACACAACTTTCCCGGTTCGCACCTTATGGCAGTTCATTCCCGGGCTGGAACTCTCAGCAACAAGCCTGGGCAATGACGCAAGCACAACTTGCATGGTACAGGGAGATGGAAGCCTGTGGAGAGATGATCCAGATAGCGGATATAGCTCAACTTGAAGCACACCTGGCATTATGGAATGATGTTTCCATTCCCGATCATACCAAACCTATTGGATATATTTTAAGTCTGGAAGGTGCTGACTCGCTTGTGAATATCTCTTATTTGCATAAGGCTTATGAATATGGTCTGCGTGTTGTTGGCCTTTCACATTTTGGGCCGGGTTGTTATGCACCCGGAACAAAAACTGAAGGTCCCATTACTCCGGGAGGGATAGAATTGCTCAAAGAAATGAGCAGTTTAAATCTTATACTTGACGTAACCCATCTTACCGATGAAGGCTTTTATCAGGCACTTGATATTTATAAAGGACCAGTATGGGCAAGCCACCAGAATGTTAGAAAAATTGTACCTACCCAACGGCAACTTACCGATGATCAAATTAAACAACTCATACAACGTAATGCAGTCATCGGCGGTATGCTTGATTGCTGGGCGATGGATATTAGATTCATTGACAAAATATCAGACCCCTGGCAATTAAACATCAGGCTCGAAAACCTGGTTGATCATTGGGATCATATTTGCCAGATTGCAGGTAATAGCAGGCATGTTGCTATAGGCAGCGACCTGGATGGTATTTTTGGAACCGAGCAATCTCCGTGGGATCTCAATTCTGTAGCTGATCTTCAGAAATACAAAGAAATCCTTTCCCGCCGGGGATACAATGAAGAAGACATTCAGAATGTTTTCCATAAGAATTGGATCCGGTTTCTTCACAATGCCTGGAAATAAAAAATTACCCGGAAGGTAGTTTTCATTTGGTTTTCATAGTAGAATAAAAGACATAGGATTAGGTAGAATGTTCACGAAGTAAATATAGGATTTGTTCAAAGCTAAATATATTAGTAATTTTATCCTAAATTATTTAGCTATGTTTAAAGGGATAAATGCGATAGAATTTTCTAAGAAATTTGCAAACAATGAAGAT
>Ga0208736_1000581_pt1 | contig 10328 bp, 8 predicted proteins | sample AntDryMetagUQ255_FD_188090 | JGI IMG/M metagenome (GOLD analysis project Ga0208736, IMG submission 188090) | Polar desert microbial communities from Antarctic Dry Valleys - UQ255 (SPAdes) | ecosystem: Environmental > Terrestrial > Soil > Desert | place: Antarctic Dry Valleys | collected 2008-12-31 | reverse complement strand
GTAGTCGAGGTACGACGAGCGCATCTCCTTTTCGAGATCCCGCAGCTCGATGTTCCCGCCGGAGAGCTGGTCCGCTGAGGCCATCTAGATGGCCTCCCGAACTAGCGCGGCCCCTGCAAACCGGCGCGATGCGGCATCCTCGGAGTGAGCCGTGCAGAGCACTGTCTCCCTTCGGCGTGCAGCCTCAGCCACGACGCGGGCTCCGTCAGTACGCCGTGCCGACACGAGCAGCGGCGCCCCGGCACCGCGGCTTCCTACACTTGCCAGCCATGGCCCGCGCACCGGTCGATCCTCAGCAGTCGCTTCCCGAGCTCGAGCAGCGGGTGCTGGCGCGCTGGCGCGAGCGCGATGTCTTTGCAGCGTCGCTGCGTCGCCGCGAGGGGGCCGAGCGTTGGGTCTTCTGGGAGGGCCCGCCGACGGCGAACGGCAGGCCCGGCGTGCATCACGTCCTCAGCCGCGCCTTCAAGGACATCTTTCCCCGCTTCAAGACGATGCGCGGCTATTACGTGCAGCGGCGCGGCGGCTGGGACTGTCACGGGCTGCCGGTCGAGATCGCCGTCGAGCAGCAGCTCGGGATCACCGCCAAGGTGCAGATCGAGGAGTACGGGATCGCTGAGTTCAACGCGAAGTGCCGCGAGTCGGTCTTCGCGTTCCTCGAGGACTGGGACGCGCTGACCGAGCGAATCGGCTTCTGGCTCGATCTCGACAACGCCTATCGCACGCTCGATCCCGACTACATCGAGTCGGTCTGGTGGTCGCTGAAGCAGATCGCAGACCAGGATCTGCTCTACGAGGGCCACAAGGTCGTCCCCTACTGCCCGCGCTGTGGCACCGCGCTGTCCAGCCACGAGGTGGCACTCGGCTACAAGGACGTCGTCGACCCGTCCGTCTACGTGCGCTTCGCAGTCGCCCAGGACGGCGGCCCGCTGCAGGCTGGAGACGAGCTGCTGATCTGGACGACGACGCCGTGGACGCTCGTCTCCAACGCGGCCGTCGCCGTCGACCCCGAGCTGACCTACGTGCGCGCGAAGACCGGCCGGCTCGAGGCGCCGGTCGTCGTCGCCGAGGCGCTCGTCGAGCGCGTGCTCGGCGAGGGCGCGCGGATCCTCGAGCGCTTCCCCGGCGCCGCGCTGGACGGCGTTCGCTACGAGCCGCCATTCGAGTTCCTTGGCGCCGACGAGTACGGCGAGCGCGGCCACACCGTGCTGCTCGGCGACTTCGTCACCGCCGACGACGGCACCGGCCTCGTCCATACCGCGATCGCCTTCGGCGAGGACGACTTCAGGCTCGGCCAGCGCTACGGGCTGAACGTCGTCAATCCGGTTCGCCGCGACGGCACGTACGACGAGCGCATCGGCCCCTACGCCGGTCGCTTCGTCAAGGATGCCGACGCAGACCTCGTCGAGGACTTGCGCGCCCGCGCCCGGCTGCTGCGCGCCGAGGACTACGAGCACGCCTATCCGCACTGCTGGCGCTGCTCGACGCCGCTGCTCTACTACGCCAAGCCGTCGTGGTACATCGCGACGACCAAGCGACACGACGAGTTGCTGGCCGCCAACGAGCAGGTCACCTGGCACCCGGAGCACATCAAGTACGGGCGCTTCGGCAACTGGCTTGACAACAACGTCGACTGGGCGCTGTCGCGCGAGCGTTTCTGGGGTACGCCGCTTCCGGTCTGGCGCTGCGACAACGGGCATGTGACGGTGATCGGCTCCTTCGACGAGCTCGAGCAGCGCTCGGGCATGCGCCTCGAGGACCCGCACCGCCCGTTCGTCGACGAGCTGACGTTCGCCTGCGAGCAGTGCGGCGAGACGGCGACCCGCGTCCCCGAGGTCATCGACGTCTGGTTTGACTCGGGTGCGATGCCGTTCGCTCAGCGCCACGAGCCGTTGCAGGGCGAGGCCGATATCGAGCAGCTCTATCCAGCCGACTTCATCTGCGAGGCACTGGATCAGACGCGCGGCTGGTTCTACTCGCTGCTCGCGGTCTCGACGCTGCTGCGCGGTGGCTCCAAGCCCTACGACCACGTCGTCTGCCTCGGGCTGATCACCGATACCGAAGGTCAGAAGATGTCCAAGTCCAAGGGCAACGTCGTCGCGCCGTGGGGGGTCATCGACCGCTTCGGCGCCGACGCCCTGCGCTGGTACTTCTTCACCTCCAAGCAGCCATGGGACGGCTACCGCTTCTCCGAGGAGTCAATCGCCGAAGGCGTGCGCCTGTTCCTGCGCCAGCTGTGGAACACGTACGCGTTCTCGGCGCTGTACCCCGCGGGTGAGCAAGGCGAGCAGACCGACCTCGATCGCTGGGTTCGCTCGCGCCTGAGCGCGACGACGACGACCGTCACCGAGCGCCTGGACGCCTACGACGCCACGAGCGCCGGGCGCGCGATCGCCGAGTTCGTCGACGATCTCTCCAACTGGTACGTGCGCCGCTCGCGGCGGCGCTTCTGGGACGGCGACGCCGTCGCGCACGCGACGCTGCGCAAGAGCCTCGTGACGGTCTCGCAGCTGCTCGCGCCGTTCGTCCCATTCGTCGCCGACGAGATCTACGAGGGCCTGGACGGGTCGCAGGCCAGCGTCCACCTGACCGACTGGCCGCAGGCCGAGCCGCGCGACATCGAGCTCGAGGACGCGATGGCGGTGGCCCGCGAGACCGTGCGCCTCGGCCTCGCCGCGCGCGCGGCCGCCAAGCTCAAGATCCGCCAGCCGCTGCGCGAGGCGGTCATCGTCGCGGCCGGGCGCGAGCGCAGCGCGATCGAGCGCCTCGCCGGCGTCGTACGTGAGGAGCTCAACGTCAAGTCGCTGCGCTTCGTCGCCGAGGCCGGCGAGCTGGGCTCCTACGCGCTCAAGCCCAACTACCGCACGCTCGGCCCGCGCTTTGGCAAGGCGATGCCGATGGCGGCCGAGGCGATCGCCGCGTTGGGTGCCGACCACGTCGCTGCGGCGTTGCGCAGCGGTGGCGCCGTCGGGATCTTCGTCGACGGTCATGACTATCACCTCAGCGAGGAGGACATCCAGATCGTGATGGCCCCGCTGGAGGGCTACCAACTCGAGCGTGAGGGCTCACACGCCATCGCGCTCGAGGTCGCCCTCGACGACGAGCTGCGCCGCGAGGGTCTCGCGCGCGAGGTCGTGCACGCGGTTCAGGGCGCACGCAAGGCGTCAGGTCTGGCGATCGAGGATCGCATCGTGCTCGCGCTGGGAGGCGACGACGCGCTGCTCGATGCGGCGCGCGCGCACGAGGCCTACGTGGCAGGCGAGGTGCTCGCGGTGTCGGTGCAGTACACGTCGGACAACGGGCGCGCCGGAGTCGCCAGCATCGACGGCCGCGAGCTGCGTGTCACCGTGCAGCGAGCGTGACGGAGACCAGCCGGGTGCAGGCCCGGACGCCGGTGCGTGTGGATCTGGCGTTCTTGGCCTTCGTCGCCGTCTTCTTCGTCTTTCACCAGTTCCCGTCGATCTTGTTGACGCATCGGGGTGAAGCAGCTGTCGACGTGCTCACCCCGTACGCAGTTGCGGGCTCGACCCTCGCGGTGATGCTCGCGCTCGGCGCCTCGCGCGGTCCGCTCCTGGCCGCGGTCCTTGCCGGGGTGATGTACGTGCACGGCCAGGGTGTGCACCTGGCAGCCAACTCGATTCACAACGAAGGCTTCGAGGACGACGTCGTCTACTTCTGGGACGAGCGGTTCTCGCACATCGAGGCCGTGCTCGGCTGGTTCGGCCTGGTGGGCGCTATCTGCTTCGCCGAGCGGCTGTCGTCGCGCTCGGCGAGCGCATCCCCGGCACTGCTTGGGCTGGCCGCGCTGCTGCTCGGCTGGACGTTCTTCACGAGCACGGTCGAGGGTCAGACCTGGTGGCTCGAGCTGCCCGCCGCCGCTGTGTTCGTTGTCTGGGCGTGGCGCGAGCCGCGACCACTCCTGCGCGCCGCGGCCGGTGCCTTTGCGCTCGCTGCGCTGCTGATCGCCGGCTGGGCGATCTGGCACGGCGGCGTTCCGGAATTCAGCGACCTGTGACCGGTCACGCGGGTTCGTGGGGACGAGCGACGGCATTTGCTCTATCTCTTCCTTGGAATGAGTCCAGAAAGCCTGCTAGGTTCGGGTCGTGACCGCGAGCTTGCCTGCGACTCCCGCACACGTGGGGCACATCAGCAGCGAGGACGCCCGGGCTCTGCGCGATGCCGGCCTGCGCGTAACGGGACCGCGACTGGCGGTGCTCGGGGCGCTCCGCGAGCACCCGCACGCCACGGTCGACGCGATCGCGGCCGCCGCCCGCGCGCGATCTGGCTCGGTGTCCACCCAGACCGTCTACGACGCGCTGCGCGCACTGGCCGCGGCCGGTCTCGCACGCAGAATCGAACCCGCCGGAAGCCCCGCGCGCTTCGAAGCGCGCGTCGGCGACAACCACCATCACCTCGTCTGCCGCGTCTGCGGCGCGGTCGCCGACGTCGACTGCGCCGTCGGGCACACCCCGTGCCTGATTCCCGGCGACGCGGCCGGGTTCGTCGTCGACGAGGCCGACGTCACGTTCTGGGGCCTCTGCCCCGCATGCCAGACCACGACGCGCGACCAATCGAGGGGAGTTGCATGAGCGACGACAAGACGCCACCGCCAACCACGACGGATGCCGGCATCCCGGCACCCAGCGACAGCCATTCGCTGACGATCGGGCCTGACGGGCCAATCCTGCTGCAGGATCACTACGTGATTCAGAAGATGGCGCAGTTCAACCGCGAGCGCGTTCCCGAGCGGGTCGTCCACGCCAAGGGTTCCGGCGCGCACGGCTTCTTCGAGGTCACCGAGGACCTGTCGCAGTACACGCGCGCCGACATGTTCAACGGGTTGGGCAAGCGGACGCCGATGTTCGCGCGCTTCTCGACCGTCGCCGGCGAGCTGGGCTCGCCCGACACGGCGCGCGATCCGCGCGGCTTCGCGCTGAAGTTCTACACGCAGGAGGGTAACTACGATCTGGTCGGCAACAACACGCCGGTCTTCTTCGTCAGGGACCCGTCCAACTTCCAGGACTTCATCCACTCGCAGAAGCGACGCGCCGACACCGACCGGCGTGACAACAACATGCAGTGGGACTTCTGGACCCAGAAGCCAGAGTCCGCGCACCAGGTCGCGATCCTCATGAGCGATCGCGGCACGCCGAAGACCTTCCGCCACATGAATGGGTACGGCAGCCACACGTTCATGTGGATCAACGCCGGCGGCGAGAAGTTCTGGATCAAGTACCACTTCAAGACAGACCAGGGCCCGGAGAACTTCACCGACGCCGAGGCCGGTGCGATGGCCGCCGAGGACCCCGACTTCCACCGTGGCGACCTGTGGAACTCGATCAAGTCCGGCGACGCACCGTCGTGGACGCTGAAGGTCCAGATCATGCCGTTCGACGAGGCCGCGAACTACCGCTTCAACCCGTTCGATCTCACCAAGGTCTGGCCGCATGGCGACTACCCGGAGATCGAGGTCGGCCGGATGGTGCTCGACCGCAACCCGGAGAACTACTTCGCCGAGGTCGAGCAGGCGGCGTTCGAGCCCGCCAACATGGTGCCGGGGATCGGCCCGTCGCCGGACAAGATGCTGCTCGGGCGGCTGTTCAGCTACCCGGACACGCACCGCTACCGGATCGGCGCGAACTACCAGCAGCTGCCGGTCAACCGCCCGCAGTGCCCCGTCCACAGCTACAACAAGGACGGCGCGATGCGCTTCGAGAATCCCGCCGATCCGGTCTACGCGCCGAACACGGCGGGTGGCCCGGCTGCCGACGAGCAGCGCTATCCCGAGCTGGGCACCTGGGACGCCAGCGGCGAGATGGTGCGCACCGCGTACACGCTGCGCGCCGAGGACGACGACTTCGGCCAGCCCGGGACGCTCGTGCGGGAGGTCATGTCGCAGACCGACCGCGACAACCTCGCCTCGAACATCCTGGGGCACGCCGGCGATCCCGACGTGCAGCCCGACATGAAGCCGCGCATCGTCGAGTACTGGACCAACGTCGACGCCGACCTCGGAGCCGCGGTCGCCCAGGGGCTCGGCCTGCCATCGCCGGCGCCCACCGCGGCGGGCTGAGCGACATTCGGCATCCGGGCCTCCACGGGGGCCCGGATGCAAAAAGTTCCGTCCTCCGGTCGCCGGAACCGGCGACCTTCGGAGAGCAGGTTTCGCCCTCCGGTCGCCGGAACCGGCGACCTTCGGAGAGCAGGTTTCGTCACTAGGCGGGCTCGAGCTCGAGCTGCTCGAGGATCTTCTTCTTCGGCAAGGCGCCGATCAGCTTCTTCGCCGGCTGGCCATCGCGGAACAGGATCATCGTGGGGATCGACAGGACCTGGAAGCTTGCGGCCGTCATCTGATTCTCGTCGACGTTGAGCTTGACGACCTTCAGGTCCTCGCGCTCGGCTGCGATCTCCTCGAGCACGGGGCCGACGACGCGGCACGGCCCGCACCACGGAGCCCAGAAGTCGACGAGCGTCGCGGTATCGCTCTCGATGACTTCGGCTTGGAAATTGTCGTCGGTGACCTGGACGAGCTCGGCCATGTGTCGCTCCTTCAAAGGGTTCAGCGACCACTATACAAAATGAAGCAACCCAACCCGGCCGCCGCGACGCCAAGCGTCAGGCTCCGAGCAGCAGACCCGTGATCGCCAGCGAGCCGGCGATCCAGCGCCGCAGCACGGGCCACGCGTGTGCGCTCCATGCATCGAGCGTGGCCCGCGTGTCCGCGAGTCCGCGGACGAGCGCGAGATCCGATGTCGACACGCGCCTGCCATCGGCGCCGCGGACGCCGGTCGTCTCAGCGGCGGCGGAGCTGGCCGGATACGCGAGCGAAGCGCAGCTTCGGGACCAGCAGCGCGGCCTCGGCGGCGATCCGCCAGGTCATCTTCGAGCTGCCGAGCACGCGCTCGCGAAAGATGATTGGCACTTCGACGACGCGGAACCCGGCCCGCACCGCGCGGTCGGTCAGCTCGACCTGGAAGCCATAGCCGAGCGAGCGCACGGTCGGCAGGTCGATCGCCTCGAGCACCTCGCGCCGGAAGCACTTGAAGCCGCCGGTCAGGTCACGCACCTTCAGCCCCAGCACGAGGCGCGCGTACAGCGATCCGCCGCGGCTGACGAGCTGGCGCCCGACTCCCCAGTCCGCTACGCCCCCGCCGGGCACGTAGCGCGAGCCGAGCACGAGATCGGCCGAGCGCGCGGCCGCCAGCAGGCGCGATAGGTCCGCCGGATCGTGGGAGAAGTCTGCGTCCATCTCCATCACGAACTGCGCTCCATGCTCGAGCGCGTATGCGAACCCCGCGAGGTAGGCCGGGCCCAGCCCCTCGCGCTCGGTGCGGTGCAGCACCTCGACGGCGCCGTGACCGGCGGCGAGCCGGTCGGCGATCTCGCCCGTGCCGTCCGGTGAGCCGTCGTCGACGATCAGGATCCGGTGCGCCCCGGGCGCCGCCCGGCCCAGCACGGCGAGCACCGCGTCAACGATCGGCTCGATGTTCTCGGCCTCGTTGTACGTCGGCAGGATCAGCCACGCGTCGTCGGGCATGAGCGCGACTACCCTACGGCCCAGCGTGGCCGGCGACCCCTCAAATCTCGAGATCGCAGCGGCTTTCGACGAGCTCGCTGACCTCTACGAGCTCGACGGCGCGGTCGTGCACCGCGTGCTGGCCTACCGCGGCGCCGCCAAGAGCGCGCGCGAGGCGAGCTCCTCGATTGCCGCGCTGACACGCAGCGGGCGGGTGACCGAGCTGCCCGGAATCGGCAAGACGCTTGCGGAGAAGCTCAGCGCTCTGCTTACCACCGGCGCGATCCCCGCGGCCGAAAAGCTGCGTGCCCGCTACCCGCCCGGGCTGATCGAGATGATGCGCCTTCCGGGTCTCGGTCCCAAGCGCGCGCGGCGGCTGTTCGACGAGCTCGGCATCGAGTCGCTTCAGATGCTGCGTGCCGCCGCACAGGAGCAGAAGCTACGCGAGGTCAGGGGCTTCGGTGAGAAGTTCGAGGCATCCGTGCTCTCGGCGCTGGAGGCCGGCGCCGGCGAGCGCCCGGCCCAGCGCGTGCTCCTGCACCGCGCGCTGGACGTCGGCGATGCGATCGTCGCCGCGCTGCGCGAGCACCCCGCCGCCGAGCGCGTGGAGCTGGCCGGCTCGGCGCGGCGCAGCGCTGACTCCGTCAAGGACCTCGACATCATCGCGACGGCGTCCGATCCCGCCGCGCTGACGCGCGCGCTGGGCGATCTGTATCTGATCGAGTCGGCGTCGACGCCGGGGCCGAACGCCGCGCGCGGGCGCACCCACACCGGGCTTCCCGTCGACCTGCGCGTCGTCGCGCCCGACAACTTCGGCAACCTGCTGCAGCACTTCACCGGCTCGCAGGCACACAACGTCGCCCTGCGCGAGGCCGCCGTGCGCCGCGGACTGCACGTCTCCGAGTACGGCATCCTCGACGACGCCACCGGCGACACGCTGCGCTGCGCGACCGAGGAGGAGGTCTACGAGCGGCTCGGCCTCGTCTATCCGGAGCCCGAGCTGCGCGAGAACCGCGGCGAGCTCGAGCCGGGATTCGCCGCGCCGCAGCTCGTCACGCTGGCGGACATGCGCGGCGACCTGCACATGCACACGACCGCCTCGGACGGGCACAACTCGATCGAGCAGATGGCGCTGGCGGCGCTTGAGCGGGGCTATGAGTACATCGCGATCACCGACCATTCCGCGACACACGGCTTCGGCGACCACGTCACGCCCGACGAGCTCGAGCTTCAGATCGAGCGCGTCGCCGAGGTCAACGCGCGGCTGGCGGGCATCGAGGTGCTGGCGGGGACCGAGACGAATATCCTGCCCGACGGCTCGCCCGACTACGACGACGACCTGCTGGCGCGGCTGGACTGGGTCATCGGCTCGGTGCACACCCAGTTCTCGATGAGCGCCGGCGACATGACGAAGCGCATGGTCGCCGCGATCGAGTATCCCTGGATCGACGCGATCGGCCATCCGACCGGCCGCAAGATCCAGTCGCGCGCGCCCTACGCGCTGGCGATGGAGGAGGTCATCGCCGCCGCGGCGGACACCGGCACGATGCTCGAGATCAACGCCGCGCCCGACCGCCGTGACCTCGACGACGTGCACGCCCGTGCCGCTGCCGAAGCCGGCGTGCTGATCCTGATCGACTCCGACGCCCACCGCGTGGCGACGCTGCCGAACATGCGCTGGGGCGTGGCGACCGCACGGCGCGCGTGGCTGACGCCCGAGCACGTCGCCAACACGCGCTCGTGGGAGCAGTTCGCGGGGCTGCGCAAGCGCGCTCATCAAGACGGCTGAAACGCACCATAAGGGTGGCGCTCATCCATCTCGACGGGCGTAGGCGCGTCAGCTAGCCAGCAGGTTTTCCCTGCGCCTGCGCGCATGCGGATACCGTGGTGAGAGTCTGCCTCGGCGCTTGGCGAGGGGCTGATTTGCGCAGGCACGAGCGACATGAGGAGGGGCCATGGGTAGCGGCGATCTTACGAGTCTGATTCCGGGGCTGGGCAAGAAGCGGCCCGGTGAGGTAACCGTCCAAGCTAAGGAGTTCGACCTCACCCAGGTTGCAAAACAGCTGGCGCTCGGGATTCCCGTCCTCATGGCAGCCATCTTGGGCGCGCTTGACGCAGGCGGCGTCGATAAGCCCTTCAAGACCCCTGCGCATGTCATAGCGGCGCTGGGTGTCACGGCAGTCGGCCTTCTCGGTCTCGCGATCGTCAGTGCGGCCGACATACTCGGGCGCTCCTACGTGCAAGCGCATCTGCCGGCCAGTGCCCAACCCGCGCAGAACGGCGCCGTGGTCGACGGCAAGGAGGTGAGCACCGAACAACCCCGCGAGGACCGGCTTGCCAGGGAGCGCCACGAGCGCGAGGACAAGCTCGCAAAGAAACAGCAGGAGCGAGAGGACCGTCTGGCCAAGGAGCGCCAAGACCGCGAGGACCGGCTCGCGAGGGAGCGCCAGGAGCGAGAGGACCGTCTGGCCAAAAAGCGTCAAAAAACCGACTCGTGAACAGGCAGAGGGTCGCGACCGGGCGCCTCGCTCAGTCAACCAGCCGCGGCAACAGCTCGTCGCGCACGGTTGCGTCGATCGTTTCGCGGCTGAAGCGCGTGAGTGCCCGGGCGGCACGCTGCGCGTAGTCCGCGGCCGGTTCGTCGAGTGCCGTGCGTAACGCCGCCGCGAGCGCGGCGTCGTGCTCGACGACGAGCCGCGGGTCGAGCGCCCGCGCGAGCGGGAGCGCGGCATAGGGCCCGGGCGAGGCCGTCGTCACGAGCACGCATCCGTCGGCGAGCGCCTCGAGCTGGGCGATCCCATAGTCCTCGCGGCGG
>Ga0208736_1000580_pt1 | contig 10353 bp, 9 predicted proteins | sample AntDryMetagUQ255_FD_188090 | JGI IMG/M metagenome (GOLD analysis project Ga0208736, IMG submission 188090) | Polar desert microbial communities from Antarctic Dry Valleys - UQ255 (SPAdes) | ecosystem: Environmental > Terrestrial > Soil > Desert | place: Antarctic Dry Valleys | collected 2008-12-31 | reverse complement strand
GGTAATTATTTGGAATTTGTTTGACTTCGCTGCACACACATTCGCAGCATCGTTTGCAGTTGCGAGGTGGTGAAAGGCTTTGGCAAAAAAGCGATCGCGCCAGCCGAAAAACTGTCAGAAGACAGGCGCGGATTTTGTTCCGCCGTCATCATCAGAACGGGAATCTTCATCAGTTTTTTTTCCGACTGCATATAACGCACGAGTTCCGTGCCTTGAATATACGGCATCACAACATCGAAAATCGCCGCAGCGAACGGCTCGCCCGACTGCAACAGTTTGTACGCTTCTTTGCCATCACGCGCGGGAACAACCGTATAACCCTCTTTTTCGACAATCGCTTTGACCAAACGTAAAATCGCCGGGTCGTCATCGGCTACTAAAACTCTTGCCTGTCCGCCGCTCTGCTCTTCGTTCATTATTATTGATTCTCTTTTAACTCCGTTTTTATAATAACAGATTTTTTTTGGCTTTTACGAATTCGCCGATAACTTTGCCGCCAATGTTATCGCGGCTCGCATACTCGACGCGTCCGCCACGCCTTTTCCCGCAATGTCGAAAGCAGTACCATGGTCAACCGATGTTCTCACGAGCGGCAAGCCGAGCGTGACATTGACCGACGCGCCGAACGATAAACACTTGACGGCAATCGTCGCCTGGTCGTGATAACAGGAAATTACGCCGTCGAATTCGCCTTTGAACCCGCGCAGAAAAATCGTATCGGGCGAAAACGCGCCGGACACTTCTATGCCGAATTGTTCGCGGCATTCGTTGATTGCCGGAACGATTTCCGCCGCTTCTTCCGCGCCGAACATTCCGCCTTCCGAAGCGTGCGGATTGAGTCCGGCAACCGCAATTCGCGCATCTCTTTTGAGTAGTTTGGAAATTTCCCGATGAGAAAATTTTATCAATTCGACGAGCTTTTCTTTTTTCACGAGTTCAATCGCGTCGCGCAAGCTGACGTGCGTCGAAAGCAAAACGACGCGCAAATCTTCGGCGAAAAAGCTCATCGCAAATTCGGGCGTGTCGGTCAGAGCGGCGAGAAATTCCGTATGTCCCGGATAGTTATAACCGCCGAGAGCGATGGCTCGTTTGCTGATCGGCGCGGTGGCAATCGCATCAACCTTCTTCTCGCGCCAAAGGTTGACGGCGGTCTCGATGTATTCGGCGGCAGCCTTGCCCGCGACGGCGGAATCCTTTCCAGTACCTATTTCTTCTTTAATATTTTTTAAATCGTGAACGAAAATTTGATTCGGTTTCGAAGGCGAATTTTCATTCGCTTCGACGAAATCAAATTTCAATCCCAAACTATGCGCCGTTTTTTTCAGAAACACCTTGTCGCCGATGATAATTGGCGAGCAGATTTTCTTTAAACTTTCGTCGGTCAGAGCTTTGAGCGTAATCTCCGCGCCGATTCCGGCGGCATCGCCCATCGTTATAGCAACGCGCGGCAAAGTTAAATTTTTCGCCTGAAAATTTTCCTCAGCTGATTGAATGTTCACAAAACTATTCTATTTCCCCAACTCAGGTTTAATCAAAAGCAAAAAAACAAAAGTGCGGAAAGCATTCCGCACCTTTGTCTTTGTAGTTTTATTTTTTACTTTTGATTTTTACTTTTCGGCTTCCGCTTTATACATATATTTGATGTTGTGTTTCGGCAACAAAATGTTCGGCGCGTCAACGCGATTTATTTTCAAAGCATCAAGATCATACCATTCGATAGTTCCTTCAATTTTTTCGCCGTCAGTCAAAATAATCACCATTTTGGTGTGCGCGTCAATCTGTTTTTTATAGTAAAAAGTTTCGGCATTCGTTTCTGCGGGCGGCGGCATTTTTCGGCGCGGCGCGGCAGAATCCATTTGACGTGAAAAGTTCGGCATAGTTATCTGTCTCCCACTTACGATTTAAGATTTAGCATCACGGATTTAAATCCGTAATGCTAAATCTTAAATCGTATTAGTCTGCTTGACGACGAATAAACGTGGGAACATTTATGTCTTCCTCTTTTTTATTTCCATCGAAAGAATTGAAAGCCGCTTGATTGTTGAAATTAGCGACGGCGTGGGTCGCGGTTTCCGGCGCGGTTGTGAGCGGCACGGTCATTTGTTTGTTATCAAATCCGGTGGCGATAACGGTTATCTTCACTCCGTCTTTCATATCTTCGTCAAAAACTGTTCCGAAAATAATATTTGCATCTTCGTGCGCTTCCTCGTGAATCAGCGAAATCGCTTCTTCAATTTCATCGAGCGGCATATTTTTGGAACCCGTGATATTGATAAGCGCGCCCTTCGCTCCTTTAATCGAATTTTCTTCGAGCAGTTTTGAATCAATCGCGGCTTTCATCGCCTTGATCGCCGCGCCGTCGCCGCTGCCGTGTCCGATGCCCATCAACGCCACGCCCATTCCCTGCATCACCGATTTCACGTCGGCGAAATCGAGATTGATAATGCCCGGCACGGTGATCAAATCGGAGATGCCCTGCACGGCTTGCAGTAAAATTTCATCGGCGCGGCGGAACGCTTCCATAATCGAAATTTTTTCTTCAACTTCCTTCAGCTTTGAATTCGGAATCGTGATAATCGTGTCAACGCAGCCGCGCAATTCCGCCAAACCTTCTTCGGCTTGCCGCATCCGTTTTTTGCCTTCGACGGTAAACGGTTTGGTGACGACGGCGACGGTCAGCGCGCCGAGTTCGATAGCGAGCGCGGCAATCACCGGCGCGGCTCCGGTTCCCGTTCCGCCGCCCAAACCGGTGGTCACGAAAACCATATCCGCGCCTTGCAGCACATCAATTATTTTCTCCGTATCTTCGATAGCGGCTTTGCGCCCGATTTCGGGATTCGCCCCCGCGCCGAGTCCGCGTGTGAGTTCGCTGCCGAGCTGTATCTTTACCGGAGCGTGCGAATCGTTCAGAGCTTGCACGTCGGTATTGACCACGATAAAGTCAACTTTTTTGATGCCCGCTTCGATCATTCGATTGACCGCGTTACTGCCGCCGCCGCCAACGCCGATAACGATGATTTTCGCCCCCGTAATTGGCGGCTCGTCTATAAATATATTTAGTTTATTATTGTTCATTGGAAGACCGTCCGTACCGTTTAGTATGAATGCTTTATCTAAATTTTACCGCTTGAAACCAACCGTGATGAATTTTCGAGGCTATTTCCGATTTCAACAAGATATTGTGCCGTTGGGGAAAAAGCATACAACGGTTTGGGTAAAAAAATCCAGTCGAAATGTTACATTTACCTAAATTTCTCACGAAAATTTTCAAACCAACCGGCAACCTTGCGCGAGGCGGAGCGTCCGCCCGCCGATTGCCCGCGCATTTGCGAGCGCATCGAGGCGAGTGCCAATCCGCCTGCCGTCGCCCATTCGGGATTTTGCACTTCGTCGAGCAGTCCGCCGAAGTGTTTTCCCTCCAAAAATCCGAGTCTGGTCGGCGCGTCGAAAACCTGTTCGGCAATCTCGACCATGCCGCGATTTAGAGAACCGCCGCCGGTCAAAACCACGCCGCTCGAAATCTGTCCGCGAATAGCAAAAACTTCTTGCGCGATGTGCTGAAGAAGCTCGACGGCGCGCGGCTGCATAATGTCGCACAAAATTTCTTTCGACAGTTGGCGCGTTTCCTGTCTGCCGACCGGCGTGACTTCGATAATGCTTTGCCGTTCCGTTTCGTCCATCAAAAAACCGGCGACGCAGCCGTAAAAATGTTTGATTTTCGTCGCCTCGGGAATCGAAACACGCAAACCGACGGCGATGTCTTTCGTAAAATGCATTCCGCCAAACGGAAAAACCGTTGTGTGCTGCACCGCGCCGCGCCCGAAAATCATTAAACTTGTCACTTCTGCGCCGATATTTACCAGAGCGCAGCCGTATTCTTTGTCGTCGTCGGTCAAAGTGCTGTTCGCCGCCGCCAGCGGTTCAAGCATCATTCTCTCGATTTCCAAACCGGCGCGATGAACCGCTTTGACGACGTTCTGTTTGCCCGCGCTCGGACTTGAAATAACGTGAATGCGGCTTTCGAGCCGCGCCCCGCGCATTCCAATCGGCTCGATGATTCCGTCCTGCCCGTCAATAATAAATTCCTGCGGCAGACGGTCAACGATTTCCCAGCCGGCTGGCAATTGCATCGCGCTGGCTGATTCGACGGCGCGCTGCACGTCTTCCTCGGAAATCTCGCGTCCCGCGCCCGCGACGGCGACAACACCGCTTTTATTTTCGCCGCGCAGGTGTTCGCCCGAAAGATTAACCGTCGCCGCCCCGATTTCCAGACCGCTGACGCGCTCGGCTTCTTCGACGGCTTTGCGGATTGATTCGGCAACCGCGTCAGTCGTCGTCACGATGCCGCGCCGCAACCCGCGTGATTCGGCTTGTCCCAAACCGACGATGTTCATCACGCCGCCGTCTGCCGCCTCGCCGATGACGCAGCGAACTTTGCTCGTTCCGATGTCTAAGCCGACTGCCTGTATTTCACGATTCATTATTCTTTGAATTCAAATCGAAAGCCTGAATTTATAGTTTTTCTCGAAACGCCAATCGCTCGCTGCTGCTGCTCACATCAATTGATTTAACTTCCCTGCCGCGACCGGCTATTTTCTCCAAGCCGGATTTCAAACGATTTTTATAGTTTTCGTTCGCTAAAATAATCGTCACCGTTTCGCCCGAATCTTGCACGATGGCTTGCGGCTCGCGCAAATCAGCTAAATTAACCGCGCTGACGCGCTTGGCGAGTTCATAATCCTGCCATTCGGTGATCATTTTTCCGTATATTTTTACGCGTTCCCGATTATCCTTCGCCGCCTTGTCGTTTTTCGCCTCATCCCAACCGCGCAAGACAAACGGCGGACGCGCCTCGTCTTTGCCGACCTCGCCGATTAGCACCGCATCGTCATCAACCCAGAAATCACCCGCATTTAGTCGCACTACTGCCCGCGGTGCGCGTTCGGCGACATTAACGCGCAATCCGTCAGGTAATACGCGGGAAACAACCGCGGTTTTGATTAAAGTGATTTTTTCAACGTCATCTTTAATCGCTTTCAAATCGGTATTCCAAACGCCGGATTTTTCCGTATATGAACGGGCAATACGTTCGATGTCGTCTTTTGAAGCCCGACTTGCGCCGCGCACTTCAATTTTTTTTACATCGAAAAAAGCTGAAGCCGTCACCGTTCGATAACCCATAAACGACAAAAATCCGAGACAGAACAAAATGCCGACAATGAAGAAGAGCGGAACAAAAAAGTTTGTCAAGGCTCCCGAGTTCTTTCTGCGGTTGGCAGTTGTCCGGCGCGGTCTTTTCGCCGCCGTGTTTGTTTTTCGTGTCGTTCCTCGTTTTTGTATTGCCATATTTTTAGTTGGAGTGCGGACGAGGCGTCAGCACTCCCAGTTTTTCTACAATCTCGTCGGAAAGCCGCGTGATGCTTCCCGCCCCGAGCGTGATAACCAAATCTCCCGGCTGCAAACTCTCCGTCACCTTTGCGGCGGCGGTTTCGATGTCGCCGATATACCGGACGTGTTTATGTCCGAACTCCTTAATTTTTTCCGCTAAAACCTCTGCCGTCACATTTTCAATCGGCGGTTCGCTCGCCGCGTAAATGTCGAGCAGATAAAGCACATCGGCGTTATTAAAACAGCGCGCAAAATCTTCCATCAGTTCGTTCGTTCGGGTATAGCGATGCGGTTGAAAAACCACAACCGTGCGTCGTCCGCCTGAACCGTCCTTCGCCGCGGCGAGCGTCGCTGTAATCTCCGTCGGATGATGTCCGTAATCGTCAACGACCGTAATGCCGCCGGCTTCGCCTTTGAATTGAAAGCGGCGATTCGCGTTTTTAAATTTCGCAAAAGCCTCGCTGATTTTCTCGAACGAAATGTCGAGTTCGAGCGCAACTGTCGTTGCCGCCAGCGCGTTATAAACATTGTGTTTCCCGGGAACGGGCAAGTTTATCTCGCCCAATTCTTCCGTGCTTTTCCAAACTGTGAACGTCGAGCCGAACGATTCGTTATAAACGATATTGTGCGCTGAAACATCGGCTTGCGCGGTGAAACCGTAGGTGACGCGGCGGCGTTTTATCGCCGGAATAATTGACTGCACATTCGGGTCGTCGAGACACAAAACGCACGCGCCGTAGAACGGAACTTTGTTGACGAAATCGGTAAAACACTGCGTCACGTCTTCCATTCCTTTGTAAGACTCCATATGCTCGCGGTCAATGTTCGTGACGACGCAGATCGTCGGCGAAAGCATCAGAAACGAACGGTCGCTTTCATCGGCTTCGATGACGAACCAATCGCTCGTGCCGAGCCGCGCGTTCGAGCCTAAAGTATCAACCACGCCGCCGACAATCGTCGTCGGGTCAACGCCCGCGTAACCAAGAACCGTCGCCACCATCGAAGTCGTCGAAGTCTTGCCGTGCGAACCCGAAACGCCGACTGAATACGGCTTTAAAGTCATCAATTCCGCTAACATTTCAGCGCGTGGAATCACGGGAATTTTCTTTTCTCTGGCAATCACAATTTCAGGATTATCTTCTTTAACCGCTGACGAATAAACAACGACCTGCGCGTCGCCGACGTTCTCCGCAGCGTGTCCTTCATAAACAGTCGCGCCGAGTTTTTCCAGCCGATTCGTCGTTTTCGATTTTTTCAAATCCGAACCGGAAACCGAGAATTCGAGATTGCACAAAACCTCCGCGATGCCGCTCATCCCGATGCCGCCGATGCCGATGAAGTGAATTTTTTTAACGTGCCTGAACATTTTTATTTTTGCCGGGGCTATTGCGGATGACGCGGATTAAATCAAGAAATCCGATTAAATCTATTTTCCCATCCGCGTCAGCCGCGATAATCCGCAGCTAATTTCTCTATCAAATCAACCGTCACTTCCGACGCATTTTCACGCGCCAATTTTTTGGCGGCAGTTTCCATCCCAGAAATTTTTTCCGGTGAATTTATCAAATCCGTAATTGCCTGCGCCAGTGTTTCCGCATTTAAGTCGCGCTGCAAAACCATCTGCGCCGCGCCCGCCGATTGCAATGCTTCAGCGTTTTTTCGCTGATGGTCGTCGGCGGCGGTCGGTAGCGGAATCAGCAGCGCGGCTTTGCCCGCCGCCGCAATCTCCGCGCAGCTCGTCGCTCCGGCGCGACAAATTATCAAATCGCTTTTTGCAAACTCGTCAACCATATTTGAAATATACGGTCGAACGTCCGACTCGCCCCAACCGGCGAGATTGTATAATTCCCTGACGTTTTCAAAATCGCTTTCGCCGGTCTGATGCGTGACGTTTAGACGGTCGTTCGGCAAATGTTCGAGCGCGTCAGCCATCGCGTTATTGATTGCGCGCGCGCCCTGCGAGCCGCCGAAAATCAAAAGATTAACTTTTTCGCCTCTCGGTTTCGGCGCGATGTCAAAAAACTCTTTGCGAACCGGATTGCCCGTGACAATTCCCTTTTTGCCGAAATACGGCAACGCTTCTTCAAACGTCAATGCGGCTTTTGTCACGAACGGCGCGAGCCTTCTATTTGTGAAACCGGGCAGCGCGTTCGAATCCATCACGAGCGTCGGAACCCCAATCAAACTCGCCATCAAAAGCACCGGACCTGAAACGTATCCGCCCGCGCCAATCACCACATCCGGCTGAAAACTTTTTATAATTCGTCTGGCTTCGAGAAAACTTTTCGGTAAAATAAACAAGCCTTTTAGCTTTCCGATAATGCCGACGTTTTTCAGTCCCGCGCTGTTTATCAAAGACAATTCAAATCCGTTTGCCGGAACGATTTTCGTTTCCAGACCGCGACTTGTTCCGACGAATAAAACTTTCGATTCCGCGCCGCGCCGCATAATTTCTTTGGCGACGGCGATGCCCGGAAAAATATGTCCGCCCGTTCCGCCCGCAGCGATAATTACCTTCATTTCAATCCTGTTCGACTTCGCTTTCTCCGGTTCGGCGTTTCCGTTTTTTCAAACAAAGTAGTTCCCGCGTGCTGCGATAAATTCAGCAAAATTCCGACGGCGAACAGCGTGACTAAAATCGAAGAACCGCCGTATGAAATAAACGGAAGCGGAATTCCTTTCGCGGGCAAAATCGAAATCACGACCGAGATATTAAATAGCGCCTGCACGATAATTCCCGTAATAATTCCAATTCCTAGCAACATCCCGAACCTGTCCGGCGCGAGCAGTGCGGCGCGTGTTCCGCGCCATAGGAGAAGCCCGAAAGCAATCACGATTGCCAGCGTTCCGATCAATCCTAATTCTTCGCCGACGACCGCAAAAATAAAGTCCGAATACGGATACGGCAGATAGAAAAGTTTCTGCTGACCTTTAGCAAAACCTTCGCCCAAAATTCCGCCCGACCCGATGGCGTAAAGACCTTGCACAACTTGATAACTGCCGTCGGCGGAATTTTCCCAAGGGTCTAAGAAAGCAAAAAGCCGTTTCATTCGCCACGGCGACAGAATCAACGACGCCGCTCCGACCAGTAAAAGACTGCCGATTGTCGAAAGGATATGCAGCCATTTCGCGCCCGCCGCGAAATAGACGGCGACGAAAACCGCGCATAAAACCATCGTCGTCCCTAAATCCGGTTCGAGCAAAATCAACGCGCCCAAACCGCCCAGTACCGCCGCGCACGGCAAAACCGTTTCCTTCAATTCGCCTATCTCGTCTTTTTTCTCGGTCAAAAAATAAGCGAGAAAAATCGGCAGCGCGATTTTCGCAATCTCCGACGGCTGAAATGAAAAACCGGGAAAACGAATCCAACGCCGCGCTCCGTTAATCGCCGGAAACCCGAAAACCGACAGCAGTAGAATCGCCGTGACAATCAAAATTCCATAGACAATTCTCGTGTCCTGATACCAGCGATAATCAATTTTGCTCGTCGCATACATCACCATCAAACCGGCTAAAGTAAATCCGAACTGCTTGTAAAAATATGTAAATTGACTCACGCCTTCGGTTTCTTTGAGGGCGATCATCGCCGACGCGGAATAAACCATCACCGCGCCGAATAAAGCGAGACCCGCAGCAATCACAAATAAAAACCAGTCTATGCGTAACTTTTTCGTCATTTTTTTGCCGCGGATTTTCCTGACAATTTCAAAACTTCTTCTTTAAAAATTTCGCCTCTTTCCTCGAAACTTTTGAACATATCAAAACTCGCGCACGCCGGCGCCAGCAAAATCGCGTCGCCGTGTTCGGAATTTTCGTAACTTTTGATAACCGCGTCTTTCATATCATCGGCGCGAATAATTTCAGCATAATTTTTCAACTGACTTTCGATATTGTTCGCGTCTTCGCCAATTAAAATTAACCGGCGGACTTTCTCTTTTACCAATTCGGCAAGCGGTTGATACGGTGCGTTTTTTCCGCGTCCGCCTAAAATCAAATTAATTTTGCCGCCATCTTCGCTCAACGCTTCGACGGCTTTAACGCTCGCGTCAACCGAAGTCGCTTTTGAATCGTTGTAAAATTTCACGCCTTCAATTTCCGCAACGAATTCAATTCGATGTTCCACGCCTTTGAAATTTTTCACCGTCTCGCGCATCGAATCGGGCGACGCGCCGCAAGCAAGTCCGGCTGCCAGACTCGCCAAAACATTTTCGACGTTATGCAGACCGCGCAGAAAAATTTCATCGCGTGTTGTCAAAATTTTCTCCTTGCCATTCGCCCGGCAAATAAGATCGCGCCCGCGCAAAAACAAACCTTCGTTCAATTCTTTTTTAACTGAAAACAAATTGACATTTGCCTTCAGATTTTCCGACCAACTCAAAGTAATTTCATCGTCGGCGTTCAAAATCGCCGCGTCTTCGTCTGTCTGATTCATAAACAAACGATGTTTCGCGGCAGCGTAATCCGAAAAAAAATCGTACCGGTCGAGATGATTCGGCGTGACGTTCAAGGCGACGGCGACGTTCGGGCGAAAATCTTTTATCGTTTCGAGTTGAAAGCTCGAAAGTTCGCAAACCGTCCAGGTTTCATCGGTCGAACTCTCCGCCAACTCAATCAGTGGCGTTCCGATATTGCCGCCAACTTGCGTTTCAATTCCCGCGTTTCTTAAAATCTCGCCGATTAAAGTCGTCGTCGTCGTCTTGCCGTTGCTTCCCGTAATGCCGACGATTCTACCTTTCGTAAATCTGTAAGCGAGTTCGACTTCGCCGATAACTTCGCCGTCTTTTCGGTCAACATAACGCGCCGGAACGGCATTGGTCGGAATGCCCGGCGAGATGACGACCAAATCAATCTGGTCGAGCAGCCACGATGGAATCTGCCCGTCAATCAATCCAATTTTTTCAGCTTTCAAAGAACGCGCCTCGTCCGTCCAATCGGCAACCGGCTTTTTGTCATAAAGCGCAACCG
>Ga0208736_1000579_pt1 | contig 10359 bp, 11 predicted proteins | sample AntDryMetagUQ255_FD_188090 | JGI IMG/M metagenome (GOLD analysis project Ga0208736, IMG submission 188090) | Polar desert microbial communities from Antarctic Dry Valleys - UQ255 (SPAdes) | ecosystem: Environmental > Terrestrial > Soil > Desert | place: Antarctic Dry Valleys | collected 2008-12-31 | reverse complement strand
GCACGCCGTCGGCGGTGATCGTGCCCCCATCGACGCAGATCTCGAGCGCAGTCGCGACGGCCCTCAGCGTCACGCCGGCACAGGCGACGAGCGACTCGAGCAGCATGTCGCCCGAGCACAGCGCGCTGCCGTCGCCGCCCGTCGCGGGGTGCAGGCCGGCGGTCGCGAGCGCGCCGCCGGTGCGCACGCTGCAGGTGATCTGCTCGTCGAGCGTGCCGCTCGCCGACAGCGTGACGAGCGCCTGGCCGGGATCCTCGCGATAGCGCTGCTTGAGCCGCTCCTGCAGCGTTCGCAGCGCGTCGCGGTCCATGTCGCGGGACGCTACCGTTTGCGCGATGCCCACGTGGGAGGACGTCGTCGAGATCGGCACGCGCCTGCCCGGCGTCGAGGTCGGGACGATGATGCGCACTCCGGCGCTGAAGGTGGGCGGCCGGGGCATGTGCCGGCTGCGCACGAGCCCCGACGCGCTCGTGCTGCGCGTCAGCGACTTGGGCGAGCGCGAGGCGCTGCTGCAGGGCCAGGAGGAGGTCTTCTTCACGACTCCGCACTACGACGGCTACCCGTACGTGCTCGCGCGCATGGAGGCGATCGACCCCGTCGAGCTGGGCGAGCTGCTCGAGGAGGCGTGGCGCGTGTTCGCGGCCAAGCGCGTCGTCGCGCGCTGGGACGCCGAGCGCGACCCGCCGGCCGGCGCCTAGAACAGTGTCATCAGCGGGCCGTGGCAGCCGGCCAGCGCGACCGCGATCGCGCGGCCGAGCGCCGCGATCGTTGCCATGTCCCGTACGTGCCCTCATGCTGCGGCCGTAGCCGCCGCGCGCCGGCACGGACGGGCGTATGAGCTCCTGCTGAGCGGCCTGCGCGGTCTTGTCGCACACCGCGCGCGTGTCATGACGCGACGCGTCGTTCTCGGGGGAGCCGGCGCGCAGCGCCGGCGACGGGAGCCGCGGCGGCCAGGTACCCTCAGCGATCGTTGTCGTGGAGTGCCAGGCCGCGCGAGCGTGCCCCTGTCCAGCCCAGCGCGTGTCTGGGGACGTGCGCTAGCGTGCCGCCCGGGCCAGGGGGCGCGTTACGCCTCGTTAACGCAGCGGCCTTCTACGGCTACGCCCTGTTCGTGGGGCTCGCCGGCGGTCTCGCCGGGCTGCTCGCGCCGAAGTGGGCGCCGCTGGACTTCGAGGTCTTCGCGCGCGCGGTCTTCCGCCAAGACCTCCCGCATGAGGACATGGCCAGCGTGTTGCAGCAGTACCGCTACATGAAGAGCGCGGAGCTCGGTTTCGGGCTTTTCGCCCTGCTCTTCCGCCACGAGATCTACACGTCGCGCAAGGTCAACCGGTTCTTCCTCGGCATCCTGTTCCTCGGCGCCGCGATCCGCGCGCTGTCGCGGGTCGTCGACGGCAAGCCGCATCGGGCGTACCTGTACTTCACCGGCCTCGAGACGGCCGTCGGCCTGGTCGTCCTGGCCTACTCGCGCCGCACGCTCGCCTAGCAGGCCAGGGTCGCGCCGGCGGCGCGACCGGTGGCGGGCATCGGCGCAGGCTAGCCTTGAGCGCGCATGATCTCCACGAACCAGTTGAAGAACGGCAACCACATCGAGGTCGACGGGACGATCTTCAAGGTCCTCGACTTCCAGCACGTGAAGCCCGGCAAGGGCGGCGCGTTCGTGCGCACGAAGCTGCGCCGGGCGAGCGACGGCAACGTCATCGACAAGACCTTCCGCGCCGGCGAGAAGTTCCGCTCGGTGCACACGGAGTCGCGCAAGATGCAGTTTCTCTACGTCGACGGCACCGACGCGCACTTCATGGATACCGAGAACTACGAGCAGCTCGCGATGGACCAGGCGAAGGTGGCCGGGGCGCTGCGCTGGACGAAGCCCAACGACGAGGTCGACGTGCTGTTCATCGACGATGCGCCAGGTGACATCCAGCTGCCCACCACCGTCGAGCTCGAGGTCACGCAGACCGACCCCGGCCTGCGCGGCGACACGGCGTCGGGCGGCGGCGACAAGCCGGCGACGCTCGAGACCGGCGCGACGCTGCGCGTGCCGCTGTTCGTCAACGTCGGCGATCACGTGAAGGTCCAGACCGCGACGGGCGACTACATGTCGCGCGCGTAGCAGCGGCCGCCCGCAGCCAGCTTCGGTGTCCCGCCGGTCAGACCAGCGCCGCGATGCGGTGTTCGCCCTCTATCAGTCCGAGCTCACCGGCCGCGAGCTCGACGACGTCTTCGAGCGCAACGCCACGATCTTCACGCGCGCCCTCGCGCACGCCGCCCAGGACCGCGGAGCGCAGCTCGACGTCCTCGTCGCCCGCCATTCGAAGGGCTGGGCGCTCGACCGCATCGCACCGCTCGAGCGCGCCATCATGCGCGTCGCACTGCTGGAGATGTGCCACCCCGACGCGGCCCCGGGCGACGCGCCGATTCCCCCGGAGGGCGCGATCGACGAGGCCGTCGAGCTCGCCAAGACGTACTCCGGCAGCGAGGCTCCCGGCTTCGTCAACGGCGTGCTCGCGGCCGTGCACCGCGAGATGGGACACAATCCAGCCAGCTCATGACCGCCGCCGACCCAGCCGACGCATCGCTCGACGACCTCGTCGGCCGTCTCGAGCGCGCCGCCGAGCAGCTGCGCTCCGGCGACCTCAGCGCTGACGCGGCGGCGACCGTCGTGGAGGACTGCGCCTCGCTGGCGTCGCAGGCCTCGGCCGAGCTCGAGCGCCGCTCGCGCGAGGCCGACCGCGCGCCCGCGCCCGGTCAGGACTCGCTGCTGTAGTGGCCTACCCCAACGGCCTGCGCACGCAGATCGAGGGCTATCTCGAGGCGCTGCGCTTCGCCGAGGAGCCGCTCACCGAGCGCCTGGTGGAGGCGATGCGCTACAGCCTGCTCGCAGGCGGCAAGCGCATCCGCCCGGTGCTGGCGCTGGCGACGGCGCGCGCGATCGGCCGCGACGAGCGCGAGCTGCTGCCGCTCGCCGCGGCGATCGAGCTGATCCACACGTACTCGCTGATCCATGACGACCTCCCGGCGATGGACGACGACTCGCTGCGCCGCGGGCGCCCGACGTGCCACGTGGCCTTCGGCGAGGAGGTCGCGATCCTCGCCGGCGACGGTCTCTACGCCGAGGCCTTCCGCCACGTGCTCACCCGCCAGCGCGGCGAGCCGCAGCACATCCTCGCCGCGGTCGGCGAGCTTGCCGCCGCGACCGCCGTCGACGGCATGGTCGGCGGCCAGTACCTCGACGTCGCCGGAGGCCACGACGGCGACCCCGAGGCGACCGTCGCGCTGCGGCGCACGCACGAGCTCAAGACGGGGAGGCTGATCGGTGCCTCGGTAGAATGCGTACTCCTCCTAGCAGGCATGAGTGGATCCACGACAACCGACTTTCGCAACTACGCCGCCGAGCTCGGCGTCCTGTTTCAGATCGTGGACGACATCCTCGACGTCACCGGCACGGACGACGCGCTCGGCAAGCCGCAGGGCAGCGACGAGCGCCACGGCAAGCGCACCTACGTGACCGAGTACGGCCTGCAGGGCGCGCAGCAGCTCGCCGTCCGCTCGCACGAGGAGGCACGCGCGTCGCTCGCCGCGGCCGCGCCCTCCGGCGCCCCGGAGCTCGAGCAGATCACCGACTTCATCGCCACCCGCTCGTCATGAGCCTGCTCGACCGCATCAGGCGCCCGCAGGACCTGCACGCGCTCTCCGAGGCCGAGCTCGCGCGCATCGCGCAGGAGGTTCGCGAGGACATCATCGACACGGTCGGCGAGATCGGCGGGCACTTCGGCGCGAACCTCGGAACCTGCGAGCTGGCGGTCGCCCTGCACTCGCTGCTGGACTCGCCGCGCGACAAGATCCTCTGGGACGTCGGCCACCAGGCCTACCCGCACAAGATCCTCACCGGCCGCCGCGACCAGCTGGGGACGATCCGCAAGTACGGCGGCCTCGCGCCGTTCTGCGCGATCGGGGAGTCCGAGCACGACATCATGGGCGCCGGCCACGCCTCGACCTCGATCGGCTACGCGGTCGGCCTGAAGGAGGGCATGAAGCGCCTCGGCCGGCCCGACTCGGGCAAGGTCGTGGCCGTCATCGGCGACGGCTCGATGACCGGCGGCGTCGCCTTCGAGGCGATCCACCAGGCCGGGGGGCAGGGCACGCCGATCGTCGTCGTGCTCAACGACAACGGGATGTCGATCTCGCCCAACGTCGGCGCCATGTCGCGCTACTTCAACCGCGTGCGCCTGAACCCGAAGCTGTGGCAGACGCGCGAGAGCGTCGAGGAGCGCCTGAGCGCGATGCCCCGCATCGGTCCGGCCTTCGAGCGCCTCGGCCCGCAGCTGAAGGAGTCGATCAAGGCCTTCTGGGCTCCGGGGCTGTTCTGGGAAGAGCTCGACTGGGCGTACGTCGGCGTCATCGACGGCCATGACATCCGCGCGCTGCGGATGGCCCTGCGCAGCGCGTTCGCCGCCGGGCGCCCGGTCGTCGTGCACGTCGCGACCGTCAAGGGCAAGGGCTTCGCGCCTGCCGAGGACGGCGGCCTGGAGGGCATGGAGCGCTGGCACGCCGCCAAGCCGAAGTCGATCTCCAACGGCATCGCCGCGCCGTCGCCGCCGCCGCCCGAGCTCGACCCGCCGCCGCAGTACACGGCCGTGTTCGGCAACGCGCTCGTCGCAGAGTGCCGCCGCGACCACCGCGTCGTCGGCATCACGGCGGCGATGAACTCGGGCACCGGCCTGAACATCCTGCAGAAGGCGATGCCCGAGCGCTACTTCGACGTCGGCATCGCCGAGCAGCAGGCGATCCTGTTCGCCTCCGGCCTCGCGCTCGAGGGCGTCAAGCCGGTCGCCGCGGTCTACTCGACCTTCCTGCAGCGCGCCTACGACCAGATCGTCCACGACGTCTGCCTGCAGAAGCTCAACGTCGTCTTCGCGCTGGACCGCGCGGGCCTCGTCGGCGACGACGGCCCAACGCACCACGGCGTCTTCGACATCGCCTACCTGCGCCCGTTGCCGAACATCACGCTGATGGCGCCGCGCGACGAGGCGATGCTCGTCCACATGCTGCGCACCGCGCTGCTGCACGAGGATGGCCCGGTCGCGCTGCGCTATCCGCGCGGCGAGTCGATCGGCGTGCCGCTGCCGGCGGTTCCCGAGGCGATCGAGATCGGCACGGGCGAGATCCTGCGCGAGGGCGACGGCAAGGTCGCGATCATCGGCTACGGCAGCGGGGTGGCCCGCGGACTGGATGCCGCCGACCTGCTCGCCGAGCACGGCATCGATGCGACGGTCGCCGACGCCCGCTTCGCCAAGCCGATCGATGCTGCGCTGATGGCGCAGCTGGCCGACGGTCACGAGCTGCTCGTGACCGTCGAGGAGGGCGTGCTCGCCGGCGGCTTCGGCAGCGCGGTGTGGGAGACGCTGAACGACGGCGAGGTCCTCGACGTGCGCATCCTGCGCATCGGCCTGCCGGACCGCTACGTGACCCACGGCTCGCCCGCCAAGCTCTACGAGGAGGTCGGCTTCACCGGCGAGCGGATCGCCGAGCGGATCCTCGCGGCGGTCGCCGGGCGCGCGATCGCCGGCACGTAGACACCGTCGCGGCCCAGCGCGGCTGCGGGCCGCGCTCGCCATCCTGACTGCGACGTGAGAACCCTGCGACACCCGATCTGCGCGCTGGCGGTCATCGCCGTGCTCGCGAGCCTCGCCGGCGGGTGCGGCGACGCCCCGCTGCAGCGCGTGCGCGTGCTGCAGGTCGACCCGGGGACGTTCGTCCCGCGGCAGGGCCCGGACGCGGCCCGTCCCGCCGTCCCCGCGCGGGCCTCGCTGACGGCGCCCGGCGCGGGTGCGCCGCCGCCCGTGCAGGTGCCGCAGGTCGGCTCGATCGCAGTCGGCGCGCCGAACGACGGCCGCCTGGTCAACTCGCTGCAGCTTCCCGAGGCCGGGCAGGACTGGGTGACCTGGGACGGGGTCCTGCAGCGCAGCCCCAATCGGCCCGAGCGCCGCTGGGCGACCGACCGCCTGCTGGCGTTCCTCGTCGCGGTGCTGCGCGACTACCGCCTGGCCAACCCCGGCGCGCCGCCGGTGCTCGTTGGCGATCTCAGCCTCCCCCATGGCGGTCCGTTCGGCAGCGAGTACGGCGGCCTCGGCCACGCATCCCACCAGAACGGCCTCGACGTCGACGTGCTCTACCCGCGCGCCGACCGCGCCTTGCTGGCGCCCGAACGCGTGCAGGACGTCGACCGCGCACTCGCGCAGGATCTCGTCAGCCGCTTCGTCGCGGCCGGCGCGCAGTTCGCGTTCGTCGGTCTGCGGGTCGGCCTCGGCGGCCCGCCCACTGTCGTGCAGGCGATCGAGCATCACGACGACCACGTCCACGTGCGCATCGCCAACCCGCGTCGCTGAGCGAAACGAAGACGACCCGCCGGGGAGGGCGGGCCGTCTCGGGGAGGAGAGAGTCACTGCTATGCGATTGTCGATCGCGCTGGAGGGCTGAACTCGGGAAGACCCCTGGAAGGAGCCGCTTCAGCGCACGTATGAGTCTGGCGGCGGGCCGCCCGCTCGTGCGTGAGTGACGTCACACAGCGTGCGCCCGTTACGGTTGTCGTGGCCATGGCCCGCGTTCGCCTCGACACCCTGCTGGCCGAGCGCGGCCTGTTCTCCTCGCGCACGCGTGCGGCGGCGTCGGTGATGGCCGGGGAGGTGCGCCTCGGCGGCGACGGCGAGCGCGCGCAGAAGCCCGGCCAGCTCGTGCATCCCGACATCGCGCTGGCGATCGACGAGCGACCGCGGTTCGTCTCGCGCGGCGGCGTGAAGCTCGCCAACGCGCTCGCCGCGTTCGCGCTGGACCCGGCCGGGCGCCGCTGCCTCGACGTCGGCGCGTCGACGGGCGGCTTCACCGACTGCCTGCTGCAGGGCGGCGCGGAGCACGTGGTCGCGCTCGACGTCGCCTACGGCGAGCTCGACTGGGGGCTGCGAAACGACGAGCGGGTGACCGTGCTCGAGCGGTCCAACGCCCGCGCGCTGGCGGGAACGGAGCTGCCGTACGCGCCCGACCTCGTCGTCATCGACGTCTCGTTCATCTCGCTCGCGAAGATCCTGCCGGCGGTGCTCGACTGCATCGCGGCGCGCCACGACATCCTCGCGATGATCAAGCCCCAGTTCGAGGTCGGCCGCGGCAACGTCGGCAAGGGCGGGGTCGTGCGCGAACCCGCCGGCCGCCGTGGAGCGCTGGTCGCCGTCGCGCAGTCCGCGCGCGGGCTGGGCGAGACCGTGCTCGGCTTCGCATCGTCGGGCCTGGCGGGGCCGAAGGGCAACCTCGAGAGCTTCGTCTGGCTGGCGGAGTCCGGACGCGACGGCGACGTCGGCGACCTCGACGCCGCGGCGCGCGTGGTCGAGCCATGACGGCCGTGCGCACGGCCACAGTCATCACGCATCTGCGCACGGCCCAGGTCGCGCCGGCGCTCGAGCAGCTGATCGCCGCGGCGCGGGGGGCCGGCGTCGTGCTGCACTTCGACGAGGACGAGACGCGCAAGCACGGCCTGAGCCCCGGCGAGTCGGTCGTCGTCGACGCCGAGCCGAGCGAGGACGTCGAGCTGTGCATCGTGCTCGGGGGCGACGGCACGATCCTGCGCGCGCTGCGCCAGTACGCGCGCAGCGCGGTGCCCGTCTTCGCCGTGAACTTCGGCGAGGTCGGGTTCCTCGCCACGGTCGAGCCCGACGACCTCCACTCGTTCGGCTTCGCACGCGCATTCGCTCGCGACTTCGAGGAGATGCAGCTGCCCGCGATCACGTTCGAGACCGCGGCCGGGCTGCAGACGGCGATCAACGACATCTCCCTTCACCGTCTCGTCGGCGGGCGCGTCGCGCAGCTCGCCTACGGGGTCGAGGGCGTGGAGGCGGGCTCGGTGCGCTGCGACGGGCTCGTCGTCTGCACCGCCGCCGGCTCGACGGGCTACAACCTCGCCAACGGCGGACCCGTGCTGGCGTGGGGGGTCGAGGGCTTCGGCGTCTCCTTCATCGCTCCGCATTCGCTGACCGCGCGCGCGCTCGTCGTGGCCCCCGCGGACGCGCTGAGCGTGTCGAACTGCGGTCGCGAGGCGGTCGACGTGTCCGTCGACGGACGACCGGCGTGCCAGATCGAGCCCGGCGACGAGGTCGTGGCGCACTACGAGGCCGGCGCGGCGCGGCTCGCCCAGCTTCCCGGCTGGTCGTTCTACCGCCGCCTGCGCACGAAGTTCGGCCGCCTCTCGTCCTGACTTGCGCGCAGTTTGCGACGGCACGCGCGCGGATCCCCCGGTGACGGCCGTGCGGGCGGGGATTCCGTCGGGTGGCGCTGGTACACCGTGACGATGCTCACCGAGTTGCGCGTCGAGAACCTCCTGCTGATCGAGCGAGCCGAGCTGCGCCTCGCGCCGGGCCTGAACGTGCTCACCGGCGAGACGGGAGCCGGCAAGACCGTCCTGGCGCACGCGCTCGATCTGCTGCTGGGCGGCCGCGCGCGTCCGGGGATTGTCCGTCCCGGTGCCGCCGAGGCCTACGTCGAGGGGGTCTTCGAGCTCCCTGCGCAGCTGCGCGACGAGCTCGGCGAGCGCCTGCCCGAAGGTGCCGAGGAGGTCGTCCTGGCGCGCCGGATCGGTGCCGACGGGCGCACGCGCGCGCTCGTCAACGGACGCTCCGCGACGCTCACCGACCTGCGCGAGCTCGCCGAGCCGCTGATCACGTTCTACGGCCAGCACGAGCATCGCCGGCTGACCCTGGCCGGCGCCCAGCTCGAGATCCTCGACGGCTTCTGCGGCGAGGCGCATCTCGCCAGGCGGGCGAAGGTCGCCGCCGCCTACGCCGTCGCGCGTGCCGCGCGCGGCGTCCTGGGCGAGCTGCGCGAGCTCGAGGGCGCCCGCGAGCGCGAGCTCGACCTGCTCGACTACGAGCTCGCGGAGATCGAGGCCGCCGCGCCGGCCGAGCACGAGGCGCTCGCGCTGCGTGCTGAGCGTGACCGGCTGCGCCACGTCGAGGCGCTGCGCGGGGCGTCGCTCGGCGCCGCCGAGGCCGTCCACGCCGACGAAGCCGGAGTCTCGGCCGCGCTGGCCGGGGGCGCTCGCGCGCTCGCCGCGATCGGCGGCATCGACCCTGACCTGGACATGCTCGCCGCCCGCTGGGAGGCGCTTGCGATCGAGGCCGACGATCTCGCAGGCGAGCTGCGCCGCTACGGCGAGGGCCTGGACGCCGAGCCCGGACGCCTGGAGGCCGTCGAGGAGCGCCTCGCGGTGCTCGACCGACTCGAGCGCAAGCACGGCGGGTCGGTCGCCGCCGTGCTCGCTCATGCCGAGCGCTGCCGCGAGCGGCGCGCCGAGCTCGCCGGTGCGGAGGTCGCGATCGAGGCCGCCACGGCCCGGCTGGCCGACGCCGAGGCCAAGCTCGCGGCCGGCGAGCAGGCGCTGCGCAAGGCGCGCGCGGCCGCCGCGCCGAAGCTCTCAGCGGCGGTGCGGACCCGCCTCGCCGAGCTCGCGATGAAGGGCGCTTCCTTCGAGATCGAGATCGCGCTCGGTAAACCGGGCCCCAGCGGCGCGGACGCGGTCGAGTTCCTGATCGCGCCCAATCCGGGGGTGCCGGCAGGGCCGCTGCGCGAGACCGCGTCCGGCGGCGAGCTGTCGCGGATCATGCTCGCGCTGATGGGCGTGGCGGCCTCCACGAGCCGCGCGACGCTCGTCTTCGACGAGGTCGACGCCGGGATCGGCGGCCAGACCGCCCGCGCTGTGGGCGATCAGCTGCGCGACCTCGCGTCCGGGCGCCAGGTGCTGTGCATCACGCACCTGCCGCAGATCGCGTCGCTGGCGACGAGGCACTTCTCGATCGCCAAGGACGCCTCGGTCAACCCTGCACGCACCACCGTCGCCCAGCTCGCCGACGACGAGGTCGTCTCCGAGCTCGTGCGGATGCTCGGCGCCGACGGCGCCGGCGACGGGGCCGCCCGCCGCCACGCCGAGGAGCTGCTGCGGGCAGCGTGAGTCAGGCCAAGCGCTTGGACGGCTGACTCGAGCCCGCCGTCACGCGGGGCGCTGTCCTGGCGCGCGTCCGCTGAAACGACGAGTCAGCGCGGCGGGGGCTCGTCGCGCCGCCTCGCGGCGTCATCCGGCGAATGGCTCCCGTCGGCCTCCCCGTCCTCTGTCGCAGCGGGTTGGGCAGGAGGAGCCTCGTCGGGGGACTCATCGCCGTCGGACCGGCTCTGGCTCTTGTTGCCGACGCGGATGATGGCCCCGTTGGGCACGTGCCAGACCGTCCCGTCCTCGGCGCGCAGCCGGGTCGTGCGCAGGGACACGGCCTCGACCGTGCCGGTCGTCTGGCCGTCGAGCTCGACCAGGTCGCCGACGCCGAACTG
>Ga0208736_1000578_pt1 | contig 10368 bp, 13 predicted proteins | sample AntDryMetagUQ255_FD_188090 | JGI IMG/M metagenome (GOLD analysis project Ga0208736, IMG submission 188090) | Polar desert microbial communities from Antarctic Dry Valleys - UQ255 (SPAdes) | ecosystem: Environmental > Terrestrial > Soil > Desert | place: Antarctic Dry Valleys | collected 2008-12-31 | reverse complement strand
TTGAATCCTACTAAGCATTTACATTTGTCGCAATTGTAAATAATTATTCATCTTGTTGCTCCTATATAATTTCTTTATCAGGTGCTATCAAATAGCTGTTTATTTTGCTGCATTGTGGAATCCACAAGCAATGCAATGGATACGTGGACGAACACATTTATTTAACAAGCTGGAAGAAAAAATTAGTCCCTCAGATCAGATTATATGGATGCATTGTGCTTCTGCTGGTGAGTTTGAACAGGGTAAACCGGTTATAGAACGCTTAAAACAAATTTATTCTCATAATAAGATTTTAGTAAGTTTCTTTTCTCCTTCAGGATATGCTGCAGGCAAAAGATATGATAAAGCAGACCTGATTTGCTTTTTACCCCTTGATACAAAAAAGAATGCAGAACTTTTTTTAAAAATAGTAAAACCACAGCTGGTTGTTTTTGTAAAATACGAGTATTGGTATCATCATTTAAAAGAGGTACGGGGAAATAATATTCCCTTATTATTGATCTCAGCCATTTTTAGAAAAGACCAGGTTTTTTTTAAAAACTATGGAAGTTTTCATAGAAAAATCCTGCAACTGTATAGCAATATTTTTGTTCAGAATGAAGAATCTAAGAGTTTATTAAGTGCCATAGGTATTCCATGTGTTATTAACGGTGATACCCGCTTTGACAGGGTTACCGCCATTGCTGCCAGGTTTGCGAATAGCAACTCGGCTGATATTGAATTTGTAAAAATGTTTGCCACAAGCAGTAAGGTTTTAATTGCGGGGAGCACCTGGCCGGAGGATGAAAAAATAATTGCATGGGTTCTTAGCAAAGTACCATTTATTAAATTAATAATTGCGCCACATGAAATAGATGAAGACCGTATAAAAAGTTTAGAAATTCTATTTCCAAATTCAATAAGATATTCCGTTTTTAAGGAAAAACTTCAGGAAGCCAATGGTTTAATAATAGATAATGTTGGCTTGCTTTCACAAATATATCAGTATGCCACTATCACTTATATAGGTGGCGGTTTTAATAAAAGCGGTATTCATAATACTTTGGAAGCCGCAGTTTGGGGCAAGCCCGTAATTTTTGGGCCTAATTATAAAAAATTTAAAGAAGCTAAAGAACTGATTAAAGCAGGCGCCTCTTTTAGCATAAGTAATGCAAATGAAATGAATGACTTAGTAGATGCTCTTTTATCTGATGACACTAAACTTAATAAAAGCGGTGAAGCTGCTAAAAATTATGTATTAAATAATCGAGGAGCCACAGAAAAAATCATAGCTTATGTTCAGGAAAACCGTCTTCTAACCAATTGATAAAAATGTTGAACCAACTCTTTATTATCATTCCACCCCAACTTTACTTTTAATTCGCGGTTCATCCAATATTCCGCTTCAGGTAAAATATGAAAAGAATTAATGGTTTTTATACTTCGCTCATACATATCCTCATCCCCACGGAACAATTCACTTACAAAAGAAAATTTATCATTAATACCAATTCCTCTGCGTAAGTCTTTAATAGGCGCATCTTTCAACTTATGAGCAAGCTCTCTTTTTTCTTCCTTTAACTTATCATTTAACGATTCTTTTTTTGATCCTATAGACTCATGCAATTCTTTAGGTGGAGTTTGTTGTAATAATGTCGGTGTCTCAGCCATGACATCAAACGGTAAATAGGTAAGATGACTGGAAGGAATTTTTTGCTTTTCTTCTTTTGGCCTTCGTATTTCTGTAATTATTTTTTGCGGTATACTGGTTTCTTTAGACGATTCAATTATTTTATTTTCAACCGTAACTGGTTCCAGACTTTTAATTATCTCAACCCGGGTTTTTGGCAAATCTACTGGCTGTTTAAAGGTTTGTTTTCCTTGCTCTGGCTGTTTTATTGTTTCTGGGCTCTCATAGGCATTAGCCTGGTTAATTGCGCTAACAGGCATTATCACTGAAACTTTGGGAGTGCCCTTAAAAGCATTTTTTTGATCAAGTTGCAATAATTCGTTTTGAAGCAATTGCACAGTAATGAGCATCTGCGAAGCATTATCATTCCTTGCTTTTTGCTCAGCTAATTTATCAATCAAAGCCTGAACCCTTTCCATTAGTTTACGCTACTTTTGACGCCTGTTAAAAAAAATTGTAAGTACATAACGTATTTACAGGTTTAAAATTACAACAGTTTATAAAAAATTAGAGTTTACTGTATTCAAATAGCATAATGTTTATTGAACCACATATCAAAGGTGCATGCCGTGGATGGATTGAAGTTGTTTGTGGCTCTATGTTTTCAGGCAAAACCGAAGAATTGATCCGCCGGTTAAAAAGGGCAAAAATTGCTAATCTTAAAGTGGAAATTTTTAAGCCTGCCCTTGATGTAAGGTTTGATGAAGTAAAGATCATTTCTCACGATGAAAATTATATACACTCTACTCCCATTGACAATTCTCAAAAAATTTTGCTTTTTGCACAGGATGTAGATGTTGTAGGTATTGACGAGGCACAATTTTTTGACGAGGGTATATCTGATGTATGCGATAAACTTGCCTGCCGGGGTATACGGGTGATTGTAGCAGGCTTGGATATGGATTATTCAGGTAAACCTTTTGGTCAAATGCCTTTCCTGATGGCAACGGCAGATTATGTTACCAAGCTACACGCTATCTGTATGAAATGCGGTGAGATGGCTAACTATTCTTATCGCAAAATACCTAATGAAGACCGGATAATGCTGGGAGAAAAAGATGTGTACGAACCCCGCTGTCGCCGTTGTTACAATTTAAATGGTGAGATCGATTAGAAAAATATTTATGAAAACTTGACTAATTTTAAAACATGGATGCTGTAAGAAAAGTAATTGAACACACTACCAACCCGCTTACTATTGATTTGCCCGAAGAATATAACAACCGCAAGGTGGAAGTGATTGTGTTGCCTTTGGAAGAAGATGAAGAAGATAAAACCCTGCCTAAAAAAAAATATGATTTCTCACGACTTTTTGGAAAACTTGAATGGAAAGGAGATGCTTTAGCTGAACAGAGAAAATTAAGAGATGAGTGGAATTAAATTAGTTTTAGACACGAATGCCATTAACTCACTTATCCGTGGTAATACACCATTAGATTCTACAAATAAAGCAGACTTTGTAGGAATTTCAATAATTAGTTTCATTGAATTTTTATCATTTTCTAATCTTTCAGAAAACGATCGTCACTATTTGAAGAAATCAGTAAAGAAGCGGAAATTCTTAATATAAACAAAGAGGATCCTATACTGATAAACCACATAATTCAAATGCGTAAAGATTACAGGCTTAAACTTCCTGACGCTATTTTGGCTGCCACTGCCATCTCGAACAAATCTGATTTGATAACAAATGATAAAAGCTTTAAGAAATTGCAAGAGTTAACTGTTATCACCTTTTAAAAAAATTACATTCATTCAGCCAATCAAATATGGACGCTTTTTAAAAAAGACTTCTTGTTAGAAGTTCGCCAACAGTATAGTTTTTATGGTATTCTTTTATACATAGGCTGCACCATATTTGTTTTATTTATGGTAATCGAAGCACCCGAAAGCTACGTGTGGAACGGATTATTCTGGGTTATTCAATTATTCATTTGTATAAATGCAGTGGCTAAAAGTTTTCTACAGGAAAGCCGTGGACGTATGCTATACTTTCAAACAATTGTAAGCCCCCAACATTTTATTTTATCAAAATTATTGTTCAATTCTTTGTTAATGCTGGCAATGAGCGGATTAAGTTTATTCCTTTTTATTTTATTTCTTGGTAACCCTTTAGAAAAAATTCTTTCATTTGTTGGTTTAGTTTTTTTGGGAGGGTGGAGCTTGAGCCTGGTATTTAGTTTTATAGCAGCAATAGCAGCAAAGGCGCAGCACAATGCAGCTATCATGGCCATTTTAGGCTTTCCTATCATTATCCCGCAATTGATTATACTCATAAAGATCAGCAGTGCAGCCTTTTCACAACTCGGGGTTTTTCCAATAACTTCAATTTTAATGTTGGTTGTGCTGGATGTGCTGGTTATATTATTGGCTAATATTCTTTTTCCATTTTTATGGAAAGATTAAGTGCAGTGTTCAATAGTTGGAAAGTTTATAAGTATAAGACTTAATCAACTAATCAACCACATCAACCCTAATCAACTTTTCAACTATCACCCCCTTCCCTTATTTTTGCTCCCTGGTTATCTTTAAAAAATTGAGTTTCAGTTTTGAAAACACTTTTTATATGCGACAGCTCTTTAACTCACAGCTAAAGGTTACAGCTTTGTATGAATAAATGGTGGTGGAAAATATTGTGCATTTGCTTATTGGTTTACACGTTTATTGCAGGCTTATTAATGGATGTTCCCCGCATTCCAATTTTAAATGAAACAGTACGCAATCTTTATTTCCATGTATGTATGTGGTTTGCGATGATGATTTTATTTACTATTTCCGTGGTACATGCTGTGAAATATTTAAGTACGAATAATTTGAAATTTGATATTCTTTCCCGTCAATATGCAGTAGTAGGAATTGTATTTGGTTTATTAGGTTATGCTACGGGGGCTATTTGGGCATCGTATACCTGGGTAGATCCTAATCAAGCTGCTTCTGCATCTTTTGGAGCTATTGCCCGTGAGCCGAAATTAATTGGTGCAGCCATTGCATTGCTTATTTATTTTGCCTATCTCGTTTTGCGTGATTCAATTAATGATCTTGATAAAAAAGCAAGGATCAGCGCAGTTTATAACATTTTTGCTTTTGCTTTTCTTTTTCCTTCTATCTGGATTATTCCGCGTTTATTGCCAAGCCTTCACCCAGGCGGCATAGGAACAGAAGGAAACCCTGCATTGGAATTTAAAGATTTAGCCCCAAACATGCGATGGGTTTTTTATCCCGCTATTATTGGATGGACTTTATTAGGTGTATGGATTGCCAGCTTAAAGGTGCGGCTTAAATTTTTAAAAGAAAAAACCCTGTTTGCCCAATGACCTATAAAATTTTCCTGATGCTTTTTTTCTCGTTAATTTCTTTACTTGCTTTTGCACAAAAAAAAATTGACATGGCAGATACAATGAGAAGCAATGGAAAAATTTATGTGGTAGTAGCTATTATCCTTACCATATTTGCAGGGCTTATTTTTTATTTAATTCGTATAGATAGAAAAATAACCAAAATTGAAAAAAACCAATTATAAATTTTTAAATAATAGCCCATGTCAGCAAATCAAGATTATAGTTTCTTTCAAAGTGTGGTAAAAAGTTTTGATAAAGCAGCCAATTTCACTAAATGGGATCCGGGAATATTAGAGCAAATAAAAGAATGTAATTCTGTTTATCAAATGCGTTTTCCTGTACGCATGGATGATGGACGAATTGAAGTGATCGAAGCCTATCGTGTTCAGCATTCGCATCATAAAGCACCTTGTAAGGGAGGTATTCGCTTTGCGGCTGAAGTAAACCAGGATGAGGTGATGGCTTTGGCAGCTTTGATGACCTACAAGTGCGCTATTGTAAATGTGCCGTTTGGTGGCGCTAAAGGAGGAATTAAGATCAGCCCAAAAAAATATTCTGTTTACGAATTAGAAAAAATTACGCGTCGTTATACTTCAGAATTGGTCAAGAAAAATTTTATAGGTCCCGGTACAGATGTCCCGGCTCCGGATTATGGAACAGGCGAAAGAGAAATGGCATGGATAGTTGATACCTACCAGAGTTTACGCCCCGGCGAAATTGATGCTGCTGGTTGTGTTACCGGTAAGCCGGTTACACAAGGTGGTGTTCGTGGACGCAGAGAAGCTACCGGCTTGGGAGTTTTTTATGGCTTGCGTGAAATTTGCAATATGCCGGAGATAATGGAAAAATATGGACTTAACGTTGGTGTTGAAGGCAAACGCGTCATTGTACAAGGGTTAGGAAATGTTGGGTATCATTCCGCTAAATTTTTTCAAAATGCAGGTGCTAAAATTGTTGCCCTTGCAGAATATGAAGGTTCTATATATAGTGATGAAGGATTGGATATTGATGAAGTATTTCAACATCGCAAAACAACCGGCTCAATATTAAACTTTCCGGGAGCCACAAATTTTGCAAAGAATACAGATGCACTTGAATATGATTGCGATATTTTAATACCTGCAGCATTGGAAAATGTTATCAATGCCGAAAACGCACCACGCATAAAAGCCAGGATTATTGGCGAAGGGGCTAATGGGCCTTTAACACCTGAAGCAGATGAAATATTTATCACCAAAGGGATTTTAGTGGTGCCAGATATGTACCTGAATGCAGGTGGAGTTACTGTTTCATACTTTGAATGGCTGAAAAATCTAAGTCATGTCCGTTACGGCCGAATGGAAAAACGTTTTACAGAAAATTTAAACCAACATATTTTAGGTCAGATGGAAGAGTTGACAGGCAAACGTGTAGTAGACAGGGAAAGGCAGTTTATTATGCATGGGCCAGACGAGGTTGATCTTGTATATAGCGGGCTGGAAGAAACCATGATAGCAGCTACTCGAGAAATTATGGAAGAATGGAAGCGCAACCCCCAAATACCGAATATGCGTACGGCTGCCTTTGTTGTGGCAATAAATAAAGTAGGTACCAGTTATGCAGAACTAGGTATTTTCCCATGATGTTACCTATAAATTGAAAACAACTTGCATAGCCGAACGTTTTTTGCAAGCTTGCTTTTGTAGTTTTAATTTTTTTGTTATAAACATAAGCATGATTAATTTAGGCTATAGTGCAAGCAAATTTTTATCTTTTTAATTGGAACAAAAATTTATTTCGCTCAGTTTCCCGTAGCAAAAAAGTTAGATTGACTTCCACTGTGGCAGCTCGTTTAAAAAATTCATCTCCCCTCCCCTTTTTTCCCACGCCATTGTACTATTTCCGTTAGTAATTACAATAAACTCAACCGGCAATTTTATATTATACCTTAATACTTGTTGCAAAACATTTTCACTTAACGTCGCGCCTGGTTCTTTACATTCAATCATCATCCAGGGTTTATGTTGTTGATCATAAACTAAAACGTCAAACCTTTTTTTCATATTATACAAAATGATTTCTTTTTCTACAGCGATCAACGTTGACGGATATTTTAAAATTTTGACTAAATAACAGACAAAATTTTGTCGTACCCATTCTTCTCCGGTTAGCAATAACCAGGTTTTGCGTATAGGATCAAAAATAAATTGTTTATCTCCCTGTTGCTTTATTTTAAAACCTGGCTCCGGATACTTTATATGTATCATTTATCAAACCTACATGCAAATAATGAACAGGGTATTGTTTAAATTGCAGAAACGATTATGAAGACAAAACAGGATATTGTACAGAACTGGCTTCCACGATATACTGGTGAAGCCCTTGAAAATTTTGGAAAATTTATTTTGCTAACCAATTTTAGCAATTATGTTCGCATGTTTTCTGAGTGGACCGGCGCCACCATTACAGGAATTGATAAACCTATGCAATGTGCAACAGCCGAAGGCATTACTATTATCAATTTCGGGATGGGTTCTCCCACTGCGGCGACAGTGATGGATCTTTTAACTTCCATTGAACCTGAAGCTGTTTTGTTTTTAGGAAAATGCGGAGGATTAAAAAAACGTAATAAACTTGGTGATCTTATTCTCCCAATTGCTGCTATCCGTGGAGAGGGAACATCTAATGACTATTTTCCTGTTGAAGTCCCCGCTCTTCCTGCGTTTGCTTTACAGAAAGCCATTTCAACCACCATCAGAGATTATGAAGTAGATTATTGGACCGGCACTGTATATACAACCAACCGTCGTGTGTGGGAACATGATGAAGAGTTTAAAGAATACCTGCAAAAAATAAGGGCTTATGCCATTGATATGGAAACCGCTACCATTTTTTCCGTAGGCTTCTATAATAAAATTCCAACTGGCGCTCTTTTATTAGTGAGTGATTCGCCAATGACACCTGAAGGAGTAAAAACAGAGGAAAGTGATAAAAAAGTAACAGAACAATTTGTTGAGCGTCATTTAAAAATAGGTATTGATTCACTAAAGCAATTGATCAATGGTGGAAAAACAGTGAGACATCTCCGTTTCTAAATGTAGCTAAGCAATACTTTTACTCATGGCGTTTTTGTTAAACATAGAAAATTTATCCGTCAATTTTGTTACGCAAGGTGAAACCACCCAGGCAGTAAAAAATGTTACACTTAAGGTATCTGCAGGAGAAATTCTTGCATTGGTTGGTGAATCAGGTTCCGGAAAATCAGTAACAGCACTTTCTGTCTTACAGTTATTACCTAAGCCTCCAGCTCAGTTTGCAAGTGGACAAATTTTTTTTAATGATGGAAATAAAACTGTTGACCTTTTAAGCCTTCATTATAAATCTTTACAGCAAATTCGTGGGAACCGCATTGCCATGATCTTTCAGGAGCCAATGACTTCGCTTAACCCCGTAATAAACTGCGGCAGTCAAGTAATGGAAGTTTTATTACAGCATAAAAAAATAAATACTTCCCGGGCTAAGGCAAAAACAATTGAGTGGTTTGAAAAAGTAAAACTGCCAGACCCACAAAAAATGTTTGACCGCTATCCTCACCAACTTAGTGGCGGGCAAAAACAAAGAGTGATGATTGCAATGGCGATGTGTTGTGAACCTGCTCTTTTAATTTGTGATGAACCAACTACAGCCTTAGATGTTACTGTGCAAAAAGCCATCCTTCAATTAATAAAAGATTTGCAGCAGGAAACCGGGATGGGCGTTCTTTTTATTTCTCACGACCTTGGCGTTGTGGCAGAAATTGCATACAGAGTAGCTATAATGTACCAGGGAGAAATTGTAGAACAAAATCATGCGAAACCGATTTTTGAAAATCCACAACATAACTATACAAAAGCATTGATCGCGTGCAGGCCGGCCTCACATCCAAAAGGAGAAAAACTACCAGTGATTTCAGATTTTTTAACGACGAGAGAAAAGCTGTTTCGATTTCATAATAACGATCCGCAGGAACAAACAATTTTTTCTGATATTTTAGCAGAAATAAAAAATGTATCAGTAAAATTTCCAACGAAGACTAATTTGCTTGGTAAAGTTTTATCTTATACAACTGCTGTTGATAAAGTCAATTTTACACTTTATAAAGGGGAGACCCTTGGTCTTGTAGGCGAATCGGGTTGTGGTAAAACAACATTAGGAAGAACATTATTACGTCTCATTGAACCTTCGGATGGAAAGATCATATATAATGGAACCGACATTACATTAATGACTAAACAGGAATTAAAATCGTTACGCAGTAATGTCCAGTTGGTGTTCCAGGATCCATATTCTTCATTAAATCCACGCCTTACTATTGGCGCTGCCATTGCCGAACCAATGCAGGTACTTCACACAGAAAAGAATAAAAATCAAAGAAGAAAAAAAGTAGCCGAACTATTAGAAAAAGTAAATCTTCCAAAAAAATTTGCCAACCGTTATCCACATGAATTTTCAGGTGGTCAGCGGCAGCGCATTGTTATTGCAAGAGCATTAGCATTAAATCCAAATTTATTGGTTTGCGATGAGTCTGTTTCCGCTCTGGATGTAAGTGTTCAGGCACAAGTGCTCAATCTTTTAAATGATCTGAAAAAAGACCTCGGATTGACTATGCTGTTTATTTCCCATGATCTTTCTGTTGTTCGCTATATGAGCAACCGTATAATGGTGATGCGGGAAGGAAAAATAATTGAAAGCGGTAATGCGGAAGATGTGTATCGGCACCCTGCATCGGAATACACGATGCAGTTGTTAGCTGCTATACCTAAAGAAATTTTTTAAAGCAGGTCAGATTGCATATACGCTTAAAATATAATCCGGGAATAGAGCCTTTATTTAAATTTAAAAACTGCTTATAGTTTTAAAAAATACCACTGCAATTAAAAAATGGCAAGAGAAATTAGGATAAACTGCAATGGTATTAAGTTTATATTTTAAAATACCAAAGAGCCATCAGAACAACAAGCAATACGATAACGGTATCATACAGATCTTTGCCGTAATCTCTTCCGATACATTTTTGTTTCATAGCTGTACGTTTTTGTTTCATAGCGGGTCACTTTTAGCGTTAAATGAATACGCATAGAGTATTGGATGCTATGATTTTTTACAGGATTGGAAAATAATAGAACTTAAAAGAAAATGAAATTGATTTGAAATGTTTCCTATCAGTAGTTTTTCAATAGGAAGTGAATAATTAACTGGTGTAAACCTAATTAGTAATTTTATCATTCACAATAGGAAAATTACGATTGTGGGAAGGATGTTTACAAAAAGAATAAAACCTGTTTTAACAGGTTGACAAACACCGGTAGACCGTTACTATAAAAAGAGGGTAATGAAAACTTA
>Ga0208736_1000577_pt1 | contig 10380 bp, 14 predicted proteins | sample AntDryMetagUQ255_FD_188090 | JGI IMG/M metagenome (GOLD analysis project Ga0208736, IMG submission 188090) | Polar desert microbial communities from Antarctic Dry Valleys - UQ255 (SPAdes) | ecosystem: Environmental > Terrestrial > Soil > Desert | place: Antarctic Dry Valleys | collected 2008-12-31 | reverse complement strand
CGGCGGCGCCGCCGGAGACGGCACCGGCAGCCCAGGCCGCGCAGCCGCCCGGGGCGGCGCCCGAGGAGACGGGCAGCGGCGAGGCTGCCGGCGAGGCCGCGCCGCAGCCGTAACCGACGGCCCGGCTCAGGCGATCCGGCCGCCCGGCCGCGAGCCGCAGCCGGGCTCGAGCAGAAAGACCGGGTGGTCATTTCGGGGCGTCCTCGCGGTCCTCACCGAAGCGAAACGATCGCAGCGGCATCTTCAGATGGGGACGGGCTCCGGTGTCTTCGACGTTCGTCGTGCCCCGGCGGGCAAAGGTCGTCTCGAGCTCGAGCACGACGCCGCGACGCTGTCCTTCGGGTCGTTCGGGGACGAGCAGGAAGTGGCGGATGTAGAGCACCCGCCCGTCGCGCTTTCCGCGAAAGGTGACCTGATACCCGACGCCGTTGTTGATGCGCGTGCGGGCCTCGTTGACAAAGCGGGCGCCTGAGTAGCGGCGACGCAGCTTACGCATGTAGTCGTGCGCGTAGACGGGCAGCAGGCCGCCGACGGCACCGCGGTAGGGCGGCAGCAAGAGGTTGCGCACGACGAAGGATTCCAGCCGCCTGTTGTCGCGAGAACGGCGCAGCGTGACAAGCGTGTCCGGTTGCGTGACGCGGTGCAGCGCGGGCCCGTAAGCAAAGTTGAACGTGATCGGTTCGCGCAGGAGGATGACCGTCTCTTCTGGCCGGCTGCGCAGCGCGATGACGATCGCGGCCGCGACGAGCAGGAGAGCGAACGCAGCCGCAGCGAGCCGCACGCGCAACGATCGCGGAGCCAGCAGCTCGAGCAGCGAGGGACCGTACTGCGGCTGGACCGCGGACACCGGGCTCATTGTGACGAGGATTGAGCGTTTCGCCGTCCGGTCGTCGCGAGCGGTGACCTCCCGGTAACCGTGTTTCGCCGTCCGGTCGTCGCGAGCGAGGATTGACTGTTTCGCCGTCCGGTCACCGCAAGCGGTGACCTACCGGCGACGTTACTGGCCGATGGAGAACATCGCCTCGAGGTCGTGGCGCGAGAACGCCTCGAAGGCGACCATCGTGTGGGTGCGGGCGACGCCCGGCAGCGTCGAGATGCTGCCGGTCACGACGCTCGCGAGCTGCTCGTGCTGGGAGACGTGCACGATGCAGACGAAGTCCCATTCGCCGGTGACCGAGTAGGCCTCGCGTACGCCCTCGACCTCGGCGAGCGAGCCTCCCAGCGTCGGCATCGCGTCGCGCTCGGCCTCTACCAGAACGATGGCGTGGGTCATGTCGGGGTGTCCTCCTCGTGATCGCTGCGCCGCGCGGCCAGTTCGCGCGCGAGCTCGAAACCTACGGAGACTCCGACGAGCATGCTCAGCCGCGTCTCCTCGGCGAGCAGCGCGCGCATCACCTCGATGCGCTCGGCGGGGTCCTCGGCGTCGGCGGCGGCCGCCAGCTGCGTCTCCTGGGCGCTGTCAAACCAGCCGCCCTGCTCGAGCGCGGCGCCGAGCACGCGCTGCAGACCGGGCGCGGCGTGCGTGACGACCTCCTGCGCATGGCCGAAGCGCTCGGCATCGGACAGCGCCTCGACGGCGGCGTCGACCTCCTCGGCGCTGTAGGTCTCGCCGGCGCTCAACGTGGCCTCAGCGCGGCGAGCGTGAGCCCGGACAGCGTGCCGAGCGCGGCGCCCGCGACCCCGGCGATCGCGCTGCCCTGCGAGACGGCCGGAATCGCCAGCAGCACGGCGGCGATGACGAGCACGCCGAGCAGGTCGGCGTCGTCGTCCTCGTGGCTGCGCCGGCGCGCCAGCAGGACCGGCACGAGCCAGGCGCACAGCAGCCCGAGCGCCGCGCCGTGCGTGCCAAAGACGAACGCATCGAGATCGACCGCCGTCGCGATCGCCATCGCCGCCGGACCGCAGAGCAAGAACAGCGCCACGACGGCGATCGGCCCGTGACGGCGCTCGAGCAGCCAGCCGAAGACGCCGAGGCCGGCCACGACCGCGAGCTGGGCCGCGAAGCCGTCGTTGAGGAAGGTCGACGTGACAAAGCGCCACGGATCGCCATCGAGCGCCGTGACTGCCAGATCGGAACTTGCATAGAACGCCAGCGACAGCCAGACGCCGAAGGACAGCGCGACGAGCACGATCGTCGCCCACGGCCGGCCGTGCTCGTCTGCGCGGATGCCGGGCATCTCGCCGCTGCGCAGGCGCCCGAGGCGGTCGGGCTTGCTCTTGGCGCGGGCCTTGGGCTTGGTCGCCGCGCGCGGGCGCGGGCGCCGTGATGGGCGCTTGGGGGGTGGTTTGGCCGCGTCCTCGGGGCGGTCGATCTTCGGCGCGCGCTTGCGCAGCCGCGTGCCGCAGTACGGGCATTCGGTGATGTAGGGGCTGACCTCGGCCTGGCAGTTCTTGCACACGACGAAGAGGTCTGGCTGGGACATGCTTCGATTCTAGGGACCGCTCGGCTCGCGGCGCTCAGCGTTTACCGGCGGAGACCCTCAGGGCGCTGTCGCCGCGATGATCTCTGCCACGACCTCGTTGAGGTCGCGGTTGGCCTCGTAGACGACGATCTGGCGTGCGGCGCCGTTGCCGCGCTCGAGCAGGTCGGTGATGCCGTCCAGGGCGGCGTCACCGCCGAGATCCTGCGCGTGCGGGGTCAGCCGCTCGAGCAGCCGGCGCGTCAGCGCCTTGGCCCCGACACGCTCGCTGGAGGGCAGATCGACGAGCTCGGCATCGAGTCCGTGGCGCGCGGCGAGCCACTTGTTCTCGTCGAGCATCTGCCACGGGTACTCCGACAGCGGCATGCCGGACTCGAAGCGCTCGGCGAGCTCCTTGACCATCGCCTGGATCAGCGCGGTCAGCGCGATCGTGTGCTCGACGCGCGTCTGCGAGTCGCAGCAGCGAACCTCGACCGTGCCGAGGTTGGGGTGCGGGCGGACGTCGTACCAGAGGTACGTGTAGTCCTCCATGACGCCGCTGGCGACCATGAACTCGACCTGGCGCTCGTAGTCCTCCCAGTCGGCGTAGGCGGGCGGCATGCCGACGCGCGGGAAGGCGCGGAAGATCGGTGTTCGCGTCGACAGCAGGCCCGTCTGGTCGCCGCGCCAGAAGGGCGAGTTGGCGCTCAGCGCCTGGAGCACGGCGACGTGGACGCGCATTCCGTTGGCGACGTAGATCGCCTTGTCGGGATCGTCGATCCCGACGTGGACGTGCATCCCGAAGATCAGCTCCTGGCGAGCGACGAAGCGCAGCGCCGAGATGAGGTCGCGGTAGCGCGGCCGGGCGACGATGCGCTGGTCCTCCCACCGTGCGAACGGGTGCGTGCCCGCCGAGCCGATGCTCAGGCCGCGCTTGGCGGCGATCTCGCGCACCTGACGGCGCATCTCGTGGAGTTGATCGGAGGCCGCGGGCACGTCCGCGCACGGCTTCGTCGCGATCTCGAGCACCGACTCCATCAGCTCGGGCTTCAGCTCGCCATCCGTGCGCTCGGCGTCCGGGCCGCCGACGTCCTCGAGCAGCGACTCGATTGCGTTGACGAGGTCGAAGCTCTCGGCGTCGACGATCATCATTTCCTCCTCGACGCCGACGGTGTAGCGCGGGCCCGTGAACTCGTGTCGCATCGGGCGGGAGGCTACCCGCGCGATGCGCTCGAACTGCGCATCACCATGCGCAGCTTGGCCGCGAAGCTGCGACGAGGCGTGCATCGCGTTCTCCCTACTCCCTAGCGTGCGATTCATGTCGCGCCGGATGCTCATAGCGCTGATCGTCGTGCTCGCCGCCGCAGCCGTAGGCCGGGAGGTGCTGGGAGGCGACGGCGGCGGCGGCACTGGCGATGGCACGGGCGGCGAAGCGCGGGTCGTGAAGGTCGTCGACGGCGACACGATCCACGTGACGATCGGTGGGCGGCGCGAGAAGGTGCGCTACATCGGCGTCGACACGCCCGAGACCCAGCACCCGACGAAGGGACAGCAGTGCTTCGGAACGGCGGCGGCAGCGTTCAACGAGCGCCTCGTCGGAGGCCAGCGCGTGCGCCTCGAGCGCGACGTCGAGGAGCGCGACCGCTACGGGCGGCTGCTGGCCTATGTCTACCGTGAACGCGACGGGTTGTTCGTCAACGCCGAGCTTGCCCGCCGGGGCTACGCCCAGCCGCTGACGATCCCACCCGACGTGCGCCATGCTGAGCGGTTCGTGGCCCTGGCCCGCGCGGCGCGCCGAGGGGGACACGGATTATGGGGGGCGTGCTAGGCATCCGCCGAGCGGCTACGCTCCGTGGTCCGTGGCAGCCAAGATGCAACAGTCGCTGGACGAGATCGAGCAGGCCTTGATCGAGAATACCCACGAGGACCGGGCACGGCGTGATTCGGTGCGCCGCCGGGCGATCATCCGCGCCCAGCAGCGCCAGCTCGAGCGCGTGCACAAACGCGGGACCGCGCGCTTCATCGTGCTGTGGCTCGTGCTGATCGCGACGGCCGTCATCGTGACGATCGCGATGTTCAAGACGCTCTACGTCGTCATGGGCTAAGCGGCGCGGGGGCGGCCTTTGCCGCGCCGGACTCAGCTGCTCAGCTTGCGCAGTGCCTCGTCGACGGAGCCGGGGTCGGCGTTGGGATCAGCGTCGCTTCCGGTGCCCCCCGCGGTGACCTGACCGCGCTCGGCCTGGATCTCGAGATAGACCTCGCGGCGGAACACCGGGATGTCGCGCGGCGCCTGGATGCCGATCCGCACCTTCTCGCCCATGATCGACAACACCGAAATCTCGATGTCATCTCCGATCATGATGCTCTGGTTGGACTTACGTGTCAGGACCAGCATGAATTGGCTCCCCTCCTTGTCGCCACAGCCACTCAATCACGTTCCCTGCTCGATGGCAACCGCGGCCTAGCCCTACGCGAGGGTAGCTGCCTGCGAGCGCCGCAGACCCGTGATCGGCGGCCTGCTTCTGTAAGGTCCGCGCCCATGGCACGACGCTCATTGCGCCCGCATCTCAACCAGATCCGCGGCTGGGTCCGCCAGGGCCGCACCGACGCCTGGATCGCCCACCAGCTCGACGCGACCGTCCAGCAGATCGAGTCCTTCAAAGCCGACAACGATCTCGCGCCCGCCGAGGCGGACAACGGCGAGCAGCCGGGCAAGGATTTCGACGACGAGATCGACCTGCGCGCCGAGGACGACGCGCTCGTCGCCGCGGAGCTCGAGGCAGCCGAGGCGCTCAGGGCCGAGGAGGAGGCGAAGGCCGCCGAGGAGGCCGCGCGCCGCGCCGAGGCGGGCGAGGACGAGGACGACGCCCCCGCGAAGGCGGCGCCACGCCGCCGCGGACGGCGCGGCGGGCGCGGGCGCAAGGCAGCCAGCGGGCCGCTGGAGGGCACGTTCGACCACGGCGAGGAGGGCTACGGGCTGTGGCTCGACCCGGCCGTGACCGACAATCCCGTCTACGCCGAGCATTGGGCCGGCCACCGGCCCGTCGAGGTCACGGTCGAGGAGGACCAGATCGTGATCCGCCGCGCCGCTGCAGACGACGGCTGACGGCGCCTGGGCACGGCGGGATGCCGGCGCCGACGGGCAAGGATGCAGGGAGCGTGGCGTGCTTCGCACGCGAGCGACCGAGGACGTCGCCTGTCGGTGATCGGCGCCGCCGTCAGGGTTCTGTTCTGCGGCCTCCGGCGAAATCGCGCGCATCGCGCAGGTAGCGCAGGAAGCCGGCGTCGGCGACCGTACGAGCGTCCCACGCCCACGGCGCGTCGGGCGCCACCGTCGCCGCCAGGTCGGTGCACCAGTCGGTGCCCCGCTCGTACAGCTCGGCAAGCTCGTCGGTCGTGAACGTGCCGCCGAGCCTGCGGCGCAGCTCGGCCTCGATCGCCGCCACGACGTTCTCGAGCGTACGGCGGTGGTCCGGCGGAGCGCCGGCCATGCGGCGCTCGCCCTCGCGCCACTGCTCGAGTGCTGTCTCGAAGCTCGTCGCCACCCGCGGCCGAGCGTACCCGGCGGGCGTGGAGCTCGTGACAGCGGGGCTCGAGCGCTTGCGGTTGTGCCTACCGGCCCCGGGCAAGCCCGCGGACGACGTAGGCGCGCTCGTCCTTGCGCACCATGCCAAGGCGCCGTGCTTCGGTCTCGACGGCGCTTGGAGCCTTGAGCGCGCGCTGGCGCGCGACGAGAGCGCGATGCTCGCGCTGCATGGCAGCGACGTCGCCGCGCTTCTTGCCGGCCTCCTGCCACGTCGAGACGTAGGTTCGCAGCGGGTTGATGTACAGGTAGAGCATCAGCAGCGCCACGAACAGCAGCGCCATGCGCCCAACCCGATCCCAGCGCACGCGCGGAGCGAAATCGGCCATCGCAGCAGCGTTCGCGCCATGCGGACGTGCTCCTGCTCGTGCAGGCGATCTTTAGGCGCCGCGTCGACGAGTGCTTCAGCCGCCGCGCAGCACGCTGCGGCCCGGAAACTCGGCGTCGGCGCCCAGCGCCTCCTCGATGCGCAGGAGCTGGTTGTACTTCGCGACGCGGTCCGAGCGCGATGGTGCACCGGTCTTGATCTGGCCGCAGCCGGTCGCCACGGCGAGGTCGGCGATCGTCGTGTCCTCGGTCTCGCCCGAGCGGTGCGACATGACCGCCGTGTAGCCCGCGGCGCGCGCGGTGGCGATCGCGTCGAGCGTCTCGGTGAGCGTGCCGATCTGGTTGACCTTGACCAGGATCGAGTTGGCGACGCCGATCTCGATGCCGCGCCGCAGACGCTGCGTGTTCGTCACGAAGAGGTCGTCGCCGACGAGCTGGACGCTGTCGCCCATGGCGTCGGTGAGCGTCTTCCAGCCGGCCCAGTCCTCCTCGTCCATGCCGTCCTCGATCGAGACGATCGGGTAGCGCGCGGCGAGGTCCGACCAGTAGGACGCGAGCTCGTCGGCGCCGAGGCTGCGGCTCTCGTGCTCGAGCACGTAGGCGCCGCCCTCGAAGATCTCGCTGGTCGCGGGATCGAGCGCGATGAAGACGTCCTCTCCGGGCGCGTAGCCGGCGGCCTCGATGCCGCGCACGAGCATCTGCAGCGCCTCCTCGTTGGAGCCCAGGTCGGGCGCGAAGCCGCCCTCGTCGCCACCTGCGGTACCCAAGCCGGCGTCGTGCAGGGTCTTCTTCAGCGCGTGGAACACCTCGGCTCCCATCCGCAGGCATTCGGCGAACGTGGTCGCGCCCGCCGGCATGACCATGAACTCCTGGAAGTCGACCTTGTTGTCGGCGTGGGCGCCGCCGTTGAGCACGTTCATCATCGGCACCGGCAGCACGCGCGCGGCCTCGCCACCGAGGTAGCGCCAGAGCGGCTGGACCTCCTCGGCGGCGGCCGCATGCGCGGCGGCGAGCGAGACGCCGAGGATCGCGTTAGCGCCCAGACGGGACTTGTTCTCGGTGCCGTCGAGGTCGATCAGCGTGCGGTCCAGACCGGCCTGGTCGAGCGCGTCGTGACCGGCGACCGCCGCGGCGATCTCGCCGTTGACATTGGCGACGGCCTGCGTGACGCCCTTGCCGCCGTAGGCCGCGCCGCCGTCGCGTAGCTCGGTCGCCTCGAACTCACCCGTCGACGCGCCCGAGGGCACCGCGGCGCGGCCGTAGGCGCCGGAGCGCAGCGCGAGCTCGACCTCGACGGTCGGGTTCCCGCGGCTGTCGAGGATCTGGCGGGCGTGGACACGCTCGATCTGGCTCATGAGTCGTTCTCTCCTTGGGAGATCTGGCTGCGCTCGAGGCGCTCGCGGAAACGCTGCGACGTCGCCCGCAGCGCGAGTTCGGGGTCGACGCGCAGGCGGCGCGCCTCGTCGACGAGCGCGAACAGCTTCTCGCCGATCTGGTCAAACGCCGCCTCGCGATCATCCGGCGGCGCGTCATCGGAGCGCTGCGCGAGGCCGGCCGAGGCCGCGCGACGCTGGATCTTGCGCGCGTGCAGCAGCGCGGGCAGGTTCTCGGGGACGTCGCCGAAGACGCCGGGCTCGCGCCCGGCTTCGCCGGATTTGATCTGATCCCAGTTGCGCAGGACCTCTGACGAGGTACGGGGAATGCTCCGCGGGGCATCCTGCCCCGCGTCCTGGTCTCGGAGCGCAAGCGAAGCGAGGCGGGCCTCCAGCCGCTCGTGACCGGCCGAGCTTCGCCCGGCTTCCTCCCCAAAGACATGCGGATGGCGCCGGATGAGCTTTTGGCGGCAGTGCTCGGCGACCGCGGCGAGATCGCCGGCGCCGCGCTCCTCGAGCAGCAGCGACAGGAAATGGACCTGGAAGAGCACGTCGCCGAGCTCGTCGAGCAGCTTGGCGTCGTCGCGAGCGTACGCGGCGTCGGCGAGCTCGTAGGCCTCCTCGACGGTGTGCGGCACGATCGTGCGCTCGTCCTGCTCGCGGTCCCAAGGACACTCGACTCGCAGCCGGCGGGTGAGGTCATCGAGTCGCCCGATCGCCTCGGTGATCTCGGGGTGGCTCACCGACAGCAGGTTAGGGCTGCTGCGGCTGTTGGGGCTGTTGGGGCTGCTGCGGCTGTTGCGGCTGTTGCGGCTGTTGGGGCTGCTGAGGCACGTCTTGCGGCGGCTGCTGCTGCGCGGGGTCCTGCGGCTGCGCGGGATCCTGCGGCTGCGAGGGATCCTGCGGCTGCGGCTGGCCGGGCTGCGTCGCCGTCGTCTTCTTCTTCGGCGCGTTCTTGCAGTCGTCGGTGACGAAGCCGGTGCGGCAGGTCGTCTTCGCCTTCCACTCCTTGCGCAGATCCTCGCTGAACTTCGTGACCGCAGCGCGCTCGGCCGCGGTCTTGAGCTGCTGCTTGATCGTGGGGGTCGCCTGCTTGAGTGACTGCTGCTTGGCGGGAACGATCTTCTGGACTTGCACGAGGTAGTAGCCGAACTGCGTCTTGATCGGGCCGACGAGCTTGCCCTTGGCGGCGCTGAAGATCGCATTGTCGAGCGCTTGCTCCTGCTGACCCTTGGGCAGACCCAGGACCGCGCCGCCCTTGGACTTGGTGCCGGTGTCGGTCGAGAACTTCTTCGCCACGGTCGTCCAGCTCTGCCCGCCCCCGAGCGCCGCCTTGGCCTGGTCGGCCTTGCCCTTGGTCTTGGTGAGCACGAGGCGGATGTCGCGCTTCTCGGGCTCGGCGAAGCGCTGCTTGTTCTTGTTGTAGTAGTCGACGACGCGCTTGTTGGTGACCTCGTCGGCGTCCTTGGTCACCTTCGCCTGCAGCTTCGTCGACAGCGTGTTGAAGCGCACCTGGAGCTTCAGGTCCGCGAGCGTGAACCCGCCCTCCTTGAGGAATTTCTGGAAGTCCGCTTCCTTGGGAAACGACTGCTTGCGGACCTTGGCGAACTCCGCGTCGACCTGTTTGTCGGTGACCTTGATGCCCTGCTGGCTGGCCTCGCCGCGGATCCACTTCTCTCTGACCAGGAACTGGATCACCTGGTCGCGGTAGCCCTCGTAGTCCTTCTTGCACTGGGCCTTGAAGGCGCTGTCGTTGGGCTTGGGCTGACCCGCGGTCGGCTTGGGCGCGGTCTCGCGCAGCTTCGCGACGCAGGCGGTGAAGTCCGGCGGGTTGTAGGCCGTCTTGGGGGCGGCCGGCGCGCCCTGTTGCTGCGAGGTCGCCTGAGCGATGCCCATCCAGTGGTTGAACTCCGCGCGGGTGATCGTCTCGTCGTCGATCTTTGCGACGGAGTTTCCGGGCACGGAGTCGCCGCACGCCGCAAGCACGATCGCGAGCACAAAAAAGGCGCCAAGCGCCGGGAGCAGACGTAGCAGACGGGGCACGACCCCGAGGATGATAGCCAACGGCCGCGCGTCGACGCGCTGCTGCGCGAGTCGTAACGAGGACTTCACAGCGGACGTCCCGATTCGGGGCGGCCCGGCCCCGGTTCAGGCGGCCTCGCGCGTGACCGCGAGCAGGATGTCGGCCGCGCGCACGACGGCGGGGAAGCGCTGCTCGGGGTCGTCGGAGACGCGCAGCGAGAGCTGGCTCTTGCCCGACTCATACAGCGCTTCCGGGATCTGCGCGCGAAGCCGCTTGGCGCGCACGGAGTCAAGCTCGATCGGCGTGACCGCGAGCCGGCCGCCGCGGAAGGAGACGGCGGTCGCGCCCGCCTGGCCGAGCTTGATCCGTGCGCGCTGCAGGTCGAGCAGGTTGAGCAACGGCCGCGGCGGATCGCCGAAACGATCGGTCAGCTCTTCGCGCAGCAGTTCGATGTCGGCGACGTCGACGGCGCCCGCGATGCGGCGGTGCACGTCGATCTTCGCCTGCTCGTAGGGGATGTAGTCGGCCGGGACGTAGGCGTCGACGTTGACGTCCAAACGCACCGGCTCGGCCATCTCGGCACCGCCGCCGCCCTCGCTCTCGGCCGCCGCGACCGCCTCGTCGAGCATCTGCATGTAGAGCTCGAAGCCGAGCGCGGCGACGTGGCCGGACTGC
>Ga0208736_1000576_pt1 | contig 10382 bp, 11 predicted proteins | sample AntDryMetagUQ255_FD_188090 | JGI IMG/M metagenome (GOLD analysis project Ga0208736, IMG submission 188090) | Polar desert microbial communities from Antarctic Dry Valleys - UQ255 (SPAdes) | ecosystem: Environmental > Terrestrial > Soil > Desert | place: Antarctic Dry Valleys | collected 2008-12-31 | reverse complement strand
CGCGAGAGATTGATCCGGCGGACCGCAGCCACGTCGGAGATGACCCGATCGAGGAACCGCACGTCGGCTCCGGGCGCACCCCGGCCGCTCGTGCAGCAGAACCCGCCGTTCCAGAGCAGTCGCTCAGCCTCCGGATAGGCCACGACGAAGCGGCCGCCGGACGCAGCCCGGTCGAACCGGGTGGCCTGGACGAAGCTGTCGGGGGTGTTGTTGGCACCGTGCAGGGCCAGGACCAGGGGCAGGGGCCGCTCGTCGTCGTCCACCGCCGGTGGCGTGAACAGGCGGTAGCCCCGTGACGTGCCGTCGATGTCGACGGAACGCCGGGTGACCGCCGCCTCGCCGCTCGACGCGGGCCCCGTTCCTCCCCCGCCTCCACAGGCGGCGACCAGGACCAGGGCTCCGACGGCCGTGGCGACGCGCCTGGACGATCTCACGGCCCGGCGGTCCACGGCAATGGGACCACGTGGGTGGCGCCGGCCATCAGCCCGTGGCCGCCGCCGTCCAGCTGATGGCCGGCGGGCGCAGGGCGGCGCACCGGGGCCCACCATCGCTTCCGGTCAGCGCAAGGGTGGCCAGGAGGAGGTGCCCCGGCTCGGCCGCAGCTGAGGCCACGGTCGGGTCGATGGCGTCCAGCATGAGCTTTGCCCGCCGGAACATGGTGAAGCTCCGGTCCTGGTCCACCGTGCCCCAGCTGAGGTAGAAGAACCGGTCGCCGGGCCGGCCCTGCACGTACGGCCCGCGGAGCGATCCGTCAGCCGGCACCACGTCGACCGGGAAGGTCCAGACCGCCTCGGCCGCGTCACCCGGGACCAGGTCGACGACCTCCGTCCGACGCTGTACGCCGACGTGGATGTCGGCGTACTTCCACCAGGTGCGGCCCGGCAGGTGGACCCCCACGATGCGCACGTCCATGGTGCCGACGGCCGCCCCCTACAGGAACTCGGCGAGGTCCTCGAGCAGCTGGCCCTTGCCCTTGGCGCCCACGATGCGCTTCTTCATCTCGCCGTCCTTGAACACCATGAGCGTGGGGATGCTCATGATGTTGAACCGCTGGGCGACGGCGGGGGCGTCGTCGACGTTGAGCTTGGCCAGGCGGATCTTGCCGGCGTTCTCGGTGGCGATCTGCTCGAGGACGGGCGCCACCATGCGGCAGGGGCCACACCACTCGGCCCAGAAGTCCACGACCAGAGGGAGCTCGGACGCCCCGACCTCCTCGTCGAACGTCTCGTTGGTCAGCTCCAGAAGATTGCCTGCCATCAGCCTCTTGCCTCCTAGGTATCGGTCAGTTGAACGCCGGTGGGGCCGGCGGCATTCCGTTGGGCCGGGCCGTCACCAGTCCGTGGGTGTCTCGTTGATGTCGGACTGGTGCGGCTGGCCCTCCAGCCAGCGCTCGGCGTCGATGGCGGCCATGCAACCGGAGCCGGCGGCCGTGATGGCCTGGCGGTAGGTGCGGTCCTGGACGTCGCCGGCGGCGAACACGCCCTCGACGTTGAGGTGGGTCCCCCGGTGGGTGAGCAGGTACGACGCGTCGTCCATGGCCAGCTGGCCCACGAAGAGGTTGGTGTTCGGGTGGTGGCCGATGGCCACGAACAGGCCGGTGATGTCGAGCTTCGACAGGTCGCCGGTCTTGATGTTCTTGACCGTGGCCCCGCTCAGGCGGTCGTCGCCCTGCAGCTCGACGGGCACGGAGTCCCAGATGAACTCGATCTTCTCGTTCTTGAACGCCCGCTCCTGCATGATCTTCGATGCCCGCAGCGAGTCCCGCCGGTGGACCACGTAGACCTTCTCGGCGAACTTGGTGAGGAAGTTGGCCTCCTCGAGCGCCGAGTCGCCCCCGCCCACCACGGCGATGGTGTGGCCGCGGAAGAAGAACCCGTCGCACGTGGCGCAGGTCGACACACCGTGGCCTATCAACCGCAACTCGTTGTCGAGGCCGAGCATCTTGGCCCGGGCCCCGGTGGCGACGATGACGGCCCGGCCCTGGTACTCCGCGTCGCCCACCCAGACCCGACCCGGGCGAGAGCTGAAGTCGACCCGATCGATCTTGTCGGTGACGAACTCGGCCCCGAAGCGGGCCGCCTGGGCCCGCATGGCGCCCATCAGCTCGGGGCCCTGGATGCCGTCGACGAACCCCGGGTAGTTCTCGACCTCGGTGGTCAGCATGAGCTGGCCACCGGGCTGGTCGCCGGTTGAGGACAGCGCACCCTCGAAGACGAGGGGGCGCAGATTGGCCCGGGCGGTGTAGATGGCCGCAGTGAGGCCCGCTGGGCCCGACCCGATGATGATCACATCCCGGATCTCGGTCACGGAAGTCTCGGTCACACGTCTCCTGTCACGGGCGCCCGAGCGTCTGCGAAGCAGGGGGCGCCGTCTTCTTCGACCAGAGGAACATCCCCAGGCCCAGGAATATTGCCCCGAGGATCACGTAGGGCAGCCACACCTCCCGAGGGAGCACCACATCGAGGATGCGGATGAGGGCGATCAGGGCCACGATCCCGGCCATCGACCCCAGGATCACCGCGATCAGGCCGAAGACCAACAGGCGGGCGACCTTGACCAGGCGATCGGTGGTGTTGCTGCGGACGACGTCGATGTAGTGGTCGAGCCGATCGAGCAGATCCGTGGTCCAGTCAGTGCCCTCCTGAGACATGGGTGGGAGCCTACTCTCGGGCATGGTCCGTGAGTCCCTGGCGCTCCTCGCCGGTGCGGCGGTGGGGGTGGTCGCCGCCGCTGTCCTCGGCGAGTACGGCTTCGACGGTTGGGCCGTGATCGGCTCCGGCGTGGTGACCGGCCTGTTCGTGGCCGAAGCCGTGCTGGCGGTGGCCAGAGCAGGGAGCAGGATGCTGGCGGTGGGCTCGGCCGTGGTCGCCGCCGGCGCGCTGCTCTCGGCGGGCTGGATCGCCACCGGGCACCGGCTGGGGACGGTGGGGTGGAAGGGGTGGGCGGCGGTGGGCCTGGCCGGGGCGGCCGGCGCGGTCAGGGCCCGGCCGACCTCAGCAGCTCCGCGCAGCCGTCCTGCGCCAGCAGCAACAGAATGACGGGGGAGGGTGTCGAGCCCGGCACCGGTCCGAACCCGACGACGAAGCCGGCCACCTGCCCCCGGCGGGCGGTGGCGAAGTAGACCACCGGGCCGAGGGTCGGCTCGCGGGTCCGGGCCTGCTCCTCGCACGGCCGGGTGCCGACCACGGTGGCGCCCGGGCGCTGGTTCAGGGGAGTCGACCCGGGCTGGGCGAGGGAGCGCAGAGTGGCGGCGTCGGCCACGTCGCCCAGGTCGCTCGGCGGCTGGGCGGCGGCGGAGCTGGCCACTCCGCTGTCGGCCGCCGGGCCCGCCCGGGCGTCGAGATCGGCCTCGGCCTGGAGCGCCGGCCCGGCCACGGTGGCAGCGTCGTCGGACTCGCGGTAGCTGGTGAGCACGAGGCCCGAGAACCCGAGGACGGTTAGGACCACCGCAGCCACCGCACCCAGTGCCCAGGGGTTGCCCTGGCGCCGCCGGGCGGCCAGCCGGTCGGGCCCGTCAGGGGCGGGACGGCCCAGCGCCGAGTCGAGCGCAGAGGAGATGGCCCTCTCCCGGTCGACGGCCGGACGGGCGGGAACGACCTCGGCGACGGCGACGGTGACGGCCCGCAACTGCGCCGCCGTGCCCCGGCACGACGGGCAGGCCTCGACGTGGTCGGCCCACTCGGGCGCCTCCCCGTCGACGTACGCGCTGAGGGCCTCGAAGTCGGCGTGCCGGTCGCTCATGTGCTGATTGGACGCTCGGAGGAGGGCCCTGAGTTTCGCCCCGGGGCCAGGAGCGGAACGAGCGCTCGGCGGCCACGGGCGATGCGGGAGCGGACGGTGCCGGCGGGGATGCCCAGGGTCTGGGCGATCTCGTCGTAGGAGAGCCCGCAGACGTCGCGCAGCACGACCGCCGCCCGGTAGTCGGCAGGGAGGGACTGCAGGGCCCGGTCGAGGTCGACCCGGGTGGTCGACGCCTCCACGTGGTCGAGCGCCGACGCCACCTCCGCCGCCCCTTCGGGCAGGCCCGGCTCGGGGCGCCGCCGGCGGCGGCGGAGCTCGTCCAGGCAGGCGTTGGTGGTGACCCGGTAGGCCCAGGTGCCGAACGCCGACCGTCCGTCGAAGCCGGGCAGGCCCCGGACGATGGCCATCAGCGCCTCCTGGCAGGCGTCGGCCGCATCGGCGTCGTCACCGGTCATCCGCCGGCAGAGGGCATGGAGACGGTCGTAGTGGCGGCGCAGGAGGGAGTCCAGGGCGACGCGGTCGCCGTCCCGGGCCGACTGCACCAGCTCCGGGTCCGTCAGTTGCTCCGGGTCGAGGCGTTCGATAGCCGGGAGGGTAGGCGGCGCGCACTAGGAGAGGCGGAGCTCCCCGATGCTCACCACCGAGTTGCCCTCGCCCAGGTCGGTGATCCACAGCAGGACCGCTCCGCCGGTGCGTCCTCCCAGGTCGAAGGTGGTCGACCCTTTGGCGATCCCCGTCCTGGTGGCGACGGGCTCACCCCACGCCTGGCGGGTGCTCTGCGGCGAGGGGGCCAGCAGCACCTCGACCGCCCATCCTTCGCTGGGCGACGTGACCCGGAGCTGATCGAGCTTCGTTGCCCCGCTGAGCCGCAGGATCACGCCGACTCCCGGTTTCAGGCCGCCGAAGAGATTGCTTCTGTAGCTCTCGGTGTTCCAGACCGTGGCGGGATCGCCGTCGACCAGGAAAAGCAGCTCGTCGTCGTGCTCGGAACCCAGGCCCGGCGGTGGATCGAACGACATGGGCGTCGGCGTGGGGATGGCTGTCCGGCCTGCGGCCGGCTCCTCCCGGGGCGTGCCGCCGTCGAGAAGGCGCCGGCCGGTGTCGGAGTTGACGAAGAGGACACCGACCACGCCGAGGGTGAGGGCCACGACCACGATGGCCACTGCGGGGACCATCCACCGGCGCTCGCTCTTCACGAACGTGGGCGGAACCCCCCGAGGAGGCGTGCGGTCCGGGCGGGGCGGGGGCAGAGGGGGGGCGGCCACCACGCCGGTGGGGTCGCCGGCGCCCAGGTCCACCGACAGCAGGGCGGTCCGGAGCTCGGCGGCCGACTGGAAGCGGGCCTCGGGCGCCTTGGCCATGGCCCGGAGCACGACCTCCTCGAGGGCCCTCGGGATGTCAGCCCGGACCTGGCGGGGGGCCGGCGGATCGGTGGTGATGTGCTTCAGGGCGACGGCCATGTCGGTATCGCCGGTGAACGGCGGCCGGCCGCACAGCATCTCGTAGAGGACGACGCCCATGGCGTAGACGTCGGTTCGGCCGTCGACGGCCCGCCCGTCGACCTGCTCGGGCGACAGGTACTGGGCGGTGCCCACGATCGTGCCGGTGCCGGTGAGGGCGTCGGCGGGGCTGGCGCGGTCGGGCTCGGAGTCCTCCACCGCCTTGGCGATCCCGAAGTCGGCCACCTTCACCCGCCCGTCCGGGCAGATGAGGATGTTGGCCGGCTTGATGTCGCGGTGCACCACCCCGGCCTTGTGGGCGTAGTGCAGGGCGTCGGCCACCTGGGCGCCCACCTGGCCCACCCGGCCGGGCGCCATCGGACCGCCCTCGTTCAGGGCCTGCCGGAGCGTCGGAGCATCGACGAGCTCCATGACGATGTAGGTGATGCCGCCGTCAGTCCCGGTGTCGAAGGTGGCGACCACGTTGGGATGGGCCAGGCGGGCGGCGGCGATGGCCTCCCGTCGGAAGCGCTCCCGGAACGACTCGTCGGCGAGATGCGGGTGCAGGATCTTGACGGCTATCGACCGGCCCAGGATGTCGTCGACCGCCTCCCACACCTCGGCCATCCCGCCCTTGGCGACCAACCGCTTCAGTCGGTAACGCCCACCCAGGACGCGCTCGGTGTGCACCCCTACCGACTCACCGACCGGCCCGGCGCCACCGATGGGTACGGCGTCGGACACTTAGGACACGGTACCGGCGCCGGCAGCGGTCTGGAATGCCACCCCGATGGTCCGGGGCCCGGTGTGGGCCCCCACGACCGCCCCGAGCTGCCCGATCACGATCTGCTCGCGGGGGAAATGCGGGGCGAGCAGACCGAGCAGGGTGTCGACGTCGGGAGCGTCGCCGTGGAGGATGGCCAGGTTCTCGACACCCTTCTGGGCGCCGACCTGGTCGGCCAGCCACTGCAGGGAGCGCGACCGGGTGCGCTGCTTCGGCCCGGGCTCCACCTTGCCGTCGACCACCTCGATCACCGGCTTGATCGACAGGATGGAGCCCAGCAGGGCCTGGGCCGCCCCGATCCGACCACCCTTCTTCAAGTACTCGAGGGTGTCGAGGCTGGCGAAGATCCTGGTGCGCCGGGCCATGTCCTCGGCCATGGCGACGATCTCGTCCAGGGTGGCGCCGGCGGCCGCCCGGCGGGCCGACTGCACCGCCATCATCCCGTGGCCGAGGCTCACCGACAGCGAGTCGACCACCCTCACCGGCACCACGTCGGCCACGGCCCGGGCGCCGGCCTGCGCCGCCTCCCCGGTGGCGGAGAGCTTCGAGGACAGGACCACGCACATGACGCCCTCGGCCCCGGCGGCCGCTGCGGCACGGAAGACCTCCTCGAACGCGCCCGGCGCCGGGGCCGCTGTCGACGGCAGCTGGGCCGAGGTGGCGCAGCGGGCCCAGAACTCCGCCGGCGTGAGGTCGCGCCGGTCCACCAGCTCCTCGGCGCCGAAGCGGATGGTGAGGGGCACCACCTCGATGCCCAGCTCGGACACCAGCCCGTCGGGCAGGTCGCAACTGCTGTCGGTGACGATCTTGACGGTCATTCTTCGGGAACCAGACCTCTCGCTCGGCGGCCCTTCATGGCGTTGCGCCCCCACCAGACGGCCAGGAAGGTCGCCGCCCCCATGGCCACGACCAGGCTGGCGCCGGATGCGGCGGTCGACCGTACCGTGATGCGGGCCTGCCCCACCACCAGGTGCCCGTCCGGGGCCTCCAGGGTGATGCTGACGGGGAAGGCCCCGGACGCCCGGGCCACCACGGGGAAGCGCTGGGTGGTGTTCAGCCGGGTCAACTCGAGATCCTGGACGATGCCCCCCGGGAACTGGAGCTTGTCGCTCTCGATTCGCACCACCACCCGTACGGGGTTGCCCGTGTTGTTCTTGAAGGTGACGGGGATCTCACCGGTACGGGCGGTCAGGGTGAACGACCGGCCTTCGGGCATCTCGATGGCATCGAGCTGGGCCTGGATCCGGCGATCGGCGCCGGCCACGTACGACTGGCGCTGGCGGCGGGCCTTCAGGTCCGACGACTCGGCCACGAGCAGCTGCTCACCGATCTCCGACGACGTGGCATTGCCCGACCCGAACACCGACCCGAGAGAGTCGAGGTTGCGGCGGGAGTCGGAAAGCTCGACGGCCACCTCGGCCAGGCTGCCGGGCGTCGAGCCGGCGGGCTTGCGGACGAGGTTCCGCCCGGTGTCGTCATGGGCGGTGGGGACACCGTTGAAGAGGGCCTCCAAGGAGATCGGCTCGAGGATGGGCGACAGGGCAAGACCGTTGGTCACCACGTCGAGGAACTGCCGGGTCGGGCGCCAGTCGCGCGGGGCGATGGCCGCCATGCCCCGTCGTTCGTCGTCGCCGGGTCGGTCCAGGTAGATCACGGCCAGGTCGGCCAGCAGCTGGAAGGCGGTCAGTGCCTGGTTGGCCGCTCCGTCGAAGTGGGCGGCGAGACCGGCGTCGGCCACCGCCGCCTGCACGCGGGTCTGGCGCCCGGTGAGCACGAACGGCCGGGTGAGGGTGAGGTTCTGGCCGGGTACCGGCGCCAGTAACGGCTCGGCGGTGAGGATCCGGTCGAACCCCCGGCCGGCCAGGACATCGACGACGCGCTGGTCGATCGCCTCCTCGGCCAACCACGTGCGGCTGTCGAGTCGGCCGCCCAGCACGTCGGTGAGGACGGCCGCACCCCGGTCCATCTGGCTGGTCACCTCGCCGTCGAGCCCGGCGTCCATCAGGGCGGTCAGGTTGGCGGGCACGAAGGATCCTGCGACCGTGGCCCGCTCGGCCGCAGTGGTCTTGAGCGCAGCGAGCAGGGTCTTGGCCCGGCCCTCGGAGCTGGCGGCCAGAGCGGCGACGGTCTCAGGGGTCGGAGCCAGGGGGAACGGGGTCGCCCGGATGGCCTCCACCCCCTGGGCCATGGCCATGAGGGTGTCGCCGTCGGGGAGCCGGTGGCTGCCGTCGGGCTGCAGCGCCGGCGGCGCGTGCACCGGGAAGACCAGCGACACGCCCAGCTTGGGGGTGGAATGGAGCTCCGGGGTGTGCAACAGGTGGGTCACGAACCGGTCGACGGTGGACCCGGCCAGCCGGTCACGCAGCTCGACGCGGACCGGGTACACACCGTCGCGGGGCGGCAGCAGGACGCGAGCGGGGTCGCGGGGCAGTGCCGGGTCGCGGATCGGGACGCTGACGACGACGTCGCCGTTGGGCTCGGCGCGCAGTCCGGCGAGAGGGACCGGTTGCAGGGCCACATAGGGCGAGTCGCCCATGCGGTCGACCAACGTCTCGCTGAACTCCGACCGGGTGGCGACCGCCGGGAACACGGTGAGGGAGAGCTCCAGGTTCGACGCCCCCGCCGGCCGGTCGACGCGCACCCGGATCAGGAAGTCGCCGCCGGGGGCCACCCAGGGCGTCTGGGAGACGAAGGTCATGCGGCCCCGACCCGGTGGAGGCGCAGGTTGGGCGACCGCCGTGGGGCCGAGGGCGGACCCCAGGGCCAGGGAGAGCAGGAGGGCGGCGCCGAGCCGTCGTGTCATCACAGCCCTCGATGGAGGACGGACAGCTGGATGGGCTCGTGACGGAACCCCAGCGACAGGTAGAGCGCCAGGGCCGCCTCGTTGCCGAGCTGGGTGTTGACGACGGCCTCGGCCACGCCCTTGCGCCGCAGCCAGCGCAATCCGTCGAGCCCCAGCGCCCGGCCCAACCCCGTCCGCCGGTGCTGGGGGTGAACGGCCAAGCGCTGCAGATAGCCCTGGTTGGCGCTGAGCCCGGTGACCGCATACGCCAACACCCCACCCGACGCCCGCCGGGGCGCAGCCACCCGGAACCGGGTCACTGGCGTGGCGTCGATCGCCTCGCTCAGGCCGCTGGCGTCGAGCCGCCAGAACGGGGCGAACGCCGAGGCGTCGACCTCGAGCACCGCCGGCCAGTCCGGGCCCCGGCCGCGCCGGAGCAGCTGGGCCGGCTCCTTCGCCGGGCGGGGCACCTCGGCGAGGTCGTGGCTGAGGAGGTGGAGGCGCTCGTACTCCTCGAAGCCGACGGCGAGGAAGCCCGTCTGCTCGGCCGGGGCCAGGGCGCTGGTGACCACCCGGGTGAAGCCGCGCGCCGAGAGAGTGTCGAGGCAACGCCGGAGGAAGTCGACCGAAGGAGCGCCGGCGGGCGCAAGGGGCGCCAGGTAGGCGATCCGACCGTCGCCCCGCCACGGACCGGCTCGCGCCCGTTCCCAGCCCCACTGCAGGACCTCGGCGGCGACGGTGGTCATTCCTCCACATATCGTACCGGCGGCAGGTGTCGAGGGGACCTACCGGTACGTTGGGGGCGTGATGGTCCCCGAGCGTCTCCGCGCCCTCCTCGAGGAGACTGCGCCCCTGGCCCGGCGCTTCACCGCCGCCGGTTGGCGGCTGTACCTGGTGGGGGGGAGCGTCCGTGACGCCATCCTCGGCGCCAAGGTCGCACCCGACCTGGACTTCACCACCGACGCCCGGCCGGACGACATCGAGGCCGTCGTCAAGGGCTGGGCCGACGCCGTCTGGGACCAGGGCCGGCGCTTCGGCACCATCGGGATCAAAAAGGACGGGCGGACCTGTGAGATCACCACCCACCGGGCCGAGGCCTACACGCCCGACTCCCGCAAGCCGGAGGTCCAGTTCTCCGACGCCATCGAGGCCGACCTGTCGCGACGCGACTTCACCGTCAACGCCATGGCGCTCAGCCTGCCGGATGCGGAGCTGATCGATCCCTTCGGCGGCATCGACGACCTGGCCGCCTACCGCCTGCGCACCCCCCTGTCGCCGACCGAGTCCTTCACCGACGACCCCCTGCGCATGCTGCGGGCCGCCCGCTTCATCAGCGGCTACGGCTTCCTGGCCGACGACGACCTCGTGGCCGCGGTGAAGTCGCTGCGCAGCCGGCTCGAGATCGTGTCGGCCGAGCGCATCCGGGGCGAGCTGGACAAGCTGCTGGTCGTCGAGTCGCCCGAGGCCGGGCTGTGGTTCCTGGTGAACACCGGCCTGGCCGAGGAGTTCCTGCCCGAGCTGCCCGCCCTCGCCCTGCAGCAGGACCCCGTCCACCGCCACAAGGACGTGCTGGCCCACACCATCGCCGTGGTCGAGAAGACCCAGCCCGACAAAGTCCTGCGCCTGGCCGCCCTCC
>Ga0208736_1000575_pt1 | contig 10388 bp, 10 predicted proteins | sample AntDryMetagUQ255_FD_188090 | JGI IMG/M metagenome (GOLD analysis project Ga0208736, IMG submission 188090) | Polar desert microbial communities from Antarctic Dry Valleys - UQ255 (SPAdes) | ecosystem: Environmental > Terrestrial > Soil > Desert | place: Antarctic Dry Valleys | collected 2008-12-31 | reverse complement strand
CCTAGAAAGCCCAGGGCCAAGGCCATCACGAGCAGGGCCGAGAACACGCTCAGGATCACGAAGAACGCCACCTCGGCCCCCAGGCCGGTGATCCGGTCACGGCGCGCCTCCTTCGCAAGCGCCTCGAGCAGAGTGCGGGCCGATTCCGTCCCGGGCGCATCCCACAGCCGGCGCGCCAGCCCGGCGATCGGAGCCGGCACCAGCCGACGGAGAAACCCCACCGAAGCTCTCTGTCCCGCCCCGGCCCTCCCGTCCAGACCACGGAGCGCCGGCCGCCCGCGCCGGCGCTCCTTTCGGTGGTGGGCGGCCCCGCCGCCGCCGACCGCGCAGTGGGTCATGGCCGGCCAGCTCGGGTCGGCGGAGGGGCGGGGCCTATGAAGAGAATGCTCTCGAGTTGGACCACGAGTGGCCGTACGGCCACTGAACGTGGCTGCCGAGTCTCATAGCGCGAGGCGGCCCAGTCAGGTCCATGGATTCTGTAACGAGGATCCGTGCAGGATCCTGAACGCAGGCGGCTGATCGAGCTCGGTGAGGATCGGCGGTGCCATTGGGTTCCAGCCGACCATCAGCAGCCTGCTCGGCCGCAGGGTGCTTGCCCCGACGCGTGGAGCGGGAAGCTGGGGGCTTGCCGGCTCGGGGCGGAGGTCGATGCATCGGAGTTGGCCGAATCACGATGAGGACGTCGCCGGGGCCACGACGTGGCCGTCCGGCCGGTTGAGGTCGACGGTCCCCTCGGCGTAGCGGATGCCGATTGGAGCACCCTGTTCGTAGGAGAGCACGAGGTCCCCGAAGCGCCGCCCCATCAGGCGGGCGTCGGTGTGGAAGCCGGCAGCGGTGAGCCAGGACCAGCTCGGCGATGACCGGGAACACCCTCCGACCAGCCGAGGATGAGCACGTGGCCCTCCTCGAGGACCTCGCTGCGGCCCATGCGAAGCTCCTCCACCCGTCGCTCGATGCCGCTGGCGATGAGGCCGATGAGCGAGCTGTCCACCAGGATGCCGAAGAGCACCACGAACAGCGACTGGAGCCGCAGCGGCCAGCCCGTGTCCGCCTCCATGGCGGCGGGCTTGAAGCTGCGCAGCATGTTCTGCCAGATGCCTTCGATGATGCCGACCTCACGGACCTGCGCTGCCTGTCGGGCGATCGAACCTGGCGCCGCCCAGGCGGTGCACGTCGCGCTCGAAAGGCTCAGGACTGATCTCCGCCCGTGGTGGCCACCGTCGATCCGGCCCTGGGCGAAGGGGGACGGCCGCCCGATGCGCCGCCAGGGGCTCGGCACGCCCGGCTGAGGCCCAGAGCCCCGACGATGGCGGCGAGGGTGGAGGCGCCGAGGACGCCGATCTTGGCCGCGTCCTGGATGGCCCCGGCCTCGAAGGCGAGCTCGGAGACGAAGAGCGATACTGTGAAGCCGATCCCGGCGATGAGGGCGATCGCGCCGACCATGGGCCAGGTGGAGCCTTCGGGAAGCCGGCCCAGGCCGGTGCGCGATGCCAGCCACGCCGCTGCGGTGATGCCGACCGTCTTGCCCACGATGAGGCCGACCATCACCCCGGCGGTCAACGCCACCGCCCCGGGGGCGGCGAAGGAGTCCGCCTTGATCGAGACCCCGGCGTTGGCGAGGGCGAACAGCGGCACGACGACGAAGGTGGTCCACGGGTGTAGGAGGTGCTCCAGGCGCTCGGCGGGCGACACCGCCGTCTTGGCCAGCCGGGTCATAGCGTCGATCTCGGCCGGGCCGGGCTCATCGGCCAGGTCGGCGGCCCATTCCCGGGCCACCGCCACCGCGGTGAGAGCCCCCGCCGGGGCCAGCAGGCCGAGGACCACGCCGGCGATGGTTGCGTGGATGCCCGATGCCTGCGTCGCCAGCCAGACGCCGGCGCCCAGGACCACGTAGGGAGCCAGCCACACGATCCCGGCGCGCCGCAGCCCGAGCATCACGGCCACAAGGGTCACGGCGGCAGCCAGGAACACCGGCTGCACATCGCCGGCGTAGAACAGGGCGATGACCACGATGGCGCCGATGTCGTCGACGATGGCCAGCGTCAGCAGGAACAGCTTGAGCGAGGGGGGGACCCTGGAGCCGAGCAGGGCGACCACGCCGATGGCGAAAGCGATGTCGGTGGCCATGGGGATGCCCCAGCCCCGGGAGCCCGGGCTGCCGGCGGTGACGACCAGGAACAGCAGGGCGGGCACGGCCATGCCGCCGAGCGCGGCGATGGCAGGCATGGCTGCCGTCCTCGGGTCGCGGAGGTCGCCGTGCACCAGCTCGCGCTTGATCTCGAGGCCGACGACGAAGAAGAAAACGGCCATGAGCCCGTCGTTGACCCAGTGCTTGAGGTCCTCGGTCAGAACGAACCGGCCGAGGTTGAGCGAGAATTCGGTGCCCCACAGGCTCCGGTAGGAGGCGCTCCACGGGGAGTTGGCCCACACCAGGGCGGCGACTGCCGCCACCAGGAGCACGATCCCGCCGGCCGCCTGGGTCTCCAGGAACTCCCGCAGGACTTTCGGGACACGACGCCCGGGCATTGGCGCCACCGCCCCCGGGTGCTCGGGCGGAGGCTGGAGGCCTTCGGTGGTGGTGGTCATGGCTCAGCTCCCGGGTCGCGCGTCGAAGGATCTCGCCGACCAGGCTTCCCGGCACACCAGCCACCGAAGTGGCTAGCGACATTGTGGCTCATGGCCGGGGCGGGCACCCCCACCCCTACGGGCCTCGATGCGGGTGCTGCGAATGACGGGACGCGCTGAATGCCGAGGGGCCCTCGTACTGCTGCTTTCTCGTCGAAGGCGGTGGCCACGAAGTCGGCACGGGCCACCTGTCGCGGAAGGATGATCCGCCTACCTTCCTCGCCGGCTATCTCGGCCGGCGGAAGGTCCCGCCGGAGAATCTCATAGGAGATCGCCCCGAGGTGGCCGATGCACTCGTGGGCGTTGGTGGGATCATTCACGCCCGGGGACAGCGCTCGAAGTGCGATGTCGACAATCTGGCGGATGCCGAACCCGATGTCCTGTTGCATGGCGCGGCACATCTCGATAGCCCGGTTCCTTGTGCTCCAACCAATCCCGGTGACTGGCCTCGCTCCAGACGGTGCAGAGCCCACGGCCGGGGTGCACGAAATGACCGACCTGCACCTCCACCCGCGCCACTCCTCTGGGCGGAAGCAATTCGAGGAGAGTGGAGTGCCATCCTCATGACGGGTCGAGCGATCCGGGAGGTGCGTCGGCGACGCCTGTCAGTTGGCGACACTGCCGCCGGGCGTCACCTCGCCTCCACGGAGCGCGGCTGCCAGGCTGGAGGTCGCCTGGAGAGCGATGACCTGGGACGGCATCTCGATGCCATGGGCATCGAAAGCCGTCTTGACCGCCTCGATCGACCGGTCCAGCGTCCGGCGCATCTCGAGTTGGTGAGCGTCGGACCAGAACCGTATGTCGAGGTTCACCGTTGAGCTCTCGAGCTCCACGTACAGGGCCTCTGGCGGCGGGTCCGAGACGACGCCTTCGACGCGTGCCACCGCTTCGGTTGCGATGCTGCGGGCGGCCGCCATGTCGGCCTCGTAGGCGATGCCGACCACGAAGCTCGACCGGATGGTCTCGTGAGCCGTCTGCACGTGGATCACGTCGGTGTACACCTTCGCGTTCGGGATCAGGATGCGGCGGCCGTCGAAGGTGACGATCACCGTCTCGCGGATGTTGATCTCCTCCACGGTGCCGGTCACGTCGCCGACCTTGATCTGGTCGCCGCCCCGGAACGGTTGACGGAACAGCAGGAGGATGCCCGCAAGGAGGTTTTGAAGGATGTCCTGGAAGGCAAACCCGGCTGCGATCGTCAGCACACCGGCCCCGGAGAGCACGTCGACCGGCCGCACCGACGGGAACACGATCGTCAAGCCCAGCAGAACCCCGACGACCGTCATGGCCGCCGACGTCAGCTTGGCGAAGACGCGGGCGAAGCTGGGAGTGCGGTGCCGGACCAGCCGGCGACGCACCAGGGTGCGCAAGAGCCGACCTGTGACCACGAACGCAAGGAGTACGCCAATGGCAACACCCACGCGCGGAAGCGACTCCAGGAACGTCGTCCACGCTCCTGTGGCCGACTCCTGCAACTCGTCGACATCGGAGCCTTGAGCGCGAAGCACCGACGCGACGATCAGAGCTCGCACGAGGTGCCCCTACCCTTCCCTGCGAGCCGCTCAACCGGGCTCACCCGGCGGTGCCGAGTTCTTGCAGTTGAAGCGCCGACGTGCTGGTAGGGACGGCACCAACGGTGCGCGGTCAGCCGGCCGGGCCGCCAGGCGCGGGTCGGACCGTGCAGCAGCCTCCTGGGTCGCCGCATGCGACGTTGTTCAGGCGGTCCGAAGTCGGCGACCTCACTCAAAGGTCCGGTCGTGGGGTCCGGCCGAACCGGCCGGATAGCTGAGGAGCGCAGGTGACCCCTTCTCCCACTCAGCGACGATCGGCTCTACTATCCGCCAGCACTCCTCGGCCTCGTCCCCCCGGATGGCGAGAGCAGGATCGCCCTCGAGCGCTTCCACCAGCAGACGGGCGTAGGCCGAGAGATCCTGGGGGGCAAGGGTCAGCTCGAGCTCGGCGGGCTCGAGGCAGAAGGGATCACCGGCGCCGTTGAGAGCTAGATCGAGCACCATGCGATCCGGGCTCATCTGGAACACCAGCTGGTTGACCGGAGGGTCGCCTTCGTATCCGAACACCGGATCCGTCGGCGGCCGGAACCGGATGGCGATCTCCCTGCGGTCGGTGCCCAGCGCCTTGCCGGTCCGCAGCCGGAAGGGGACGCCCTGCCAGCGGTCGTTGTCGACGAACAGCGTCACCTCGGCGAACGTCTCGGTCTCAAGGGCAGGGTCGACTCCCTGCTCCTGGGCGTAGTGGGGGAACTGCCGATCGCCGATCGCACCGGCGGTATAGCGGGCCCTCATTGATCCGGCCGACACCTCCTCCGGCGTCAACCGCCGAACCCTTCGTAGCAACTCGACCTTGCCGTCCCGTAGTTCCTTCGCGTTGAGGGCGTCAGGCTTCTCCATGGCCACGAGACACAGCAGCTGCAGCAGGTGGTTCTGGATCATGTCCCGAAGCGCTCCGGTTCGGTCGTAGTACCCGGCGCGACCCTCCAACGCCACCGTCTCGTCCCACAGGATGTCGACCCCGACCACGTGCTCCCGATTCCACGCCGGTTGGAACAGGGGGTTGGCGAAGCGGACGCCGAGAATGTTCTGGACGGTCTGCTTGCCCAGGAAGTGGTCCATGCGGAACACCGCCTCCTCGGCGAAGTGCCGGTGGAGGAGCTCGTTGAGCGCCTTGGCGGAGGCGAGGTCGGTGCCGAAGGGCTTCTCGACGACGATCCTGATGCCGCCCGAGCCACCGATGGCGGCCAGCCCTTCGATGGCCGATGCGAAGACGCTCGGCGGGAGGGCGAGATAGGCCAGAGATCGACCGGTGTCGGAGCCGAACGCGGCGGCGAGCACCGCGGGATCGGTGACGTCGCCGGCGACGTAGGAGAGCCGCTCCACCAGACCCTGGCGCACGGCAACGGGGAGGCCTGGGGCGTGTCGGCCGAGCCGCTCCCCTGCATGGCGGCGGAAGTCAGCCTCGTCCCACGGCTCCCGAGCCACGCCCACGATGGCCAGGTCGTCGGGGAGAAGTCCGGCGGCCGAGAGCTCGGCCAGGGCGACCAGCAGATAGCGACCGGTGAGATCGCCGGTGGCGCCCAGGATCACCAGGCGGTTCGCCGTCATCCGCGCTCCCGCAGCGCCCGGGCCAGGTTCATGCCGCTCGATACCACGCCGACGTGGCTGAACGCCTGGGGGTGGTTGCCGAGGAACCCGCCAGTCGACGGGTCGATCTCCTCCGGCAGCAGACCAAGCGTCCCGGCACGCCCGCACAGCGACTCATAGAGGGCCATCGCCTCGTCGAGGCGTCCCTGGGCGGCCAGGTTGTCCACCAACCAGAAGCTGCAGAGCAGGAAGGCGCCCTCGTGGCCGGGCAGACCGTCGGCGGACTCTTCGGGCAGGTAGCGGTAGAGCAGCCCCTCGCCGGCGCCCAAGCGCCGGACGATGGCCTCGACAGTGGCGATCATCCGAGGATGGCGGGCCTCGACCACCCGCCGCAGAGGCAGGGCGAGAAGGCTGGCGTCGAGCCCACCCGGGCCCAGATGCTCGGTGAACGACCTCTGATCCGGGTCCCAGCCCCGCTCGATGATCGCGGCCTGGATCCGCTGGGCGTCCGCCCGCCACCCGGCGACGTCGCCGGGCAGACCGAGCCGCTCGGCGAGGCGGGCGCCCCGATCGAGGGCGACCTGGCACATCGCCGCGGAGTAGGTGAACGGCCGGGTGGCCGTGCGTACTTCCCAGATGCCGTGGTCGGGCTGGTCCCAGGCCAACCGGGCTTCCTCCACCAGTGCGCTCAGCCGGCGCCACAGCGTCGGGCCCAGCTCGCCCCCCGCCGCCACCCACTGGTAGGCGCAGTCGAGGATCTCCCCATAGGCGTCGTGCTGGCGCTGGTCGGCGGCGGCGTTGCCCCATCGCACCGGCGAGGAGGCCCGATAGCCCTCCAGCTCGGGGTCCTCCCGCTCTGGGGGAGGTCGGAGGCCATCGAGGGTGTAGAGCACACGAGGACTGCCGTCGCGCTCAATGGAGTCGAGGACCCAGCTCAGGAACCCACGGGCTTCGGCGTGCAGACCCACCCGCCGGAAGGCATAGACGGAGAAGGCGGCATCGCGCACCCAGGCGTAGCGGTAGTCCCAGTTGCGGACGCCGCCGATCGCCTCGGGGAGTGAGGAGGTGGGGGCGGCGACCAGGGCACCCGTCTCGTTGAAGTCCAGCATCTTCAGTGTGACGATCGATCGCCGCACGACGGCCTCCTGAGGACCGTCGTACACCAGCGTCGCCATCCATCGTCGCCACCCGTCCAGGGTGGCCTGGAGCAGCGCCGGCGGTTGGAAGTCGCGGCGGTGACCCGCTCCGGCCCAACGCAGGATGAAGTGGGCCTGCTCGCCGTGCTCGAGATCCACCGTCGTACGCAAACCGTCCAATGCGACGGTGGCCACCAGGCGGAGGTCCAGGTCCGGGCGGCGCGCCGCGCGGATACGGAACCCTTGCCCGTGCGGCTCGACTGTGGCGCCGCCCCGAGGCTCGAGCTCGACCTGCAACCGCACGCTGCCGTGGAGGACCTCCACGGAGCGCAGCAGTTCGCCCCGGCCGGCCGCAGTGTCCTCGCTAAGGTCGACGCCCGAACGCAGTGTGAGGCAGTCGGTGACCCGGACCACGCCTGTTGTGCTCCGGAGCTCGGTGACGAGGACGCCGGTGTCCGGCTCGTACTGCTGGCGAGCCTCGATCAGGCCGTCGGGCGCGATGCGGAAGGCGCCACCTGTCTTGGCGTCCAGAAGTGAGCAGAACAGGGGTTCTGAGTCGAAACGGGGCACACAGAGCCACACCACGGCGCCGTCGCGGGCGACGAGTGCCGCCGTTGTGCCGTCGCCGATGAGGCCGACGTCCTCCAGGGGCGGATAGCCGCCGTGAGAGCGCAGCGAGGTGAATACCGCCTCGGAAGAAGGTGCCGTCGTCACACCGCCGCTGTCTCGGCCGTCGACACGGGCTCGTCCTCCGCCGGCTCAGACTGCCGGAGCAGGATGGTGGCGCCGACGATCGCCTCGATGACCGAGCCGGCCAGGATCCCGATTTTGGCCTGCATCTGCGACTCCTCCGAGGTGAAGGCCAGACCAGTGATGAACAGCGACACCGTAAACCGGTCCCGCCCTGGTCGGCGAACCACGCGGGACGGCGGATGTTCAGCGACGCTGCACGCCGGGCGCAGATGCAGCGACGGGGTGCAGTGGGCCGAGATGCAGACCGTGGACTGCGGCGACGGCGGCGACCCGCAACCACTGGGTGATCCCCGCGCACCGGCTGACATCGAACTGAAGGACGTCGATGGAGCCGGCCATGCGATCGAATCGGCGCCCCGGCGCTTGAGCCAGTTCGCTCCTGCCATCGACGCGGTCCTGGTCGTTGACCGGACCCCAGGCCAGCTCGACACCGACGGATGGGGAGTCGAAGGTGCGCGGCGTCCAAGGATCCTCGTCGCGCTCGATCCCCCGGCAGCCCGAGCGAATCGCGTCGGTCCGCCTCGAGCACGAGGCCTGAAACGGCTCCTGGTCCGACCGGTCCGTCGTCGATGGCGCCTCGATCGCCATGCCGGCGGCGGAGGCCCGGGTCAGCCCGCGCGACTCTGAACGGCCGGCGGTCGCTGGTTTGCCGTCTCGACACCACGGCGGGCGGTTCATCGGGCCATGAAGGCCGGCGCTGCCCCGACGCCAGGCGATAGCGAAAAGTGCATCGGACCGCCGGAAGTATCGGCCCGGCGTGGGTTCGCGGTGAGCCTTGCGGGGGAGGTAGGGAGCGTGGGGGGAGAAAGGACGAGGGGTCGTCCGGATAGCTACGCCTTCGACTCCGAGGGAGCAACGGGCCTGGGATGCTCCTACGGGTGCTGACCCTCCGTGTGCCGGCGTGGGTCACGATCGTCCTTGTGGCCGCCGCCACCGGGTTCGGAATTGTCGTTGCCACCCGGACATCTGTGACTTGGGTCCTGCGCTCAGGGATGCGCGTGAGGCGAAGGTCTCGCTCACGATCTGCAACGAGATCATCGACGGCCGAAAGGTCAACCCCCCACGCCGCAGCGTTGGCATTCGAGTCGGGGCTCCGCCAAGCGGGCGTCAAAGATCCCGATGTTGCCATTGAGCGGATCGATTGCGGGCCGGCCGGCCCCGGCACCAGCCGGATGACGTCGGCCGACGGTGACTCGACGAGACAGTCGCGTCTTTGCAACTGTTCCGATCATGCAGGCAGTCCGGATCCTTTGATGGGGACCCGTCTCCTGCGGGGAGACCGCGGACGGTGGGCTGCGGGAGTCACACTTGCGCTGGCCGTCACCATCGATCTCGCCTACGGCCGCGAGGCCTCGCTCACCGTTACCCTGGTGTTCGGGCCGTTCGTGGCCAGCGCCCTCAGCCCGCCTCGTGACACCGTTTGGTTCGGCGTGATCGCGGTGGCACTCGCCATCGCCCTCGGTTGGCCGGACGGCACGGTCGGTACCTCAGCTCACCTCGTCCGGTCGGCTGCCGTGGGTGTCGGAGCCGTCCTGGCCTTTCGCCTGGCCACCGAGAGGACCCGCCGAGAGGCGAAGCTCCTTGCAGTGACGAGGGTGGCCGACACCGTGCAGCGCGCCATTCTGCGGCCATTGCCTCCCCGGCTCGGGCCGCTGCGCTTCACCGCCCGGTACGTCTCGGCCACCACTGAGGCGACCGTCGGCGGCGATTTCTACGAGGCGGTGAAGAGCCCGTGGGGCGTGCGGCTGGTTGTGGGTGACGTGCGGGGGAAGGGACTCGACGCCGTTCGCCTCGCGGCCAGCCTCCTGGGCGAGTTCCGGAGCCGAGCGGTATCCGAGCCGCTGCTGGGCGACGTCGTGGCCTGCCTCGACCGGCTGACAGCCCTCTCCGACAGCGGGTCCGGTGAGGACTTCGCCACTGCGCTCGTAGTCGAGGTGTCCGATGGCGCCCTCACGATGGTGCGGTGCGGCCACCCCCAGCCGTTCCTGATCGGTCCGACCGGCGATGTACAGGCCCTGGAACTGTCCGGCACACTCCCCATCGGGCTGGGCGCAGACGGTCGGGAAGCGACCACGGTCAAGATCGGTCCGGGTTCCCGGGCCCTGCTCTACAGCGACGGCGCATTCGAGGCGCACGACGCAGCCGGCAACGAGTTCGACCTGGCCGATGCCGTGCGCCGGACTACGTCGCTGGGCCCCGACCGGGCGCTCGACCAGATCCTCGATGCCCTCCGCTGCCACGCAGGTGGCGTGATCGGCGACGACGTCCTCCTCCTTTTCGCCGAGTACAGCCCCGTCGTCGTCGCCGGCGATTCGGGCCGGCACGATGCGTTGGGGCGAGGCGACGGGGCGGGCTGCCTCCGAGGGCTGCCCCCACCCCGTTGAGCGCTCCAGGGCTGCCGCGGAGCAGGTCCCTGGTCCTGAGCGGCGACCTCCCCGGCCACCCGTAGCTCTCAGCGCCGTCGAGCTCCACCCACCATTGCCCGTAGGAGCGGCCGGCGAGGGCCAGGCTGCGCTTGACGGTGACGATCTAGAGGACCCGGGGCACGGGCGGTGGCGGCCCGGCGCAGGGACCGGACCTGGCAGGCGCGGCTCACTTGCCCTTCGGCCTTCTTCCGGTCCTTGCCCTGGTTCTTGCGATCCTTGGCGCCCTTGACCATCTGGCGGCGTCGCTCCCGCCGCACCTCCCGCAGGCGCCTGCGCTCGGTCCGGCGCCCGATCCACGACAGCTCGGGCTCCGGCCGCTCGGGGTCACTCGGCGGGCCGTTCACGGCCGC
>Ga0208736_1000574_pt1 | contig 10402 bp, 8 predicted proteins | sample AntDryMetagUQ255_FD_188090 | JGI IMG/M metagenome (GOLD analysis project Ga0208736, IMG submission 188090) | Polar desert microbial communities from Antarctic Dry Valleys - UQ255 (SPAdes) | ecosystem: Environmental > Terrestrial > Soil > Desert | place: Antarctic Dry Valleys | collected 2008-12-31 | reverse complement strand
GCGGTCACGAGGCCGTCCGACGCCCTGATCTGCAGGGCGCCGACCGAGATGATCTCGTCGTCGATCGCGGCATCCATCGCCGGGCACGTTGACCGACCCCGATCCTGGCCTCGTTATCCAGTCGTGAAGCTCATGTGAATTTCCCGAAGGCGCGGTTGCGAGCGGGTGACCGGCGTCTAGGCTCGGGTGGATGCACCGCCTGCGCCGCGCTCCAGCCATCGACTCCGAGCTTCTGACGCTGCTCGAGCAATCCGGCATCAACGTCCAGCAGGTGTCGCTGCTGCTGCGCGACCTGCTCACCGACTACCCCGAGCACGCCGATCTCGTCAGCGACGTGCAGCGCTGCGAGCACCGCGGCGACCGCATCGTTCGCGACATCGTCCACCGGCTCAGCGGCAACGGTGGCGCACGGCTGCCGTTCAGCGCCGGCGACGGCCACGCGCTCGCGACCGCGCTCGACGACATCGTCGACTTCGCCGAGCAGACCGCCGACGCGCTCGGCGTCTACGGCGTCGAAGCGCCGATGGAGCAGGCCGTGGCGCTCGCCGAGGTGCTCGTCGATGCGTCCGAGCACGTCGCTCACGCGCTCGCCGCGCTCGGCGGCGGCGGAGACCTGGAGCCGTCGCTGAGCGAGATCCATCGCCTCGAGAGCGAGGGCGACCGGCTGCTGCGCGAGGGGCTCGCGTCGCTCTTCGCCAACGGGATCGACCCGATGGTCGTGATCCGCTGGAAGGACATCTTCGAGTCGCTCGAGTCGTCGATCGACGCGTGCCAGACGGTGGCGCACCTGATCGAGGGCATCTCGCTGAAGCGCCCGCGGCGCTGACGTTCGTCGAGCCCGCGCCACTCAGTCGATCGCGCCGTCGCGGGCCCTCGACGGCGGTGTCCGGGTAGTCCGAGAACAGGCCGTCGACGCCGAGGCCGAAGAACTGCTCGTACTCGGCGATGGCGTTGCCCCATGCGGCCGGTTCGCTGCCACGACGCAGCTCGAGCGGCAGGAAGGCGTTCTCGTTGCGGAACGTGTAGGGGTGCACCAGCAGGCCGGCCGCGTGCGCGTCGTCGACGAACGACGTCGGCGCCAGGGAGTTGCCGGCGGCGTCGCGCGGGACGATGTAGCTCTTCGGCGGGCCGACGCCGTCGGCGTACCTCGCGACACCGCGCAGGCCCGCCGCGGTCGCGAGCTCGCCGTAGGTGCGCGGATCGTCGGCGGGACGCTGGCTCTTGCCGCCGAACAGCTGGACGAGCGTCGGGTTGATGCGGCGGCTGCGGTTCAGCAGCTCGAGGTTGTGCACCTCGAAGGACTGGACGATGACCTCCGCCCTCGCCTTGTCGAGCTTGTTCTTCGCGATCGCATCGATGAGCGGAGTCTCCAGCGGAAGGCCGATCGAGCGGAAGTAGCTCGGGTGCTTGGTCTCGGGATAGAGCCCGATCACCCGGCCGAGCTCGCGCGACAGGCGCTTGGCGAGGTCGATGATGCCGTCGAAGGTCGGGACCCTGTAGCGGCCGTCGTAGATCGTGTTGCGCTGGCGCAGCTCGGGAATCCGCTCCTTGGCGCGCAGCGTGCGCAGCTCAGCCAGCGTGAAGTCCTCGGTGAACCAGCCCTCCAGCGACACACCGTCGATGACCTTCGTCGTGCGGCGAGTTGCGAACTCGGGGTGATCGGCGACGTTGGTGGTCCCCGAGATCTCGTTCTCGTGGCGGGCGACGAGGACGTGGTCCTTGGTCGAGACCAGATCGGGCTCGATGTAGTCCGCGCCCATCCGCGCGGCGAGGGCGTAGGCGGCGAGCGTGTGCTCGGGGCGATGCCCGGACGCCCCGCGATGACCGATCGCGAGCGGCTTCGCGGACGTGAGCGGGACGGCCTGGGCGGCAGCGGCCTGGGCGGCAGCGGCCTGGGCGGCAGCGGGCTTGGCGGCGTTCGCGCCGGAGGCCATAGCCGGGAGCATGACGATCGCGCAGCCGATCGCGGTGAGGGAGCGAGAGGTTCTGTTCATGCGACACCCCACTGGCCACGGCACGGCGCGGCGTGAATCGCCCGTGACGACGTGGTGACGATCGAGCGAAGCATCGCGTCAGCGCCCCACGACGATGGCGTCGGCGATCGGCCTCTCGCCGGTCGTGTCGGAGGGACGCGTCAGCAGCGCCGAGCCGACCGTCATCGCCGTCGAGCCACCGCCGTCGAGGTTGACGCCGTCGCGTGCGCCGAGCGCGCGCAGCACCGCGGCGGACTCGGCGAAGCTCGCGCCCACGCTGTGGCCGGGGGCGCGGCCGTCGATCGTCACGAGCAGCAGGCGGCCGTCGGCACGCACGCCCGCGAGCGTGCGCGGGTTGCGGCGCAGGCCGAAGCGGTACAGGAAGCCCGGGTCCTCCGGGTAGTGGAAGCCCTCGGCGAAGGACGGGATGTCGATCGCGCCGCGGCGCAGCAGCCGCGGGCCGCCGTTGACGATGCCCGCCCTGCCCGGCCCGAGCGTCCCGCTGCGCTCCTCGCGCACCCGCTCGCGGGTGCGCACGCGCCTGCCGAGACGGGCATGGGCGCGCAGCCAGTCCGCGCCGTCGGCGGTTGCCGACAGGACGGCGCCGCTGGGTGGAATCGGCCCGCCGCGCGCCCCGCGCACGGCGACGACGACGTCGCGGGCGTCGAGGACGGCCTCATAGCCCGGCCCCGGCTCCGACGCGGCCCCGAAGACGGGATCGAAGCGGATGACCTCGCCGGCGTCGGTGCAGGTGAAGTCGTGCTTGGGACGCTCGGTCGGCAGGTCGCCGCCGCTGCCGCCGCAGCCTCGGATCAGGCCCGGCGCGCGGTTCAGGCCGTCGAGCTCGCGGCGCCCACCGCCGGCGCGCAGCTGCAGCGTGGTGGACAGCGCCGCGATGCGAGCGGGACGGGCAGGGGGCAGCACGAGGCTCGTGCGACCGTTGACTGCCTCCGACACGAGCCTGCCGCGATCGGCGTAGATGCCGGCCAGGTCGCCGTCGGTGCCGTTGGCGGCGCCGATGACGAAGTAGCCGCCGTTGACCGATGCCGGGGCCGCCAGGCGCGCGGCCAGCGCGGTCAGCGGCTCGCGCCCGGGCACGACCTGCGTGGCGAGCTCCGGCGCCGCGCGCCCCGGCGCCACCTCGAGCACGTTGACCACCCACGGGCCGGTGGTGAGGTCGCCGTCGTCGCCCTCGTAGACGCTGCGGGGCGACGCGAAGCCCTCCGCGATCAGGCGCGCACGCAGCTCGTCGGCCTGCGCCTGGGTCGCGAAGTCGCCCAGGCGCACGCGGAAGCCGAGCGGCCCGCGCTGCGGGTCGTCCTGCGCGCGCGGGCCGATCTGCTCGACCCGCGCGTCGTGGCCGAGGCCGGCCAGGCGCTCGCTGATCGCGTTCGCCTCGGCGCGGGTGGCCGTCACGGCGACGTCGATCGTGAACCCGTCGCGCGGGTCGGTCGTGCCGCGGACGATGCGCGTCTGCACGACGCCGGGCGCGAGCGAGCGGCTCGTGCGCGTCTCCGGCAGGTTCTCGGGCCCGAGCGGCAGCGGGCCCGTGGCTTGGGCGGCCGCGGGCGCGGCCGCCGCTACGAGCATCGCGGCAAGCAGCGCAACGGGGCGTGCGCGCATCATCGGGTCGCCTCGAGGCGGTCGTCGTTGCAGCTGCGCGGCGCGTTGACGGGGTTGCAGCGAGCCGGCCCGCCCGCGGGCAGCGCGGCGACGAAGTCGCTGTCGTAGCGGGCGCTCATGCCGATCTCGGGAAAGTCGGTCGAGATCAGCTGAGCGCCGCTCGCGAGAGCCGCATCGAGCATCGACGTGTCGTTGGCGAGGACGGTCTGCAGCGGCACGTCCGAGCGCGTGCGGACGTAGTAGCCGCGACGGACGAGCTCGGCGATCTCGGCCGTGTTGGCCGCGCGCGGCTCGTTGCGCTTGATGAAGGCGGCGTCCTGCAGCCCCGGGCGCGAGTTGGTGAACAGCACGCGTCCCTCGAGGTTCGGCCGCCCGGCGACGTACGCGTCGCGGATCGGGCCGGGGTCGTTGTCGAGCAGGAACATGACCTGCCCGCGGGCCTCGCGCAGCTTCGGCCAGCCGTGGCGCAGGACGGACTGCTCGAGCGTCAGACGACGGTTGCGGACGTCGTCGGGGGTGATCATCTCGTCTTCGGCGAAGACCGAGCGGATCTCGCGGTCCAGCGCGTCGAGCGCGGCGCGGTCCCAGGCGGGCGCCTCGACGCCGCCCGCCGCCACGGCGCGGCGGTCGCTGCGCTTGAGCTCGAGCATGATCGGGATCGGCACGTGATCGGGGTGCGCCTGCGACCAGCCGCGGACCTGGCGCAGGCAGGTGATGAGCTGCACGCACGTCGTGCGGTAGTCGATGTCGGGGATGTGCAGCACCTTCGTCCCGGGCGCGCGCCAGGCCGGGTCGGGCAGCGGCCCGAGCCCGAGGACCCGGCGGATGAGCGGCTCGGCGTAGAGGCCGCCCTGCGGATCGCCGAGCAGGTCGAGCTCCAGGCCGCGGACGTCCTGGCGCTCGAACTGGTTGGGCAGCGTTGCGTGGCTGTAGGCGAGGTACGCGTCGTAGTCGCCCGGCGTGTTGATCGCCGCGTCGTAGGCGGCCTGCTCGCGCTCTGAGATCTCGCGGTGGTAGCTGTTGTGCGTTCCGATGACCTGTAGCTCGTTGAGGCGCACCGAGCCGCCGCCACGCGCCTGCGCCTGCACGCCGGCGCCGAGGGCGGTCCAGGCGATCAAGGACCCGAGAACGGCGAACAGCAGACGAGAGCGCATCGCGGCACCTCCGAAGTGGACGGGGACGCTGCGCATGCAAGCGCGCCCATGGCCGGCCGGTGTGTCTCTGCCGTGAAGGCGCTAGTGGCCCGTCTCCTAACAGTCCACCTGAAAGGCGGCTTGATGCTGGGGCACGCGGCGTCCGAACGAACGAACGCCGCACCGGATCGCGGCGAGATCGTCACAAGAATGCGCAGAAACAGCGCCACGATGCGCAGCGCAGTCGACCCCACCGCCATCCCCAGGAGGATCTGTGTCCCGAGCCCTTGTCTTGTCCCGCAGTCGCTGGACTGCCGTCCTCGTCGCGACCGCCTTGTCGGCCGTCGCCGCGCAGCCCGCTCTCGCCACGCCGCCGAGCATCCCCAGCAAGGCGACGGCCCAGGCCGAGCTCAACGCCCTCACCGTGTCCACCGAAGGCTCGATGACCGGCTATACCCGCGAGCTCTTTCCGCACTGGACCACGGTCGGCGGCTGCAGCACGCGCGAGACCGTCCTCAAGCGCGACGGCAGCGGCGTGGTCGTCGGCAGCGACTGCTACCCCACGTCGGGCAGCTGGTACAGCCAGTACGACGGGGTCACGCTGACGAGCGCGTCGAGCGTCGACATCGATCACGTCGTGGCACTCGCGGAGGCCTGGCGATCGGGTGCGAGCTCGTGGTCGACGAGCACCCGCCAGGCGTTCGCCAACGACCTCAACCGCCCGCAGCTGATCGCGGTCAGCGCCTCGTCCAACCGCTCCAAGGGCGACCAGGACCCATCGACGTGGAAGCCCACGCGCACGTCGTACCACTGCACCTACTCGCGCATGTGGATCCGCTCGAAGTACGCCTGGGGCCTGCGGCTGCAGTCGGCCGAGAAGTCGGCCGTGCAGGGCATGCTGAACACCTGCGCCTGATGGCGCAGCTCAGCTCGCCGCTGATCGCGCCGCCGGGCGGCGTGATGACCGACGAGGTCGGTGTGATCACCGGCGAGCTCGAGCTGCGCACCGCGTGCGCCGGGGACGGGTCGGTCGCCGTCCACGTGCGCTACGCGGGCGCGCTGGAGTGGTACGTCGTGACCGGCACGGCCGGCCTGCGCCTGCACGACGCGCGCGATCACGAGCCGTTGCACGCGCTGCTGGCCGGCGTGCTGCACCGCCCCGAGGGCTGAGCCTGGATCGGGTTCAGCGGCTCACGCGCTGGACACGGCCGGTGCGGAGCGCCGCCGTGCCGGCGTGCTGGGCAGCAGCAACGACATGCACGCGGCGACGAGCACGAACAGGCACGACGCCCACAGGCATGCGGTCAGCCCCTGCCACTGATACAGCGCGCCGGACAGCACCGTGCCCGTCAACCGCCCCGCGGCGTTGGCCATGTAGTAGAAGCCGACGTTCATCGCGACCTTGTCGTCGTCGGCGTAGAACAGGATCAGGTAGGAGTGCACCGCGGAGTTCATCGCGAAGACCACGCCGAAGACGATGAGGCCGCCGACGAGCACGATCGCCGGATCCAGATCGGCGGTCAGGGCGATCGCGATCCCGGCGGGAAACGCCGCCAGGACGAACGCGAGCCAGGCAGCGCTGCGACCGTCGGGTTGGGCCCCGGCCTTGTCGCCGCCGCGGCGCAGGAAGCGCGGCGCCGATGCCTGCACCGCTCCGTAGCCGATGACCCAGACGGCCAGGAAGGTCCCCACCTCCCAGAAGCTCCACCCCAGCACCGAGCGCAGGTAGACGGGCAGCCCGACCACGAACCACACGTCGCGCGAGGCGAACAGGAACAGGCGCGCGCCGGCGAGCATGTTCACCGCCGGGTTGTTGGAGAACATCTGCCCGAACCTGGCCCTGCGGTCCGGCCGGCCCAGCTCGCCGCGCATCAGCGTCGCCGTGACGAGCAGGGCGCTCAGCACCATGCCCGCCAGCAGCAGCATCGCCGTCTGGAAGCCGACGACCGTCAGCAGCAGCCCGCCGGCGAAGAAGCCGACGCCCTTGAGGGCGTTCTTGGAGCCCGTGAGCAGGGCGACCCAGCGAAACAGCGTCGAGTTCGCGTCCTTGGGCACGACGAGCTTGACCGCGCTCTTGGAGCTCATCTTCGTCAGGTCCTTGGCGATGCCCGACAGCGCCTGCGCCGCCATCACGAACGCCACGACGAGCCACGCCTCCGGCACGAGCGCGAGCATCCCGAGCGCGCAGACCTGGACCCCGAGGCCCATGAACAGCGTGGCCTTCAGCCCCATCCGCGCGGCCAGCCAGCCGCCGACGAGGTTCGTGACGATCCCGAAGAACTCGTAGAACAGAAACAGCGAGGCGACCGCCAGCGGCGAGTAGCCGAGCTCGTAGAAGTAGAACAGGACGAGCACCCGGCTCGCCCCGTCGGCGAGCGTGTCGGCCCAGTACGCCCCCGTCACGAGGACGTAGTTGCGCAGGTCGCCCGCTCGCCGCGATGCGCTCACGCCGGTCAGCCGATCGCGCCGGCGGGGAGGCTGCGGGCGACGATGAGGGCGAGCTCGACGAGTCGGTTGGCGTAGCCCCACTCGTTGTCGTACCAGGCCAGGATCTTCACCTGGGTCTCGTCGATCACCATCGTCGACAGGGCATCCACGATCGACGACCGCGGATCGTCTTTGTAATCGACGGAGACCAGCGGGCGCGCCTCGTAGCCGAGGATCCCGGCCAGCGGCCCGTCCGCGGCGGCCCGCAGCAGGCCGTTGACCTCCTCGACGGTGGTCGGCCGCTGCACCTCGAAGACGCAGTCCGTCAGCGAGGCGTTGAGCATCGGCACGCGCACCGCGAGTCCCGTCAGCCGGCCCTCGAGCTCCGGGAAGATCAGCCCGATCGCCGTCGCCGAGCCGGTGGTCGTGGGGATCAGCGACACGCTGGCGGCGCGCGCGCGGCGCAGGTCGGCGTGCGGCGCATCGACGACCGTCTGCGTGTTGGTCATGTCGTGCAGCGTCGTGATCGCGCCGTGGCGGATCCCGATCGCCTCGTGGATCACCTTGACGACCGGGGCCAGGCAGTTCGTCGTGCACGACGCGGCCGTGACGATGTCGTGCGCGGCCGGGTCGTACTCGTCGTCGTTGACGCCGACGATGACGTTGAGCGCGCCGCGCTTGACCGGCGCCGCGACGATCACCTTGCGCACGCCGTGCTCGAAGTACGGCTGCAGCGACTCGGCCGTGCGAAACGCTCCCGAGCACTCGAGCACGATCTCGACGCCGTGCTCGCGCCACGGCACGTCGCCGGGATCGGCCACGCTGCTGTGGCCGATCGCCGTGCCGTCGACCTCGAGCACGTCGCCGTCGCCGCGCACGTCGCGCCCCCAGCGCCCGTGGATCGAGTCGAAGGTCAGCAGGTGGGCGGACGTGGCCGCGGCGGCGTGGAGCTCGTTGACGTGGGCGAACTCGAGCTGGGGCGACCCCCATGCGGCGCGTAGCGCCAAGCGCCCCATCCGGCCGAAGCCGTTGATCCCGATGCGCGTCGCCATCGGTTCCAGGCTATCCATCGACAGTACTCAGTTCAATCGATATATGTAGATCGATAACGGTTGATTTGTAGCTGGCCGCAAAGACGAGAGCCCCCGCTGAGGGGGCTCTCGCCGTGCGCCGGGGTGTGCGCGCGCTAGCGCAGCGTGAAGCGCTGCTTCGTGTTGCCGGTGACGAGCGTGTACGTGCCCTTCGCCAGGCGCGTCCTACTGACGAGCGTGACCCGGCCGTTCGAGACCCGCCCGCGCGCGACGGTCTTGCCGCCCCGCACGAGCCGCGCCCGCGCCGTCCTCGTGTAGGTCACCTTGCAGGTGACCCTCCGGCGCGAGCGGCTCACCGTGCAGCGCACCCGTGCGTCGCGACCCGCGCGCCCGCGGGATCCGCGTGGGCCTGCGGCTCCGGTTGCTCCGACCGGCCCCGGCGCACCCTGCGGTCCGGCCGGTCCGGCCGGGCCGGTCGCACCGGTCGCACCGGTCGCACCGGTCGCACCGTTGGTGAGCACGGCGCGACCGGTGTACACGGCCTCCCAGTCATCGACCTCGAGGTGCATCAGCTGGCCGTACTCGACGAGCGACGGGTCCGTGGCCGCGGGAAACGGCTTGTGAACCTGGGCGTCGAAGAGGAACTCGCCATCCCCGAGGACGTCCTTGGCGTCGACGATGCCCGAGGACTCCTCGTCGGCGGTGAACGGCGCGTCGGTGCCGCCGGGCGTGACAGGCGCGAACTGCGCCCGGTCGAACTGCGCGACGATGCCGCGACGCCCAGTGTGGGTGTCGTAGGCCACGATGCGGGCCACGGACGCGTTGTTGCCCGGATCCTCCTGGATCAGGAGGTTGCCGTGCGTGTCGAGCTCGATGTTGTCGGGCTTGTTGAGGTACGGGGCCTCGGAGCCGTCGAGCAGCAGCGTCAGCGTTCCGCCGAGCAGGGGCCGCTCGATGTCCCTGTAGCGCAGGCGCCACAGGCCGCCGCCGTCGCGCGAGTTAGTCGTGCCCGGCGCGGGGCTCGACTGCGAGCCCTCGGTCGTGAGGAAGTAGAAGTCACGCGGGTTGCTGGGGTCCCAGACGCCGTCCTCGATGCGGGTGAGGGTCAGCCCCTCCGCCGCGGCCTCGGCGTTCTGAGCGCTGCCGGGCTGCCTGAAGTTCACGTCGGAGAGGTTGAAGTCGACCGCAACGCCCTTGCCGTAGGTCTCGCGGAACTCCATGTCGCTGTCGACGGTCTCGTCGAGAAGGTCGGCGACATAGTTCGTGCCGTTGTTCAGGCCGGCCCGCTCGAACGCGTCGCCCGTGTTCGTCTTCGTCCCGAAGTAGGACCAGATCTGACCCGTTGCCGCGTCCTCCTGGCCTTGGACGAGCGTCGTGTCGGTGCGGTTGTCCGCCGGGACGGTGTTCTCCCACTGGAACTGGCCGAGGCGCGGAAGCTGCTTCGTCGTGCCGTCGTCGAGGATGCCGAAGACGCGCCCCTCGTCGCCGTCCTCCTCGTTGCCGAAGTAGATCTGGCCCGCATAGCCGTTGCCCGAGATCGGGTTCAGCAGCCCGCCCGGCTTGGTCAGCGTTGCCGAGCAGAACCGCCTGAAGGCGGCGGACTGCGCCAGGAAGGGGCCCGAGGCCGTCGAAGGAGTCGCACCGAAGGAGGCGCTCGGGTAATCGTAGTACGAGATGTCGCCGGGGCCGATCAGGTCCTGGCCGCTGTCGACGGCGAGCGTCGTCTTGTCGATGCGGTAGTTCGAGACGAACGATCCCATCTGACCGTGTGCGCGCACGACGCCCTGGGTGTCGCGCAGCTCGTGGTTCATGAAGAGCTCGGCCTGGCCGCCGGTGGCGGCGTTGCGCAGGCCCAGCCCGTCGGGGATGCCGACCATCTTGTAGCCGTTGGACGCCGGACGGTCGCCGACGGTCAACAGCGAGGTCGTGTGGACGCCGTCGGCGACGGGGAGGACGTACGGGCGCACCGTCGTGGACGGGCCCGTCAGGCCGCTGCCCACCACGGCTGCGGCGGGAGCTGCGGCCGCGAGCGACAAGGCCGCGACCGCGGCCAGGCTGAGCGAAAGATCTCTGCGCAAGATGACTCCCAGGGTTGTGTGGCTGCATCTGTAGGCGAGCTCCAAGCGGTCGGTGTGACCGAGCGGTGAAAGCTCTGCAAATGGGCCGCTGGTGCGTCGCGAGTCGCGGGCAGAGCCCTGCAGCACTGCTATTAGTC
>Ga0208736_1000573_pt1 | contig 10406 bp, 10 predicted proteins | sample AntDryMetagUQ255_FD_188090 | JGI IMG/M metagenome (GOLD analysis project Ga0208736, IMG submission 188090) | Polar desert microbial communities from Antarctic Dry Valleys - UQ255 (SPAdes) | ecosystem: Environmental > Terrestrial > Soil > Desert | place: Antarctic Dry Valleys | collected 2008-12-31 | reverse complement strand
CGAGCCCGCTCGCGTCGGTCAGCGCACGGACTACGACAAGCTCACGCTCGACATCGAGACCGACAGCTCGATCGACCCGCAGGCCGCGCTGCGCGAGGCCGCGGAGATCCTCATCGCCCAGCTGGCGATCTTCACCGACGCCGACCGCATCGAGGAGCTGCGCGCGGGCCCCGGCGGCCAGCTCGAGGGATCGAACGGGGCGTCGGCGGCAGGCGCTGCGGGGGCCGCGGGCACCTCCGCCGGACCGATGCACGACATCCTGATCGAGGAGCTCGAGCTCGGAGTGCGCTCGTACAACTGCCTCAAGCGCGCCGGCATCCAGACCGTCGGCGACCTCATCTCGAAGTCCGAGGGCGAGCTCAACGCGATCCCGAACTTCGGCAAGAAGTCGATCGACGAGGTCATCGAAACGCTCCACAACCGCGGCCTCGACCTCCGGGACGACTAGGCCGCGCTAGGATCCGCACCCGCTCATGCGCCATCAGAAGACACGCAACAAGCTCAGCCGCAGCTCCGCGCACCGCAAGGCGCTGCTGATGAACCTCTGCAAGGAGGTCATCGAGCACGAGCGGATCAAGACGACCGAGGCGAAGGCCAAGGCCGTCAAGCCGGAGCTCGAGAAGCTCATCACGCTCGGCAAGCGCGGGGACCTGCATGCGCGCCGCCAGGCGCTGAGCACGCTCGGCCAGGACAAGTTCGCCGTTCACAAGCTGTTCGCCGAGGTGGCGCCGCGCTACGCGGAGCGTCCCGGCGGCTACGCGCGGATCCTGAAGCTCGGCCCGCGCCGCAGCGACTCCACCGAGATGGTCTATCTCGAGCTTGTCTGAGCCGGCTGAGCGCAGCGCGCGCTCGCGACGGATCTAGATTCGCTGGACGCGCGGTTCGCCGGCCGCGACGCGGAAGCGTGCGCACCGGGCTCGCCTGCGTCGCGACCGTGACGTGCGCGTGAAGAGAGGCGTTCGCAGGCTCGTCCTGGCATGCTCGCGCGCGATGACCAGCCGCCTGCTGCTCGAGTACGACGGGACCCGCTTTGCCGGCTGGGCGCGCCAGCCGGGCCAGCGCACGGTGCAGGAGGCGGTCGAGCACGCGCTGCGCACGATCCTGCGCGAGGACGACCTGACGCTCACCGTGGCGGGGCGCACCGACGCGGGCGTGCACGCTTGGGGACAGGTCTGCTCCTACGAGCACGAGGCGGTCGACCCGCTGCGGCTCAACGCGCTGCTGCCCGGCGACGTCGCCGTGCTCGACTGCAACCCCGCGCCCGACGGCTTCGACGCGCGCCGCGACGCGCTCTCGCGGACCTACTGCTATCGCGTGCTGCACCGTCGCGCGCGTTCGGTGTGGCTGGCGCAGCGCGCGCACTGGTACGGCTGGGAGCTCGACCACGAGGCGCTGAGCGCCTGCGCGCGGGCGCTCGCGGGCACCCACGACTTCAGGGCGTTCACACCCAGCGAGACCCACCACACGCGCTTCGAGCGCGACGTCCACGCCGCCGAGTGGCGCATGGACGGCGATCTGCTCGAGTTCTGGATCACGGCCGATTCGTTCATGCGCCACATGAACCGCGTGCTCGTCGGGACGATGCTCGAGGTCGCCGGCGCAAGGCGCTCGCTGGAGGACTTCGTCGCGCTGCTCGACGGGCGCCCGCGCGCGGACGCCGCCGCGACGGCGCCGCCGTACGGGCTGGCGCTGGCCGCGGTCGCCTACGCCGCCGAGGGCTCTACGATCGAGGGGTGGACCGCGTGCGATGAAGGTGCTGCTGACCAATGACGACGGGATCGACGCCGACGGCCTGCAGGCGCTGCGTCGCGCGCTGCTGCGCGTCCCCGGCATCGAGCTCGTGGTCATCGCGCCGGACGGCAACCGCTCGGCGATGGCGCGCTCGATCACGACGCTGCGGCCGCTGTGGGTGCAGGAGGTGGACTTCGGCGACGGCTCACACGGCTACTCCACGGACGGCACGCCGGTCGACTGCGTGCGCCTGGCGACGCTGGGGCTCGTCGAGGGGTTCACCGCCGAGCTCATCGTCTCGGGCATCAACCACGGCACGAACCTCGGTGACGACATCACGTACTCGGGCACCGTCGCGGCGGCCTTCGAGGGCATCCTGCTCGGCCTGCCGGCGATCGCGGTCTCGCAGCAGTCGGCGGCCGGCACGATGGACTTCCGCTCCGATCAGGCCTTCGAGTTCACGCAGGCGGCGCAGTTCGTCGCGCGTCTCGTCGAGGAGATCGACGACGTCCCGCTGCCGCAGGGGACGCTGCTGAACGTCAACTGTCCCTCCGCGGAGGCGGCGGGCGTCGAGATCGCACGGCTCGGCAAGCGGATCTATCGCGACGAGCTGCAGCTCAGCGACTGCGACGACGGTCGCACGAGCTACTGGATCTATGGTCCCGACCCCGGCTTCCACGAGGCCGCCGGCACCGACTTCGCCGCGATCGCCGACGGGAAGATCGCGGTCACGCCGCTGCACCTCGACCTGACGGACATCGCCGGCATGGACGCGCTGGCCGCTCACGACCTGGCGCGGCTGCTACAGCCGATCATCCACGAGCGCGAATAGCCGGGGCGGCGTGTCCGAGGACGACCGCCGGCGGGTGATGGCGCTGCGCACGCAGCTGCATGAGCACGGCCATCGGTACTACGTCCTCGACGACCCGAGCATCGGCGACGAGGAGTACGACGCCCTGCTCGACGAGTTGCGCGCGCTGGAGGCGGCGAGCCCCGAGCTCCTGGCGCCCGACTCGCCGACCCAGCGTGTCGGCGGCGAGCCGGTCTCGTCGCTGCCGAAGGTCCGCCACGAGATCCCGATGCTGTCGCTGGCCAACGCGCGCTCGGAGGAGGAGCTTCGCGCCTGGGTGACGCGCATGCGCACGCACCTCGCGCGCGAGGGGATCGAGGACCCGTCGTTTCGGTTCGTCGCCGAGCCGAAGATCGACGGCCTCGCGATCTCGCTGCTCTACGAGGACGGCGTGCTCGTGCGCGGCGCGACGCGCGGCAACGGCGAGGTCGGCGAGGACGTCACGCACAACCTGCGCACGATCCCGACGATTCCGCTGCGCGTCGAAGACGCGCCGCAGGCACTGGAGGTCCGCGGCGAGATCTACATGTCGCTACGGGACTTCGCCGGGCTCAACGAGCGTCGCGCCGAGGGCGGGCTGTCGACGTTCATGAACCCGCGCAACGCCGCGGCGGGGACCATCCGCCAGCTCGATCCGCGACTGGCGCGCGAACGGCCGCTGTCGATGTGGGCCTACGCCATCGGGCGCACCGCCGGCCTGCGCTTCGAGAGCCACTGGGAGTCGTTGGGGTGGCTGCGCCAGCACGGCTTTCGCGTCAACGCAGACGTCCAGCTGCTCGAGACCGAGGACGAGGTCGTGCAGCAGTGCCTGGCCTGGCAGGACCGCCGCGGCGCGCTGGACTTCGAGATCGACGGCGTCGTCGTGAAGGTGAGCGACCTGGAGCTGCAGCGGCGTCTTGGCGTGGTGGGGCGAGATCCGCGCTGGGCGATCGCTTGGAAGTTCCCGCCGACGACGAAGGTCACGGTGCTGAAGGACGTCATGTGGAACGTCGGCAAGTACGGCGACCTGCATCCGTTCGCGATGCTCGAGCCCGTTCACGTCGGGGGCGTGACCGTGAAGCTCGCAACGCTGCACAACGAGGAGGACCTCGCCCGCAAGGACCTGCGCATCGGCGACGAGGTCATCGTGCTGCGGGCAGGCGACGTGATCCCGCAGGTGCTCTCGCCCGCGCCGCACGCCGCCGCACGGCCCGGGCGTCCCGATCCGCCCCGGCCCCCGGCGAACTGCCGCTCATGCTCGACGGCGACGGTCAAGCCGCCCGACTCGGTCTTCACCCAGTGCCCGAACCGGCTGTGCCCCGAGCGCCAATGGCAGCTGCTCAAGCACTTCGTCTCGCGCGGCGCGATGGACATCGACGGCCTCGGCGAGAAGCAGGTCTCACAGCTGCAGCGCGCAGGGCTGGTCGCCACGGCGGCCGACTTCTACCGGCTGAGCGCCGAGCAGCTGCTCGAGCTCGAGGGCTACGGCGAGATCTCCGCGACGCGGACGGTGCAGAACATCGCGCAATCCAAGGAGCGGCCGTTCGGCCGCGTGCTGTTCGCGATCGGCCTGGAGGAGGTCGGCTTCGTCACCGGTCGCAACCTCGCGCAGCGCTTTCGCACGATCGAGGCACTGCTGTCGGCGAGCGCCGAGGCGATCGAGCAGACGCCGGGCGTCGGCCCCAAGATGGCCCTGAAGATCGCCGATCAGCTCGCCGATCAGTCGATGCGCGAGCTCATCGCCGACCTGCGTGACGTCGGCGTGCGGATGGAGCAGGAGGGGCCTCCGCCGGGCGAGGGCCCGCTGGCCGGCAGGACGTTCGTGTTGACGGGCACGCTGCCGGACCTCACGCGCGAGCAGGCCACGGAGCGCATCGAGGCAGCCGGCGGACGGGTCACGTCGAGCGTGTCGAAGAAGACCGACTACGTCGTCGCGGGCGCCACGCCGGGCTCGAAGCTCGAGAAGGCAGAGCGCCTGGGCGTGTCCGTGCTCGACGAGGCCGGGCTGCTGGCGCTGCTCGGGTGAACGTCACGGCGCGCCGGCGCCGCCGCTCGGCTCCGGTTCGCTGGACGGCGGTGCCGGTTCGCCGGACGGCGGCCCCGGCGCCGGCGCCGGGGCACCGTCGAGCCGCGCGATCGCGGCCGCGATCCGATTCTGGATCGCGTGCGCCGCCGCGGCGCTCGTGATGCGATTCATGAGCAGCGCGAAGCCGATGTCGCGTCCGCCGAGCGTGCGGCAGTAGCCGGCCAGCGTGCTGACGCTGCGCAGCGTCCCCGTCTTCACGCGGCAGCGCTCGAACGCGGCCGTGCCGCGCATGCGCCGGCGAACCGTGCCGGTCCGACCTGCGACCGCCAGCGATGCGCGAAACGTGCCGGCGATGTCCGGCAGGTTCATGCGGTCGAGCAGGTGCACGACGTCGCGCGGGGTCGTGCGGTTGGTGCGCGAGAGCCCCGATCCGTCGGCGACGCGTGGTCGCACGTCGATGTCGTCGAGCGTGTCACGGACGGCCGCGGCACCGCCCAGCGTCGAGCCGCCGACGCCGTAGCGCGCGCCGATCGTCTTCAGCAGCATCTCGGATGCGTAGTTGTTCGAGGGCACGTTGACGAGGCGGATCAGCGTGCGCATTTCCAGCGACGGCTGGCTGGCGATCGTCGCGGCGCCCGGCGGCGCGATCCCCTCGCGCGGCCTCTGCGTGCTGCGCACGCCGGCGGCGCGCAGCAGCTCGGCGAAGCGCGTGGCGGCGAAGCGCGCAGCGTCGAGCTGCACGCGGCCGGCGGAGATGCCGCCGTCGTATGCCAGCGCGCTCAGCACGCCGCCCAGCTCCGGGTCGAAGCCGATGCAGCAGCCGGCACGCTGTCCGTCGAAGGCGCTCTCGTCGCCCACGATCGCGCCCTCGATGCGCGTGATGCCGGTGGCGCGCACGGCGCGCGCGAGTCGCGCGGCGGACGCGCTGCCGAAGTACGGATCGCCGCCGCCGACGAGCACGAGATCGCCGCGCAGCACGCCGGCGCCGTCGACCTCTGCGTCGCTGACGGCGCTCGTCGCAAGCGTCGTCTGAGGCCCCAGTCGCAGCAGCGCGGTCGCCGTCGTGTAGAGCTTCTGCACCGAGGCCGGCACGCGGGGGCTGTTCGCGCGCAGGGCGAACAGCGGCTCGCCCGTGGAGAGGTCGCGCACGAAGGCCCCCGAGGAGGGGCTCGCGAGCAGCATCTCGCGCGTGAGCGTGCGCCGCAGGTCGGTCGCGTCGTAGGCCGCCGCGGGCGCCGCGCCGGCGATCGAGGCGGCGAGCGCAAGCAGCGTCGCAAGGAGCCGTCGCATCTGGCGGTACACAACAGCACGGCGCGGCGGAAGGTGCGGCGGATCCGCGCGCAGGGCCAGATCGCATGGTCGGGACCATCCCTCGCGGCCCGTAGACTCAGACTGCAATGGGCAAGGTCGTCACGTTGGAGGCGCAGCCCAAGCAACGGGCTCGTGCGAAGGCGCGTCGCGCAAAGCGCTCCAGGACGGCGCTCGTGCTCGGCGGCGGCGGCTTCACGGGCGGCGTCTACGAGATCGGGGCCCTGCGCGCGCTCGACCTGCTGACCGTCAACCGCACGGTCAACGACTTCGACGTCTACGTCGGCACGAGCGCGGGTGCGTTCGTCGCGGCGATGACGGCGAACGGGCTGCGCCCCGAGGAGATGATCCGTGGGGTCGACCGCACACGCTCGACGCCGTTTCCGGCCTTCGAGCTCGGCAGCCTGCTGCGCCCGAACGTCGCGGGCTTCGCCAAGAGCGCGGTCAAGCTGCCGCTGCGAGCGGCGCGGCTGCTCACCGCGGTGGCATCGAACGCCGGCCAGACGTCGGCGATGGACCTCCTGCTCGCGCTCGCCGACGGGCTGCCCGCGGGGGCCTACACCGGCGCCGGCACCGAGCGCTACCTGCGCAACGTGCTCGACCACCCCGATCGCAGCGACGACTTTCGCGAGGTCGCGGCCGAGCTCTACATCACCGCCACCGACCTCGACACGTGCGAGCGCGTCGTCTTCGGCATCGAGGGCTGGGACGACGTGCCGATCTCGACGGCGGTGCGAGCCTCGACCGCCCTGCCGATGGTCTACGCGCCGGTCAAGGTGCGCGACCGCGAGCTCGTCGACGGCGGCATCGTGTCGACGACGAACCTCGACATCGCGGTCAACGCCGGCGCGAAGTTCATCGTCGTCGTCAACCCGCTGGTGCCCTACGTCAACGACTTCAAGACGAAGGTGCGGACCCTGACAGGGACGCGCACCCGCCACGTCAGCGACATGGGCTTCCCCTCGATCGGCTATCAGGCCTTCAAGATGGTCGCCTACCAGCGCCTGCACGAGATGGCGCGACAGTGGGAGCAGCGCTACCCGGGCGTCGACATCGTGCTGATCGAGCCCGAGCCCGACGACGAGCTGATGTTCCAGACGCCGATGATGGACTACACGTCGCGCGTCGCGATCGCGCGTCACGGCTTTCAGTCGGTGACGACGCAGCTGGCGTACGGCTACCCGCGCTTCCTGGAGATCTGCAGGCGCCACGACATCGAGATCTCGGCGACTCGCGTGCGCGCCGTCATGAAGCACTTCGAAGCCGAGCGGGCGGAGACGCGCGCCTGGCGCAAGATCCTCGAGCAGACGACGGGCGCGCTGCTCGGCCAGGTGGCACAGGAGGCCGACCGCTGAACGACCCGCGCCCGCATGAGCGGGCGCGGATCGACGGACGGCGGTTCGTGTCTAGAGCTTTGCGGGCTCGGGCTCCCGCTCGGCATCGAGGCTCGTCAGAAAGAGTGTCTTGTCAATCTTGCCCTGGAAGATCGGTACCCCCATCTCCATGCACTTGGAGATGACGTCGCGGCGATCGAGACCGGATTCGCGCGCGAGTTCCGTGGGGGTGAGGTGATTGGGCATCGGCAGAAACCCTCCTATGTGGTGTAGAGCACCACCACCTTGTACCACCCCCGGTGGACGGGCTCAACAACTTTAGATCGGGTTAATGACGTCGACGAACTCGTGCCGGACGCCGAAGCGCTGGGCCAGCAGATCGCCGAGCCTGCGCACGCCGAAGGTCTCCGTCGCGTAGTGGCCGGCGGCGATGAAGTGGATGCCCTCCTCGCGGGCCTGGTTCATGACGCGCTCGATCGGCTCGCCGGTGAGAAAGGCGTCGTGGCCGGCGGCGACCGCATCGCCGAGGAACTCCGAGCCGCCCCCGGAGACGATGCCGATCGTGCGCACGCGCTCGGGCCCGGCGAGGAACGCCAGCGGCTCGCGTGCGGTCAGCTTCCGCGCGCGGTCGACGAGCTCCTGCGCTGCGATGCCGTCGCCGTCGAAGCGGCCGGCGACCCCGATCGGCATGCCCTTGTGGAGCGCGAACGGCTCGTGTGACGCGCAACCGAGCGCCGCGGCGATCAGCGCGTTGTTGCCGACCTCGGGGTGGCCGTCGAGCGGCAGGTGGTAGGCGGCGAGCGCCATGTCGTGCTCGAACAAGAGCTGCAGGCGGCGTTTGGCCGCCTGGCCGAGGGCGAGCGGGGCGCCGCTCCAGAAGATGCCGTGATGCACGATCACGAGGTCGGCGCCGCGCTCTGCGGCCTGCTCGAAGAGCTCCGAGCTCGCCGACACGCCGGAAACGACGGTTTCGATCAGCTCGGGCCCGGGGACCTGCAATCCATTCGGTCCGTAGTCGCTGTAGGAGGCCGGTGAGAGCAGCTCGTCGAGATACTCGAGCATCTTGGAAAGCATGCTGATGGACGCTACAGTTCCATCTCGTCGCGGACGCCTGGAAGCACGAAGCGACGAGGGGACACTCCACAAGCGGAGGTAGAGGGATCGCGATGTCGGCCGTGGCAACTAGGCCCGCAGCACAGAGCACGGATGATCTGGGTCTCGTCGCCGCCGTCAGGGCCGGCGATGACCGCGCGTTCGAGCTGCTGTACACGCGTTACCAGCGCCGCATCGCCGCCTACGTGCGCGGGATGGTGCGCGACGAGGGCCGCGCCGAGGACATCACGCAGGAGGTCTTCATGTCGGCGTTGCGCCGTATGCGCGAGACCGACCGCGAGATCGACTTCAAGCCCTGGATCTACGAGATCGCGAAGAACGCGTGCATCGATGCATTTCGCCGCGCGCGCAACACGCACGAGGTCTCCTACGACGCCGAGGACGCCCTCGCGCCCGCCGACCTCGGGCGCCTGGCGGCTCACGGGTCGGCCTCCGATGCGGTCGTCGACGCGAAGCTGACGCTCGACGACCTCTGCGGCGCGTTCAACGGGCTGTCGCAGACGCACCACGACATCCTCGTGATGCGCGAGTTCGAGGGGCTGTCCTACCGCGAGATCGGCGAGCGCCTGGGCATGAGCCGGGCGGCGGTCGAGAGCACCCTGTTCCGGGCGCGCCGGCGGATCGGCGAGGAGTACGAGGAGATCGTCAGCGGCAAGCGCTGCGTGCGTGTTCGCGGCATCGTCGACATGCCCGCCGGCCACGCCGTCGGAGTGCGCGACCAGCGCCGGATGGCGCGCCACGTGTCCCATTGCCAGCCATGCAGGCGCTACGCGCTGATGGCCGGAGTCGATCTCGCCGCACGTCCTGCGTCGATCGCGGCGAAGGTCGGGGCGCTGCTGCCGTGGCCCGCGTTCCTGCGCCGGCGCGGCCACGCCGAGGAGGCGGGCAGCCAGCTTCTGGGCACGCACCTCACGCCGGTGGTCCACTGGTCGTCGAAGGTGGTGACCGTGCTCGATCCGGCCACGGTGTCTGGATGGTCGAAGGCCGCCGTCACGGCTGCCGGGGTCGCGATCGCCGGCCTCGGCGCGGGCGCCGCGATCAGCGAGCGCGAGAACCTCAAGAGCTTCCTCGGGTCGGCGCCCGCGCTCGCCGGCCTGGCGCCCGACCGTCCCGAAAGCGATCGGGGCACGACCTCCGCCGGGCGTGCGACGTCATTGCAGGCCGCCGCGGCGCGCCTGAAGGAGGCGCATGCCAAGGCCGGAGGCGTCCCGGGCATCACGTCCGGCGCGGGCGCCGGCGGCAGGGGGATCGAGGACCGGCCGGGTTCGACAGGCGCCGCGGAACCGTCGCGCAGCGCCTCGCCCGGAGGACCAACGGATGGCGGGGCCGCCCGCCAGGCGGATGGCGATCTGCCGAACCTCGCGTTGCCCGGCATCGACGTCTCCGGCGACGAGACCGATGACGGTGGGGGCGCGGACCCGCTCGGCATGCTCGACGACGCAAACAACGTGACTCCGGAAGTGGGCGCTGCGGCCCCCGGCGTCGTGGGTGGCGTGGCGCCCGGCGTCGTGGGTGGCGGGGCGCCCGGCGTGGGTCCGACCGTCGCGCCCCTCGTGCCCGTCGCGCCCGTCGTGCCCGTCGTGCCCGTCGACCCCGGAGGCGTCGTGGGTGGTGTCACGGGCGGGACCGGTGCCGGCTCGAACGTGAACGGGGCCATCGGCGCCGGCGATGCTGCGGCGGCCCCGGTGAACCAGGCGCTCGGCGGCGCAGGGTCCTAGCGGGCGCTCGTTGACGGAGGGCGGCGCCCCGGAGCTCGAGCCGTTCACGGACACCGCCCTCTATGCGCTTGGCGCCTACTTCGCCGACCGCCACCCCGAGCTCATGGACGACGTCGTCCGCCAGGCCCAGCGGATCGAGGAGACGGGCGTGCAGCAGTGGGCCGAAAAGCAGGACGTGACGCTCGAATCGGCCCTCCAGACGCTGATCACGGGACTTGCCGTGCGGTACTACAGGGCGGTCGCGGGCTCGGCGTGAGATGATCTGAGCGCATCGGGGCGTGGCGCAGCCTGGTAGCGCGCTCCGTTCGGGTCGGAGAGGTCCCCGGTTCAAATCCGGGCGCCCCGAT
>Ga0208736_1000570_pt1 | contig 10430 bp, 10 predicted proteins | sample AntDryMetagUQ255_FD_188090 | JGI IMG/M metagenome (GOLD analysis project Ga0208736, IMG submission 188090) | Polar desert microbial communities from Antarctic Dry Valleys - UQ255 (SPAdes) | ecosystem: Environmental > Terrestrial > Soil > Desert | place: Antarctic Dry Valleys | collected 2008-12-31 | reverse complement strand
CCGAGCTCATCCCCGAGAGCGAGCGCCGCGCCGAGCCGCCCGCCCTGCCCGAGGTCTCCGAGCCCGAGATCGTCCGCCACTTCAACAATCTGTCGAAGAAGAACTTCGACCTCGACACAGGTTTCTACCCGCTCGGCTCGTGCACGATGAAGCACAACCCGAAGGTGAACGAGCGCGTCGCGGCGCTGCCCGGCCACGCGCGGCTGCATCCCGCGCAGGAGGCCAAGTACGCCCAGGGTGCGCTGGAGCTCATGTTCCGTCTCCAGCGGGCGCTTTCCGAGATCGCCGGCCTGCCCCACGTCTCGCTCCAGCCGAGCGCGGGCTCGCACGGCGAGCTGGCGGGCCTGCTGCTCACCCACGCCTACCACGACGACCGCGGTGAGGCGCGCACCAAGGTCCTCACCCCCGACACCGCGCACGGGACCAATCCGGCCACGGTGCGGATGGCCGGCTACGAGGTCGTGAAGGTCGGCACGGCCGACGACGGGGGCGTCGACCTCGACGACCTGCGCGCCAAGGCGGACGACGAGACCGCCTGCCTCATGCTCACCAACCCGAACACGCTCGGGCTGTTCGACCGCAACATCACCGAGATCGCCAGAATCGTCCACGATGTCGGGGCCACGCTCTACTACGACGGGGCGAACCTGAACGCCGTCATGGGCATCTCCCGTCCCGGCGACATGGGCTTCGACATCGTCCACTACAACCTGCACAAGACCTTCTCCCAGCCCCACGGCGGCGGCGGGCCGGGCTCCGGCCCGATCGCGGTCTCCGAACGAATCGAGCCGTACCTGCCGCGCCCGCAGATCGTCGAGGTCGACTCGGGCAACGGCGCGGCGCCGGTCTACGACCTCGACTTCGTGCGGCCGAAGTCGATCGGCCGGCTGCGCGGCTTCCAGGGCAACTTCGGAGTCTTCGTGCGCTCGTACGCCTACATCTGCTCGCTCGGCGGCGACGGCCTGCGCGAGGCCTCCGAGATGGCGGTGCTCAACGCCAACTACCTGCGCGCGCGGCTTGCGGAGGCGGGTCTCGCCGAGCACCTGCCGATTGCCTTCGACCGCCCGTGCATGCACGAGTTCGTGGTCTCGGGCAACGGCGCCAAGCGCAACCTAAGCGTAAAGACGCTCGACATCGCCAAGCGGCTGCTCGACCATCGCGTCCATCCGCCGACGGTCTACTTCCCGCTGCTCGTCGAGGAGGCCATGCTGATCGAGCCGACCGAGACCGAGCCCAAGGAGCGCCTCGACGGCTTCGTCGACGCGCTGCGAGCGGTGCTCGAGGAGGCCGCCGAGGACCCCGAGATCGCCCGAGGCGCCCCGTACACGACGCCGGTGCGCCGGCTCGACGAGGTCGGCGCGGCGCGGCGGCCGGTGGTGCGCCAGCCGCCGGCGGGCAACGAGCCGCCGGGCGATCCCGACGAGGCGCGGCAGGTCACGACCGGCGCGGTCTGAGGCGGCGGCGGTTTCGCCCGCCGAGGCCGGCGGGTAGGCCCCGCTTCATGCACACCACCAACATCCAGGGCGTCGAGGTTCCCTCGCTCGGCTTCGGCACCTTCCAGCTCTCTGGAGACGACTGCCAGCGCGGCGTCGAGCATGCGCTGTCGGTCGGCTACCGCCACCTCGACACCGCTCAGGCCTACGACAACGAGGAGCGGGTCGGGGCGGGGATGGGGCGCTCGGGTGTCGATCGCGCCGAGATCTTTCTGACCACGAAGCTCGACTCCGCGAGCCTATCTCGCGACCGCGTCGAGCCGGCGGTCGCGGACAGCCTGAAGAAGCTGCGGACCGACTACGTCGACCTGCTCCTGATCCACTGGCCGAGCCGCGACACTCCGACCGACGAGACCCTGGCGGCCATGAGGGAGGTCCAGGAGGAGGGAAGGGTTCGCCAGATCGGGGTCTCGAACTTCCCGCCCTCGCAGGTCGAGGCGGCGCTCGAGGAGGCGACGATCTTCTGCGACCAGGTCGAGTACCACCCCTTCCTCGGGCAGGAGCGCCTCCGCGGGCTCGCCGTCGAGCACGACTTCCTGCTCACCGCGTACGCACCGCTCGCCCAGGGCGGGGTGATGTCCGATCCGACGCTCGAGGAGATCGCCGAGGCGCACGGGGCGAGCGCGGCGCAGGTTGCGCTGCGCTGGCTGATCGCGCAGGATCACGTATGCGCCATCCCGAAGGCGACCTCGCCCGACCGCATCGAGTCGAACCTCGCCGCCCTCGACCTCGAGCTCAGTGACGAGGAGCTGCGGCGGGTCGACGGACTCGAGCGCGGCGGGCGGGTGGTCGATCCGGACTTCGCGCCGGACTGGGAGGACTGAGCAGAACAGTCGATCGGTGTATCTCCCGGTGTTACTCACCTACTTGCTTGCCTAGTGGCGCTTGGGGTGATGTAACCTTACATCACTGTGGGCCACCGCACCCAGATCACCCTCACCGACGCCCAGTACGCGAGCCTCAAGGTGCAGTCCCAGCGGACCGGAGCGACGCTGGCCGAGCTTGTCCGAAGGGCGGTCAGCCTCATGTACGGACCCGACGATGGCCTCGACGAGGAGGCGCTCGACGACAGCTTTGGCGCTTGGCATGACCGCGATTTCGACGGCGCCGCCTACGTCGAGGAGCTGCGCCCCGGGCTCGGGCGGCGGCTCGGGCTGTGACTGCCGTCGCCGACACGTCAGTTCTGATCGACCACCTGCGGGGTGATGACCGCGCGCGCCAGCTGGTCAAGAGGGCAACGCGCTCGGGGGCGCGGGTCGTCGCGTCGGTCCTCACCAAGGTGGAGATCCTCGCGGGCGTACGCCCGCATGAGGCGGAAGCCACGCGTCGCCTGCTCGACCGGGTCGAGTGGATCGACGTCGACGACGAGCTCGCCGAGCGGGCCGGGGCGCTCGCCGCGCGCTTTGTCCGCAGCCATCCGGGCATCGAGGTCGTCGACTACGTGATCGCCGCGAGCGCCCAGCGGCTCGACGCCGAGCTCTGGACCCGCAACGTCCGGCACTTCCCGATGTTCCCCGGGTTGACCGCTCCCTACGGTCCCTGACCCGTTGCGCATCTTCTCCGGCATCCAGCCGACGGGCCGCAAGCACCTCGGCAACTACATCGGCGCGATCCGCCAGTACGTCGACGGGCAGGACCGCGGCGAAGCGATCTACTGCATCGTCGACCTCCACGCGACGACCGTGCCCTACGACCACGCGGGGCTGCGGGCCTCGGTGCTCGACACGACGGCGATGCTCTTGGCCTCCGGCCTCGATCCGGCGCGCTGCATCCTCTTCCGCCAGGGCGACGTGGCCGAGCACACCGAGCTCACGTGGCTCCTGAGCGCGGTCACCGCGCACGGCGATCTCAACCGGATGCACCAGTTCAAGGACAAGTCCGCGCGCCAGCGCGAGCTGGTCTCGGCCGGCCTCTTCCTCTACCCGGTGCTCCAGGCCGCCGACGTGCTCGCCTATCGCGCCGAGGAGGTCCCGGTCGGGGCCGACCAGCGCCAGCACATCGAGCTCATGCGCGACATCGCGATGCGCTTCAACGAGCGCTTCGGGGAGACGCTCGTCGTGCCGGAGCACCGGATCCCCGAGATCGGGGCGCGGATCATGGACCTCCAGGAGCCCGAGCGTAAGATGTCGACGACGGGCTCGAGCGAGCAGGGCACCCTCTACGTGCTCGACGAGCCGCGGGCGGTGGTCAAGAAGCTGAAGAGCGCGGTCACCGACTCGGGCCGCGAGGTGATCCGCTCGCCCGAGAAGCCGGGGGTCTCGAACCTGATCGAGGTCATGGCGGTGATCAGGGGCACCGACTCGGCGAGGATCGAGCAGGAGTTCGACGGTGCCGGCTACGGCGCGTTCAAGCAGGCCGTCGCCGACGCGATCGTCGAGTTCCTGGCGCCGGTGCGCGCGCGCTACGCGGAGCTGCGCGAGGACGAGGGCGCGCTCGAGGCGGTGCTCGGCGAGGGGGCGGAGCGGGCCCGAGCGATCGCCCGCGAGACCCTGGCCGACGTGCGCGAGCGCATGGGCGTCGGGCCGCCGCGCCGAGTCAGCGGGTGAGCTGCTCGGCCACGAGCTCGCCGAGGCGGCGATAGCCCTCGACCGAGGGATGGTCGCCGTCCACGGTCCACTCCCGCTTCATCCGCCCCGGCCGCGACGGATCCTCGAGCGTCGCGTAGAAGGGGAGCAGCTCCGCGCCCTCCTCGCGCGCTAGCGCCGAGATCTCCGCGTTGAGGCGCCGGATGCGACCGGCGGTCATCGGGTAGCCGTTGTTCCACGGCAGGACGTCGGCCACCATCACGCGCAGCCCGCGCTCGCGGCCCGCGCGGACGGTCTCCCGGAGGTTGCGGGCCGCCGTGCGCACGCGCCGAAGCTGGGCGATGTCGTTGATCCCGCCCTGCAGCAGCAACACCTTCGCGCCGCGCGCGCAGGTGTCGAGGCGCGCGGCGATCTCATCGGTGCGTTCCCCGAACACGCCGCAGTTGCGAAACCGCACCGCGCCCTCAGAGCGGGCCTCGGCCCAGACCTCGAACTGGCTCTCCGGGTCGAGCGAGCCACCGAGGCTGTCGCGGATCTCCGGGTCCGGGTCCCACAGCGGCGAGCCCGCCACGATCGAGTCGCCGAGGGCGGCGACCAGGGTCTGGCCGGGAGCGAGCGCGACGGGTGCGCTGTCCGGAGCGGCGGCCTCTCCGCCACAGCCGCCGCCCACCTCCGCGGCGGCGAGGGCGAGCGCCAGGACGAAGAGGGCTCGGGCAGCGCTGCGCAGGGGCACCGCGCACCACTCTAGGCGCCGCCCTACTCGCGCCGCGCGGCGGTTGGGCGCACGCCCCGCGCCGCCGGGCGTCGGCCGGCGGCTTTACGCTCCGGCCATGCCGCTTCCCGCGCTCGAGCTCGACCTCGAGGTCTTCCAGGGGCCGTTCGACCTGCTGCTCGCGCTCGTCATGCGTGAGGAGGTCGACCTGCTCGAGCTCGACCTGGCCGAGGTCGTGCTCGCCTACCTCGATCACCTCGAGCGCACCGGCGAGCTCGATCTCGAGTCGACGACCGAGTTCCTCGTACTGATCGCTGCGCTGCTCGAGCTCAAGTCGCGGCTCATGTTGCCGCGCGAGGAGGAGGATGAGGCGCTCGAGCCGGCCGCACCCGAGGCGGCCGACGAGCTGCTCGCCCGGATGCTCGAGTACGCGCGCTACCGCGCCGCCGCCGCTCACCTGAGCGAGCGCCTCGAGGGCGAAGCCGGCTTTCGCTACCGGTCCGCCCCGCTGCCTGCCCACCTGCGCCAAGCCTCGCTCGCCGAGGCGCGCGCGGCCTACGAGCCCGAGCGGCTCGCCCGGGCGATCGGTGACCTGCTGCGCACGCCGCCCGCGCTCGACACGGCCCACATCGCGCGGCCGGCGGTGTCGCTCGAGCGTCGGCTGGCGCATGTGCGCGAGCTGCTTGCCGGCCGCGGGCGGGTGAGCTTCGATGAGTGCGTGCGCGGCGCCGACCGAATGACCGAGGCGGTCACCCTGTTCGCCCTGCTCGAGCTCTACAAGGCGGGCGAGGCGGACTGGGAGCAGCCAGAGGCGTTCGGCCCGATCGAGATCCGGCGGGTCGAGGAGACTCCCGCGTGAGCGAGCTGGCTCGCATCGTCGAGGCGCTCCTCTTCCTCTCACCCGAGCCTGTCTCGGTGCCCGACCTGGCCGAGGCCTGCGAGGTGGGGGAGGGAGAGGTCGTCGAGGCGCTGGCCCGCCTGCGAGAGCACTACGCCGACGGCTGGCGCGGCGTGGTGCTGCGCGAGGTCGCCGGCGGGTTCGCCCTCGCCACCGACCCGGTCGCCGAGGCCGCGGCCCGGCGGCTCATGGCCCGCCCGCGCACCCCGCCGCTCACCCAGGCCCAGGCCGAGTGCCTGGCCATCGTCGCCTACCTCCAGCCGGTCTCGCGACCGGAGATCGCGCGCATCCGCGGCGTCGCCTCGGAGTCGGCGGTGGCCACCCTGCTCGAGCGCGGGACGATCGAGGAGTCCGGGCGCTCGCGGTTCGGCGCCGTGCTCTACCGCACGACCGCGCTGTTCGAGCGCCTCTTCGGCCTGAGCGGGCTCGACGAGCTGCCCGAGGCCTCGCGCTTCGATCCCTCGCCCGAGGAGGAGGCCGACCTCCGCGAGCGGCTGCTGCGCGCGGGCGAGGCTCGATCCGAGGCCTGAGCCGGAGGCGCCGCCGCGCCGCTGAGCCGAAGAGGCGGGAAGCAGCGCCGTGCGGATCTTGGCCGGCAACGGCAGGAGCGGGAGCACGCCGTGACCGCCCGCCCGCCCGCGCCGCATGCGCCCGCGGGCCCGCGTAGTGTCCGCTCCCATGGCGACGAGCGACACGGTCGGGCTTGTGCTCTCCGGCGGCGGCGCCCGGGGCGCCTACGAGGCGGGCGTGGTCTCCGTGCTCCTGCCCGAGCTCGAGCGCCGCGGCGAGCGCCCGCGCGTGATCCTCGGCACGAGCGTCGGGGCGATCAACGCCGCCTATCTAGCCTCGTGCGCGCACCTCGACGCCGAGACCGCCGTCGAAGGCCTGCTCTCGCGCTGGCGCGAGATCCGTACCGGCCTCGTCGTGCGTCCCGTCATCAGCCTCCAGGCCTCGCTCACGGGCCTGCGCTACGCCGGCGAGGTCCTCGGCGTGCCCGGCGTCAACCTTCAGGGCCTGCTCGATCCCACGCCGCTCGGCCGGACGCTCGACCGCTGGATCGACTGGGAGGCCCTGCACGACAACGTCGAGGAGGGACGCCTCGACGCGGTCGGCGTCGTGGCCACGGAGGTGGCGACCGCGACGAGCGTGGTCTTCGTCGAGGGCCGCGGCGAGGACGAGCTGTACGAGTCGCAGGACGTCGACTACGTGCCGGCGAGGCTCAGCGCCGAGCACGTGCGCGCCTCGGCGGCGATCCCCGTCCTGTTCCCGGCGATCAAGGTCCAGCAGCCTGTGAGCTCCCAGGGCTGGTACTACGACGGCGGCACGCGACTCAACACCCCGATCAAGCCGGTGCTCGACTTCGGCGTCGACCGCGTGGTCATCTCCGCCACCCACTCCGTCAGATCGGTGGGGCACGCGCCCTGGGCGGACCCCGAGAACGCGCCCGACGTCGCCGACGGCGTCGTCCAGCTCCTGCTCGCCACGCTGGCCGATCCCCTGATCCAGGACGTGCGCATGCTCGGGAAGATCAACCTGATCGTCGGCGACGACCAGGGCGAGGAGGCCACGCGGCGCAACCGCGAGACCCACGGCAAGGCGCCGTACAAGAGCGTGCCCTACATCCTCGTCACCCCGCCCGAGCGCGACTCGGTCGGCGACGCGGCGGCCGACATCTTCCACCGCCACTACTCGGGCCTCAAGGGCCTGCGTTCGCCCAACGTCGCACTGCTCGGGCGGCTCGTGGGCGGGGTGACCGAGCCGCACGGCGAGCTGCTGTCCTACTTCTTCTTCGAGCATCACTACGCCGAGGCGCTGATCGAGATGGGCCGCGCCGACGCCGAGCGCCGGCTCGCGCGCGAGGGCGAGCTGTGGGGCAGCGGCCCGCCCGGCGCCTCGGACGGCGGCTGAGCGCCCGCCGCGCGCCGCGACGGCGCTCAGGCGCGCGCCAGCTCGCCCTCTCGCGCGGCGAGCTGCCCGCACGCCGCGTCGATCTCACGGCCACGGGTGAGCCGCACGGTGGCCATGACCCCGCGCTCGGCCAGCGCTGCCCGAAAGGCGTCGATCGCGGCGCGGCTCGAGCCGGCGAACCCGGCCTCGGTCGGGTTGTAGGGGATCAGGTTGACCTTGAAGGTGCCGTCGCGGCCGAGCACCCGCGCGAGCGCGACGGCCTGCTCGTAGCGGTCGTTGACCCCGTCGAGCATGAGGTACTCGACGAAGACCGGCCCGCGCCGGGCCTCGGACCAGCGCCGGCAGGCGGCGAGCACCTCGTGCAGGGGGTAGCGCTCGTTGACCGGCATGAGCTCGGAGCGCAGCGCGTCCTCGGGGGCGTGCAGCGACAGGGCGAGGCGCACCGGCGGGCCCTCGGTCGTGAGCCACTCTATCCCCGGGACCCAGCCTACGGTGGAGATCGCCGTGCGCCGCGCGCTCACGCCGAGGTCGGGCAGCCGCTTGCAGGCCGCGAGCACGGCGTCGAGGTTCAGCATCGGCTCGCCCATGCCCATGAAGACGACGTGGTCTATGGCCTCGCCCCGGCGGAAGTGCAGCGCCTGGTCGAGGATCTCCGAGGTCGTGAGGTTGCGGGCGAACTTCATCCGCCCGGTGGCGCAGAACGTGCACGTGAGCGGACAGCCCGACTGGCTCGACAGGCAGACCGAGCGCCGGCCGTCGCGGTAGCGCATGAGCACGGCCTCGAGCGGGTGGCCGTCGTGGGTGGCGAACAGCGCCTTCTCGGTGCCGTCGCGGGCGTGGGCCTCGCGCTCGACGGCGAGCGAGGAGAAGGGAACGGCGGCCGCGAGCTCCTCGCGCAGGGCGGCGGGGAGGTTGGTCATCTCCGCGTACGAGCGCGCGCCGCGAGCGGTCCACTCCCAGACCTGGCCGGCGCGAAAGGAGGGCTCCCCGCGGTCCGCGAGGGTCTGCTGGAGGAGGTCGAGGTCCACGGTTGCGAGTTTCGCAGCCGAGATGCGGGACCGAGCGTCAACCGAGAACGGCGTCGATCGCCTCGACGATCTCTCGCGCGTCGTGCTCGAACGCGGCCACCTCATCCTTTCCGAGTGCGGCTCGTCCGCGCCCGATCCAGTCCGCCGAGTGGGCGATCTGGTTGCGGCGTTTCGCGAGCGCATCCATCTGAGTCTGGGAGGCTCCCTTCTTGACTTTCCGCTCCGCGTCCACCTGCCTCCAGAGCTTCTCAACCCCTACGGTGCCGAAGACCTGACCGATCTTGCTCGGCGCGGCGCTCGCTTCCTGCCGCAGGTGGTCCTCGAGTAGGCGGCGATGACCCCAGCCCCGCCGTTGATAGCGCTCGAGGTCGAGCACTTCGGCCATGGAGACGCTGAGCTCCCGAAGACCCTTCGGCAGGGGATCAAGATCCAGAGCGGAGCCGATCATGCAGATCGCCTGGTCGGCCACGTAGGTCTCGACGGCAGCAGCGATGGCGACGATCGCTTGACGCAGTAGGGGTCGGAGCGCCTCGTCGGCGAAGTCGTCGCGGATCAATCCCTTGTCTGGTTTGAGGATGACGAAGACACGTTCCGACTCGACGCAGTCGAGCGAGTCCCTATGCCTCTTCTGCACTCCCAGGGCCTCGCCCACCTTCTCGCGTAGCTCTCGACGCATTCGACGCTGGCGCTGGTTGCCCAGCGCGCCCGCGAGCTCGAGCAGGCGCCGAGCGTCGGCCATGTTGTCCTCGAACGTCTCGAGCGGCGTCTGCTTGGGCCGGCCCACGAGGCCATTATGGGGCGGGCCCGCGGGCTTCAACTGGGGCGAGACTCTGCCGCGCCGCGCATCAGACCGACATGGGCGTCGTCGCGCCGGTGTCTCCGGTCCACCCGTTAGCCTCACCGCGTGCGCGCCGCTGGACGCTCGACCCGGTGAACGCCCGAGAGATCTTCGAGGCCCTGGCCGCGCTTCCGGGCGCCCGGCTCGTCAGCTCGCCGACCGGCGACATCGCCTCCAGCGTCGTCCTCGGCGGCGTGGAGATCGGACATGCCCGCGTCGTCGACGAGGCTCCCCTGCGCAAGGCGTGGCGGGCGCGCGCCGATGGCGGGCCTACCCCGTTGCTGCTCGTCGTCGACGATCCTCAGCACGAGGCCACGGTGCGCGCGCTCGGGCCGCTTGCGCCCGACGGACCGATCCGGGCGGTCGGGAGCCCCGAGATGCTCGCCGTCCTCAGTCGCCTGCCCTCGCTCTCGAGCCTGCACGCCGTGCGCGAGCTGGCCGAGGAGATCGACCGCCTCGACCGGACCGGCATCGCCGGGCTAACCGTCACCGGCCTCGGCACGCATCACCTCTTCGCGGAGCGCCTGCGCCACACGCCGGCCTGGCGCGAGCTGGCGGAGCTCGCCGAGCCTGCGCAGGGCGAGTGGCGCGAGTTGCTCGGGGCGCTCGGATTCCGTCTCGAGCGCAGGCCCGCGCGCGGCTGGCTCGCTCGCCATGAGGGTCGGCCGATCGCTGTGGTGTGGCCGCTTGCCGACTCGGCCGCCTTCTCGAAGCTCGACCGCGACGGTCGCCCGCCGGAGGGGGTGCTCCTCAACGCCTGCCGCGAGGAAGGGGCGCCCTACGGACTCCTCGCCTCCGGAGCCCGGCTGCGCCTATTCGAGGCCGAGCCGGTGACCGGGTCCGCGGCCGCTCGCTACCTCGAGCTCGACGCCAGCGCGCTCGCCCCCGAGGATCGGCGCCTCCTCGGCTTGCTCTCGCCCGCGTATCTGGCGGAGGGCCGCTTCGCCGCGCTCATGGAGGAGGCGCGCGCGTTCGGGGTGGGGGTACGCGAGCGCGTCGACCGGGCGATCCGTGAGCGGGTGCTTCCC
>Ga0208736_1000569_pt1 | contig 10430 bp, 9 predicted proteins | sample AntDryMetagUQ255_FD_188090 | JGI IMG/M metagenome (GOLD analysis project Ga0208736, IMG submission 188090) | Polar desert microbial communities from Antarctic Dry Valleys - UQ255 (SPAdes) | ecosystem: Environmental > Terrestrial > Soil > Desert | place: Antarctic Dry Valleys | collected 2008-12-31 | reverse complement strand
GCGACGCTGACGCGCAGACGCCGGCCGCGGTAGATGAGGCGAAAGCTCAGGCGCGTCAGGCTGGCCGGCAGGCGCGGGGCGAAGCGCAGCGTGTCGCCGTGGTCGCGCATCCCGCCGAAGCCCGCGACGGCGACGAGCCAGGTGCCCGCGAGCGCCGCGAGGTGGACGCCGTCCTTCGTGTTGAAGGCGAGGTCGCGCAGGTCGATGAACGCCGTCTCGGCGAGGTAGTCGTACGCGAGGTCGACGTGCCCGACCTCGGCGGCGACGATCGCCTGCACGCACGCCGACAGCGAGGAGTCGCGCACGGTGATCGCCTCGTAGTACTCGAAGTCGCGCGCCTTCTGCTCGTCGCTGAAGCAGTCGCCGCAGGCGTAGAGCGCGAAGACGAGGTCGGCCTGCTTGACGACCTGGCTGGAGTACAGGACGTAGTAGGGGTAGTGCAGCAGCAGCGGGTACTGCTCGGGCGGCGTGCCGGCGAAGTCCCAGTGGCGATAGCGGGTGAACTGCTCGCACTGTTGCGTCACGCCGAGCTCGTCGTCGTAGGGGATGACGATCGCGTGCGCCGCGTCGCGCCAGTCGGCGACCTCCTCCTCGTCGACGCCCAGCTCGGCCGCCTCCTTGGGGTGGCGCGTGGCGAGCGCCGCTGCGTTGCGCAGGTTGCGTGCCGCCATGAGGTTCGTGTAGACGTTGTTGTCGGCGATCGCCGTGTACTCGTCCGGGCCGGTCACCCCGTCGATGCGAAAGCCGCCGGCGGCGTCGTGGTGTCCGACCGAGCGCCACAGCCGCGCGGTCTCGACGAGCAGCTCGAGCGCGGGGCCGCGTTCGAAGTCCTCGTCGCCGCTGGCCACGAGGTAGCGCCGCGCCGCGTCGGCGATGTCCGCGTTGATGTGAAACGCGGCGGTGCCGGCGGGCCAGTAGCCCGAGCACTCGCGGCCGGAGATCGTGCGCCAGGGGAACGCCGCCCCCTTCAGGCTCAGCTCCTGCGCGCGCGCCCGCGCGAGTGCAAGCGTCGAGTGGCGCCACAGCAGCGCGTCGCGGGCGGCGTTCGGCGCGACGTAGGTCAGCACCGGCAGCGTGTAGGTCTCCATGTCCCAGAACGAATGACCGTCGTAGCCGCGCCCGGTGAGTCCCTTCGCGGGGATCGCGCGGCCCTCCGCGCGCGCGGCGGACTGCAGGACCGAGAAGAGCGCGAAGCGCATCGCCTGCTGGAGGGCCGGGTCGCCGTCCAGCTCGATGTCGGCTCCCGCCCAGAAGTCGTCGAGATAGGCGTGCTGGGACTCGACGAGGTCGTCCCAGCCGGTGTGCATGACGGCGGCGAGCGCCGCGTCGACCTGGTCGCGCAGCGCGGGCAGCGAGCGCTGGCTCGACCAGCCGTAGGCGATGAACTTCACGATCCGCAGCGTCTCGCCGGGCTCGAGATCGGTCGCGAACGTCACGCGCGCGAGGTCCTTGTCGCTCTCGGCACCGGTGACGATCTCGTTCGGGCCCTCGACGACATGGTCCATGCCGGCCGCGACGCGCCGCTTCGAGGCGCGGGTGATGTGCACGAGGCCGGCGCGCAGCTTGTGGTGGCCGTTCCACTCGCCCTGCAGCGGCTTGCGCAGCGCAGCCGCGGCGCGGGGATCGTTCACGGACTCGGGCACGGGCTCGTTGGCGATCAGCTCGGACTGCACGACGATCCGCGCGGGGCCACCGTAGCTCTCGACCTCGTACTCGATCGCCGCGACCGCGCGCTGCACGAAGGACACCAGGCGCGTCGAGCGCAGGATCACGCCCTGCCCGGCGGGCGAGCGCCAGTGCACCTCGCGGCGCAGGACGCCGGCGCGCAGGTCCAGCGTGCGGGTGTGGCTCTCCACCGTCCCGTAGCGCAGGTCGAAGGGCTCGTCGTCGACGAGCAGCCGCAGCACCTTGCCGTTCGTGACGTTGATCATCGTCTCGCCCGACTCCGGGTCGCCGTAGCCCGCCTCTGCATAGGGCAGGGGCCGCGTCTCGTGCAAGCCGTTGAGGAAGGTCCCCGAGCGACCCGACGGCTCCCCCTCGTCGAGGTTGCCGCGCAGGCCGAAGTGGCCGTTGGAGAGCGCGAAGATCGACTCCGTCTGGGCGAGCAGGTCCAGCTGCAGCTTGTGCTCGGGAATCGTCCAGGGATCGACGCCGTAGACATCGGTGCCGATCATGCGGCCGGGTGCGTCATCGCGGGGGTCGGGCGCGGTGGGGCGGGCATCAGTGCAGTCTGCCCCGTGCCGGGGCGTCAGTAATCCGTGTCGACGAGGTGGGTTCGCGTGATGGCCCCGGCGTAGGGTTGCCGGACGGGTTGCGCGCTACCCGACGGGCACGAGCGGAGCGTGGCCGTTGGTGGCCGCGCCGCTGCGCGCGGTGTGCCCGCTGCTGCGCGGCGTAGGGGTCGCACGGTCCGGCGCCGGGGTCGCCCTTCCCCCCGCCGCGGCGAGTGCCTCGAGCTCGCCCTCGATCAGCGCGGGCAGCTCATGCACCTCGGGCAGCAGGTCCGGGTCGGCGTAGCAGCCGAAGAAGAGCTCCTGGCGGTAGCGCACCATCCCGATCGCGAGGCCGTGCCCCTGGGCGATCGGCACGACGGAGTAGACCTCCTCGAGCTCGCAGCCCAGCAGGAACAGCGAGCCGCGCGGCGCGGGCGACTGCGAGACGGTGATGTTGAACTGGCGCGGCGCAGCCAGCGCGCGCACGACCGGCGTGCGCAGGGCCGGCGGCACGAGCCCGCCGGCCGTCTCGACGAACGTCTGCGTCGCCTCCGGGCGGTCGGTGTGCTTCAGGCGGGCGGTCTGCTCGCGCACGAACGCGAGGCGGTCGCCGACCGCGCCGAGGTGGACCGGCAGCGGCATGTAGACCATCGCGATCTGGTTGCCCGCGCCGTCCTCGCCGTGGCGGCGCATGCTGACCGGCACCATCGTCTTCAGCGGCGCCTCGGGCGGCTCGCCGTCGCGCAGGGCGAGCGTGCGCAGCGCGCCGGCGACCGCGGTCAGGCCGACGTCGTTGAGCGTCCCGCCGCGCCCGCGCGCGGCGCGCAGCAGGTCGCGCGGCGCGTGGTAGCCGACGAGCGCGCGGCGCGCCCCGATGCGCCCGTTGAACTGCGACTGCGGCGCGGGCGGCAGGACGTCCTCGGTGATCGCGGTCGCGATGAGCTTCGCGGTGCGGCCGGCTGCACCGGCAGCGCTGCGCGGGTGCGCGGCGGCGTTCGTGCCCGCGCGCAGGACGCGGACGCCGTCGCCCACGGCGCGTTGCGCGGCGTCCAGCGCCCAGCCGATCGCGCCGCTACGCCCCTGCGGGCGGAAGGCGACCGGCGGCTGGGACTCCATCTCAGCCTCTGGATCGACGACGAGGCGCACGATCTGCAGCGCCGCGATCCCGTCCACGAGCGCGTGGTGGATCTTGCCGATCATGCCGATGCGGCCGTCCTCGAGCTGGGGCACGAGGAAGATCTGCCACAGCGGCCGCGAGCGGTCCAGCGGCGTCGACAGCACCGACGAGCGCAGAGCCTCGAAGGAGGCCAGGCTGACCGGGTCATCGGACGCGGTGAGCTGTACGAGGTGGGCACAGAGATCGAAGTTCGCGTCGTCGATCCAGCGCGGCTCGGTCAGTCCCAGCGGCGAGCAGTCCAGCCGCCAGCGACACCACGGCACCTCGTGCACCCGCCCCGCGGCGCGCTCGCGCAGCGCTTCGATCGTCGGCCGCGGCCGGTCGCCGGCCGGTGCGGCGAACACCGCGCTCCACCCGACGTGCATGGGCGACTGCGGGGTGTCGAGCCGTAGGAACGAGCCGTCGAGCGCCGACAGGCGGCGGGTGGACTGCGGGGCGGTGGTCATACGGCTCCTCCTCGTCCGGCCGCGGCGAGCACGGCCGATCGGTTCTCGTAGGTTCCGAGCGGCCCCGCGGCGACGGGCGCGACGACCGGCAGCGGCGGGCGCGACGCGGCCGCCCCGACGGGGAGGCAGGCGCGCAGCGCGCGCAGCTCCTCGTCGATCAGCTCCGCGAGGCGGGTCGCCTCGGGCAGCCCGTCGGGATCGGCGTACAGGCCGAAGTGCAGGTGCCCCTCGTAGGGCAGCATCCCGATCGAGAGTGTCTGCTCTTCGGCGATCGGGATCACGGGGTACAGCTCGTCGAGGCGGGCACCGTGCATGAACAGCGCGGTCGGCGGGCCCGGCACGCTGGAGATTGTCAGGTTGAAGCGGCCTGTCTGGGCCGCGCGCAGGACCGGCGCGCGCAGCGCGCTGGGCAGCAGGCCGAAGCCCGCGATCAGGGTCTGCGCGCCGTGTGGGCGGGCGCTGTGCTTGAAGCTCGCGGTCTGCTCGCGCACCCGTCGCAGGCGCGCGGCCGGAGAGACGAGGTCCAGCGGCAGCCAGACCGACGTCATCGAGACGTTGTTGCCGAGCGTTGCGGCGTCGTGCGCGCGGCGCATGTTGACCGGCACCATCGCCTTCAGCGGCTCGGCGGGCCGTCCGCGCTCGAGCGCCAGCGCGCGCAGGGCACCGGCGATCGCCGCGAGGCCGACGTCGTTGCGCGTGCCGGGGGCGCCGCGGCTGACCGCCCGCACCTCGTCGAGCGCGACGCGGTGCTGGACGAGCGTGCGGCGCGGTCCCAGCGGGCGGTTCAGGCCGGACTCGGGCGCGTGGGGCAGGAGATCGCACGAGAGCGCGTGGACGAGCCGGTTGGCGTCGCGCAGCGCGTCGCTCGCGGCGGTGCGCGGGCTCCTGGCGGCACGCACGACGTCGCGCGCGGCGCGCGAGGTGAGCTCGGCGCCGTGCACGAACGGGTCCAGCGCGCGCTGCAGCGTCGTCGGCGGCGCCTCGGCCCGCCACGGCGCCGGGGCACCCGCGTCGTCATGTCCGGCGATGTCGATCGTCAGCAGCGCGATCTGCAGCGCCGCCGCGCCGTCGGCCATCGCGTGGTGCACGCGACCGATGACGGCGAACCGTCCGTCGGCCAGCCGCGGTACGACGGCGAGCTGCCAGAGCGGGCGCGTGCGATCCAGCGGCTGGGAGAGCAGCCCGTCGCGCAGCTGCGCGAAGCGGCTCGGGCCGACGGGGTCGGCGGGATCGGTGAGGGCCACGACGTGGGCGGCGATATCGAAGCGCTCGTCATCGACCCAGCGGGGATCGCCCATGCCCAGCGGCGCGGGCAGCAGGCGCTGGCGGCAGCGCGGCACCCAGCCCAGGCGCGCCACGACCCGTTGGCGGATGTCCTCGATGTCCGGGGCGCCGGCTATCGCGCCGGGCGGCACGGAGAAGATCGCGCTCCAGGCGACGTGCATGTGCGCGCACGTCGACTCGAGCTGCAGAAAGGAGGCGTCGACCGGGGAGAGTCGCTCGCCGTGACCGCGGGCGGGCATGCTCGTCACCTTGGCGCCTCGCGCGTGCGTAGAGAACGCACTCCCCCTCAAAGGCGGGGGGAGACCCCCCGATCGGGGGGAGGGGGTGGGCGCCAAACATCCCTGACGTCATTCATCGGGCCAGGCCGCTCATGCGCAACGCCGGCCCTGCCGATGAACCATCCTGATGTCCGCTCGTAGCGAACGCGACCGGCTCGCGCACGAGCTGGAAGCTGCCCGGAAGCGCATCGCCGATCTCGAGACGGCACTGCTGCGCCGCGGCCGCGACACGCTGACGGCGGTGCTGCGGATCGAGGGCTTTCGCGAGCAGCTCGTCGAGGAACTGCTGCGCACGCGCCGCCGCGGCCTGCAGGGCGCGCTTGTCGTACTGCAGGTCGACCGGCTGTCGGACATCCATCGCGACCACGGCTTCGGGGTCGGCGACGCGGCGCTCGGCGCTCTGGTGGACGCGCTGCGCGCGGGCACGCGCGGGGAGGACGTGATCGGCCGTACCGGCGACGACCGCTTCGCGCTGCTGCTGCGCGAGGCCGGCGAGGCCGCGACGAGCGCCTGCGTCGCGCGGCTGCTGGGCGACCTGCAGGCGCTGGAGATCGGCGCCATCCGCGGCATCTCGGTCTCAGCTGGTGTCGCCCTGTTCGGCCCGGAGGACGACAACCCGGTCACGCTGTTCGAGACCGCGGGACGGGCGCTGGCCAACGCGCAGGCCGGAGGCGGCGGGCGTGCCGTGATCGCCACCGGCGATGGTGCCGGCCTTGGCGTCACCGCCGAGCTGCATCGCCGCGACGCCGTCGAGGCGCTCGCGATCGCCCTGCTCGAGCGCGACCGCTACACCGGCGAGCACTCCGAATCGGTCGTCGACATGGCGGTCGCCGTGGCCCAGGGCCTGGGGTTGTCGCCCGCCCAGATCGAGGACATCCGCGCCGGTGCGCAGCTGCACGACATCGGCAAGGTCGGCATCCCCGACGCGATCCTCCACAAGCCGGGGCCGCTGACCCCCGAGGAGCGCGCGGTCATGGCCGAGCACCCCGTGATCGGGGAGCGCATCCTGCGCGGCATCGGCGGCTTCGCGCCCGTCGCGGAGATCGTGCGCCACGAGCATGAGTCCTTCGACGGGACGGGCTACCCCGACGGGCTCGTCGGCAGCGAGATCCCGATCGGCAGCCGGATCATCCTCGCCTGCGACGCCTATCACGCGATGACGAGCGATCGCCCCTACCGTGCGCGCATGTCGGACGCCGACGCCTTCCGCGAGCTGCGCCGCTGCGCCGGCCGGCAGTTCGACCCGGAGGTCACGGCGGCGCTCGTCTCGCGCTTCTACCACCAGCGCTCCGGCCGGGCCCTCCTGCGCGCGGTCTGACACACGGCACGCGGCCGCCCCGCGACGCCTCCCAGCCTGGATGAGTACCCGCCCCGCCGGGTACAGCCTTCCGCGAAGGGGGGCACTGTGACGGACGAACTGTCATTCGAAGTGCCGCGCGACGAGCGCGGGCCCGGGCTGTCGCGCGCTGCGGTGCGAGAGAGCTTCGGGGGTCAGATCTCCATGCACGAGCTCGAGGATCTGCAGGCGATCGTCTCCGAGCTCACGACGAACGCGCTGCTCCACGGGGCCGGCGATATCCACCTGCGCGTACTGCTCGAGGACGGCCACGTGCACGGCGAGGTGATCGACGAGGGCGGCGGCTTCGAGCGCACGGTGCAGCGCCGCGGCATCGGCGACATCGGCGGCGACGGGCTGAACATCGTCGCCGGGCTCAGCCGGCGGTGGGGCATCCACGAGGGCTCCAGCCACGTCTGGTTCGAGCTCGCGTCTCACCCGGATTGCACGGCGGGCGCTCAAGCGCCGGTCGCCCCGCGGCTGGGCGCCGACCGGCGCCCCGACGCGCTGGACGAGTAGCCCTCCAGACGGCGGCCGCGGGCGAGGGCCGGCGTGTTCAGGCGGCGTCCGGCAGGCCGTGGGTCGCGATGGCGCGGTCGTAGTTCAGGCGCAGCAGCGCGATGACGTCGGCGACGTCCTCGGCACCGGCGATCGCGCGGGACGCGTAGCCGGGCTTGCCGGGGAAGACGGGGTGGTAGTCGATCCGGCCGGCGTCGTAGAGCTCCTGCCACACGCCCTTGGGAAAGCCGGCGTGCAGCACGCGATCGCCGTGCAGGTGGCCGATCTCGCGCCGTCCGATCGTGAAGGCGAACTCGCCGCGCGAGCCGTGGCCGGCCGCCGTGCCGGCCCACGACAGCACCTCCTCGGTGATCTGCTCGCTGGCGGTCTGGGTCGGGGTCTGCGTCTGTGTCATGGGGTGCCTCCTCGAAGCCGGAAACCGGATTGCCTTGCACCATAGAACCTCAAGTGAACTTGAAGTCAAGGGCAGATCGTGCTTGCATGTGCGGCGGTGCCTGAGCTCCTGACGATCGGCGAGGTCGCGCGGCGCAGCGGCGTCGCGTCGTCGGCGCTGCGCTTCTACGAGGAGCGCGGGCTGATCGCCTCCGAGCGCGCCGGCTCCGGGCACCGGCGCTACGCTCGCCCGGTGCTGCGGCGGATCGCCTTCATCGTGTTCGCGCAGCGCGTCGGCCTGACGCTCGACGAGATCCGCGGCGAGCTCGACAGGCTCCCCGCCGATCGCGCGCCGACGCGCCGCGACTGGTCACGGCTGTCGAGCGGCTGGACGTCCCGGATCGACGAGCGGATCGCCGAGCTCGAGCGTCTCAAGGCGGGGCTGACGGAGTGCATCGGCTGCGGCTGCCTGTCGCTGGAGCGCTGCAAGCTCGCCAATCCCGGCGATCGCGCCGCCCGGCTCGGCCCCGGCCCGCGCTACTGGGTCGCCGACCGGGAGGCGGGCTGACCGCGCCTGCTCAGCCTGCACCGGGCTCGAGGTCGACGCGGATCGTGAGCTGCTGGGTGCCGATCAGCAGCAGCAACGCGTCGTTGACGGGGCGACGCAGCCAGCGCAGTCGCTCCAGCGCGTCGTCGTCGGGCAGGATGTGAGCGGTGCCGCGATGCCAGGTGCGCCCGACCTTGACGCGCATCCGCTCGTCTTGCTCGAGGTTCTTGACGTAGTCGGCGCCGTAGCCGTGCTCGGTGACGATCCAGAACTCATTGCCCCGCAGCCCGTTGCCGACGGGCACCCGCCGCGGCAGTCCGCTCCGGCGCCCGGTCGTCTCGATCAGTGCCTGCGTGGGCGGCCAGAATCCGCGTTCCAGCAGCGGACGAGTCATCGGATTGAGCATCCGGTTGGTCACGAGCCGCATCGCCGCGCGTTTCGCCTCGTGCGGCGGCTGCGCCGGCCCGTCAGCCAACCTGGATCGCAGGCGACCGGGTGGCCGCAGCGCCCAGGCCACCGCGTTGACGGTGACGGCGATGAAGCCGCCGGCGATCACGTCGCTCGGGTAGTGGATGCGCGAGCGCACGAGCGACCAGTGCGACGCCATCGTGGCCAACGACCCCGGGAGGATGAGCGCCGGGATCTCCTGCGAGACGCCCAGCATGAACCCGAGGTCGCTGGCGGTGTGTCCGGAGGGAAACGACGATGTCGAGCGGCTTGTTCCCAGCCGCTTGGAGCCGCGCGGGCGCGGGCGCCGGAACACGGCCTTCAGCGGAAGGTGGGTCAGGGCCGCCACGGCGGAGCAGCCCATGCCGCGCACCACCGCACGCCGGCCTCGCGGCCCAGTGAGCGACAGAACCACCGCGAAGCCCGCCCACGCCAGCGGCTGGCGACAGACGTCGCCGGCCCGGCTCGGCGGGGACGCGCCCTGCGCCGAGCCCCGGCCGACCAGCCTGCGCATCAACGCTTCCTCGCTTCTCCAGCTCACGGCCATCGCGCCAGTCTGACGAGCTGGAGGCGCGGCCGTGGCGGGCGTGGCTTATCGTCATCGGCGTGCGGCGTCGTGGCTTCACGATCGAGTTTCCGTCCCCGCCCCCCACTCGGTGGCTCCCGCCGTCCGAGGCTTGACGTGCGGCGACCCTGGTTGCTCGTGCTCGTGCTCGCGGTGGTCACCGCCGCGATCGTGGTGGCGCTCCTGGACAGCGAGGTGTCCGGAACCGGTGCCGAGAACGTCGGGGAGTCCGGTCCCGAACAGCCGGCGGTCGCGCCCGAGCCGCGGGAGGAGAAGCGGGTGCAGCGCCGCTGCAAGGCGACCCAGAGCAACCCCGGCGGGACGAACAACTACATCCCCGGCGCGCCGCGGCGCGCCTCGCTCGGCAGCGGCTTCGTGATCACCGGGCTCGTCCGGTCGGCCGACGGATGCCGGCCGCTGGAGGGGGTCCGCATCCAGGTGTGGCTCGCGACGCAGACGGGCGGCGAGCAGGACAACCGCGCCAGCGTTCGTACGGGCGCGGATGGTCGCTATCGCATCGAGACCGATCCCACGGTCCCGCAGTTCGGCGAGCCGAACATTCACGTGGGCTACGACGACGACGAACACGGCGAGGTCTTCATCCGGCGCGTCGTCGACCTCGACGACGAGCGCGCCGTCGTGGACCTCACGCTCGCCCGCGATGGCTGACCTGCGCGCCATCGGGCTGGTGGTGGCGGCCGGTACGGTGGTCGCGCTGCCCCTGTCGCTGGCGCTGAGCGATCGCCACCTCGCCGATGCGTCGACGGCGCTCATCCTGTCGACCGTCGCAGGAACGCTCGCCGCGTCGGCGCTCGCGATGCAGCCGCTGCTCGCGCGACGGCGGCGGATCGCGCGCCATCAGCTACTCGGCGCGGTCGTGCTCGGCCTCGTCCTCGTGCATGTCGGCGCGTTGTTCGTGGAGTCGCCCGGTGACGCGTGGTTCGCTCTGTCGCCCGACGGCCCGACGCGCGCCCGGATGGCGCTGATCGCGACGGTCGCGCTGCTGGCGGTGGTGGCGCTGGGAGCGCTGCGCTCTCGGCTGCCATTGGCGCCCGCGACATGGCGCCTGCTTCACGCCTACCTCGCGGTGGTGGTGATCGCGCTGGGGATCGGTCACGCGGTCCTCACCGACGGGGCGCTGGACGATGGCGGGACGGTGGTGCTGCTCGCGTGCGGCGCCATCGGCCTGCTGGGGGTCCCGGCCGCCCACCTCGCGCGCACCCGCCGGGGGCGTGAGCGGCGCTAG
>Ga0208736_1000568_pt1 | contig 10450 bp, 9 predicted proteins | sample AntDryMetagUQ255_FD_188090 | JGI IMG/M metagenome (GOLD analysis project Ga0208736, IMG submission 188090) | Polar desert microbial communities from Antarctic Dry Valleys - UQ255 (SPAdes) | ecosystem: Environmental > Terrestrial > Soil > Desert | place: Antarctic Dry Valleys | collected 2008-12-31 | reverse complement strand
TGCTTTTGTTCAGCGCATTGCTTTTCGGTTTGCCGCACGGCGCTTACGATTTTTGGATTTTGTTCGACACAACCCGCCGCGCGCGCCAATCTTTCCGCGGGCTTGTCGGGTTGTTGGGAACTTATCTGCTGCTCGCGTCAGCGGTTGTCGGCGTCTGGTATTTTCTCCCGGGCGCGGTCTTAATCGGCTTTTTAGCGTTGACGGCTTGGCATTTTGGCAGCGGCGATGCTGTTTGGGAAACTGTAAGCACCGGCGATTGGTTCGTCAATTCGCTCGGTCGCGGCTTGCTTGTGATGTCCGCGCCGTTGGCGTTTTACCCGAACGAAAGCGGCTCTGTTCTGGGGAAATTAGATGCGAATTCAGCCGAAATTTTGCTGAGCTTCGCGCCATACACGCTGGCATTTGGAATTCTGCTGATTTCGTTTAATAACTTTGCCGCGCTTTTGCGCGATTCCAGATTACTAATCGCCAGCCGACTTTTAATTTTGCTCGAATCGGCTTTTCTACTATCTTTTTTTTGGCTCACAACTCCGCTTTTAGCCGTCACGATTTATCTGATGGGCGTTCATTCGTGGCGCCACCTGCTGCGGCTCGAAATCTACGAACAAAATGAAAAAGCCTTCGAGCTTAGAAATTTACGGCAAATCGTCGGCAGATTTCACCGTCGCGCTCTCCCGATCACGCTCGTCTCGCTGTTCGGGTTGGGCTTGATTTTCTGGCTATTACAACTTCGCCTCTCGGACTTTGCAAACTATACCACTGCCTATCTGGTTTTGCTTTCCGCGCTGACTCTGCCGCACGCCGCGCTCATCACCTGGACGGAACTGAACCGCCGAAAACCGTCTTTGTTTTACGACATTTGAGATTGGAACACAATCAAAAGAGGTGGTTTAACGCCATCGAAATTTCTTCGTTTCAGGTCAACCGTATTATAATTGAAAAAAATGCTTCGACAGCGCATTTTACAAATTATGACACCGGAAAAATTCGAAACAAATACACGCATTGAAACCGATTCGATGGGCGAAATCGCCGTCGAATCGGATAAATACTGGGGAGCGCAGACCGAGCGCAGTCTGCATCATTTCAACATCGGTTTCGATACGATGCCGCGCGAGATGATTCGCGCTCTCGGCATTTTGAAAAAAGCCGCCGCGCTTGTTAATCATCAACTCAAATCGGACAAGATGTCGCCGGAGAAAACCGATTTAATTGTGCGGGCGGCGAACGAGGTGATTGCCGGAGATTTGGACGAGCATTTTCCGTTGCGCGTCTGGCAGACGGGAAGCGGCACGCAGACGAATATGAACGCGAACGAGGTAATTTCTAATCGCGCCATCGAAATGGCGGGCGGCGAGATGGGCAGCAAAAAACCCGTTCACCCGAACGACGACGTGAATATGTCGCAGTCGTCGAACGACACATTTCCGACGGCGATGTATATTGCCGCTGCCGAAACGTTGAACGATTTGATTCCGATTGTTCAAGCGGTTCACGATGCGATTGACGCGAAAGCGAAAGAATTTGCCGATGTTGTCAAAATCGGTCGAACGCATTTGCAGGACGCAACGCCTTTGACAGTCGGACAGGAATTCGGCGGCTGGGCAAGTTTGATTGAGCGCGACGTTGAAAGATTAAATCTCGTGATGTCCGGTCTGCTAGATTTGGCAATCGGCGGCACGGCGGTCGGCACCGGTTTAAATTCGCATCCCGAATTTGCGGAACGCGCGGCACACCAAATCGCGGAATTAACCGGTTTGCCATTTAAAGCGCATCCGAATAAATTTGCTGCTCTCTCGGCGCACGACGAAATCGTTTTCGCTTCGGGAGCGTTAAAAACTCTGGCTTGCAGCTTGATGAAAATCGCCAATGACGTGCGCTGGCTCGCGTCGGGTCCGCGCTGCGGCATCGGCGAAATTACTCTGCCGGAAAACGAGCCGGGCAGTTCGATTATGCCGGGCAAAGTTAATCCAACTCAGTCGGAAGCGATGACGATGGTCGCCGCGCAGGTTTTAGGCAACGACGCTTGCATCGGTTTCGCCGGTTCGCAGGGAAATTTTGAACTCAATGTTTTCAAGCCCGTGATGATTCACAACTTTCTGCACTCGGTCAGATTATTGAACGACGCTTGCAAAAGTTTTGTTGAATTCTGCATTAACGGCATCGAATTGAACCGCGAGCAAATTGATAAGTATTTACAAGATTCTTTAATGCTCGTGACGGCGTTAAATCAGCACGTCGGTTACGACAACGCGGCAAAGATTGCGAAGAACGCTCATAAAAAGGGAAGTTCGTTAAAGGAATCGGCGATTGAGTTGGGACTTCTAACCGGCGAGCAGTTTGACGAATATGTGAAGCCGGAAGAGATGACGCATCCGTAAGAGTCCGGAGTCCGCGCTTCAAACGAACTCCGAACTTTTACATCACCATTTCAAGTTCATCAAATCCCGGGCGCAGAAAACCTCTCGCGTTCGGGAATTTTTCTTCGCACAACACACGCAGCGTTTCAAGAAGTTGGATTAACGGTTTTACATCACGGCTGGTTTCGTCTGTCACAAAAAGATTCCAAGCGATGATTGAACGGTCAATGCCGATAAGGGCGATTTTAATCGAGCCGTCGCCGTCGCTGCGAAAAGCGTCAAAGTCGGCGTCTTCTTCGTAGTCGGCTTCGGCGTATAAAGCGCGATTGATTTTCGCCCCGATGAAGAAATGATACCAGCCGATTATTTGCAGCATTTCAAGCCGGTTTTGGTCAATCGTCGCGCCGGATAAATCCTGCGCCCGCAAAAAAAGGCTCGCTTGTTTGTTGTATTTTTCGGCGAGCTTCGTTAAATCCTGCTGCTCGATTGTCCGGCGTTTGCGTTCGATGATTAGTCCGGCTTCTTCAAGATCGAGCGCGTCAATATCAATGCCGCGTTCGGCGGCGGCTTCGCGGAGCATCTCTTTGGTTTCAGCGAAAATGTTTTGCAGATTGCGCTCGAACGCTTCACGCGCCGCGTCGTGTTCACCGCCCGCGCGTTCCTGCTCCATCGCGTAAACGCGACACCGCTTTGTAAGCGGACAACGCTCGCACCAACGGTCGCAGTAATTGAAAATGCCGGGAATGTGATTATTTTCCTGCTCGAACATAAAGGTGATTTTCTATTTTTTAAAAATCCGATTCAGTTCGGTTAGAAACATTTTGCGAAGACTGATACGGTTGAGGGTAAAACAGTGTCAATGACAGGATGTTTTCGGAAAATTCATAACAATTTCGCGCCGAGAAACCATTGACGCGAAAAAGACGGACAAGCCCGCCTTTAATAAATTCGACTGTTTGCCGATGATGACCGCCGGATCGCTTTTAAAATTTTGCTTCGCCAGTCTGAAAAATCATCGGGAAATAAGTTTATTCTCCGATCACAACCGTTCGGGCTAAAGCCAATTTCGGGTCGCGGGAAAAACTCCGGGCGTTCCTTCGTTTTCAGACGGATTCTTTCAACCTTCTGTTTTGCCGAAGCGCTCGACGAAATCGGGCGAGTTTTGCCGCAGCGCGACCCAGTTTTCAAAAACTTCAGGATTTTGCAGCCAAACGGTAAACCATTCGGCGACTTCGTGTTTTTCGGCGCGTTTGCCGGGCGCGACTTTTTCGTTTTTAGAAATCATCGAAGCGCGGTTTTTACCTTTCAAAGCGATTTCGCGCATCAGCCGCAATCCTTCGCGGTCATTTTCGGCGACGAATTTTTTGCGTAAATTTTCGAGCTGCCGAATTGAAAGAATCGTCTGCCGGAAATCGGAGAACTTTAAGATATTGCGAAACATCGCGTCATACGGCGATTCGCTCCGCCGTTCGACATCGAGTTCCATAATCTCCGCGTGACGCAGTTCCGCTCCTTCATCAGCCAGCAAACGGGCGATAATCATCGGCGATTCTACCGCGCTGAAGCCATAAGTTTCGCGCACGACCGTTTCAATCGCTTCGATTTCTTGCCTGCCGACCGATTCGCAGTCGAGTTTTTCCCAAACTTCAACGATTAAATCGGTTTTTGTTCGTGCTTGCCACATAAATGATTCGTCCTCAGTTTTTCGTCATTTGTCCTTTGTTTCGTTGCTTAAAATTCGATTGTTGATTAAACGGTGCAAAGGACAAATGACGAAAAACTAAGGACGAATTTTACACATCAAATCAGTTGACGAGTGGTTTTTCGGGTCGCCAACAATAGCGACTTTTCCGCCGTATTCTCGAACAATTTCGCGTTCAGGCACAGAGTCAACTGTGTAGTCGGTGCCTTTGGCGTGAAAATCGGGACGCAGGACGCGAATCAATTCTTCGACCGTCGGCTCCGGGAAAACGGTGACGTAATCAACAAATCTGAGCGCGGAAATAATCTCGGCGCGTTCCTGTTCAGGAATTAGCGGACGGTTGTCGCCTTTTAATTTCCGCACCTGTTCGTCGGAATTGATGCCGACGATTAAATAATCGCCCAGCGTCTTCGCTTCAGCCAAATATCGAATGTGACCGACGTGAAAAAAGTCGAAACAACCGTTTGCCAAAACTATTATCCCGCCGTTTTGACGGTCAATCGCCGCTCGCGCGACCAATCGCATTCTGTCTAAAATCGGCGCGAAAGATTGTATCGGGTTTACGGATTTCATAAAGTCGTTTGCGTTTTATGCGCGCTGTCGGTTTTTTTTAATACTGACGCGATTAATTCTTCCGCGCTTACCGAAGCCGTTCCTTTTTTCATTACGACAATGCCGCCGGCGTGATTTGCAACATCGGCGGCTTCCAAAAAACTCAAACCCGAAGCCAAACTTAAAGCGTAAGCGGCAATCACGGTATCGCCCGCGCCGGTGACATCAACTGCTTCTTTCGCGCCGACGGCTTTCAAAGAAACCGGCGATTTGTTCTTTTCAATCAAAAGCATTCCGTCATTTCCGCACGTGATGAGCAAAGATTCGTAGCCGAGATTTTCACAAAGCTCGACGCAATCGCGCTCGGTGTAGCCTTTGCCCAAAATCTGTTCGACCTCGTCCTGGTTCGGCGTGGCGGTCGTCGCGCCCGCAAAACTTTTTAAGTTAAAACGCGAGTCAACGAGCAGCGGAATTTTTTCGTCTTGGGCGATTTTGCGGGCGAGTTGCCCGGTTTCGGGATTTGCCACACCGTAATTGTAATCGGAAATCATAATCGCGTCGGCATTTTCGGCGGCTGCGAGAAGATTCTCTTTTAGTTTGATCTTTAACGCATTACTAATCTTCTCAGTATTTTCATAGTCAATGCGAATGACCTGTTGACGCGGCGCGTAATGTTGTCCGGCGAGAACGCGCACTTTCGTCGTCGTTTGGTATGTGTCGCCTTGAACGACATACCGGCAATCAACTTTCGATTTTTGAAGTTTATCCAAAAGCGCGTCGCCGTTGGCATCGAGTCCGACGATGCCGATTAAAACCGCCCGCCCGCCGAGCGATGCGACGTTGACCGCCGCGTTTGCCGCGCCGCCCGCCAAAGTTTCGGTTTCGTCGTGGCGAAGAATAAAAACCGGCGCTTCGCGCGAAACGCGGGCAATCGTGCCGTGAAGAAATTGGTCGGCGACCAAATCGCCGATAATGACGATTTTCTTAAAAGGAAATTTTTCGCGGATTGTTGCTGACAAACGGTTCATCGTTCACAACAGGTTATTATAAAATCGTTCAAAACAAAAAGGTTGAAGACATCATCTATGTCTTCAACCTTTCGTCGTTTGATTATTAAACCTAAATTAGTGTGTGTCGTAACTGGCAATTGGAAAATCGTTTGCCGCTCCAAAAGCGAAACCTGTCACGCCGTTGTCGAGACTTCTCAAAACATAAAAAGTTCCGTTAGTATCGCGCCAGACGGCGATATCGGTTTTACCGTCGCCGTCATAATCACCTTGCGCGCTCAAATCCGTCTGCGTCGCTCCGAAAGAGGCTGCCTTTAATGCGCCGTTCGTGCTTTGTCGGATCAGCCAAACAAGTGCTGAACCAGCGGTTGTGCCTTCACGAACCACGGCAATATCGGTTTTGCCGTCGCCGTCATAATCGCCCGGCACGACTAAATCGTTGCTGAAACCCCAGGCAATCGAAGCCAGAGTATTAGTTTGTGTTTGAAGGATATAGAAGATTGCCGGATCGGTCGGATTTGCGCCGGGACGCTGCACGGCGTAATCGAATTTTAAGTCGCCGTCATAATCGCCAGGCGCGGTGTAATCGGTTGCCGCGCCGAATTGGGCAGCCTGCAATTGTCCGTTCGTGCTTCGCAAAACATACCAAATCATCACGCCGTTGGTGCGGCGAACAACCGCCTGATCGGTTTTTCCGTCACCGTCGTAATCTCTGGCAACCGGCTCGTCGCCGGTCGCGCCGAAAGCTACGGCATTGAAAGTGTTGTTGCTGCTGTTGAGGCGATACCAAACGCCGTCCGTGTCGCGCCAAACGGCAATGTCGCCTTTGTTATCGCCGTCATAATCGCCGGGAGTTTGATAATCCGTGTTGGAAGAACCAAATTGTTGAGCGGTAAAACCGCCGCTGCTCCGGTTGATATACCAGACATTGTTTTCAGGGCGAAAAACCGAAAAATCGGCTTTGTTGTCGCCGTCGAAATCAAGGGCTTTACGCAAACTGATTTGAGCGGAAGCCGAAACAACGAGAAGTAAAACACAGGCAAAAATCACACTAACTTTGCCGCTTCGGGTCAAAATATTATTCATTTTATTTATCCTTACTTTTAAAGACTTGCTATTAAGGGTATTGGTCAAAATTATGCCAATCAAACAAGATTGTCAAATATACTACGAAAAAGCCGGAAAGCGCAAGAAATTTCCGCTTTCCGATGTTCGCTTTATCAACAAAACCCCTTTTCAAGTTTATTTGAATTTGCTGAATTTTAGACGCAGCATCAGGCTGAAAAGTTTGATGCGCGATAAAAAATTAGAAAAACTTTCGGGCTGATTTTCATATAATCAACCTCTGTATAAATCAAAGTCATTCTCAATTGAAGAAACAACGGAGCGACTTATCAATTATTGATGCCGACCGCGATTCTTCCCGTGTAATCAATTCGGTGAAGATAAACTTTCCGGTTCTGCTCGGCAAAGTATTCGTCCACCGCGCGTCTCGCGCCCTGCCAATGCCCGTAATCGTCAATCACCAAAACGCCTTCGGGCGCGAGCAACGGAAACAAATGATTCAACTCGTGTTTAGTTGATTCATACCAATCGGTGTCGAGCCGCAGCAGGGAAAGATTAGCAGGTATAATCTTCGGAATTGTGTCTTCGACTTTGCCTTTCACCAAATAAATTTTATCTTCCGGGTAGCCGGTCGAGAGAATGTTACGCCGGACATCTTCGATGCTCGCGTAGCACCATTTGCCGTTTTCCCGATTCATTTGCGCTTCAGCCGAAACGCCGTCGAAACTTTTATCGTATTCGGTCGGCGCGGACATTCCTTCAAAAGTGTCATATAAATATAAATTTCGGCTCGTATCGCCGCGCGACAGCAACGTCAAAGCGACGGTCATCATACTGCCGCCGCGCCAAACGCCGCACTCGGCGATGTCTCCCTGGATTTTATTTTCCGTAATATAAGACACGGCGTTTATCAAACAAACGATTCGTTCGATGCTCGTCATCGTGAACGGCTTGACCGTCGCCATAATGCGCCGTTCCGCATCGGAGAGATCGGGAAAATCCTTGAGGTCTGAATCGTCCGGCAAAGCGTATGGCACGACATCGAAACCGAAACGATTGAGAGCTTTTTTTATTAAGGTTTTCATCAAAAAATATTAATCTAAAATGGTATTAGCCGGCATTTTCATCTGCGAATTTCCCCAACCGAAGGCGGAGAAACCGGATGCGCTTCTTTGAACGTAGAAAATGCCCGCTTCGTTCGGATTAGCGTTCGGTCGCCACACGGAGAAATCCGTTTTCCCGTCGCCGTCGTAATCGCCCGGCGTTGGCAAATCACCCGCCTGTCCGAATTGTAGAGCCGCGAAACTCCCGTTGGAACTTTTTATGTAATACCAAAAGCCGTTCGTTACGCGCCAGACGGCAAAATCGGTTTTCCCGTCGCCGTCGTAATCAGCCGGAACGATTTTGTCGGTTGCCGAGCCGCCGAACGTAAATCCGACGGTTTCGTTAGTCGAGCTTTTACGAACGAAAAATGTATTGGCGGGCGACGCGTATCCCGGACGATAGACCGCGTAATCGGCTTTGCCATCGCCGTCGAAATCGCCGCGCAGCGGTTTATCGGCGGCAATACCGAATTGCTGGATGCGGAGACCGGCGGTCGAGCCGAAAATATACCAAACCAGATTGCCGCCGACCGCGCGCGTCACAGCGAAATCCGCTTTTTGGTCACCGTCAAAATCCTGCGTGACCGTCGGGTTGTCGCCTGCTTGCCCGAATTGAAACATCTGCACAGTATTGGTCAAACTTCGCATAACGTAAAACGCGCTGTTTGATTTGCGCCAGACGGCAATATCGGTTTTCCCGTCGCCGTCGTAATCGTTTGCCACCGGAATGTCGTCACCGAAAAGTCCGAAGCCGGTGGGCGCATAGCCGTTCCCGCTTTGTTGATTGTGCCAAATCATCGTGCCGCCGTTGTTTTGAATCGCCGAATAATCGGTCCTGCCGTCGCCATCAAAATCTAAAGTATCGTTATTGTTTGGAAGCGGCAGCGGCGGTTGAACACCGTTTTGTCCAATTAGGAAAGTTTGTCCGGCGATTCTGATTGCACCGCCGCGCGGCGGACCGCTCATGTTCGATGCAACCGAAAATGTAACGGTCGAATTTCCGCTTCCCGGATTGCCGCTCGTCACGGTAATCCAAGACTCTAAACTCTCTGCTGAAAAATCGCAATTCGGCGAAGCGGTGACGGTGATGGTTCCTTCTCCGCCGGAAACGCCGAATTGCTGAACTGAAGGCGAGAGATTGAACGCGCAAACCGTTTGATTTCGCAAAGCGCGGTCAACGTTCAAACGTCCGCCGGTTTTAACGATGCCGTTCCACTGCGAAAGCGCGTCAACCGTATTCATCAAAGTCGCCTTTAAAGAGGCAATGGAAAGATTCGGATTGTATGACGCGAGCAGTGCCGCCGCGCCTGCGCCGTGCGGCGATGCCATCGAAGTTCCGCTCAATGTCGAATATGAAGTATTAGAAAAATTGTAAGTGCTTAGAATCCCGGAGCCGGGCGCGGCAACGTCAACGCTCGTCGTGCCGAAATTGGAAAAACTAGAACGCGCGTCGGTATTTGTCGAAGAAGCGACCGACAAGATACTCGGACTCGTATAACTTGCCGGATAAAACGGCGTGGTTTCGACATTCAGTCCGGCGTTTCCGGCAGCAAACACATTCAAAATTCCGGCGTTTCCCATTGCGTCGAGCGCGTCTTTCGTCGCCTGGTCGTAACCGCAAGCCTCGCCGCAGCCGCCGTAAGAATTATTCGTGACGCGGATATTCACGCCGCGATTCTTCATCAAACGCACATAATTATAAGCGTTGATGAGCATCGCCGAAGTCGTATCGTTTCCGTTCGGGCTGTAAATTTTTATCGCCATCAAACGCACGTTCCAATTAACACCGACCACGCCCAACGCATTATTGCCAATCGCGCCGACCGTTCCCGCCGTGTGCGTCCCGTGTCCGTTCTGGTCGAGCGGGTCAGAATCGTTGTAAAAGAAATCGTAGCCGTAATAATCATCTACAAAACCGTTGCCGTCGTCATCAATACCGTTGCCCGGCGTTTCGCCCGCGTTCGTCCACATATTAGTCGAAAGGTCTTGATGATTGTAATTGATTCCGGTATCAATTATGGCGACAACCGTCGTCGCGCTTCCGGTTGATAAATCCCAGGCGGCGGGCGCGGAAATCTTTGCCATTCCGTAAAGCTCCGAATAACGCGTGTCGTTCGGCGCGATCGTCAGGTGATAATAAAAATTCGGCTGCGCTTGTTCGATATCCGTGAAATTTTTGTAATTGGTGATGGCTCGATTAACCGATAAATTGGCGGGAAGTTTGACGCGCTGCCAGCCGAGTTCAGGAAACTCTTCCAAAAGACTCGCGCCGATTTCGGCATTAACCGAACGCGCCGCAGCGGATGCCGTTCCGTTTTTGAATTTCACCAGCAATTCATTCTCGACGTAAAGTTTTTTGTCGTCCTGAGCGAAAACTAGTTGACCGAACGCGACCAACGCCAAAACGAAACAAAAAACGAATCTCACGGTTTTCATAGACAAGCCTCACAAATAGAATTGTTAAACCCCGAACCGCTTAATTATACAGTTCGACTATAGGGAAAGAGAAGACAAATTCTAATCTAAATTTTATTTGGCGAACTAATGATGAGGTTTTGCCCGAAAACGATGGTCGGGAAATTTTCAGAAATAGATGGGGCGGCTAGTGGGGCTCGAACCCACGACCTCCTGAACCACAATCAGGCGTTCTAACCAACTGAA
>Ga0208736_1000567_pt1 | contig 10462 bp, 7 predicted proteins | sample AntDryMetagUQ255_FD_188090 | JGI IMG/M metagenome (GOLD analysis project Ga0208736, IMG submission 188090) | Polar desert microbial communities from Antarctic Dry Valleys - UQ255 (SPAdes) | ecosystem: Environmental > Terrestrial > Soil > Desert | place: Antarctic Dry Valleys | collected 2008-12-31 | reverse complement strand
CAACCGACCACGCCGACGCCCGGGGTGAGCGCGTGCTCGAGCATCCGCTCGACCCAATCGGGAGAGCGGACCTCGGTGTCGTCGTTGAGCAGCACGAGGCACTCGCCCGCGGCTGCCGCGGCCCCGATGTTGATCGCGAGCGAGAAGCTGAAGCGGCCGGCATAGGGCACGAGTCGATGAGGGGTTCCGTCCAGCAGCTCCTCGACGCACGAGAGCCCGCCGGCTTTGGAGTCGACGATGACCACCTCCAGGCTCCGGTAGGTCGTGCGCTCGCGCAGGGACACCAGGCACCTCGCCAGCAGCTCGTCCGAGCCGCTGGGGATGACGACGGAGACCAGCGGCTCCGCGCCGAGCTCCCAGCGGACGTCGCGCGACCCGCGGCGGCCCAGAGGGACGATGCGCGCGCTTCGCCCACGTCGTGCGGCAAGCCGCTCTATCGCCTCACGCGCGTGCGCGTCGTCCGCGGGCACTCTGGGGCGGTGGCAGGTGAACAGTGTCTCGGGAAGGCGCTGCACGTTCAGTGGAGCGTCCACCGCTCGCAGCAGGGTCTCGTAGATCGTCTCTGGCAACTGAGGCTCGGCGGCGAGCGCCGCGCTGGCGGCACGCGGGCCGATCGCCACCAGCGGGCCCACGTAGTCGGCGCTGAGCAAGAGCTCCGGCGACCAGCCCGGCTTGAGGAACGCGTCCCCGCGCTCGCCGTCCGCCATCACGGCGTCATCATCGGCGTAGACGAGGTCGGGCGCCGGTCTTGCGCTCATTGCGGCGGCCAGGCGCGCGAGGGCCTGGGGCGCCAGCGCGCCGCGATCCTCTACCAGGACCGCCGGTTCGCCGCCGGCGGCGACGGCGCGCAGGACGTCGCCGACGGAGCCGGGGGCGCGGCACCAGTTCGAGTAGGTCTGGCGGGCGAGCGAGCCTTCGACGCTTCCAGGAGCGCCCGGGGCTGGCAGGACCGCAACGGCGAGCGCAGGCGCCGACCGGCGGGCGATCGGTGGGATCCACGCATCGGAGGTCCCCTCTCGCGCCGAGCGCCGCAGCCAGGCGCGGTAGGGAAGGTCGGGGCCCACGTGCACGGAGCCGGTCCGGGCAATGTCGTCGCCTCCGCGCCCCCGCGCCCGGACCGTCAGCTCATGTGATCCCGGAGTCCACCCTCGCGTGTCGACGACCACCAGGAAGCCACAGACCTTCCCTTGGAAGCCGGGCAGGGCCCCGTCCACATCTGGGCGCGGAAGATCGGTTCTCGGTCGCAACCGCCGCCCCGCGACCGTGACGCTGATCTCCTCCAGGCCCGCGGCGCAGTGCGCCCAGCCGTACACGTGAAAGTACTCGTCTGCGCACGTCGCCTCGTCGAGGATCGGCCAGTCGCAGCACATGACGGTCCGGCCGGCGGCGATCGCCGCCGCCATCTCCGCGGGCAGCGTCGTCGGCGTCTCCAAGACGGTGCGTTGACGCAGCCGGCGACGAGCTGATCGCAGAGCGTCGCTCGCCCGTCGCGATGATCTCAGCCCCGACGCAAGATCTCGCAAGTGCATCCGGGGACACTATCCCTCCCCCGCTCAGCAAGGATCAGCTCATCTCATCTATAGTGCCGCGCCGTGAGAGGCGATCTCGCCGCCGACCTGGCCAAGCACGACTTCTGGTACCACACGATCGAGCTGCCGGGCGGGATCAGGACGCCGGGGCTCTTCGACATGCCCCGAGCGCTGTCGCACGTCCGGCTGCCGGACTCGTTGAGCGGAAAGCGCTGCCTCGACATGGGAACCGCCGAGGGCTTCTGGGCGTTCGAGATGGAGCGGCGGGGCGCAAGCGAGGTGGTCGCCATGGACCTCGGCGAATGGTCCCTGGTGGACTGGCCGCCCGCCTACGGACCGCCACACCGGGGAGAGATGGAGGTGCTCCCGCGCTTCAAGCTCGCGCACGAGGCTCTGGGGTCGAGCGTCGAGTGGGTGGCGGGGTCCGTGTACGACCTCAGCCCGGAGATCCACGGCGAGTTCGACTTCGTCTTCCTGGGAAGCCTGCTAGTTCATCTGCGCGATCCCGTGCGCGCGCTCTCCGCGCTGCGCACCGTGCTCCGAGGCGAGCTGCTCGTCAACGACGTAATCTCGCTTCCCCTGACGCTACTGGGCCCCAAGTGGCCGGCCGCCGGACTTGCGCAAGCCGAGCACCCCGCCTGGTGGATCCCGAACGTCGCCGCCCTTCGGCGGATGGCCGAGACCGCCGGATACCGGGTGCTCGCGACCGGCGGCCCGTACTTCCTCCGCTACGGAGCTGGGCGCGCCACCGAGCCGGTGCCGGCGCAGGCGCCGGTGACGCAGCCTTCGCGCCGGAGACCTTCGCTCGAGCTCATCCACAAGACGAAGGATCGATTCGGCGTGCCGCACGCCTGGGTGTTGGCCTCCCCGCGGCCCGATCTCGCAAACGGGGCTCAGGCGGGCGATCGGGCAGGTCGCGGCACGGCTAAGGCACCGTCTTAGGTTCACGTGGCCAAGTCCTTCAGAAGGCGAGGGACCGGCGCTCGCCGGCCCAGGATCAGCGAAGCGCTCGAGCGCGAGCTCGAGGCCGGCGGCTGGATGTATCCGTGGGAGCTCGCCGACGGCGTGACCGCCCCGCTGCTGGGACCGAACCTGCCCTGGGTGCACAGCACTCGCGCCGAGATGATCGAAGGCCCGGTACGGGAGGCCCTCGAGATGGCCGGCCCGGACGCAACGGCTATCGATCTGGCGTGCTGCGAGGGCTGGTTCTCGCACCGGCTGCTCGAGTGGGGGGCGCGGCGGGTGGTCGGAGTCGACATCCGCGAGGCCAACATCCGGCGGGCGGAGCTCGTGCGAGACCATTTCGGAATCGAGCCCGAGCGGCTGAGCTTTCGCCGTGCCGACGTCTTCGAGCTTGATCCGGACGAGCTCGGATGCTTCGACGTGGTGCTCGTGCTCGGGCTGGTCTACCATCTTGAGGATCCCGCCGGAGCACTGCGCCGGGCCCGCGCGCTGACGCGGTCGCTGTGCGCGATCGAGAGCCAGCTGACCCGTCAGAACAGGCCGATCGTCTATGGGGGCGGAAGCCCCGACGCCTTCTTGGAGACCGATGCGAGCTTCGCGGCGGTCGTCGAGGCCGATGCGGAGGTCAACCCGCTGGCTTCCGTCACCGGGGTGATGAGCCTCGTTCCCAACCGCGCCGCGCTCGAGATGCTCGCCCGGGTGGCGGGATTCCGCCACGTCCGCTACCTCGACCCGTCGCCGCATCACGACCCTCAGTACCTGCGCGGCGACCGCGGAGTGGTCGTGGCCCGCTGACGTCCGTCGGCGCGCGACAAGCTACCCAAGCGCGGCGCCTACACGACGAGCCCGTGGCGGACGGTGTTCTCGGTTACGACGCGCGGCTGCACGAAGTGCAGCAGGTACTCGAGACCCCCGGCCTTCGTTCCGGTCCGCGCGGTTCGAATTGTGGTCCAGGCGGTCGGGGTTCTTGAGTAGCCACGGACACGGGCTGCGTTGCCATCGTGAGCGGCGGTAGCGGCAACGACCGCCTGTCCGTGCCAGCGGCAAGAACGCGCGCAGTTCAGTCGGACGCGGAGGGGGCCTACCGGCCCTCGTCTTCGTTCTGTGTTCTGCGAGGTGGACCCGTCCGCCGTTTCAGTGAACCTTGGCGGTCATCCGCATTCCGGGCGCGTGGATCGAGCAGACGAACTTGTAGGTGCCCGGCTTGCGCAGGCGCACGGAGTAGGCCCCCGCGGTCTGCGCGGGCGACTGCGGAAGCTGCGGGCCGGCGAGTGCCATGACCTGGTGTGACTGCTGGGAGCGCCAGCGCCACGTCAGCACGCCCCCGGCGCGCAGCCGCACGGCGGGGCGGTCCTGACCGCGGAAGAACGCGTTGTCGAAGATCGAGACGACGGCGCTGCGCGGTGCCTCAGCCGTGGTCGGCCGCGACTGCGAGTCGGCCGGGGAGACCTGGACGCCGCCCTGCGGCTTGGTCCCGCCCGGCGGCGTGCGCGCCGACGGTGCGCTGATCAGCTTGGTCGTGTGCGCGCGCACGTCGCGCACGAAGACGCCGCGCGTGTCGTCGGACTTGGCCGGCGAGAGGTTCGTCGCCGCCGAGGAGAACGTGACGAGGCGCCCGTCGGCCGAGATCGAGGCGTCCGCCGACGGCCCGTCGGCCGCTGCCCCGGTCGCGCTGGCGGCGCGTGACACGAGCCGCGCGGGGCCGCCGCGGCGCGTGTCGCGCATGAGCACGCGCGAGCGCCCGCTGACGATCGCCGTGTAGGCGACATAGCGTCCGCCCGCGCTGATCGCCGGCTTCAGCGCGAAGCCGTCCGCCGGTTTGCTGACGGCAACCGTCCTGCGCCGTACGAGGTCGCGCACGTACACGCGCGAGGCGCTGCGGCCTGCGCTGCGGCCGCCGCCGAGGTTCGTGGCTGCCGACGAGAACGCGACGTAGCGCCCGTCGGGTGAGATCCCCGGATCGGAGGAGTAGTCGGCGCCGATCGCGCCGCGGGCGCCGTCGGCGCGGCTGACGAGCGTCGTCCTGCGCGCGGCGAGGTCGCGCACCCACACCTGCGTGCGACCGCCCAGCGCGCCCGCGCCGAGGTTGGCCGCCGCCGACGTGAAGGCGACCTTCGAGCCGTCGCCGGAGATCGCGGGGTCATAGACGCCGGCGTTCGCGCCCGCGCCCGAGCGGGTGCCGCGGCTTGCGAGCGCCGCCCGGCCGCTGGTGAGGTCGGTGACGTAGATCGCGCTCTGACCGCCGCGGTGCGCCGCCTGGTAGGCCAGGCGCCGGCCGTCGCCCGAGATCACAGGGTTGTACTCCGAGCGCGACACGCCCGCCCGCGCCGGCACGCGTCCGATGCGGCGCGTGCGCCCGCCAGCGGCGTCGTGCACGAAGACGTGGATCTGCCCGTAGCGCTTGGCGAAGTTGAGGTTGCCCTCGGAGGCCTCGTAGGCCACCCAGCGCCCGTCGCGCGAGACCGCCGGGTTGTAGGCCGAGCGCGGTGTGCGGCGCCCGTGCTCAAACGACACTTGCAGCTCGCGTCCACCGCGCAGCGGATGCGAGCGGACGCTGATCTCGCCCTGCTTGAGCGCCACCGGAAGCTTCTGCCGATAGGCCTCGAAGACGACGTGACGCCCGTCGCCTGACAGCGCCGGGTTCGCGCCGTAATCGCGCGGCTTGCTCGTCAGCTTGCCGGCGTGTGTCGTCGGTGGGCCGTTGTAGCGCACCTGTGCGAGCCAGCGCGGCAGCTGGCTGATCTGGCGGCGCAGCAGGATCGCGCCCTGCTTCTCGGTCATCGCGCCGCTGCGCACGCCGAATGCGATCCGCTCGCGCAGCACGGCTTCGCTGAGCGCCTGCACGCGGGCCGGCGAGCGGCCGTGCAGGCGGCCGATCTCCAGCGGGCTCTGCTCGCCGCGGCGCAGGCTGCGAAACTGCGCGTCGGTCACGCCGAAGATCGAGGGCGCCTCGCTCGGGATCGCGAACTGGTGCAGCGAATGAAAGAACAGATGCTGCGCCATGTGCCCCTGCGTTATCGTCCGCAGCGCGCGCGAGCGCAGCGTCGCGAGCGTCGCAGGGGAGACGTCTTCGGCGCGCGGTGCGACGAGCGCGTCGGCGAGCTTGGCCGGGTCGGGCCAGCCGCGGCGCGCCGCAAGCTGCGCGAGGTTGTGGCGGTCGTCGCGCAGCTGGCGCCAGATCACGCCGCGCGAGGAGCGCAGCAGCTTGTAAAGGCGCCCCTCGTCGTAGGGCAGCCAGTGGTTGTAGACCCAGTCCTCCGGTGGCAGCCAGTGCGCCGGCGCGGTCGCCGGGGCCTCGGAGTCAAAGGAGGCCTTCTTCAGCGGAACCTGTGCGTCCGGGCTTGCCGGCTCGGCCGGGGCGGGATCGTCGGGCGATGCCAGCAGCAGGCCACCCGCAGTCGCGGCCACGGTCACCGCGGCCAGGCAGCTCAGCCCTAGGGCGCGGCCGTCCATTTGATCGTGCCGGTCTTGCAGGTCTCGATCAGCTTGCCGCTCATGCGGCTCGTCGTCCGCTCGGTGATCGACAGCGTGCCCGCGGCGCCGGTCGAGCCGAGCGTGCCGGTGAAGCGCTCGTCGGATCGGGTGATGGTCTTGGGTTCGCGGAACGTCGTGCGCACGCGGTCGGACACCCGCCCGAGATCGTCGATCTCCAGGCTGCGGCGCGGCGTATCGACGATGTCCGGGAGCTCGAGCTTGCCGCACGCCAGGGTGACGGCGTACAGGGCGCGCGTGAGCGCCTTGCCGTCGGAGGACACGCGCATGACGATGCCGCGGCGCGGCCCGCCGCGGCGCTCGGAGGTGATGCCGTAGTAGCGCGCCTTCGGCGCGGCGCCCGGCGTGCCGATCTCGCCGCTCGGCCGGCGCACCTGGTAGGCGACGGTTCCCGACTTGCACCTGACGGTCTTCTGGCCACGCACGCGGATCTCACTGGACGCCGTCGCGCTGCCATCCTCGACACCGGAGGCGGTCAGCGTGCCGGAGATGTCATAGGTCGTCTTCAGGCGCACGCCCGGTTCTGGGCGGCGGCGGCTCGTGCCCTTGGCGCGGAATCCGCCGTCGGCCGCGAGCGTGGCCTTGGCCGAGAACGTGCCACCGCCGCACTTGCCGCGCAGCGTCGCCTCGATCTTCAGCTTGCCGTCTGCCGCGCGCATGCCGAGCACCGCATTTCCGGCGCCGAGCGGGTCCGCCGGCGGAGGAAGAACGGTGCCGCCGCCGAAGTTGCCGACCGGGAGCGCGGGAGCTTGCGCCAGCGCCGTTGCGGCCAGCGTGAGCGCTGCTACGGCGCCTGCGACGCCCGCTAGTACTCGCATCGCCTCAGCCTACAACCAGTCGCTTGGCCATAGGTCCGCAACGCCCGCGCCGCGCGGTACTCTCACCATTAGAACAGCCCGACGCCGAGGAGGTCCGCCATGGATGACGTCCGCTCCACCTTCGCCGCTCGCTCGAGCGCCAAGGCCAGTACCGCAACGCTGCTCGGCCAGGTGATGTTCCTCGTCGCCGTGGCGATCGCCTTCATGACGCTGGGCACCTACATGGGTCGTGAGCTTGAAACCGGCACCGCGCGGATCCTCTCGTTCGCCGGCTTCGGCATGCTGATCGCCTCGGCGTTCGTGCAGCGCCTGCGCGTTGGAGCAGTCGGGATCGGCTGGCTGTACGCGACCGCGCTGATGATCGGACTCGGGCTCGGGCCGATCATCGCCTACTTCGCCGCCAACGACCCGTCGGCGCTCACACAGGCGGCCGGCGGTACGGCGCTGACGGTCGCGGCGATGGGCTCGCTGGGCTTCGCGCTGAGCAAGGACCTCGCGCCGTTCATGCGCCCGCTGTCGCTGCTGGTCTTCGGCGCGGTGATCGTGTCGATCGGGCTGATGCTGTTCACGAGCGGGGCCAACCCGATCATCAGCATCATCATCTACGCGCTGTCGGCGGCGCTGATCACCGTCGACTTCAACTACCTGCGCAAGCACGGAACGGAGGACGACGCGGTCTGGCTTGCGACCGGCATCTTCGTGTCGATCGTGAACATCTTCCTGTCGCTGCTGAACCTGTTCGGCGACTAGGGATTCACAGGACGAACCACTCTGATAGCTCCTCAGAGAAACAGGCGCTCCCCACGCGCGCGCGCACACACGTAGCGCCCCACCAGCTCAAGCCAGTCGGCGACGCCTGCGACGAGGTGTCCGAGCGGGCCCGTGGCGACCCATGCGGCTGCCGTTTCGCGCGCTGTACGGGGGCGGGGCACGGCGTGACGATAAGGTATTCCGCCGATGACCACAGCTATTAAGACCACCGTCACCGAGCTGCCCGAGTCCCGTGTGCGCGTTCGCGCCGAGATCGCAGCCGAAGAAGTCCAGAATTCGCTCGAGAGCACAGCCCGCAACCTCGGTCGCGATATGAAGATGCCCGGCTTCCGCCAGGGCAAGATCCCACCGCCGGTCATCATCCAGCGCCTCGGCCGCGACGCCGTCCTCGATGAGGTCATTCGCGCGCGCCTGACGGACTGGTATGTCAAGGCGGTCGACGTCGCGGGGATCGCCCCCGTCGGCGACCCGCGGGTCGACATGGGTGACCTGCCGCCGGAGGGATCGCCGCTCGCGTTCTCCTTCGAGGTCGGCGTCCGCCCGGTCGCCACGCTCGGCACCTACAAGGGCCTCGAGGTCGGACGCCGTGAGGCGGCGGTCGATCAGGAGGAGGTCGACGCCGAGATCGACGAGCTGCGCGAGCGCCTCGCGCACCTGCACGTCGTCAAGCGTGAGGCCAAGAGCGGGGACTTCGTCACGATCGACTTCGTCGGCACCGTCGACGGCGAGCCGTTCGAGGGCGGCGAGGGACGCGACCAGCTCGTCGAGCTTGGTGGCGGCCAGCTGATCCCCGGCTTCGAGGACGGCCTGATCGGCGCGAAGGCCAACGAGACGCGCATTGTCGACGCCGTCTTCCCCGAGGACTACGGCGCCAAGCACGTCGCCGGCAAGGCGGCCCAGTTCGAGATCACCGTCAAGGCTGTCAAGCACAAGCACATGCCGGAGATCAACGACGCCTTCGCCTCCGACGCCACCGGCCACGACACGCTCGACGAGCTGATGACCGAGCTCAACGAGCGCCTGCTGAAGATCGACGCCGATCGCGTCGACGTCGAGTACCGCGCTGCGGCGATCGACGCCGTCGTCGACAACGCGGAGGTCGAGGTCCCCGACACGCTCGTCGAGGCCCGCGCCGCCGAGCTGCTGGACCGGATGCTGCACACGCTGTCGCATCAGGGCATCAGCAAAGAGGCCTATCTGACGATCGCCGGCAAGACCGAGGAAGAGGTCGTCGAGGAGAACAAGCCCGAGGCCGGCAAGCAGCTTCGCCGTGAGGCGGTGCTCGCTGCGATCATCGCGGCCGAGGGCATCGAGGCGACCGAGCAGCAGCTGCTCGACGCGCTCGAGCCAGCGGCCGAGCGCGAGCAGATCTCCCGCCAGAAGCTGCTCGACAAGCTGCGCCAGGCCAACCGCGTCGACGAGCTCGCACGCGAGGTCTCGGCGCAGGCCGCGATCGACCTCGTGGTGTCGTCGGCGAAGCCGGTCAGCATCGAGCAGGCCGAGAAGGCCAAGGCCAAGGCGCAGGCCGGAGAGAGCCTCTGGACGCCCGAGAAGGGCGCCCCGAAGGCCAAGCCGAAGGCCAAGGCCAAGCCGAAGTCAAAGGCCAAGCCGAAGGCCAAGCCCGCCGAAAAGAAGCTCTGGACACCGGACTGACGGCTGACTGAAAGCGCGTCGGGCGCAAGAGGCCGATTGCTAGGCTCCCCCGGCAGGACTTCGAGCGACGACGCGTAACTGAAGCGAGGACCATGAGCCCACTTGTCCCCATGGTGGTCGAGCAGACGTCGAGAGGCGAGCGCGCCTTCGACATCTACAGCCGACTGCTCAACGAACGGATCGTCTTTTTGGGGACGCCCGTTGACGACCAGATCGCCAACCTGATCGTGGCTCAGCTGCTGCACCTGGAGTCTGAGGATCCCGACAAGGACATCTCGCTATACATCAACTCGCCCGGCGGGTCGGTCTACGCGGGCCTTGCGATCTACGACACGATGCAGTTCATCAAGCCCGACGTGTCGACGATCTGCGTCGGAATCGCGATGTCGATGGGGGCCCTGCTGCTAGCCGGCGGCGCCGACGGCAAGCGCATGGCGCTGCCCAACGCGAAGATCCTGATCCATCAGGTGTCCAGCGGATTCCAAGGACAGGCGACGGACATCGAGATCCACGCCAAAGAGATCATCGACATCCGCCGACGCCTTGACGAGATCATCGCCAAGCACACCAAGCAGGAGTACGCAAAGGTTCGCACCGATACCGAGCGCGATTACTTCCTCTCCAGTGATGAGGCGAAGGATTACGGCATCATCGACAGGGTGATCCACAAGCACTAACTGCCTTATGGCGCGACCGACAGACTCCAACGAACAGCTTCTCTGCTCCTTCTGCGGCAAGTCCCAGCGCCAGGTCAAGAAGCTCATCGCCGGCCCCGGCGTCTACATCTGCGACGAGTGCATCGATCTCTGTAACGAGATCATCGACGAGGAACTCACCGCTCCGCCGTCGTTCGACATCGAGTCGCTGCCCAAGCCGCGTGAGATCTACGACGTGCTCGACGAGTACGTCGTCGGCCAGGATGAGTCCAAGCGCACGCTTTCAGTCGCGGTTTATAACCACTACAAGCGCGTGCAGATGATGCAGGTCGACGACTCGGACATCGAGCTGCAGAAGTCCAACATCCTGCTGCTCGGGCCGACGGGCTGCGGCAAGACGCTGCTCGCCCAGACGCTCGCGCGGATCCTCAACGTGCCGTTCGCGATCGCCGACGCGACCGCGCTGACGGAGGCCGGCTATGTCGGCGAGGACGTCGAGAACATCCTGCTCAAGCTCATCCAGGCGGCCGACTACGACGTCAAGAAGGCCGAGACCGGGATCATCTACATCGACGAGGTC
>Ga0208736_1000566_pt1 | contig 10475 bp, 8 predicted proteins | sample AntDryMetagUQ255_FD_188090 | JGI IMG/M metagenome (GOLD analysis project Ga0208736, IMG submission 188090) | Polar desert microbial communities from Antarctic Dry Valleys - UQ255 (SPAdes) | ecosystem: Environmental > Terrestrial > Soil > Desert | place: Antarctic Dry Valleys | collected 2008-12-31 | reverse complement strand
CCGCCGGTTCGTTTCTGGCGATATGAATGTCGCCTTGTTTCACACCCGCGCCGCTCAGTGCCTGAACAGCCGTTTGTGCCTTTGCATAATCGTCGAAAATTCCCACTAATGTCGTTGCCATAATTTTATTTACTCCTTGTTCGTTTTAATTTTTCGTTTAACCGTTTTCGTCAGCAAGACTCGAAAAATCGTCTTTCAATCTTCCCGTCCGTTTTTGTTTTACCGCTCCGGCGTGCCGGTTTCGGTATTCTCCATCTCAATCTTTTCTAGACTGATTTCTTCGCGCCGCAAAGTAACCTCCTGCACGTTGGAAATCTCTTCGCGCCGTTTGACGAGCCGTATTTCCTCGCGCAGCAGCAGACGCTTTTGCGTGACGACGACTTCTTCGAGAACCGGCACAATCATCACGTCGCCTTCATAGCGGACGGCGGGCGCGGTTTCGACGAATTGGTTGATTTCGACGCGCTCGACTTCGAGATGCTCGCGGATAATCGGTTCGTCAATCCGCTGCACGTCTTCGCGCACCGTTTTGTGAACGCGCACACCGCCCGTCTCGACCGTTTTTCGGCTAATTTTGATTTCTTCGGCGACGAGCGGCACGACGATTTCGCCGCGCTCGCCTCTTCGCGCATCCATCGCCGCTAAATTGTGTTCGGCTGCATTCGGCTGATTTGCGGTTTGCGGCGTTTGATTCGATTGCCTCCGCAGGTCTTCAAAACTTCCGGCGTATCGGTATTTGTCTGGCTCGATTTCGGTGAGCCGGTCGGACGCGACAAAAATATTCGCGCCGTCGCCCAACCGCACGGCGAGCAAATTCTCATTCGCCGCCGCGTCCGCCGGTTTCGCCGTTAAATCGAGGAAACCAAGTTCGCCGCGCTCGTCAACTGCTTCCAACATTGCCTGTCCTTTGTTCATTAGTTTTCCGTTCGTTATAAAATTTTTCGACAATAAACACACGATTCCCGACATCGGATTTTCGCGCTTCGTCTTTTGTGTGTCAAAAGAATATCAAAAACAAAGGCGCGGCGAATCCGTAAAATTACCGATTCGGCGACGGTAATTTTACGGAGAACGGAAAAATTGAGGTTGATTAAAATTTCAGAGCGATTTTCAGATGGGTGCGATTACATTAGTCGGAACGCGCACGGCTCGTTCGCATTAAGCGCTAATAAATGCTTCGATTAAATTCAAACTTGAATACAATGGAAGTTTTTAGATTACAGGCGCTGGTCTGTGCGGACGCTTCCGTCCGCGCTCTGACCGGGCGTAATTTTTTAGTCGCATTTATTGAAATGTTACGCCGCGTTTTGCCGTCTGACGTAGCAGGCGATTTCGACACGGTTTGACCAACTTTTTTTGGCGAGGATGTGCGAGACGTGCGATTCGACGGTGCGAACGCTCAGTTTGAGCCGGGCGGCGATTTCCTTGTTGCTCAAACCGTTGCCGACTTGGGCAGCGACGCGCTCTTCGGCTTCGGTCAAATCACCGTCGTTTTTAACCGAATCGAAATCGGCGTCAAAATCAATTTGCGCCGCGCCGCCACCTGCGTTTGCCGCGAGCGCGACGCGCGTGTGGGTGCGCGAAACTCTGGTCAGGATGTTTTTGATGGTAGCGACGAGTTCTTCCGGCTCAAACGGTTTGGTTAAATATGCGTCAACGCCGGCGCGAATGCCGTTCAAGCGATTGGCGCGTCCGTCTTTCGCCGTTAAAAAAACGATTGGAATCAAATCGGTGCGCGGATTCGAGCGCAGGTTTTTCACCAGTGAATAGCCGTCGCCGCGCGGCATCATTACATCGCTGACGATTAAATCGGGAATCGTCTCGGCGACGCGGACGAGCGCGTCGCCGCCGTTGCGGGCGGTCATCACTTCGTAGCCTTCCTGCTCCAAACAAACCGCAATCGCGTTGAGCAAACGCGCGTCGTCTTCAACCGCCAGCAGGCGTTTTTTCGGCATACTCCTTACCCTCGTCGAAATCGTATTCATCAAGCGCATCCTTTTCGTGCGATCTTTCGTCCCACACTGGTAAAAAAATTGTAAAGCAACTCCCGCGCCCGACCTCGGAATTAACCGTGATGCGCCCGCCGAGCGCGGTGATTAAACGCTTTGCCAAATATAAACCGAGTCCGACACCGGGCGTTTCAGCTTTGCCGGCGGCATCGTCCGGCGTGCCGTCGGTCGAACTATCGGCGTGAGGTTTCGCGCCGCGATAAAATTTTTGAAAAAGTTTCGGAATATCTTCGGGCAGAATTCCGCGTCCCGTATCGCAGACGATGACGGCGATTTCTTCGCCCGCCAATTGTTCGCCGGTCGAAAAATTCATTTGTTTCGGCAAGTCGCCGAATAATTCGGCGGCGATTTTTTTGTCCGTTTCCGCATCGTTGTTTTTAATTCCGTGATGGGCGACGTGCCGCGCCGTAACGGTTATCATTCCCGTTTCGGGCGTGTATTTAATCGCGTTTTCGATGATGGCGCAGAGAGCGCGGCGGATCGCTTTTTCGTCGCCGGCGATTAGCGGCAAAGGTTTGTCGCGCTCGACAGTGAAAATTTGATTTCGCGCATCGGCGGCGGGACGCTCGATTTTGTCGCACGCATACAGTACGCGGTTGACATCAACCGGCTCGTTCTTTAAGTCAACATCGCCTTCTTCGAGCCGCGAAACGTCGAGCAAATTGAGAATCATATCAATCTGTCGGTCGCATTCGGCGGCAATGGTTTCGAGATGTCTCGCACGTTCGGCTTCCGATTTGCCGTCGTGCTGCAACACGCGCACCAAAGTTTTTATCGTCGTCAGAGGTGTGCGAAATTCGTGCGAAACCATTTGCAGAAATTCGTCTTTGGCGCGGCTCGCGTGTTCGGCTTCGACGCGGGCGGCATCGGCATCGCGCCGGGCTTCCTGTTCGCTCATCAGCAGATGGGCGAGTTCTTCCTGCGCTTCGCGCATTTCCGTTTCCGCATCCTTGCGGTTGGAGATGTCGCGCGAGACGGTTTGTAGTTGAATGATTGTGCCGTCCGGCGCGGCGACCGTCTGCGCCATCGTTTCAAACCAATAGTAACCGCCTTTTTTGTCGCGCATCCGGTGTTCGACAATAATTCCGGTTTCGCCTTCGAGCAGTCGGGCGTGAGTTTCGTCGCGCAATCGTTCGACATCTTCCGGGTGAATTAAATTGTAAGGCGACGTGCCGACGAGTTCGTCAGGAGCGAAACCGAGCAGCGTTTCCGACGACGGCGAGACGTAAAGATATTTGCCGTCGAGATCGTGCAGACACACGAGGTCGCGCATATTTTCGGCGAGTAATTTGTAGCGGTTTTCAGATTCGCGCACTCGTTCGTCAGCCAGAGCGCGTTCGGTTATGTCGGTGATAAAGCCTTCAAGCGCGACGATTTTTCCCAGCGAATCGTGGACGAAACGAAAGCGGTCGCGGACGTGTTTGACCGATTCGTCGCGGGCGATGAGGCGATAGGATATTTGAAATTGCTCGCCGCCGGTCGGCTGCTCATTTTCCGTCAGACGGCGCAATTCGGCGAGAACGCGCTCGCGGTCTTCCGGGTGCATCAGTTCGCTCCAGCTAGTCGCGGCAGTCGCGCCGACCATTTCTTCGGCGCGATAGCCGGTCAACTCCAGACAGCCGTCGCTGACGAATTCTTTGGTAAAATTTTCATCGGCGCGGCAGCGAAAAACCACGCCCGGTAAATTAGCGATGAGCGTCCGCAAAAATCGCTCGCGCTCGCGCAGACGATATTCGACTTCCTGCCGTTCGAGTTTGGTTTTTGCCGCGTTTTCACTTGCCATTTAATTACAATTACCGCTTTGCCGAATTGTTCGCCGCATCCGAGTAAATACTGACGCGAAACCGCGTTTTTACGGTGTAGCCTAATATAGGAAATGATGTAGAATTATAACAATTTCCCGCCCGCAGACAAATTTTGGAGACGCATTAACAATGATTTTTCGCTTTAAGGATAAAGAATATCGTGGCGCGACGGCAGTCGAAGTCGTCAATCAAATGGCGGTTGACGCCGCCGATTTTACGGCGCGAACCGGCAACACGCTGAAGGAATTTTTAGAATGGTCGCTGAAGAAAATGAGCGACCGTTTGCCGCCGCGCGAACTCGAATTAAGCGAGCGCGTGAGCGACGAAGTGCAGGCGCACAGTTATCTCTCGCTGCGCCACGACTTTGGCATCGGCGAACTCGTCGAATAAAAAACATTTGTTTTTGGGATTTGTTTAACCAAACTACAGTTGGTGTTTGTTCCGAAATTTCGTAACGCGAAAATGGTAATATCTTGATTATGTATTGCCGAAAAATTTAGCTCCCGACGAAAGCCGATTTGCAAAAATGAGATTTACCCGCCGCGAAATTTTGTCCGCATTTTTGGGCGTGCCTTTCGCACTCGCGGCATGTCGTTCAAACTCTGAAAGTCATTTTCCCGATGGCGAGATGGTCGGTGCGAATGTAAATGTCGGACATCTTCTGAGAGAAAATCGAAACGCCGAAGTTCCCGCAAACAACTGGGAAACGGTGAAAACGACGATTGTCGGCGGCGGCATTGCCGGACTCTCAACCGCCTGGAAATTTCAAAAAGAAAACTTCAATGATTTCGTTCTGCTCGAACTCGAAAATAAAATCGGCGGAACATCGCAGAGCGGAACTTCGAACCTAATTTCTTATCCGTGGGGCGCGCATTATCTGCCCGTTCCGTTTCGGGAAAACGCCGAACTCATTTCACTTCTTGAAGAAATGAATCTTACCGAAAGCGTCAATTCCAATGGCGAAATTACAATTAAGGAACAATTTCTCTGCCGCGAACCGGAAGAAAGAATTTTTTACAAAGGTCGCTGGTATGAGGGCTTGTATTTGGCAGTCGGCGCGAGCGAAGACGATAAAAAACAATTTTCAGAGTTTCAAAAGCAGATTGATTTTTGGATAAATTGGCGTGACAGTAAAGGCAAACGCGCTTTCGTCGTTCCCGTCGCCAATTGTTCGACGGATGCTGAAGCGACCGCGCTCGATAAAATCTCCTTCGCCGATTTTTTGCGGCAAAACGGTTTCACATCCGAAAGACTTTTACGATATTGCGATTACGCCTGCCGCGACGATTACGGTTTGAAATTGGAACAAACTTCGGCGTGGGCGGGACTTTTTTATTTTTGCTCTCGCGTCAGAAAAAGCGGCGAAGAATCGCAAGCCTTTATCACTTTTCCCGAAGGCAACGGCAGATTCGTCAATCATCTGCACGATAAAGTAAAAGATAAAACGCGGCTGAAAACTATCGCGCTCGAAATCGTTCCGAACGAAACGGGCGTTGACGTTGTTTGTCTGAACACTGAAACGAATGAATTAAAAGGTTTCCACTGCGAAAAAGTAGTTTTCTGCGCGCCAATTTTTACGGCGAATTATTTGATTCGTGATTTCAAATTTTCCGCGCCCGCGTTTATCAAAGAGTTTCAGCACAACGCCTGGTTCGTGGCGAATCTGTTTTTAAAAGACCGCCCGAAAACTCAGTTTGCCAAAGATTTTCCGCTCGCGTGGGACAATGTTTTATATGAAAGCCCGTCGCTCGGTTACGTGAACGCGACGCATCAGAAAGGCATTGATTACGGCGCGACCGTGCTGACTTATTATTATCCGATGTGCGGCGAGGAAAACGCGCGGGCGAAACTTTTCGGATTCAGCTGGCGCGACCTTGCCGACATCTGTTTGACGGATTTGAGTCGCGCTCATAAAGATATTTTTCAATTAACGGAACGGATTGACATAATGCGCTGGGGACACGCGATGATTTCGCCGCGCCCGAATTTTCTCTGGAACGGCTCGCGCGAACAGGCGAATAAGCCGTATCGCAACATTCATTTCGCGCATTCGGATTTGAGCGGCATCGCGCTTTTCGAAGAAGCGTTTTATCACGGTTTGCGAGCGGCAGGCGAGATTTTATCTAAATGAGTGACGAGTTAATTTCAAGCAATTTAGGGTTAGTTATTGGTTTGTTTATTCGTGGCTGCGGCAGTATCAAAAGTTATTTTTGAGAATGTTGTTTTGTTTGATGATGTCGGAAAATATAAATTTGTGAAATTTATATTTTCCGACATCATCAAATAAACATAAAAATATCAAAAAACCATCCGTGTAAATCTGCGGCTAAATTATTCTTTTATTTTGTCAGTTCATTCAATTTAATAATTTCGCCGATTTTCGCCAAACCTTTTCGCACGTCCGCGCCCAAATGAACGCGCAAAGCCCGCCGCTTTCTCTCCGCCAAAACCGCGAAATCGCCGCGCGCCTGCGCCGCTTTGACCACACCGAAAGTATATTTTTGATTCGGGACTTGTAAATCTTCCCGGTCATCCGCCGTGATCTGCAAAAACACGCCGTTGTTCGCGCCGCCTTTGTAGCCTTGTCCGGTCGAATGCAGAAAGCGCGGTCCGAATCCGAGACAAGTTGCGACACTGTATTTGCCCAGAATCGAATGACGAATCGCCTGTAACGAATCTTGATGTTCTTCGTTCATTTCGACATAAGCCAGAAGCCCGAAATAATCGTTTTTTTCGATTCTATCAAGATGCGCGTTAATATAATTTCCGAGTGTTTTTTCATCGCCGACCGCTTTGTTTAACTCAGCCGCGTTCGGGTCGTCGGTGAAAAGTTTGATTCCGTCGGCTTCAAACAGCGGCTGCTCATCGGGCAAACTTCCCGTTTCTTCATATTCGGAAGTCAATTTTTTCGTTACCATTTTGCTGGCTTCAACGTCGGGCTGATCAAACGGATTGATTTGCATTATCGCGCCCGCAATCGCCGTCCCAATTTCCCAACGGAAAAACTCCTGTCCCAAATTCAAAACGTCCGGCAACACGACTCGCAAAACCGGCTGACCGGCTTTCTCCAATTTTTCGACTGCCGCATCCGTCTCGTCGTCGCCCGCAATTTTCAGATAAGCAAACACGCGGTCGTCGCCGTATTTTTCCGGTGATTGAATTTCCTCGCGGTCAACCGGAATCAAACTTTTGCCTTCCTTGCCGGTTGATTCGGCAATCAGTTGTTCGAGCCACGCGCCTAAATCGGAAATCGCGGGCGATGTGATTATCGTCACCTTATCGCGCCCGAAATCGCGCCACGCCGTGCCGAGAATCGCGCCTAAAACCAAGCCCGGATTTTCGCTCGTATTTTGTTTACAAGCCGCCGCCATTTCGTTTGCCCGCGTCAGAAAATCCGAAACGTCAATTCCCATTGCGGCGAGCGGAATCATCCCGAAATCCGACAGCGCGGAATATCGCCCGCCAATGCCCGGATCGCCGTAAAAGATTTTTCTAAAATTCTTTTCTTCGGCGACTGACTGCATTTTCGAGTTCGGATCAGTGATGGCGACGAAACGACTTCCGGCTTTGTCCGCGCCGATAATTTGTGAAACGCGCTCAAAAAAATATTGCTGAAAAATGTTCGGCTCAAGTGTCGAACCGGATTTGCTTGAAACGAAAAAAAGCGTGTTTGCCAAATCAATTTCGGATTCGACCTGGCGGATTTGCGCCGGATCGGTCGAATCCAAAATATGCAGTTTGGGAAAGCCGTTTTGCACGCCGAAAGTGAAACTCAAAACCTCCGGGCAGAGCGACGAGCCGCCCATTCCCAAAAGTAAAATATGCGAAAAATTCTCCGCTTTGACTTCCGCTTGGAAGTCAGCGAATTTCTGCCGCTCGGCGAGTTGCCGCTCGACAATATCGAGCCAGCCGAGCCATTTCGCTTCGTCCTCATTCGTCCAAACTTCCGCATCTTTCGCCCACAGCTTTTCGACTTTGCCGTCTGCCAACCAATCCCGCAATGTCGCTTCGACCGCTTTTCCCAAATCTTCGGGTAATTTGTAATTTTGCGAATTCAAACTCATTTTCTGTTTTCTCCAATTGCGTTTTCGACCGCCGCAATCATTTTGTCGAACGGTTCGACGAATAATCGAACGGCATCAATCAAAAGTTTATCCGTCGCCGCCTCCAGTGAGATTCCCGCTTTTTCGAGATTTGCCAGCGTTTCTTTCGCGCCGCTCACATCTTCCGTTAAACTGTTTCGCAATTTTCCGTGGTCTCGGAAAGCGTCCCAGGTGGCGGGCGGAATCGTGTTCACCGTGTCTTTGCCGATGAGTTCTTCGATATACAGCACGTCGCTGTATTTCTCGTTTTTCGTTCCGGTCGAAGCCCACAAAACTCTTTGCGTCTGCGCTCCTTTCGCGCTCAACTTTTCCCAACGCTCGCCCGAAAAAATCTCTTCATAAATTTGATACGCCATTTTCGCATTTGCAATAGCGACTTTGCCAAGCAAATTTTCGAGCGTTTGTTTGTCTTCGCCGCTCGCGGTTTTGAGCTTCTCTTCGATTTGCGAATCAATCAACGAATCAATTCTGGAGACGAAAAAGCTGGCGACCGAAGCGACACTGCTTAATTCTTTGTTTTCAGCCGCGCGCTTTTCCAAACCGGCGACAAACGCTTCAGCGACTTTTTGATACGATTCCTGCGCGAAAAGCAAGGTGACGTTAATGTTAATGCCTTCGGAAATAAGCTGTTTTATCGTGTCGAAACCGACCGCCGTCGCCGGAACTTTGACCATCAAGTTCGGACGGTCAACCGCTTTCCACAAACGTCTGGCTTCTTCAAGCGTTCCGTCGGAATTGTCGGCGAGCGCGGGCGAAACTTCCAAAGAAACGTAGCCGTCGCGCTTGTCGGTCGCGTCGTAAACCGTTCGCAAAGCGTCCGCCGCCGTTTGAATGTCTTGAATCGCCAGTTTTTCGTAAAGCGAAACCGCGCTCAAACCTTTTTCGAGCGCGAGTTGGGCAATCGAATCTTTGTAATGCTCGCTGCCGATGGCTTTCTCGAAAATCGCCGGATTCGAGGTCATTCCCTTCAACCCGTCTTCGTCAATCAGGCGTTTCAGTTCGCCGGTCGTAAACAAATCACGGCGAATGTAATCGAGCCACGGCGATTGCCCGTATTCGGCGAGTTGCTTGAGCGGATTTTGTTGTGTTTTCGTTGTTGCGTCCATAAATTCTCCTCTTTTAATCGTTCGTAAAATTTCTAATTTCGAGCGCGTGAACTTTTCACAGTCGGCGAACGCGGCAGTATTCGCTCGTAAGTTCCGCCGGATAAGCCCGCGCTGTCTCTTAATCTAATTCTACGCTGATTCTCCTCGCCACCCAAAACCAAAATGTTCATCGCGTAATGTTCCGCCTCTCGATGAGTCGTAGGTTTCGCCTCATAAACCAGCGAGCGACGGCGATTTCAATTTTTCAAAGAAAAAGGTAATCAATATTACGGATGTAAACATGTAAATTTCGTTTTAATTACAGATAAGAAAATCTCTCCTCTTTACTTCTGAAAATTTCCAATGATAATGGTCTTATCTAGTCTTGACCCTAATATTTAAAAAGTGAAAGTGAAAGAAGTTTCGACTAAAAATTTATGGCTTTTTTCCGCGCCGATTGATTTAAGCGTTTTTCTCGGCAGCGCGGTTATATCGCTTTTGCTTCTCGCAATTGGCTGGCAGCTTGGAATTTTGAATGAAGATTCGCCCGATTGGACTTGGATTTCCGCCGTGCTGTTGATTGATGTCGCGCATGTTTGGTCAACTTCGTTTCGCGTTTATTTTGATGCGGAAGAATTTAAACGGCGAATCTGGCTTTACACGCTGGTGCCGGTTTTCGGTTACGCGGTCGGCGTTGCGCTTTATTCGGAAAGCGCGTTGACGTTTTGGCGTGTGCTGGCTTTGCTCGCGGTTTTTCATTTTGTGCGTCAGCAATACGGTTGGGTCAATCTTTATCGCGCCAAATTGAAAGAGAAATCGAATACAACCTGGTGGATTGACGCTACCGCCATTTATCTTGCGACAGTTTATCCGCTCGCGTTTTGGATGACGAGCCTTCCAAGAAACTTTCAATGGTTTGTCGAGAATGATTTTTTCAACTTGCCGCGTATTGTCGAGCAGATTCTTTTTCCGATTTACCTTTTGGCTTTGACAACCTATTTCGGCAAATCAATATACCTTTATTTCAAAGACGGTTTCCTCAATATCGGCAAAGACATTATCGTCGCAACGACCGCCGTTTGCTGGTATGCCGGCATCGTCGCGTTCAACTCCGATTACGCTTTTACGGTTACGAACGTGATAATTCACGGCGTTCCGTATTTCGCTTTGATTTATTTTTACGCGAAAGCGCGGCGCGAATCGGCGGGCAGATTTTACAAATCCGTGTCGAGCCACTGGATTGTTTTTCTCGCTACCTTGTGGGCTTTAGCCTACGTCGAAGAAATTTTCTGGCATCGCGGCGTATGGCACGAGCGCGATTATCTTTTCGGCGCAAATTGGGAGACGGGCGATTGGAAAATTTATCTCGTGCCGCTGCTCGCCGTGCCGCAACTGACGCATTACGTTCTCGACGGCTTTATCTGGAAACGTAAAAACAATGAAAATTTTCGCCTGATTAGTTAAAATGAATTT
>Ga0208736_1000563_pt1 | contig 10483 bp, 15 predicted proteins | sample AntDryMetagUQ255_FD_188090 | JGI IMG/M metagenome (GOLD analysis project Ga0208736, IMG submission 188090) | Polar desert microbial communities from Antarctic Dry Valleys - UQ255 (SPAdes) | ecosystem: Environmental > Terrestrial > Soil > Desert | place: Antarctic Dry Valleys | collected 2008-12-31 | reverse complement strand
CTAGGCTTCGCGGCGGTGTCCGCCTCCGCTTCCGAGATCAGCGACGCCGTCGCGCGGCTCGACGCGCTCACCCGCCGTCTGCGTCGCGAGTGCCCGTGGGACCGTGAGCAGGACGAGCGCTCGATCGTGCCGCACACCGTCGAGGAGGCCTTCGAGCTTGCCGACGCGGCGTACGCCGGCGACGACGCCAAGCTGCTCGACGAGCTGGGCGACGTTCTCTTTCAGGTCCACTTCCTGTCGCTGCTGCTCGAGGAGCGCGGCGCCGGGGACCTCGCCGCCGTGGCCGAGCACTGCCGGCAGAAGCTCATCCGCCGCCATCCGCACGTCTTCGGCGATGTCGAGGCGGCCAGTGCGGGCGAGGTGCTGCACAACTGGGACGCCATCAAGGCCGCCGAGGCCGGCCGTGAGCCCGGCGTCTTCGGTGAGGTGCCCGAGAACCTGCCGGCGCTGCTCTACGCGCGCAAGGTCCAGCGCCGCGCCGCGACCGCGGGGTTGCTGGAGCGCGCGCCCGACGCGGACCCGGCCGAACGCGGCGCCGCGTTCGAGCGGATCGGCGAGCAGCTCTTCGCCGCCGTCGACGAGGCACGCCGCCTCCGCGTCGACCCCGAGCTGGCGCTGCGCGCCGCCGCACAGCGCTTCCGAGACAGACTTGACCCAGAAGAGCCTCTACTGTCGTGAGTCGACACTAGGAGACACATGAGCACGATTCAGAGCGTCCACGCCCGCCAGATCCTCGACAGCCGGGGCAACCCGACGGTCGAGGTCGACATCGCGCTGAGCTCCGGCGCGACCGGGCGCGCCGCCGTGCCGTCCGGTGCCTCGACCGGGGAGTTCGAGGCCACCGAGCTGCGCGACGGCGGCGACGCCTACGGCGGCAAGGGCGTCACCACCGCGGTCGCCAACGTCAACGGTGAGATCGCCGGTGCCGTCACCGGCCGCGACGCCGGCGACCAGGCCGGCCTCGACGCGGCGCTGATCGAGCTCGACGGCACCCCCAACAAGTCCCGCCTCGGCGCGAACGCGATCCTCGGCGTCTCCCTGGCGCTCGCGCACGCCGCGGCCGCCGACGCCGGCGTCGCGCTGTGGCGCCACCTCGGTGGTCCCGGCGCCTGCATCCTGCCCGTCCCGATGATGAACGTCCTCAACGGCGGCGCCCACGCCGACAACAAGGTCGACTTCCAGGAGTTCATGGTCGTCCCGGCGGGAGCGCCGACGTTCGCGGAGTGCCTGCGGATGGGCGCGGAGGTCTTCCATGCGCTGAAGAGGACCCTGCACGACGCCGGCCTGGGCACGGCGGGCGGCGACGAGGGCGGCTTCGCGCCCGACCTCGGCTCCAACGAGGAGGCGCTTCAGATGCTCGTCAAGGGCATCGAGTCGGCCGGCTACGCGCCCGGCGAGGACGTCTTCATCGCGCTCGATCCGGCAACGAGCGAGATCTTCGAGGACGGCGCCTACCACCTCGAGCACGAGGGCCGCTCGCTGAGCGCGGGAGAGATGTCGGGCTACTGGGCCGACCTCTGCGCGCGCTACCCGATCGTCTCGATCGAGGACGGCATGGACGAGAACGACTGGGACGGCTGGAAGACGCTCACCGAGGCCGTCGGTCAGCGCGTGCAGCTTGTCGGCGACGACCTGTTCGTCACGAACACGTCGCGGCTGAAGCGCGGCATCGAGGCCGGTGTGGGCAACTCGATCCTCGTCAAGGTCAACCAGATCGGCACGCTGACCGAGACGCTCGACGCGATCGCGACGGCCCGCGCCGCCGGCTACACCGCCGTCATGTCGCACCGCTCCGGCGAGACGGAGGACACGACGATCGCCGACCTCGCCGTTGCCACCGGCTGCGGGCAGATCAAGACCGGTGCCCCGTCGCGCTCCGATCGCGTCGCGAAGTACAACCAGCTGCTTCGCATCGAGGAGGCGCTCGGCGACGCCGCGCAGTTCCCCGGGCGCAGCGTGCTGCGCGGCTGACGCCGGCCTGTCCGCGCCGCGCTCCCCGCCGGGGGGTGGCGCCCAGGGGGAGGAGTCGGCCGTCGTGAATCGAACGATCCACCAATGAGCGAGTTCGCGCCGCGTGTGCGCTGGGACCGGATCGGGCGGCTCGCGCTGCTGTTCGTCGGCCTGCTGCTGATCTACCTGTACATCAACCCGCTGCGGACCTACGTCTCGACGTGGCAGGAGGCGCGCACGAAGCGCGGCGAGGTCGCCCAGCTGCAGCACGAGCGCACAGAGCTCGTCAAGCGCGCTCGCGCGCTGCGCAGCCCCGGCAGCATCGAGGTCGAGGCGCGCCGGCTGGGGATGGTCAAGGACGACGAGCGCGCCTACGTCATCCGCGGGCTGGACCCCGGCCGGTAACGCTGCCGCGCGGGTGGGTAGCCTGCCGCGGTCATGACGACGAGCTTTGAGATCGCGTGGGGCCAGTGGCGTGAGGGCGAGCGGCGGATGGCCGGCGCGCCACCCGGCCAGCGCCGCGACCTGGAGCTCGTCGTCGGCCGGATCGAGGCCGAGCTGCGCCGCCGCCTGGGCGGCACGTTCACGACCGACGAGCTGGCCGAGCTCTATGAGAGCGGGACGGACTGGTGCACCGATCTCGCCGCTGCGGTCGCCCCCGACGCGCCGTGGGCATGGGACGCGCGCACCGTCGCCGACGCCGCGTTCCTGCGCTACCTGCGCGACGCGCGCGACTTCGCGGGCGGGCGCCGCACGGAGCCGTAGGGCGGCCAGGCTCAGCCCGCCCCAGCGGCCCGTTCGTCCACGGCCGGCGGGCGCAGGAAGCCGCGGATGCGGCCGGCCGGATCGAAGCCCAGGCGCCCGTAGAGCTCCTTGGGCCAGTCCTCCTCGTCGGCCACGATGAACAGGAGCTCCGGCTCGAGTGCGAGCCCGGCGGCCAGCGCGGCGGAGGTCACGAGGCGGCCGAGCCCGGCACCGCGATGCTCGGGCGCCACCGCCACGTCCTCGACCTGCGCGACGGCGTCGCGGTGGCGCAGCTTCGCGTACGCGCAGACCGCGTCGCCGTCGTACGCGGCGAAGCAGCGCTCGCCGAGGAGCGCGCCTATGTGGCGGTTGTGCTGCATGACCTGGCGCCGGGCCTCCGTCGTCGCGGTCCCCGGCTCGTCGCGCAGGAACCGATCCTCGGCGGCCTGGACGTCGTCGTGGCTGACCTCGCGGACGGCGGCGAGGCCCGGCATGCGGTCAGGCGGGCGCTCGTGGGTCATGTACAGGATTGCGTCGCGTGTCCAGCCCGCCGCCGCGAAGTCCGCCTCGAGCGTGCGCCAGAGCGACTCGTGCTCGACGACGACCTGACGGTGATCGAAGCCGGTCAGGATGCGGTCCGCGTCGGCGACGAGCTCGGTGGCGCTCACGCCGTCGTGCGCCGTGACCCAGAGCATGTTGGCCCAGTGGACGCGAGGCAGGCTCGCCTGGAGGAAGGCGTGCCCGTAGCTCAGTTCCTCGACACGGGCCGCGGCCCGCCTGTGCGCGCCCAGCTCGAATGCGAGGGCGCACGCGAAGCGTTCGTCAGTCGTCGCCGTCTGCGCCGGCACGGCGAATCACGATCTGGTCCTCCTCGACGATGACCTCGACGGGCCGGTGGCCGGCCCAGTGCTCGGCGTAGACCGGGTTGTCGCTGACGGCGGGGTCGAGCCACAGCCCGTAGCCCTCCTCGCCGTGGTCGAACGTGCCCTCGAGCGCACCGGTCGCGACGCGTGTGCGCCCGCGGCCGCCGCGGCGACCACGGCGACGGGGCGCCGGCTTGGCGTCCTCGTCGTGGGCGTCCTCGCCGGCTGCCTCCCGGCGGGCGGCCTCCTCGGCCTCCTCCACGGCGCGCGCCGCCTCCTCCTCGAGGCGCCGCACCTCGGCGGCCTCGAGCTCGGCGGCGACGAGCGCGTCGTCTTCGGCGCGCAGGTCGATCTCGTCGTCGAAATCCGCGCCGACGGCCTCACCGGAATCCGGTTCGGCGGGCGCAAGGTCGTTGTCCTTCTTGAAGATCTCTATCTGCTGAACCGTTGCTTCGAGCTGATGGGCGATCCAGGCGTCGGTGCGACCCTGGCGGACCCAGCCGCGAATCTGGTTGAGATGAGGGCGCAAAGAGCGTCGTGCCATGGAGGCTGACCTTACAAGAAGCGCGCGCGCCGCCGATCCGGCGCGATACCGGGGGCTGCGGATCACCCACGCGATGTGTTGCCTTTGCCTACCCAACCTGATTGAGTTGTCGTTGGCGACAACGGAGGGTGGCCGTTCAATGCTGGTCCTGACACGCAAGTCCAACCAGAGCATCATGATCGGTGACGAGATCGAGATCTCCGTCCTGTCGATCATGGGCGAGAAGGTCCGGATCGGCATCCAGGCGCCGCGGGAGATTCCCGTGTTCCGCAAGGAGGTCTATCTCGAGATCCAGGCCGAGCGCGGCGAGGTCACGGCAGGCGGCGACATCGATGCCGCCCTGCGCAAGCTCAGCACGTAGGCCTCGGTGTGCGGCGCGCCGCACCAGCGCCGGTTTACCGCGGGTACTAGCCCATGACGTAGGCGAGCGTCTGGAACATCGCGATCGTCACGATGACGGCCGTCGCGATGAGCATCAGCACGAGCATGATGAAGCGCGCCGTGCCGCGCTTGTGGATCTTGTCGACGTGGCGCTGCCGTGAGCGCAGGACGGCCTTGCGCCGCAGCGACTCGCGCCGCGCGCGATCTGAGTGCGTCTCTTCGACGAAGGCCCGCTCGAACTCGTCGATGGACTGGCGCATCTTGGTTGCCATCCGTTACGAGAGGTTAGCCGACATGGCGGCGGCTGAACATGCCGCCCACAGCCCCCGCCGTTGCTGGCGCGCCTCGCGCGCAAGCGCCGCGAAGCGGTCGGCGAAGCGCACGTCGGGCGGGATCGACAGTGGCTGCGCGTAGCCCAGGCGGGCCAGCTCGGCGTTGACGAAGAGGTCGTCGCGGGCGCGGTAGACGTAGGCCAGCAGGCGCCCGTAGCGATCGCGTGGCTCGACGTCGCGCACGAGCCGGACGAGTTCGCCGCCGACGAGCCGCTCGTTGAACGCCGAGGCCTCCTGGCCGAAGCACCCCACTGGCCGGCGCGGGTCCTTCGTCTCGGGCGTATCGACGCCGATGTAGCGCACCTTCTCGCGCGTGGGGCCCAGTTGCACGTGGATTGTGTCGCCGTCCACGACCTTCACGACCCGCCCGACCTCACCGCGCGACCCGCCGCCCGGGTCGCCGTCGCCGGCGTCGCCGTCGAGCAGCCCGCTGACGCCTGCGCCGACGGCCGCCGCAGCGACCGCGACGAGGAGGAGAAGCAGGCGGCGCACGGACATCGCGACACACCGTAGGCGCGCCGGCGGCGCGATGAACGGCGCGTTGCACATTCGGCACGGCGCCGTGCGCGCGGTGACGCATTGGCGGGGGCTCCGGGTACGCTCTCGCGCGATGCGCGCGAACTTCACCGGGCCGAGCTACACGGTCGGCGTCGAGGAGGAGCTGATGATCGTCGACAGCTCGAGCTATGCGCTCGTCAACGCAATCGAATCCCTGCTCGAGGACGCCGGCGCCGCGAACCTCGAAGGCCAGGACGGCGAGATCAAGCCCGAGCTCATGGAGTCCGTGCTGGAGATCGCGACGAAGCCGTGCGCGAACGTCGTCGAAGCCGGCGAGCAGCTGCGCTCGCTGCGCCGCAACGTGCGCGAGACCGCCGCCGCGCGCGGCCTGACGGTCGGCTCGGCCGGCACCCATCCGTTCGCGAGGTGGGAGGACCAGCGCATCGTCGCGCGCCCGCGCTACCGCGACCTCATCTCGGCGCTGCGCTTCGTCGCGCGCCAGGAGCTCATCTTCGGCATGCACGTCCACGTCGGGCTCGACGACGCCGACAAGGCGATCCACGTCGCCAACGGGATGCGGGTGCACGTCCCCGTGCTGCTCGCGCTGAGCGCCAACTCGCCGTTCTGGCGCGGCGACCGCACCGGCCTGCTGTCGACGCGCATGCCGATCTTCCGCCAGTTCCCGCGTGTCGGCATGCCGCCGGCCTACAAGGACTGGGAGGACTGGGAGCGCCAGGTCGCGTTCATGGTCTCCAGCGGCGTGATGGAGGATTACACGTACCTCTGGTACGACATTCGCCCGCACCCGAACTTCGGCACGGTCGAGATCCGCGTCTGCGACTCGCAGACGCGCCTGGAGCACGCGATCGCGCTCACCGCGCTCATCCAGGCGATGGTGCACGAGCTCGCCGAGCACTACGACGCGGGCACGCCTCTCGGCGAGTACCCCTGGCAGATGCTCGACGAGAACAAGTGGCTCGCCGCCCGTCACGGCCTCGAGGGGGAGATCGTCGATCTGCCTTCCAGCGAGCGGGTGGCGACAAAAGCGCTGACGAGACGACTGCTGGAGCGGCTGGAGCCGCACGCCCAGGAGCTCGGCGCCGCTGACGCCCTGGAGGGCATCCGCGACCTGCTCGAGCGCGGCAACGGGGCCTCGCGCCAGTGCGTCGTCTACGAGGCCAACGAGGACCTCAACGAGCTCATGGCCGAGATCATCGCGGCCACCGCGTTATGACGGCGCAAGAACGTCCGCGGTCGGCCGTGGCCGGTCCCTAGAATCGACTGGCATGTCCTCCCCCGACCTCTTCGTGGTCTGCAAGAACTGTCAGGCGGAGGTCAGCCCGTACATCACGGAGTGCCCGTACTGCGGCACGCGGCTGCGCAAGCGCGCCCCGAAGATCGAGCGGCCCGACGCGCCGGCGAAGCCGCCGCAACGCGAGTCACGCGGCCCGGCGCTGCGCGGCCTGCGCGGCAACGGCGCCGGGCGATCGTCGCGGCCGAAGGCCCGCGCCAAGGCCGACCGGCCCGCGACGCATCGCCTGGGCAAGCTGCGCAGCGGCGAGATCCCCGGCATCCGCGGCGAGGAGCACGGCCGGCCGTACGCGACGATGGCGCTCGTCGCGCTGTCGTTCGGCCTCTGGCTGTCGCTGGCGTTCTACGTCCGCGCGGACTTCGCGATCGTGGCCTTCGACGGCGACCCGTGGCGCTTCCTCACCGCCTCGCTGCTCAACGAGGGCACGGCGGCGCAGTTCGCGGCCGTCATCGGCGTCGGCCTGTTCGGGTGGCTCATCGAGCGCCGCCACGGCCCGATCGCCGTCGTCCTGCTCTTCCTGCTCTGCGGCCCCGGCGGGCTCGCGGCCGCCGCCGCGGTCGATCCCAACGCGATCGTCTTCGGCACGCACGGCGCCGCGCTCGGCCTGCTGTGCGCGTGGCTGGCGCCCGTGCTCGTCGCCCGCAACCGCGGTGATGACGACGACGCCGACCTGCTCGGCGTGGCCGTCATCGCGGCCGTGCTGCTGCTCGTGCCGCTGCTCTCGCAGGGCAGCGCGCTGGCCGGCCTCTTCGGCGGCGCGTTCGGCGCGATCGCCGGCCTCGGCTACGCGGCCGCACGGCGGCCGCGCACATGACGCAGGCGCACTACAGCGCCGAGGAGGTCGATGCCGCCGTTGCGGCGCTGTCGGACCCCGAGCGCCTCGGCCACGCCCAGGAGATCGTCACCCATGCCGCGCCGGGCCTGCAGGTCGTGCTGGGCAACGCGCTGGCGCAGGGCGGATGGTTCGACCAGGCGCACGCGGCCCAGCTCGCGAGCGCCTCCGGGACGGCGGATCCGTCGGCGCGCATGGCGGCGATCCAGGCACTCGTCGAGGAGGAGACGCGGCTGGGGATGCTCGTCGGCGTGTCGGTCGGCTTCGAACTTGCGCGGGAGCTCGCCGCGCGCCGCAACGACAACAACGAACCAAGGGGCGAGGAATGACACACGCAATCGTGCTCGTCGAGGCCGAGCGTGACGTGATGTCGACGCTGGGCGGATCACTGGCCGAGGTCGACGGAGTCCGCGAGGCCTACTCGGTCACCGGCGAATGGGACTTCGTCTGCGTCGTCCACGTCAAGCAGCACGAGGATCTCGCCGGCGTCGTGACGAGCCAGATCTCGTCGATGCACGGCGTGGCCCGGACCCACACGATGGTGGCCTTCGAGGCGTTCTCGCGCCACGACCTGGAGACGATGTTCTCGATCGGCGAGTAGCGTCGCCGGAGGTCGCCGGTCCGGCACTCCGACGCCGTCGGCCAGTCGCCGGCGGCTGCCGGGCTCTGTGACCGGAGGCGAACCTGAATCAGTCGTCCTGCCAGCCCCGTGCGAACCACACGGAGCGGTCCTTCCAGTCGTGCGCCATGAGCGCGATGCCGATCGCGCCCCAGAACGTCAGGATCATGCCCGTCGCGCCGTGATGACAGCGTTGTCCGCGGATCCACAGGCGCCGGCGGACGCGGTCGTAGTGGATCGTCCTGCGCTCATATGTGGGGGTCGTGATCGCCATCGGCATCCTCGATGACAGCCTTATCGGCTCGTGCATCGTGTGGACTGGCACATTCGTGGCGCACGCTCGATCAGGCGTCCACCGCGTCACAATGCGCGGGTGTCCGCGATGAAGGCCGGCTACGGTCCGACGCTCCCGCAGCTGCTTGAACCACGCCACCTCGCGCTGCGCGTGGCCGCGGTCGCCGCTGCCGTCGCGATCGTCGGCGCGGCGATCGCCATCGCGCTCAGCTCGCGAACCGCGGAGACGGCCGTGCTGATCCGCAAGCCGGTCACGCTGAACCTCATCTATGGCACGCAGTGGGAACGCGTCGCGCAGCCGGGGACGCTCGTCGCCCTGCGCCACGAGTCGGCGGGCGGGCTGTTCCTCGACGCCTACGCGATTCGCGACCTGACCCTGCCGCCCTACCGCGGCGCGGCCGGCGGGATGCTGCCCGCCTACGCCGAGGGGTACCTCCGCCGGCTCGAGCGGCGCTACCCGGGCCTCGAGCTCGTCGGCGAGGGCCGCGCGCGCGTCAACAACGCGATCGGCTACGCGGTGACGTTCCGCACGCGCAGCGGAGGGCGACGGCTGTACGGCCGCCACTACCTGCTCGTCGAGGAGGAGCCCGAGGGGCGCCGCCGCGGCGTGGTCATGGAGCTCGAGTCGACTCCCGCCGCAGGCACGCCGAACGCCGACGAGATCGGCAACCATGGCGCGCTCAAGACGCCGCTGCGGTCGTTTCGCTTCGGCGAGGACCGCACGGGAGGCACCGCGTGATCGAATGGGAGGACTTCGAGAAGGTCGACATGCGCGTCGGGCGGATCGTCGCGGTCGAGGACTTCCCGCAGGCGCGCAAGCCGGCCTGGAAGCTGCGCATCGACTTCGGCCCGCAGATCGGCGAGAAGCGCTCCTCCGCGCAGATCACGAACTACGCACGTGATGAGCTCGAGGGCCGGCTCGTCGTCGCGGTCGTGAACTTCCCACCGCGCCAGATCGGGCCGGTGCGCTCTGAGGTGCTCGTGCTCGGCGCGATCGCCGAGGACCATCCTGTGCTGCTGCTGGAGCCCGACGCGGGCTCGCAGCCCGGCGACCGGGTCGCCTGATCAGGGAGTGGCCTTGATGCCGCCCGTGCCGGGTGCGGCGAGGGTCACATCGGGATCCGGCTCGGACTCGACCGCCAGCGGCGGGACGGCGGGGGCGGACGGCGCAGCGGGCTGGACCGGCGGCGCGACGGGCCGCGGCGGCGTGACCGGCTCGGCGGGCGCTGCGGAGCCGCCGGTCTGGGCCGGGGGGCCGGGGGCGTGGCTGAGCGTCGTGGTCTCGGTGACGCCCTGCACGGGTCCGGCCGGGGCGACCGGCACGACGCCGGCAAGGGGCGCGCCGGGTGCGCCACCGGGGGCGGTCGCGGCGGCCGGGTCGGCGAGGGTCGGCGCGGCATCGGCATCGGCGGCGGCGGCCGCGGCAACCGCCGGCTTGGCATCGGGCTTGAGGCGTGCGGGCACGGCGACCGGGACGCGGGCCGGGATCGTCGGCTGCTGCACCGCGGCGACGACCTGGGGGGCGACGGGTGCGACGGGTGCAGGCTTGGCCTTTGCGGTGGCGACAGCCGGCATGGGCACCTTCGTCTGAACGTGCTTGACCTCGGCGACGCTCGCGGTGACGATCGCCGCGGCCGCGAGCGTGGCGGCGGCCTTCGTGGTGATCGTGCTGATGCCGGCCGATATCGCCGACGTGCCGCCCGTGGCGGCGACGGTTGCGGCCGCCGCGCCGGCGGCGCCGCCGGCGCCCGCCGAGGCGGTCATCCCGAAGTGGGCAAGCAGGGCCTTCTTGCACAGCAGCAGCGGCGCGACGGGGAAGACCACGGCCAGCGCCTTGTTCGTGCTGCGCAGCTGCGCCTTGAAGCCCTGGCAGCGATCGCAGCCGCGGACGTGGCGGCGCACCGGCGCGGTCGAGCGGCACAGTCCCTCGGCGACCTCGCCGAGCTCCTCGCGAACCTGCTCGCACGTCAGCGTGCGCGCCTCGGCGCACTCGGCGAGCGAGACGCGGGCGCGGACGAGCAACGACTTGACCGACGGGATCGTCGTCTCCATCGCCTCGGCGATCTGCTCGTAGGACAGCGCGTCGATCTCGCGCAGCAGCAGTGCCGTCTTCT
>Ga0208736_1000560_pt1 | contig 10507 bp, 13 predicted proteins | sample AntDryMetagUQ255_FD_188090 | JGI IMG/M metagenome (GOLD analysis project Ga0208736, IMG submission 188090) | Polar desert microbial communities from Antarctic Dry Valleys - UQ255 (SPAdes) | ecosystem: Environmental > Terrestrial > Soil > Desert | place: Antarctic Dry Valleys | collected 2008-12-31 | reverse complement strand
GCGAGCTCGGTCGCGGCCTGGTTGGAGAGCTCGATCTGCAACCGCATCAGTGGGCCTCCTCGCAGCGTTTCACTAGTGCGACAGCGCCTCTCGCACCAGCGCGGAGACGCGCTTGCCGTCGGCGCGGCCGTCGACGACCGCCATCGCGGCCTTCATGACCTGGCCCATCTCCCGTTGAGACTGGGCTCCGGTCTGGGCGACGGCAGCGGCGACGATCGCGCGCAGGCTGTCGTCGGGCAGCTCGGCCGGCAGGTAGGTCTCGATGAGCCGCGCCTCGAGCTCCTCGCCGGCGGCGAGCTCCTCGCGGCCGGCTCCGCGAAAGGCCGTGGCGGACTCCAGGCGCCGCTTGCGCTCGCGGCGCAGGATCGCGAGTTCGTCGGCGTCGCCCTCCTTGGCCGCCTTCTGCAGCTCGCTGAGAACCAGCCGCAGGGCGCCGACGCGGTCCTTCTCGCCGCTCCGCATGGCGGAGTGGAGATCCTGCTTCACCGTGTCGGCCAGCGTCATCTGCCGTTCAGGATACGCGGCGCACGGATGGCTCCGGCGCGGCGTCTTGCGAAGCCCTCGACCGGCAGGCGGCTTACCCCGGTCAGGGGCGCTTGAACCGGCGGATGTTGAGGTACTGCTCCTCGTCGGCGACGTACTGCATCGAGTCGACCGAGATCTGCGTCGGCACGCCGCGGGCGCCGTACTTCACCGTGAGCCGGTGCGCCCTGCCGTCGATCGCCTGCTGGATGACGCGATACAGCCGGGGGATCGTGGCGATGTCCTTCGCCGCGGCCTTGGACCGCTTCGACGGCGAGCTCCCGCGCACCTTGATCAGGACCCAAGCCCTTGTCGGACAGAAGCAGCTGCGCCGGACCTCGTAATCGTAGGAGCGGATCCCCAGTGCCTTCCAGCGGGTGCGCGCGGTGTCGAGCGCCGTCTGGGCGGTGCCGTCGGCGATGTGCGGGTCAACCGGGTTCGGCGGCGCTTGCGCGCCGGCCGGGGCGGCGGCCATCGTGACGACGACCGCGAGCGTGAGCAGAAGAGGGAGGGACCGCGTCGTCATGTACCGACCATAACGGCGTTCGCGCCCCTGAAGTTTCGCTCGCTGGACGTTCAGGCCACGAGCGTCAGCGACGCCCACTCGCCGAGCTGCCGCGCGCCTGCTCGCGCAGCCCCTGCTCGCGCGCGAACGCGGCAGCGATCGCGTCGGCCTCCTCGCGCAGCAGCCCGCTGACGATCATCGTTCGCGGCGGCTCTGCGGCGAAGCCGGTCTGCGCGACGCGCTGCAGCGGCGATGCAAGGAGGCGGCACTGCCGTAGGGTGCCGGTTGCCGTGCCCGGGCCAGCGGCTCAGATCGTCGTGCTGCAGGTGCTGCTCGCGAGGCGACCAAGTCGCGCGGTCGCGACGACGCTCGTTGGAGCGCTGGATCGTTGCGAAGGTCTCAAGGGTCGACCGGCCCTGGCCGTCGCTGCGCTCGAACGGGTGCGCGAGCTCGACCTGCTGGATCCGTTGGACGCGCGAGCAGCGGCGCGATTGCACACGTCGCTGCGCGGAACAGGCCGACGAGCGGCCAGGTGACGACACATGAATGCCCGGCTAACTCATAGCGGTCAGCACCGATGTCGCCCAGCCCGCTCTCTCACGCCGAGCGACCTCGCCTAAGCCGTGGATCGCAAACCCCCCCGCGACATCGGCGGCTTCGTCAGCCAGCATTCCACCGAGGACCAGTGTGCCGACTGGTTCTCCGACGAAGCCGGCCTTCGCGATCTGCATCAGGACCGGCCGCAGGATGTTTGCCACAACTGTTCGGGCGGAGGGCGCCGCGCCGTTGTGGTAGAGGTCGCACAACGCGACGCGCACGACGACCCCATTGTTGGCTGCATTCTCAGTCGTCACGTCGAGTGCCTCTGGCCGCTGGTCGACAGCCAGCACGCTATCCCAGCCAAGCCGTGCCGCGGCAATCGCAAGTACGCCCGTGCCACACCCAAGGTCAACGAGCGCGCCGCCTGGTTCCAACTGGAGCAGCGCTTCGAGACATAGCCGCGTCGTGGGATGTGCACCTGTTCCGAACGCATGCCCCGGCTCGATGACAATGTCCAACAGCCTGTCCTTCCCCCGTGGGGGGTCGCACCACGGCGGGCGCACGTGCACCCGCTCGCCGATCGTGACCGGGACGTGGAAGTCGCGCCAGCGCGTGGCCCAGTCGTCGGCGACCAGCGTGGTCGTGACCTCGACGAGCGCGGTGCCGGCGGCGGCGCGGACGTCAGGCAGCGAAGGCAGCTCGCCCTCCGCGCCGTAGACGGCGTACTCGATCGTGTCGCCGTGGTCGACCTCCTCGACCCCAGCGGGCGCGAGCTCAAGCAACTCGGCGAGCGCGATCTCCGCGTCGGCGCGAGCGACGCGGATCGCCAGCCGGATCACCCCTGCAGCACGCGCTTGAGCTTGGCGATCATCGACTCCTCGGACTTCGTGTTGGAGTCCGTCATCGTCTCGGCCAGCTGCGCCATCAGCCGCTTCTGCTCGTCGGTGAGCTGGCGCGGGATGATCACGTTGGCGATGACGCGCAGATCGCCGCGCCGGCCCGGGCGGCGCAGGTGCGGCATCCCGCGGCCACGCAGCTCGTAGGCCTCCCCGGGCTGGGTCCCCGGGCGGATGTGGATGTCCTCCGGGCCGTCGAGCGTCGGCACCTCGAGCTTCGTGCCCAGCGCCGCCATCGGGGCGGGGACGTCGAGCACGGTGACGAGGTCGTTGCCGTCGCGGATGAAGCGCTCGTGCGGGGCGATCGCGACGTGGACGAAGAGGTCGCCCTGCGGGCCACCGGCGTCGCCCGCATGGCCGCGCCCGGTCAGGCGGATGCGCTGGCCCTCGGCGATCCCGGCCGGGATGTCGACGCTGACGGCGTGGGTGAGCACCTCGCGGCCGCGTCCGTCGCAGCGCGTGCAGCGCTGCTCGGCGACCTTGCCGTCGCCGCCGCAGACGTCACAGGAGACCGTCCGCGCGATCTGCCCGAACGGCGTGCGGCTGACGGCCTGCAGGACGCCGTTGCCGTTGCAGCGATGGCAGGTCTTGATCGGCGTGCCGGGCTCGGCGCCGTTGCCGTGGCAGCGCTCACAGCGGTCGACGACCTCGTAGCGCACGTCGACCGGGGTCCCGGCCGCCGCCTGCTCGAGGGTGATCTCGACCGTCGCCTGCACGTCGCCGCCGCCGCGGGCGCCCATCCCGCCGCCGAAGCCGCCGCCGCCGAAGAACGTCTCGAAGAGGTCCGAGATGGAGCCGAAGCCGTCGTAGTTGGGCGCCTGTCCCCCGCGCTTGAGCCCGTCGTGGCCGTGGCGGTCGTAGACCTGGCGGCGGGCGGGATCGGAGAGGATCTCATACGCCTCGGCGCACTCCTTGAACTTCTCCTCGGCCTGCGGGTCATGGTTGTTGACGTCGGGATGCAGCTCGCGGGCGAGCTTGCGAAACGCCTTCTTGAGCTCGGCCTCGCCGGCGTCGCGGCCGACGCCGAGCACCTCGTAGCAGTCGCGCTTGGTCACGAGGCTTCGTAGACGTCTTCGACGAAGCGCGACAGCTGCGAGGCGGCCTCGCGCACGACGCCGATCGTCGTGGCGTAGTCCATCGCCACCGGCCCGATCAGGGAGACCGTGCCCAGGGGGCGCAGCGGCAGGCCGTAGCCGGCGGCGACCATCGCCAGCGAGCGCAGGCCCGGGGCCTCGTTCTCGGCGCCGATCCGCACGACGACGTCGCTGCGGTCGCCGAGCGCGCTGCGCAGCATCTCCAGCAGGGCCACGCGGCCTTCCAGCATCCCCATGAGCGCGTTGATCTGGGAGAGGTCGTGGAAGCGGTGCTCGTGCAGCAGCCGCGCGGCACCGTCGACGTACAGCGTGTCCTCGGCGGTCGCGGCGAGGTCGGTGAAGGCGGGCATGAGGGAGTTCAGGAAGCCGCGCTCGCTGTGGGAGAGCGACTTGTCGGCAAGGCGTGCGTGCAGCTTGCGCGCGCCGAGGCCGACGCCGGTGAGCTGCTCGTTGAGGAACTCCGCCGCCCAGCCGACGAGACCGCTGTCGACGGCGCTGGGGAAGGTGAGCACGCGCTTGGACACGCCGCCGGTCGAGGTGATGATCACGACCATCACGATCTGCGGCTGCAGGAGCAGCACCTCGATGTGGCGGATCGTCGCGGTGTCCAGCGGCGGCGCCGAGACGATCGCCAGCAGGTTCGTGATCTGCGAGAGCGTCTCGGTGGTGGCGCGCATCGCCTCGTCGACCTCGTGGCGGGTGAGCTCGAGCTCCAGCGCCGCGCGCTCGCGCTTGGCCGGCAGCAGGCGGTCGACGAAGTAGCGAAAGCCCATGTCGGTCGGAACCCGGCCGGCGGAGGTGTGCGGATGGGCGAGCAGACCGTGCTCCTCGAGCATCGCGAGCTCGTGGCGCACGGTGGAGGGCCCGGCCTGCAGCTCGGGATCGGCCGCCAGCGTGCGCGATGCCACGGGCTGGACGGTCGCCTGGTAGGCGAGCACGACCTTGCGCAGGATCAGCTCTTGGCGGGGGGTGAGCACGGTGTTGGATTGTAGGAGCGCGGTGCGCGGGGACCGCGGGCGCGGCGTCGTCTGGCGGGCTAACGCTCGAGCCGGAGCTCGGCCTCGGCGTTGCGGATGATCCGCTTGCGGTCCTGCTCGCAGCTGCTCTCGGTCACGACGGTCCCGTCCTCGCGCACCTCGGTCACCGTGCCGGTCACCGTGAGCTCGACCTCCGGCACGCCCATCCCGCGAAACTGCACGCTCAGTCGCTTGAGCGATGCGGGGCCGCCGCCGGAGTCGGTCTGCGCCCGCGCGACCTGGGCCATCGTGTAGAGGCCGTGCAGGATGCGCCCCGGGAGGCCGACCTCGTGGGCGAACTCCTCATCGATGTGGATCGGGTTGAAGTCGCCCGAGGCGCCCGCGTAGCGCACGGTCAGGTACTTGTCGGGGGTGATCCGCAGCGGCTCGAGCTCGTCGCCGGGCTGCATCAGCCGCCCCGCACGATGTTCGTCCACAGGCCGGTGCAGACGGTGTCGCCGGCCGGGTTCACCGAGACCGACTCGAAGACGAACAAGCCGTTGCCGCGCCGCTCGCTGGCGTCCTTGAGGCTCGTGGTCGTCGTGATCTCCTCGCCGGCGACGACGACCGGGCCCCACTCGAACTCCTGGCCGCCGTGCACCATGTGGCCGAAGTCGATGCCGATCTCCTCGTCGAACAGCGCCGGCCAGACGGACGGCAGGCAGTAGACGACCGCGAACATCGGCGGCGCGACGACGTCGTCGTAGCCCCCGGCACGGGCCGCGTCGACGTCGAGGTGGAGCGGGTTGGTCTCCCCCACCGCGTGCGCATACTCGCGGATCTTCTCGCGGCCCACGGCGTACGTCGCGGGTGCGAAGGTCTTGCCGATGGCGGCGGTGTTGACGGGCATCCGGCCGTCAGTTCTAGCAGGCGTCGGGCGGGCGGGACGGGTGCTCCGACCCCGCCCAGCCGCCTGCGCGGCGCTCAGATGATCGTGGCGACGGTGCCGCCGTCCGCCGACCAGGCGGCGCCGGTCACGGTCGACGCGCGCTCAGAGCACAGGAACACGATCACCGCGGCGATCTCCTCCGCCGTCGCCATCCGGCCCAGCGGGATCTTCGCCGCCTGGGCGGCCAGCGCCTCGTCACGCGAGATGCCGCGCGCTGCCGCCGCCTGCTCGGCCAGCCCACCGGGCCCGGTCCACAGCGGCGACGTCACGGCACCGGGCGCGACGGCGTTGACGAGCACCGCGTCGGCCGCATAGCGATCGGCGAACACGCGCGACAGCGACAGCTGCGCGGCCTTCGTGACGGCGTAGGCGGGGTTCGTCAGCGACGGGCGCTTGCCCGCCGACGAGCAGACATTGACGATCCGCCCGCCGCCGCGGCCGGCCATCAGCGGCGCGGCCTCGCGCATGAGCCGCATCGGGCCCATCACGTGCAGCTCCCACTGCGATTGCCAGTCGTCGTCGCTGAGCTCCTCCAGCGAGCGCACGAAGCTCGTCCCCGCGTTGTTGACGAGCACGTCCACGGTGCCGTAGCGCTCGACGCAGGCCGCGACGATCGCCGCGGCGTCCTCGGGTTTCGTGACATCCGCTTGGAACACATCCGCCCCCGACCGCGCGACAGCCAGCACGTGCGCGCCCTCGGCGTGCAGCATCCGCGCGGTCTGTAGGCCGATCCCGCGCGTCGCGCCGGTGACGACGCATGCCTTGCCCTGCAGTCCGAGATCCATGAGGAGGGCGGCCCGTTATCCCCGCGAGCGCTTGGCGTCGTAGAGGATCTCCAGGAAGCGCTCGGGGTCGGGCTCGTCGGCACCGCCCACGCGCGGGCGCAGCGCCCCGTCGAGCTGCGCCGCGAGGCGCACGCGGGCATCGGGAGCAAGGCCGCCGCGGCGCTCGAGGAACGCCCGCACCGTGGCGAGATCCTCGGCCGGGACCGCACTGACGTCCCAGGTCGCACCGACCGGCCCGGCGGCGCCGTGCGCGGCGCCGGCGGGCGCTGCGGCCGGTCGATGGCGGGCGCGGTCGATCTCGCGCCGGTCGCGGATGACGACGGTGTCGGCGGCGAGGTCGCCGGGGCGCTGGTTGCGGCGTGTCAGCAGGATCGACACGATCGTCGGAAGGTAGCTCAGCGGCAGCCCGTCGAGCAGCCGCACGGCGTTGCGGATCGCGCTCGCGGAGAGGTCGACCGGCCGGCCGCTGGAGCGCACGACGCGCAGCCCGCTGATCCGCTTGCCCGGCGTGCGGCCGGCGGCCAGGGTCTCGAACACGACGTCGTAGACGAGCATCGTCATGCCGATCGCCGGCACGAGCACGAACGCCGCGCCGATGCCCAGCAGCGCGAGCAGGACGATCATCAGCAGGCCGACGAGCAGCGCCTTGAGCACGAGGTCGATGGCGCCGGCGATCGCCCGTGAGCCAAGCCCCGCGAGGGTCAGGTCCAGCGACACGCCCTCGGGCGTCGCGATCGTGAGGTGATCCTCGTACTGCACTCAGGACCTGCCCTGACGTCCCGGGACCTCGGGTGTGAGACGGTGCACGAGTTGAACGTAGACCGTTTCATCAGCCGCCGCGAAGGCGATTGGCGTGAGCTCGACGAGCTCCTGCGCTCCCGCCCCGAGCGCCGCCGGGGCCGGCGCGCACGGCGCGACGCGGCGACGGTGCTGCGCCTCGGCGCGCTGTATCGCGGCGCCGCGGCCGACCTGGCGCTCGCGCGCCGCGGCCATCCGGGCGATCCGCTCGTGGCGCGACTGGAGTCGCTGGTGGCCCGCGCGCGGCAGGCGGTCTACGCCGAGGAGCCGCGCCGCGGGTCGCTGCGCGCGTTCTTCGCCCGCACCTATTGGGTGACGGTGCGCGAGCGGCCCGGCCCGCTGCTGCTGGCGACCGCGCTGCTCTTCGGACCCGCCCTGCTGGCGGCGATCTGGGCGATGAACGACCTCGGCGCCGCGATCGGGCTCGTCCCGGGCGAGTTTCGCGGCGCGGTGGAGCCCGTCGGCGACACGGGCATGACCGCCGCGCAGACCGCCGGGTTCTCGAGTGCCGTCATGACGAACAACATCCAGGTGACCTTCCTCGCCTTTGCCACCGGGATCCTGTGCGGCCTGGGCACGGCCGCGGTGGTCGCCTACAACGGCGCGACGCTCGGCGCGGTGGCGGGCGGTGCGATCGCCAACGGCAACGGCGCCGAGTTCGCGCAATTCGTCACCGCCCACGGGGTGATCGAGCTGTCGTGCATCGTCGTGGCGGCGGCCGCCGGCATGCGGATGGGCTACGCACTGGTCGCCCCCGGACCGCGGACGCGGCTGCTGGCCCTCGCCGAGGAGGCGCGCTCGTCGATCGCGATCGTCCTGGGCACGATCCCGTGGGTGATCCTCGCCGGGATCATCGAGGGCTTCGTGACCCGCGCCGGGATCGGCCTCGTGCCGGGGATCGTGCTCGGCGTCGGGGTCGGCGCGCTGTACTGGGGGCTCGTGCTCATCCGCGGCCGGCCCCCGGAACGGCCGACGACGCAGCCCGCTGAGCCGCACGCGCAGGCCCCCGCACAGCCGCTCACAGCCGCGCCCGCGCCTTCGCGCTGAGGTACGCGCCGACGGCGGCGCGCGCCAGACCGGCCGGCGGCGTCTCGAGCACGCGCGCGCCCGCGCCGCGCACGCGCGCAGCGGCCCGCTCGCGCGCGGCGAGCACGTCGAGCGCCGCCGCCGCGCGGTAGACGTCGAGCACGTGCTCGGGCCGGGCGCCCACCGCGGCGTCGAGGTCGGGATCGAGGACCCCGGCGACGACGACCTCGTGGCGACGGGCGAGCACCGGCACGGCCTCGATCAGCGAGCGGGCCGCGACCTCCTCGATCAGATCGGTGAACACGATCACGAGCGCGCGCTTGGCGGAGGCGACCGTTGCAAACGCCAGCTCGTAGTCGGAGTCCACGGGCGCCGGCTGCAGGTCGAAGACCGCGCGCACGAGCGCGTCTCCGCCGCGCCGGCGCGGCGCCAGGCGGCGGTGCACCACGGTGTCGAAGGCGACGGTCCCGCAGCGATCGCCGAGCTCGTCGGCGACGAGGCCGACGGCCGTGGCGGCGTCGATCGCGAGGTCCAGCCGCGTCGCGTTCATCAGCGGCGCCGCCATGAGCCGGCCGCAGTCGATCATGCAGATGACGTCGCGGTCCTGCTCGACGCGGTACTGGTTGCTCATCGGGCGGCCCATTCGCACCGTCGCGGGCCAGTTGACCTGGCGGATGTCGTCGTCGGGCAGATAGTCGCGGATCGACTCGAACTCCGTGCCGAGACCCAGCGGGCCGCGCGAGCGGTGCCCGGATTCGCGGAAGCTGCCGGTCCGCACGGCGAGCGCGAGCCGCCGGGCGGCGGGCAGGTCGGGATAGACGAGCAGCTCCTGTGTCTCGCCCGCCTCGTGATCGCAGGTGGCCAGACCGAGCGGGCCGCGCGCGCGCAGCGTCGCCGGCGCCAGCTCGAATCGCCCGCGGCGGCGCGCGACGAGCTCGGAATGAAGGGTTCCCACGTCGGACTCCTGGGGTGAGATCTCGACCTCCGCGGCCGGTCGCGCCTGACGGATCCGCATCCGGCGCCCGTCGTCCGGCGCGGGCTCCACGGCCAGCGTCGCCGGCACGCCGCGGGCGACGATCGCCGGCACCCGCCGCTGCGCGCGTGGCGGGCGCCGGGCGGCGCGCGCGTCGGCGATCAGCGCGCCGGCCAGCGCCGCGGCGAGCAGCGCGGCGACCAGCGGGCCGAACACGATCGTCAGCAGGGCGATGGCGCCGAGCGCCGCGGCAGCGCGCGGCGTCGGGCTCATCAGCGCGGGACGCGCACGGATTCCAGCGCCGTGCGCACGGCGTCGGCGGCGTCGTAGCGCTCGAGCTCGGCCTCGGGGCGCAGCACGATCCGGTGTCCCAGCACCGCGCCGGCGAGCGCGGCGACGTCGTCGGGCGTGACGAACGCGCGGCCGGCCAGCGCGGCGGCCGCCTTGGACGCGACGAGCAGGTGCACGGCCGCGCGCGGGCTGGCCCCCAGCGTGACGCTCGGCAGCTCGCGCGTGCGCCGCACGAGCTCGACGAGGTAGCCGGCCACCTCGTCGGAGACCGTCACGGCGTCGACCGTCGCGCGGGCGGCGCGAACGTCGGCGGCGGAGGCGACGACGGCGACGTCCTCCAGCGAGACCGGGCGCAGCCCCTCGCGCGCCAGCCCCAGCATGCGCAGCTCGCCGGCGGCGTCGGGATAGCCGACCGTGACCTTCATGAGGAAGCGGTCCAGCTGGGCCTCGGGCAGCGGGTAGGTGCCCTCGTACTCGATCGGGTTCTGCGTCGCGACCACGACGAACGGGTCGGGCAGCGGCCGGCTCGCGCCGTCGGCGGAGACCTGGCCCTCCTGCATGGCCTCCAGCAGCGCGGCCTGCGTCTTGGGCGGCGTGCGGTTGATCTCGTCGGCCAGCAGGAGGTTGGTGAACACCGGACCGCTGCGGAACGCCAGCTCGCCGGCGCGCAGCGTGCTCGTGCCGGTCAGATCGGAGGGCAGCATGTCAGGCGTGAACTGCACGCGCCGGAACTCGAGCCCGAGCGAGCGCGCGACCGCGCTGGCCAGCAGGGTCTTGGCCACCCCCGGCGGGCCCTCGAGCAGCACGTGGCCGCCCACGGCGAGGCCGATGACGACACCGCGCAGCACGTCGTCCTGCCCGACGACGACCTTGCCGACCTCGCCCGCCAACCGTTCGTAGAGGTCTCTCATCCTCGTCCTCTCGCCAGCGCGCGCCCGAGCGCGAGCGCCTGATCTGCATAGTGGTCACCCGTGAGCGCGGCGGCCTCATCTTCGCCGAAGCCCAGCCGCAGCGCCGCCTCGCGAACGACCTCGTCCGAGGCGCCAGGTGCCAGCGCGGCCCGTCGCAGCACCTGCGCGCGGGCCGCGGCCTGAACCGGCTCGAGCGCGACGCCGGCGTCGGGCGCGCGCCGCAGCGCGAGCGCGAGCGCCTCGACGTGCTCGCGGCGGGCC
>Ga0208736_1000559_pt1 | contig 10512 bp, 10 predicted proteins | sample AntDryMetagUQ255_FD_188090 | JGI IMG/M metagenome (GOLD analysis project Ga0208736, IMG submission 188090) | Polar desert microbial communities from Antarctic Dry Valleys - UQ255 (SPAdes) | ecosystem: Environmental > Terrestrial > Soil > Desert | place: Antarctic Dry Valleys | collected 2008-12-31 | reverse complement strand
AAGCAGAAGCCCGTGGCAATCGCGCAAAAGGAGCACCGGCAGCTCTTCCCCAGGCCCGGGTGGGTGGAGCACGACCCGATCGAGATCTGGCAGCGCACGCGCGAGGTCGTGAGCGAGGTGATGCAACGTTCCGGCACATCGCCGCGCGACATTGCCGCCGTCGGCATTACCAATCAACGTGAGACAACGGTTGCCTGGGACCGCCACACGGGCGTGCCGTACGGCAACGCAATCGTCTGGCAGGACACGCGAACCCAGGATTTGTGCGACACGCTGGCGCGCGACGGCGGGCGGTACGTTGTCGCCGGCCACTACACGGACGCGGGCAGCAGCGAAGTGAACGCGCACCAGCACATCAACCGCAAGCATCTCGAAATCAGGGGCTGCTGGGGCAGCGAGGCCCGGCACTTTCTGCAGGCGCTGGTCCTGCTGGAACGCCACGCGACCGGTGTGCCGTGGCGACGCATTGGCGAGCGCACGTACGGGCTGGGTCAGCTGAACGACGCACTCGCGGATGCGGAGGCACAGCGGATCATCAAGGCGCTCGTCGATCCGTCCAGAATGACATAATCGACCGACGCGATGCGGCACACGAAAATCATCGCAACCGTCGGACCGGCATCCGCCTCGCCAGAAATCCTCGAGGCGCTGCTCGTCGCGGGGGTTGACGTGTTCCGCCTGAACTTCTCGCACGGCACCCACGAGTCTCACACCCAGGTGTTCCAGGCGGTGCGGCGCGCGGCCGGCCAGACGAAGTGCCATGTGGCGATCATGCAGGACCTCAGCGGCCCGAAGATTCGCACCGGGCCCATTGAAGGCGGAGTCCCGCTGCAGTTGCAACCCGGCCATGAACTTCGGATTGCCGCCGGCGCCGATCCCGGATCGGAAGGGCGCATTTTCACGACGTACGCCCCTCTCGTGCATTCGGCCCGCCCCGGAGACCGCCTGTTCCTGGATGACGGGCGTCTGGAGCTGCGCGTGACCGCGAATGGCGTGAACGAGCTGACGACCGTCGTCGTGACCGGCGGCCCACTCAGCTCGCACAAGGGCATTAATGCTCCCGGTGTCGCGCTGCCCGCTTCTTCCGTGACGGAGAAGGATGCGGCGGACCTCCGCCTGGGCCTCGCGCTCGGCGTCGACCTCGTGGCATTGAGCTTCGTCCAGACGGCTGAGGATATCCTCACGGCACGCAACGTCATGGCGGCCGCGGGCCGGTCCGTGCCGGTGATTGCGAAGATCGAGCGTCCCGCGGCGGTCGACAACCTGGGCGCTCTCCTGAACACTGCTGATGGCGTGATGGTCGCGCGGGGGGATCTTGGTCTCGAGATGCCGCTGGAGCAGCTGCCGCGCGTCCAGAAGCAGATTGTCCGGAGTGCCAGGGCGTCTGGCCGTCCGGTGATTCTCGCCACGCAGGTTCTGGAGTCCATGCGGGTCGACCCCCGCCCGACGCGGGCGGAGGTCAGCGACGCGGCCAACGCGGTGGACGAGGGGGTGGATGCCATCATGCTCGCGGGCGAGACGGCTTCGGGTGCCCACCCCGTCCGGGCGGTGCAGACCCTCGCCGCGATTATCGAGGATGCGGAGTCGTTGCCGTCCGCAGAGCGGGTCACGCCGGCGGTCGATCCGACCGGGACCCGGCACAGCCGGGCGCTCTGCGAAGCGGCGCTGACGCTTGCATCGACCGGCGAGGCGGACGCGATCGTCGCGGTCACGCGCGAAGGCAAGACGGCGCGCCTGCTGTCCGCGTTGCGGCCGACCGCCCCTGTCTTCGCCGCGACAGCCAGCGAGCGGGTGGCGGGCACGCTCGCGCTCTACTGGGGAGTCGCTCCCATCCGGACGGAGACGAGGGATATCGCGGGGCTCGAGCGGCTCCTGCTGGACCGCGGCATTCTGCAGCCGGGCGCAATGGTCGTCTTCGTGAACGTGAGCGCCGACGTCAGCCGCCTCGACGCAAACTTCCTGAACGTCCAGCGGATAGGATGATGCGGCGGCTACTGCTCGGCGTACTCCTTCAGGGCCGCCATGGAGATGTGCCATCCGCGCTCGATGACGCTGTAGTACCGTCGGAAGCGGGGAGTTTCCTCGAAGCCTGACTGCCGTATGCGCAAACGGCACGCGGTGTCCTCGCGCGAGCAGTTCACCTGCAGCGACATCGGGCCGACGGGTTCGCCGTCCGGCGGAATCCACCAGGCATCCGCGACGAACAGCTCGCGCCCCGGCTTGTACTCCATCACGATTCCGTAGAACACGCCGCCGAGCCTCCCGAGAATCGCATCCGCCTCACGGCCAGGATTCCACTCGACCGCATACACCCCCAGCGGCCGGGGAGTCGTGACGGACCGCGCGGCCAGCCACCAGGCCGCAAGAGCGTCGGGGTCGAAGAATGCGCCGAGCACTCGATCCGGCGTCGCCTGGATCAGAATGGAGTGGTCGAAGGCGACGGACGGCTGACCCGAGGTGACGCGCGACATTGATCGGGGCATCCTATCGGCTACCAGGAGGGGAGTAAAGCGACTATGCTGGACGGCATGGATGCGCCGGGCGGCCTGCAAGTCGATCCCCTGACGACCCTTCCTCCGGCCGATCGTGTCGATCAGGATTCGCCGGAGGCGGACGAGAGCTGGGACGAGCACTACCGCGACGAGCGGGACGCCGCGTATCTCTACCGCGCGCTCGCGGCGGTCGAACGAACGCCCGAGCTCACCGACCTGTTCGAGAAGCTCGCCGTTGTCGAAGACCGCCACGTGCAGCGCTGGGAGGAGCTGTTCCTGTCGAGCGGCCGGGTTCTGCCCGCGTATCGCACGGCGGCGCGCACGCGGCTCCTCGCCTGGGCGGCGCGACGCTTTGGCACGTCACTCGTCCTGCCGCTGATGCTGGCCGAAGAGGGGCGGGAGGTGCAGGCGTACCTCGGGCTCGCGCGACACTCCGGGCACGGGCAGATCTACACCGCCGCCCTGGAGATTGCCACCGATTCGGCCGTTCATGCGCGGGAACTGTCCGAGGCGATGGGGCGGGATGGGGAGCCCTGGCACGTCGGTGGCTCGGGCGGCTACCTGCGCAGTGTCGTCTACGGGTTCAACGATGGTCTGACGGCGAACTTCGGGCTCGTCGCCGGTGTGCTCGGCGCCGACGTCGCCCCTCACATCGTGATCATCAGCGGCGTGGCCGGGGCACTTGCCGACGCGCTCTCCATGGGCTCGAGCGGGTATCTCGCGGCCAAGAGCGAGCTCGAGGTGCACGCCCATCAGATCGAGATCGAACGGCAGGAGATGAAGCTCATGCCCGATCTCGAAGAAGAAGAGCTCGCGGTGATCTACGAGGCGAAGGGGCTGACGGCGGAGCGCGCCCGCGAAACGGCGCGTGCGATCATGCGGGAGCCGCGCAAAGCGCTCGACACCATGGTGCGCGAAGAGCTGCACATCCAGCCGGCGCATCTGGCGCCGCTACGCGACGGCCTGGTGACCGGAACCGCCACGGCCATCGGCGCGTTCATCCCGATCCTCCCGTTTCTCCTGATGGACCACTGGCCTGCGGTGTGGACGTCCCTCGTGCTCAGCATGGCCGCCCATTTCGCCATCGGCGCCGCACGGACGCTGTTCACGGGACGAGGCCTCTGGAGCAGCGGTCGCGACATGTTCATCGTCGGCTTCGGCGTGGCCGCGGCGGGCTACGTCATCGGCGAGCTGGTCACCCGGATGCTGTAACGCGCGCGGCGCCTCTCTACGGTGTCGCCCGCATCGACTGCACGTAGGCGACGACGGTCCAGAGCTGGTCCTTCGTCAGCTCCTCCTTCACCGCCGGCATCTTGGGCTTCCTCCGGCCGTTCCACGCCTTGAAGAACACCACACCGTCGGTGTTGCGCGCGGCGCGCTTCGCGTTGGTGAGGTCCATGTCTTCCTGGACGTCGGGATCGGCATCGGGACCGTCGCCCTTCCCGGATGCCCCGTGGCACTTCTGGCACTTGTCCTTGTAGATGACCTTCCCCGATGCGACGACTTTCGCGTCCACCGGCAGGGGATTCTTCATCGTTTCCGCTTCCGGCGGAATCGTCCAGCCGCTCTTGGAGGCCTGCGCGGCAGGCTGCGGCGACAGGGCGCCCGCGGTGACGCTGATGACGGCCGTTGAGAGCGCCACACCGAGAATTCCAATCCACCGCCCAACCATGTGCATCACTCCTTGCGTGTGAGACCGCCAGCCATGCGTTCGGCCCGTGCGTCCGCCGCGCCCGTGGGCATGACCGCCGGTAGAAGATGATACAGTTTTTCGGTGAACGACGACCACCCGCTCGCTTACGAGAACGATGAGTTCCTCGACAGTACCGAGGCGCGCCCGATCCGCATCCTGGCGGAGTATCTCGACCCGCTGCGCCGGTTCAAGGCTCACAACATCCAGGACACCGTGGTGTTCTTCGGGTCCGCACGCGTGCTCAGCCGATCCAGCGCGCGGCGCAACCTCAGGGAACTGCAGAACGGAACACGCCGGCGGAAGGCGGACTACATGGCCGCGCTGAAACGCAGCGAGAAAGCGGTCGAGTGGTCGAGGTATTACGAAGACGCGCGGTCGCTCGCGAAGATGCTGACGACGTGGAGCATGTCGCTCGACACCGAGCGGCATCGGTTCGTGGTGTGCTCGGGCGGAGGCCCCGGGATCATGGAGGCCGCGAATCGGGGCGCGAAGGAAGCGGGCGGGAAATCCATTGGTCTCAACATCCGGCTGCCCTTCGAGCAGGCGCCGAACCGGTACATCACGAACGAGCTGCTGTTCAACTTCCATTACTTCTTCATGCGGAAGTTCTGGTTCGCGTACCTGGCCAAGGCGCTGGTGATTTTTCCCGGCGGGTTCGGCACCATGGACGAACTGTTCGAAATCCTGACGCTCGCCCAGACGCGAAAGCTCTCGAAGAAGCTGCTCGTGATCATGTACGGCAGCGAATACTGGCGCGACGTGATCAAGCTCGAGCCGCTCGCCGAATGGGGCGCCATCAACGAGGAGGATCTCAACCTCCTCTATCATGTGGATTCGGTGGGTGAGGCGTTCGAGGAGCTGCGGAAGCACCTGACGGCGCATCACATGGTGCCCGAGACGCAGCAGGAAACGAGGGCGCCCGGTATCGCGAAGACCCGCGGGTGAGCTGGCAGGACGTAGCGCGGAGCTTCAGCTCCGCCTGACCGCGAGAAGGAGTACGCGTGGAGCTCGACGAGCGGAAGAGACTGATCGCCCAGTACCGCGACGGCTACGCGGCGATCGTGGCGGTCCTGCTGAAGATCACCCCGGAGGAGCTCGACGCCCGCCCGGCGCCCGGCCGGTGGTCCCCTCGTGAGATTCTTCATCATCTCGCCGACAGCGAGATGACCGCGGCCGTCCGGCTCCGCGTGCTGCTGGCCGAAGACAGGCCCGCCATCCACGGCTACGACCAGGATCAGTTCGCGCGGAGCCTGCACTACGACCGGCCGCACGAGACCTCGCTGGAGTTGTTCCGCTGGGCGCGGGAGGCCACGGCGGAGCTGCTGGAGCTCCTCACCCCCGAGGAGTGGCTGCGGGAGGGCACGCATACCGAGGCGGGGCCATTCGGGGTCGAGGCATGGCTCAAGACGTACGCGGGCCATGCGCACCGGCACGCACGGCAAATCAGCGAGGCCAGGAGCATGGTCGGGAAGCGGGGCTGAGCGGGAAAGCAGGGCGGGCGTCAGCATCCGCCGCGTACGCTGAGAGCTGAGAGCTGAGCGCTGAGCGCTGAAAGCTGAAGGCTGAAAGCTACTTGTATAGCAGATACGGCTCCCGCGTCCGGCGGAAAGCGTCTTCTTCCGGCGCCCACGAGGCGACAAGAGCCGCGACGTCGCCCCCCTCGTCCAGCGTGGCACGGAGCCGGCTGGATCCGTAGAGGATGTCGATCGGCTGCTTGTCGTGCTCGTACTCGTACGGCGGTTCACGCCACGCGAAGTGCGACGAATCCTGCCGGCGGAACTCGGCCATCAGCTCGACGGCCGTGCGGACGGGCCGGAACGATGCGCGGTCGGTGACGTGGAGCTGGCATCCCCCGCAGGTCTGCTTCGCGTGCTTCTGGAAAGTGGGTTCGAAAAAGGCGGGCCGGAAGTGCACTCCGGGCAGCCCGCGCGCGTTCATCGCGTCCGCCAGTCGATCGCCGTCGATCCACGGCGCGCCAATCAGCTCGAATGGACGAGTCGTGCCGCGCCCCTCCGACAGCCGGGTTCCCTCGAACAGCACCGCTCCTGGATAGACGACCGCGCTGTCCAGGGTCGGCAGGTTCGGCGACGGAATCACCCACGGCACGCCCGTGTCGTCCTGGTACATCGATCGGCGCCATCCCTCCAGCCCCACGACGTCGAGTGACGCACCGATCCCGTACGCCTCGTTGAAGAGCCGCGCGATTTCGCCAATCGTCATGCCGTGCCGCAGCGGAATCGGGAACTGACCGACGAACGATGCGAACTCCGGCCGCAGCAGATTGCCCTCGACCTCTTCGCCGCCGATCGGGTTCGGCCGATCGCAGACCACCACGTGCACGCCGTGCCGGGCGGCCGCGCGCATGCAGTTGGCTGCCGTGTAGACATAGGTGTACACGCGGGTCCCGACGTCCTGCAGATCGACGACGAGCACGTCGATGTCGCGCAGCATCTCCGCCGTCGGTTCTCTCGTCTCGCTGTAGAGCGAAAACACCGGCACGCGGCGCCGCGCATCTCGTGCATGCGGCGTTTCGATCATGTTGTCCTGAAGGTCGGAGCGGAAGCCGTGCTGCGGGCCGAAGATGGCCGACACGGTGACCTCGGGATCCTCCACCAGCCGGTCTGCGGTGTGCCGCAGGTGCGCATCGATTGAGGCGGGATTGCAGACGATGCCGACGCGGCGGCCCGCGACCAGGCGGCGCTCCGCCCCCAGAAGGCGGTCGATCCCGAGGGAGACGGTCTGCGGCCGGGCGGCAACGCTCGTGAGCATGCGGGATTATAGATCCGGCGGCGATCCCCGTCACGAGCGCCGCGCGTCCCCACCAAACGAGGGGAGCCTATCCCGACTCCAGGTCGACACCGGCGCGAGTGTCGGGAAAGCACACTACCGGAGTCCTGTCGAGTTTGGCTGCCTGTCGCCGGGCGGTGGCGAGGCAAGGCGCGCCCTCTGGGAGGGCGGGTTGCGTGGGTGTGGCGCTGACATTGCACTCGCCCGGATTGCGTTTCACGCCCTCTCCAACTCCAGCCGCGGGTTATGTTCGACCGTTCGGGATAGAATGACGGAAAAATTGCCGCTTGTGATCGCCGTCGTCAACAACAAGGGAGGGGTGGGGAAGACTACCGCCTCGGTGAACCTGGCCGCTGCGCTGGCAGCCGCGCGGCGGAGGGTGCTGCTGATCGATCTCGACAGTCAGGCCTCCGCGTCGCTGTGGTACGGGGTCGCCCGAGAGCGCCTGCGCCCGTCCTCCGCCAGTTGCCTGCTGGAGGGGGTGCCCCTGCTCCAGGCGGTGCGCCCAACGGCCGTTCCCCACCTGGACCTCATCACCGGCTCCGTCGAGCTCGCGAGCGCGGATCTGGCGCTGCGCGACGTCCCCGGGCGGGAAGTGACCTTGAAGGATCTCATCCAGCGGCTGCGGCAGCACTACGAGATCGTGATTCTCGACTGTCCGCCCAATCTCTCGCTGGTCGGCGTGAATGCCATCGTCGCGGCCGACGGTCTGATCGTCCCGGTGACGCCGCAGCACCTCGCCATCGAGGGGCTCGTGAGCCTGCTGTCGTCGGTCGACAAGGTGCGGTCGCGGCTCGGGACCCGCACACGGCTTCTCGGCATCCTTCTCACGATGGTCGATCCGGCACGGGCCATCGCGGCCGAATTGCGCGAGCGGTTGCGGGCGGAGTACCGGGAACAGGTGTTCCACACCGAGATCCTCGCCAGCCGTGCGCTGGAAGAGGCGCCCGCAGCCGGACGCACGATCTTCCAGTTCGCCCCCCGCTCGCGCGCGGCCGACGGGTTCCGGCGGTTGTCGGGCGAAGTCCTCGAGCGGCTGCGCACCATCAGGCATTAGCGGCCGCCCTGCGTGGCCCGCGGGGATCCTCCGGTTCCCATCAATTCGGGGTGGAACGATCCGCATCCGGCGCGTGGCATTTATTAATGAGCTTGCAGTAAATTATGTCCCCAGTGTTGAATAGCGTCCGACTCAACTGCAGCTGTTGCCAATGATTTAGGGGTGGAATAATTCCGCCACGTCAGCCTCGTGATTTTCCGGAGACCTGATGCCCCGGCGCCGCAAAGTCAAAACTGTCAAGGCCTCTGCGGACATCTTCGCCCCGACGCGCCGCACCGCCCCGACCAAACGAAAGCCGGGCCGTCCGCCGGTGCACGACGAGGCGTGGACCAAGGTCACGGTGGTGCTGTTCAACCGGCAGATCGTGTTTCTGGATCGACTCGCCGCCAGCATCCGCGCACAGAGCGGAGCCGCGATCAGCCGCGCGCAATTGATCCGGGCGCTCCTGGACGCGGTCGCCGCCGCGGACGTGGATCTCACCGGCGCGACGTCGGAGACCGATCTCAAAGCGACCATCCTCGCTCGACTCGGCAAGTATCGTCTCGGCACGTAGCCGGGTCCGCGCAGCACCCTCCGTGTGACAGCACTTTCTCCACTGCCGAGCTGACCGGCCACGCCCCCACATCGCATGCGGCGCTGGCGGACGGCTTGCTTCAACTTCGAGTGGCAGGTTTTTCAATGGAGGACATAATGAAGAGATTGCTACGTCTGCTCCCTCTTGTGGGGGTTCTGGGAAGCGCGCCACTCATGGTGGCATGCTCGACCCCAGCGGATCAGCCGGATCTCGAATCCCGGGTGAACGAGCAACTGAAGAGCGCCAACCTCGACAATAAGGTCAACGTCGACTGGAAGGCCGACGAGAAAGCGCTCCACCTCACCGGCGAGGTGAAGACCGCAGGGGAAAAAGCCCGCGCCGAGGAGCTCGCGCAGCAGGTCGTCGGCACCAGCGGCCGCGTCGTCAACGAGGTCAAGCTCGAGGCTGTCGACATGGGCAAAGTCGATGACCGTGTGGAGGAGCAGCTCGGGAAAATGTTCGAAGACCGCACTGAATGGGACTTCGACGGAAAGGGTGTGACGTTCGACTCGAACGAAGGCGTCGTTACGATTACCGGGAACGTCGAGTCGGAGGCCGTCAAGTCGAAGATCGGAACGCGAGCTCGCGCCGTGGCCGGCGTGACCGACGTGGTGAACAACCTCGAAGTCGAAACGAAGAAGACCGCCCCGGCCAACCGTCGTCGCCAGTAGCTCTCTCAATCGCGCGAACTCCAGTAATTGAGGAAGGCCAGGGGGAACCCTGGCCTTCCTCGTGTACGCGAAGGAGAGGGCCAGGCTCCGCGCTATAATCGGCGCTCTCCAGAGCCTGGGTGAGGTGGCAACTGCCGTGCGCTTGATTTCTGCTTCGATTGGGCTGGTTCTCGTATCGCTCCTCGGCCCGCCAGAACCTGCTTTCCAGACGCCAGTCCGAAGGACCGCGGTGGCGATCGCGAAGGACGCCTTTCACATCAACGGCACGCCGACGTATCAGGGCCGGACCTGGCAGGGGCACAGGATGGAAGGCCTGCTGTTCAACAGCCGGATGGTGCAGGCGACCTTCGACGACCTCAACCCCGAGACGCGTAGCCGGTGGAGCTACCCGGATACCAAATCATGGGACGCCGATCGCAACAACCGTGAGTTCGTCGCCGCCATGCCTGAGTGGCGACGCCACGGGCTGCTTGCGATCACCGTGAACCTGCAGGGCGGCAGCCCGCAGGGGTATTCGAAGGATCAGCCGTGGCACAACTCGGCGTTCACCTCGTCCGGGGACCTGCGGCCCGACTATCTCGCCCGTCTCGAGCGCGTGCTCGATCGCGCGGACGACCTGGGGATGGTCGTCATCGTCGGCTACTTCTACTTCGGGCAGGACGAGCGCCTGCGGGACGAGTCCGCCGTCGTGGCGGCGACGGACGCCGCGACCCGCTGGCTGCTCGACAAGGGCTACACCAACGTGCTCGTCGAGGTGAACAACGAGTGCAACATCAAGGCGTACGACCATGCGATTCTCCGCCAGGACCGCGTCCACGAGCTCATCGATCGCGTCAGACGAACCGAGCGACACGGCCGGCGGCTGCTCGCCGGCACGAGCTACGGCGGTGGAACCGTGCCGCTCGAAAACGTCGTCCGCGTCTCGGACTTCCTGCTGATCCACGGCAATGGCGTCAGCAATCCCGACCGCATCGTCGAGATGGTGCACCAGACGCGCGGCGTGGCCGGGTATCGGCCGATGCCCATCCTCTTCAACGAGGACGATCACTTCGACTTCGACAAGCCACGCAATAACTTCACGTCGGCCGTCAGCGCTTATGCGAGCTGGGGGTATTTCGACTATCACATGCCGAACGAAGGCTTCCAGGACGGGTATCAGAGCGTGCCGGTGGATTGGACCATCAGCAGCCCGCGGAAGAGGGCGTTCTTCGACAAGCTGCGCGAGATCACGGGAGGGC
>Ga0208736_1000558_pt1 | contig 10527 bp, 5 predicted proteins | sample AntDryMetagUQ255_FD_188090 | JGI IMG/M metagenome (GOLD analysis project Ga0208736, IMG submission 188090) | Polar desert microbial communities from Antarctic Dry Valleys - UQ255 (SPAdes) | ecosystem: Environmental > Terrestrial > Soil > Desert | place: Antarctic Dry Valleys | collected 2008-12-31 | reverse complement strand
GGGGCACGCACCTGTCGGGGTTCCGCTCCGCCCTGACGCGGACCATCAACTACTACGCAGGAAAGAACAACCTTGCGAAGGACTTGAAGGACGCCAACATCGGCGGCGACGACATCCGCGAAGGGCTGATCGCCGTCGTGAGCGTCAAGATCCCGAGGCCGCAGTTCGAAGGCCAGACGAAGACCAAGCTCGGGAACACGGAAGTGAAGGGCATCGTCGAGGCGATCCTCAACGACAGGCTCGGCGCGTACCTGGAGCAGAATCCCGCGGTCGCCAAGAAGGTCGTCCTCAAGGCTGTCGACGCGGCGCGGGCGCGCGAGGCAGCCCGCAAGGCACGGGATCTCGTGCGCCGCAAGGGAGCGCTCGACAACAGCACGCTTCCCGGGAAGCTCGCCGACTGCCAGGAGCGGGATCCGGCGTTGAGCGAGATCTACATCGTCGAAGGAGAGTCCGCCGGCGGATCGGCGAAGCAGGGGCGCGACCGCCGCTTCCAGGCCATCCTGCCCATCAAGGGGAAGATTCTCAACGTCGAGAAGGCGCGCTTCGATCGCATGCTCGGGAGCGACGAGATCAAGACGATGATCGCGGCGCTCGGCTGCGGCATCGGAGCCGAGGATTTCGACGCCGAAAAGACCCGGTACCACCGCATCATCATCATGACGGACGCCGACGTCGACGGATCGCACATCCGGACGCTGCTGCTGACGTTCTTCTACCGGCAGATGCGGCCGCTCGTCGAGCGCGGCTACATCTACATTGCGCAGCCGCCGCTGTTCCGGGCGAAGCGCGGCCGCAGCGAAGTGTTCATCCGCGACGAACGCGCGCTCGAGACGTACCTGATCAAGCGCGCCATCGAGTCGCGCGTGCTCGTCCTTCCGGACGGGACCGAGGTCAGCGGCGAGGATCTGGAACACAGGCTCGAGAAGCTGATCGCCTTCCGCAAGTACCTGCAGATCGTCGAACGCCGTGGACCGTCGAGGGACGTGATCCAGGGACTCCTCGACCGCGACGCGAAAGACAAGGGATTCTTTGCGGACCGGGCGCTCGTCCAGTCCCTGGCGGGCGCGTTGACGACCCCGAAGCGCACGGTTTCGGTCCAGGACGATGAGGAGCACCAGGCGTTCGCGCTCGTCATCGAGGATCGGACCGGGGGTTATCCCCGCCATCACCGGGTCGATCAGGACTTCGTCACGACGGGCGAGTTTCGCACGCTGGCATCGAGTTACCAGGACGTGAAGGGGATTCGCGGTCCCATGACCGTCAAGACCACGGCGGCGGCGGCGGCGGCGGAGGCCCGGGAAGACGAAGACGAAGACAATGCCACGGACGCCGGGGGCGCCGCGACGAACGAGACGGGGATCGGCGGTGCGCCAGTCGACGAAGCGACGAAGCTGGCGGCCGAACAGAAGCCGCTCGATGCGTCTTCAGCAGCCAAGCCGATTCGAGCGGCGCGCGATGCCGACGTCCAGATCGAGTCGCTGGACGATCTCGTGGAGTTCTTCACGGCCGCGGGCAAGAAGGGCGTGGCGATCAACCGGTACAAAGGCCTCGGCGAGATGAACCCCGACACGCTGTGGGCGACGACGATGAACCCCGCGTCGCGCAGCCTTGCGCAGGTCCGGGCGGAGGATCATCTCGAAGCCGACTTGATGTTCACGACCCTCATGGGCGATCAGGTCGAGCCGCGGCGGAAGTTCATCGAAGACAACGCCCTCGACGTCAAGAACCTGGACATCTGACACCAGCACGTCGCACTCAGCACGTGATACGCAGCACCCGGCACGTGGCACGTCGCACGTGACAAAAATTCTATGACCGACATCTCCCTGAATCGCTTTCCTGTCAACATCGAAGACGAGATGAAGCGCTCGTACATGGATTACGCCATGAGCGTCATCATCGGGCGGGCGCTCCCCGACGTGCGCGACGGATTGAAGCCGGCCCACCGCCGCGTGCTGTACGCGATGCGTGCGATGGGGCTGTCGTCGGGGCGGCCGTATCGGAAGTGCGCGAAGATCGTCGGCGAGGTCATCGGCAACTTCCATCCGCATGGTGACGCGCCGGCGTACGACACGCTGGTGCGCCTGGCGCAGGACTTCAACATGCGCTATCTCCTGGTCGACGGCCAGGGGAACTTCGGATCGGTCGACGGCGATCCCCCCGCGGCGTACCGGTACACGGAAGCGCGGCTCGAGAAGCTCGCCGAAGAGATGATGGGGGACCTCGACAAGGAAACTGTCGACTTCGTCCCGAACTTCGACGAGACGACCGAAGAGCCGACCGTCCTCCCGACGACATTCCCCAACCTGCTGGTCAACGGATCGACCGGGATCGCCGTGGGCATGGCGACGAACATCCCGCCCCACAACATGGGGGAGGTGATCGACGGCGTGATCGCGCTCATCGAGAATCGCGGGCAGTCGCGCGACACGCGCCTCAAGTCCGTGCTCAGAGCGATTCCCGGTCCCGACTTCCCGACGGGCGGCTTCATCGTAGGGCGCCACGGCATCTTCTCGGCCTATACGACCGGGCGCGGCTCGATCACGCTGCGCGCGAAGGCCGCGACCGAGGAGTCGAAGAAGGGGGATAAGGTCTCGATCGTCATCACCGAGATTCCCTTCCAGGTGAACAAGAAGCGCCTGCTCGAGAACATCGCGGACCTCGTGCGCGAGAAGACGATCGAAGGCATTTCCGATCTGCGCGACGAGTCCGACCGCGACGGCATGCGCATCGTAATCGAGCTGAAGCGCGCCGAAGTGCCGGAGGTGATTCTCAACAACCTTTACAAGCACACCCAGCTGCAGACGACCTTCGGCATCATCATGCTGGCGATAGTCGGCGGGCGCCCGAAAGTGCTGCCGATCGTCGACATCATCGATCATTTCATCGAGTTCAGGCGCGAGGTCGTGCGCCGCCGCACCGAGTTCGAACTGCGCAAGGCCGAGGCCCGCGCCCACATTCTCGAAGGCCTCAGGATCGCGCTCGATCATCTCGACGAAGTCATCAAGCTGATTCGCGGGTCGAAGAGCCCCGCAGAGGCCCGCGAAGGTCTCATGACACGGTTCGCGCTGTCGCTGCTCCAGTCCCAGGCCATCCTGGACATGCAGCTCCAGCGGCTCACCGGCCTCGAGCGCCAGAAGATTCTCGACGAGCTCGCGGAGCTCCTCAAGGTCATCGAACGTCTTCGGGCAATCCTGTCCAGCGAAGACCTCCTGATGGCCGTCGTGCTCTCGGAGCTCAAGGCCATTCGCGAGAACTATTCCGACGCGCGGCGAACCGTGATCGTCGAAGAGAGCGGGGAGTTCCGCATCGAGGATCTGATCGCCGACGAAGACATGGCGATCACCGTCACGAACACCGGCTACATCAAGCGGACGGCCATCAGCACCTACCGGATGCAGCGGCGGGGCGGGAAGGGGCGCATCGGGATGCGCACGCGGGAAGAGGACTTCGTCAGCCATCTCTTCATCGCGTCCACCCACGCGTACATCATGATCTTCTCCGACCGCGGTCGCGCCTACTGGCTGAAGGTGCACGAGATTCCGGATGTCGGTCCCGGCGGGAAGGGCAAGGCGATTGCGAATCTCGTTTCCATGGAGCCGGGCGAGAAGATCGCCGCGCTGCTGACGGTCAAGGAGTTTCCGGAGCAGGAAGACCAGCAGTTCGTGATCATGGGCACCTGCAAAGGCGTCGTCAAGAAAACGGACTTGTCCCTCTTCCGCAACCCGCGTGCGGGGGGCATCATCGCGATGGGGATCGAGGAAGACGACTCGGTGATCGCCGTGGAGCTTTCCGATGGCAAGGAGCAGGTCTTCCTGGGCACCCGCGCCGGCATGGCCATCCGGTTCCCGGAAACGGACGTCCGCCCCATGGGGCGGACCGCCTACGGTGTCCGCGGCATCTCGCTGCGAGAGGACGACGAAGTCGTCGCGATGGAAGTCGTCCGGGAGGGGGGCACGCTCCTCACCGTCGCGCAGAACGGGTACGGCAAGCGCACGGAGCTCGATGAGTACAGGCTGCAGACGCGTGGCGGCGTCGGCATCATCAACATCCAGACTTCGGACCGGAACGGGAAGGTCGTCGGAATCGCCTACGTTCGCGAAGACGACGAGCTGATGATCATCAGCCAGCAGGGGATGATCATCCGGATGCGGGCCGGCGACGTGCGATCGATCGGCCGCGCCACACAGGGTGTCCGCCTCATCGGGATGGACGAGGGGGACGAGGTTGTCGCGATCGCAAAGCTGGCGGAGAAGGAGGACGATCCCGATGCGCCGGCGGAGGGAGGCGGCCCGGTGCCCGAGCCTCCTGCGCAATAGCGCGCTGTCACGCCGGTTCGAGCTTGGCGTACCTGGCCAGGAGCTTCTTCACGCCCACCAGGTTGAACCGGACGGTGATCTTGTGATCGTCGTTGTGTTCCTCGACGGAGACGACCGTCCCGACTCCGAACTGGGCATGCCGGACGCGCATGCCGGACCGCAAGCCCCCCCCTGATTGATCCTCTTCCTCGTACTTGTAGGTGCTCTCGGCTTCGCGCGCGCGGCCAGGCGGCTTACCCTGGCGCCCGTACGGGTTCGTTCGAAACTCGTAGTGGCCATGGTTGAAGGCGCGCTGGTGTGATGCGGCGTAGGCGGGGGCGATCCGCTCCATGAGTTCGGGGGGGATCTCGTCCAGGAAGCGGGACGGGTCGGTGGCCTGATACTCGCCGAACACCCGCCGGCGTGCCGCACTCGTGAGCACGAGCTGCGATTCGGCGCGCGTCATGCCGACGTAGCACAACCGCCGCTCCTCCTCGAGCTCCTCCTCGCTCTCCGCGGATCGCGAGTGAGGGAACAAGCCCTCTTCGAGCCCGGCGATTACAACGAGCGGGAACTCCAGCCCCTTGGCGGCATGCATGGTCATCATCCACACCTTTGCTTCGCGCGTGCCCGACTCCTCGTCCGCTTCGGAGAGGAGCGACAGACGATCGACGAAGCCGCCGAGCGACGCCTCCTCCTCGCGGGATTCGTACTCGCGCGCCGCCGACACCAGTTCCATCAAATTTTCAATCCGCTCGTTCGCTTCCTCGCTGTTCTCGTCCCGCAGGTCCGTCAGGTAGCCTGACTGGTCGAGCATCTTGCCCATCGTGATTGCCACCGGTTCCCGGCGCGCCACCTCCGCGAGGTTGGCAATCAGGTCTCGGAACGTTCTGAGCGCAGCGGTTGCGCGCGGCGCCAGCTTTCCGTCCTCGATGGCGTACACGAGCTTCGCCCACAGCGACCGTGCCGACGTGACCTCCTGCACGCCGGCCGCGAGCAGCGGCAGGACCTCGGCGCGCACCGCGTTGGGGTCGATGGCCTGCAGCGTTTCCATCACACCCTTGCCGATGCCCCGGGCGGGCACGTTGACAACCCGGCGCAGGCTCACGTCGTCGTGCGGGTTCATGATCAGCTTGAGATAGGCGAGCGCGTCCTTGATCTCCTTGCGCTCGTAAAAGCGCACGCCGCCGATGATTTTGTAGGGGACTCCCTCGCGCATCAGCGCATCTTCGATTGCCCGGGACTGGGCGTTGGTGCGGTACAGAACCGCCATGAGCGCGTCGACGTCCTCGGAGCGATACTGCTTGATCGACCGCGTGATGAAGTCGGCCTCCTCGAGCTCGTCGTTGCCGCGGAAGTAGACGATGCGCGACCCTCCTTTGCGATCGGTCCAGAGCCGTTTTTCTTTACGGTTCCGGTTCTGGCTGATGACGGCCGTGGCCGCATCGAGAATCGTCTGCGTCGAGCGGTAGTTCTGCTCGAGCCGGACGATCTTTGCTTCGCCGAAGTCCTGCTCGAAGTCCAGGATGTTCCGGAGGTCGGCGCCGCGCCATTTGTAGATTGACTGGTCCGGATCGCCGACGACCGCGATGTTGCGGTGGACCTCGGCCAGACGCCGGATCAGCATGTATTGCGGGCGGTTGGTGTCCTGATACTCATCCACCATCACGTACTTGAACTTCCGAGCGTAGAACTCGCGTGTTGGCTCCGAGGTCTCGAACAGCTCGACGGTCTTGAGGAGCAGGTCATCGAAATCCAGCGCGTTGGCATCCTTGAGGGCCGTGAGGTAGCGCTCGTAAATCTTCGCGATCTGCTCGTCGCGGATGTTCCAGCCGCCGCGGAGGGTCTCCGGGCCCTCCATGCGGTTCTTGGCCTGGCTGATACGGGACAGCGCCGCGCGGGGCGGCACGAGCTTGTCGTCGATGCCGAGCTCCCGCTGGGCCTGTTTCACGACGGCGACCTGGTCGGAGGAGTCATAGATCACGAAGTCGCGCGACAGGCCGATCCTGGGCGCTTCGCGGCGGAGCAGGCGTGCGCACAGCGAATGGAAGGTCGAGAGCCAGACGCGGCTGGAGGCCGCACCGATGAGCGCCTCGACGCGCTCGCGCATCTCCTGTGACGCCTTGTTCGTGAAGGTGACCGCGAGAACCTCGTCCGGCTCGGCATGGCCGTCACCGATGAGGTACGCGATTCGGTACGTGATGACGCGCGTTTTCCCGGAGCCCGCCCCCGCAAGGATGAGCACCGGGCCGTCGCGATGGAGCACGGCTTCGCGTTGCTCAGGATTTAACTTGTCGAGGAATTCCATGGGAGGATACCTATTATAGCGGAGTAGGGGATCAGGGATCCCCAATCCCCGATGTAGTACCATCGGCCTCTCCATGTCAGCGACCCTGCTTCAGAAAGTGTGGGATGCCCATACCGTACGGCGGCTGCCGAACGGTCAGACGCAGCTCTTCATCGGGCTACACCTCATTCACGAGGTCACGACGCCGCAGGCGTTCGACATGCTGCGCGCGCGCGGGTGGACAGTCCGTTATCCGGAGCGCACGATTGCGACGGTCGACCACATCGTGCCAACGCTGGATCAGCGTCGCCCCTTCCGCGATCTGATGGCGGAGGACATGCTTTCCGCCCTGGAGCGCAACTGCCGAGGGGCGGGCATCCGGCTGTTCGATCTGGCGAGCGGCGCACAGGGGATCGTCCACGTCATCGGTCCGGAACTCGGGCTGACGCAGCCCGGCGTGACGATCGCATGCGGCGACAGCCACACCTCGACCCACGGGGCGTTTGGCGCCGTGGCGTTCGGCATCGGGACCTCGCAGGTGCGCGACGTGCTCGCATCCCAGTGCATCGCGATTGACCCGCTCAAGGTTCGCCGCATCCGCGTGACTGGCGCGCTCGTGCGCGGGGTGTATGCGAAGGACGTGATCCTGGAGATCATCCGCCGGCTCGGCGTGAACGGCGGCGTCGGGTACGCCTACGAATACGCGGGCGACACGGTCGAGCGGATGACCATGGACGAGCGAATGACCATCTGCAACATGTCAATCGAAGGAGGAGCGCGGGTCGGTTATGTGAACCCCGACCAGGTGACGTTCGACTACCTGCGCGGCCGCCGCTTTGCCCCGCAGGGAGACACCTTCGACACCGCCTGCACGTGGTGGAGCTCGATGGCGTCCGATCGCGACGCCTCGTACGACGATGAGGTGAGCATCGATGCGTCGGCGATCCGTCCGACCGTCACGTGGGGCATCAATCCGGGGCAGTCGGTGTATGTAGACGAACCGCTGCCGGCTCCGACCGGTGGCGACCGGGCGGGCGTAGGCGAGGCCCTCGAGTTCATGGGCTTCACCGCCGGCAGGCGGATCAGCGGCACGCGGATCGACGTGGCGTTTGTCGGCTCGTGCACCAATGCACGGCTCTCGGATCTACGCGAGGCCGCCCGCATCGTGCGCGGCCGCCACGTGGCCCCGCACGTGCGCGCGCTCGTCGTCCCCGGGTCGCAGCCCGTGCGGCTGGCGGCGGAACGCGAAGGGCTCGACCGCGTGTTCATCGACGCCGGGTTCGACTGGCGCGGAGCCGGCTGCTCGATGTGTCTGGCGATGAATCCCGACAAGCTGGAAGGACGCGAAATCTGCGCGTCCTCGTCGAACCGGAACTTCAAGGGGCGGCAGGGGAGCCCGACGGGCCGCACGCTGCTGATGAGCCCCGCAATGGTCGCAGCCGCTGCGGTCGCCGGAGAGATCGTCGACGTGCGCGAGATGGCCGATGGGGATTGAGAGGATTCGTCAGCTGGCCGGGCGCGCCCTCCCCGTTCGGGGCGACAACGTTGACACCGACCGGATCATTCCCGCGCGGTTTCTCCGTTCGGTCACGTTCGAAGGCCTCGAGGATCATCTCTTCGAAGACGACAGGCGCCAGCTCGAAGCGGACGGACAATGCCACCCGACCGCCGATCCCAGGTATGCCGGCGCATCCATTCTCCTCGTCAATGCCAATTTCGGGTGCGGGTCCTCCCGCGAACACGCCCCGCAGGCTATCCGGCGGAGCGGCATCCGCGCCGTGGCCGGGCAGTCGTTTTCCGAAATCTTCTTCGGGAACTCCGTTGCGCTTGGCATGCCGTGCGTCACGCTGGATCCCGCGACGATCGAAACGCTCATGTCCGCGGTCGAGAGCGATCCGTCGGTGCATGCCGAAATCGACCTCGACGCCATGACGCTGACCCTCGCGGGAACGTCGTACCCGGTGGCGCTGCCGCCCGGCTCCCGTGAATCCTTCCTCGACGGATCCTGGGACGCGACGGGGCTGCTGCTGGACCGGTTCGAGGAGGTCGACGCGACCGCGGCCCGCCTGCCCTATCTGCAGTGGTCCTGATCACCCGGGATCGCGCGGCGAGCCCGCCGGGCGGAGCATCTCCAGGAACGCCGTCGCCGCATGACTCAGTTCGCCTGCCTTCCGGTAGACGAGTCGGACCGTTCGCGGCGAGCTGAGCTCCGGGACCTTCACCGCCACGAGTTGTCCTCGCGCGATCTCGCTGAGGGCGCAGCGACGCGGCAGCACGGCAACGCCGATGCCCATCTCGACCGCCCGCTTGATCCCGTCAAGACTCGGCAGCGCGATCTGGATGTTGATGGCGGCGTGGCGGCGTTCGTACACGCGTAGCACGCGGTCGCGCGCGGGTGACGGGTCGTTGTGGGCGATCACCGTCTCGCGGCCGACCTCCTCGATCGTGACGCGCTTCTTCGTCGCCAGCCGGTGAGCCGGACTCGCCAGCATGACCAGCTCGTCGGACCCGAGCGAAATCGACTGCAGGCCCTTGTCGGGCGGCTGGAAGGTCAGCACGCCAAAATCGAGGCTGCGCTCCAGCAGCTCGGTGGCAATCTGCCGCGACGCCACGCGGCGGACCTCCACCCGGGCCTGCGGGTGCTGAACCGCGAAGGCCTCGAGCAGGGGCAGCAGTGAATGAACCGCCGCCTCGTTGGCGCCGACGACAACCCGCCCCCTGCGGACCTGCTGCAGCTCGCGCACGGCCGCCTCCGCCTCCGTCGCGAGCCGGAGGAGCCGCGTCGCGTGTTCCCGCAGCAGAACGCCTGCCTCGGTCAGCGCACCGTTCCGGGAGGTTCGGTCGAAGAGCTTGTCCCCGAGCTCGTCCTCGAGGCGCCGGATCGCCTGGCTGATGGCTGGCTGTGTGCGGTGGAGACGCTTGGCGGCCTTCGAGAAGCTCCGGTCGGTCGCGACCGCGACGAATGCATTCAGGTCCTGCAGCTGCACTCCGGCATCATAAGCATTTTTGATATAAATGCAAAAACTATAAATTGGACGCAGGCTCCTCCCTCGGGTTCTACTGTCAACGGAGGACTCATGTCTACCAGCCGGCTGACGATCTTCGACACGACGCTCCGCGACGGCGAACAGGCGCCCGGCTTCTCGATGCGGGTGCAGGAGAAGTTGACCCTGGCTCGGCAGCTGGCCGCCCTGGGAGTGGACGTGATTGAGGCCGGCTTTCCGATTGCCTCGGAGGCCGATGCGGAGGCGGTGCGGACGATCGCGACGGAAATCACGGGCGTGACGATCGCGGGCCTTGCCCGCTGCAGCGCAGCCGACATCGACCGCGCCGGCACATCGCTCGCCCCCGCAGCCAGCCGCAGGATTCATGTGTTCATCGCAACGTCGGACCTGCACCTCGCGCGCAAGCTGCGCATGACGCGCGAGGCCTGCCTCGACGCCGCGGTCTCGTCGATTCACCGCGCGCGCCGTTACACGGACGACGTGCAGTTTTCGGCGGAGGATGCGACCCGGAGCGACCCCGACTTCCTCTGCCGTGTCATCGAAGAGGTCATCTCCGCGGGATGCACGACGGTCAACCTCCCCGACACCGTCGGGTATTCGACACCCGACGAGATCGGCGACTTCTTCCGGTCCGTCCTCACGCGCGTGCCGAACGCGAGCCACGCAACGTTCAGTGCGCACTGCCACGACGACCTGGGCCTGGCGGTCGCGAACACCCTGGCCGCGGTGAGCGGTGGAGCCCGGCAGATCGAGTGCACGATCAACGGTATCGGCGAGCGCGCGGGGAACGCCTCGCTGGAGGAAATCGTGATGGCGACACGCGTCCGCGCCGATCGGCTGCCGTTCACGACGCGCATCGACCCGCGTGAGATCTACCCCTCGAGCCAGCTCCTCACGGCTATCACCGGCGAATCCGTTCAGGCGAACAAGGCGATCG
>Ga0208736_1000556_pt1 | contig 10541 bp, 8 predicted proteins | sample AntDryMetagUQ255_FD_188090 | JGI IMG/M metagenome (GOLD analysis project Ga0208736, IMG submission 188090) | Polar desert microbial communities from Antarctic Dry Valleys - UQ255 (SPAdes) | ecosystem: Environmental > Terrestrial > Soil > Desert | place: Antarctic Dry Valleys | collected 2008-12-31 | reverse complement strand
CTGCGCAAGCTGTTCGAGCGCGGCGTGCGGGCGGGCGCGGCGAAGCGCAACATCCCCAAGCGCGCGGTCGACTGCGTAATCCGCAAGCTGCGCAGCTCGATCAGCGACGAGGAGATCATCGCCGCGACGACCGACGCCGCGAAGAAGCAACAGCTCTCGCGCAGAACCGCCCGCGAGCTGATTGATTGCGACGCGATACCGCGCTGACGCTTAGGACGGTACGGACCCGCGCGAGCTACGGCCGTACGGTCAGCGTCTGGTGCATCGTCACCGGATGCAGGTAGCAGAAGAGGTTGTAGATCCCGGGCACGGGGAACTCCTGGGTGTACACGCCGCCTCCGCGGCTCAGCGGCGAATCGACCGCGCGCGGACCGTTGGCGACCTGGACGATGTGCACGTCGGTGTCGCGGAAGTTCCACGTGACGCGGCCGCCGCGCGCGATCGAGAGGTTCGGCGGCTTGAAGCGCGAGTCGAGCAGGTCGACGCTCGCCGCGTCACCGGCGATCAGCTCGGGGCCGGCGGCGCGCGGGATCTCGACGACGTTGCCGCTCACATCAAGGCCGTTCAGCGGCACCTTGCCTGGCGGGATGCTCCGGCGTCCGTCGGTGCGCGTCCAGTGGGTTCGCCGGTCGGCGGGCAGCGCAACGCAACCTCGCGGTACGCCACGGTCGCGGGCGACGTAGATGTGCGTGATCGCCATCACGGCCGGGTGCGGCAGTTCCGCGTCGTAGGTGGCGGTGACGCGCAGGTACTCACCCCGTCTGATCGGGATTCCCTTGCGCGAGAGCAGGTAGCCGGTCGCGATCGGCCCGGGCTCGTGGATGTTGGGGCGCACGTTGTAGACGATGTCCTGCGGCTTGCCCCAGAGCGGCTTGTGATCGACCAGCGTGCGCGAGCCACAACGTGGCTGCGTGACCTGCATCCCCTTCGCGCTGCCGTGCAGATGCGCGCCGGCCGCCACGATGCGACCGCTGATCGGCATCTTCCAGTCGAATGAGCGCACGTGATCTGACCCTGGCGCACCGCCACCGGGCACGGTGTAGCTCGACGACGGCTCGCAGCCGTTCGCCCGCAGCCACAGCGGCCTGACCGGCTCGAGCTTCTTGGAGGTCTCGATCGTGACGGTGTACTGGAGGTACACGTCGCGCGCCTTGCGGCTGTGGTTCATGTACATCGCGACCGCCGTCCAGTTCTCGCGGCGATCGACCTTGTAGCCATAGCCCTTGGGCAGTATCAGGCGCTGCGTCTCCTCGCCGGTGCCGTAGAACGGCTCGCCGGCACGACCCTCGCAGGAGCTGAGCTTGCGCGGGCCGCCCGGATACCCGCGGTTGACGAAGACGACGTGATGGAGCATCACGTTCTTGATCGAGATCGGCTTTCCACCCGCGTCGACGAGCCGCGTGTTCATGCGAACGATGTAGCCATCGCGCTTGATCGCCGGCACGGCCGTCCGCGGGTACTTCGTCTGAAAGCCGCCGAGCGTGACCGGGCCGTGGCGCAGCGTGTACGTGTGCTGCGCCGCTGACGCGCTCGGAGCCGCCAGCGTCAGCGCGCAGACGAGCGCGGCAAAGCAGGCAGCGGCCCGCGGCAGGCGGCGGTTTCTCCCCTCCATGAGCAGCGAGGCTACTGCGCAGTGCGGCAGCCGTGCGCAAGGACCAGATCAGCGCGGCGCCCGTACACTCGCCTCGATGTCGGTCGTGACGTTCCTCACCGACTACGGGCTTCAGGACGACTTCGTCGGCGTCTGCCACGGCGTGATCGCGCGGATCGCCCCGCAGGCGCGGATCCTCGACATCACCCACGGCGTCGCGCGTCACGACGTGCGCGGCGGCGCGCTGATCCTGCGACGGGCGGTCCCCTATATGCCCGCGGGCGTGCACCTCGCCGTCGTCGACCCCGGCGTCGGATCGGCGCGGCGCGCACTGGCGCTGCGCTGCGCGCAGGATGACCGCCTGCTGGTCGGCCCGGACAACGGCCTGCTGGCGCCGCTCGCCGAGCGCCTCGGGGGCATCGTCGAGGTTGTCGACATCGGCGAGTCGCCGCTGCGCCTGGCGCCGCTGTCGGCGACGTTTCATGGTCGCGACGTGTTCGCGCCGGTCGCCGCGCAGCTAGCGTGCGGAACGCCGCTGACGGACTGCGGCGAGCCGCTGGACCCCGCCGAGATCGTCGCGCTTGATCTTCCGCGCCCGCGCGTCGGGCCGGAGGGCGTCGTCGCCCACGTGCTGTCCGTGGACGCCTTCGGCAACATGGCGCTCGACATCGACCGTGACGATCTGAACACCGGCGGGCTGGCGCTCGGCAGTGAGGTCGCGATCAACGGCCGTCGCGCGCTGTACGCGGCGACGTTCGCCGACGTTCCCGCGGGCGAGTTGCTGCTCTACGAGGACGGCTTCCGGGCGCTGTCGCTTGCGGTCAATCGGGGCTCGGCGCTGCAGGCGCTCGGCGTCGACCTCGATGCCGAGATCCGAATCGAGTCCGCGACATGAGCACACCGCTCGGCCTGCCGCGGCTGCATCTGCGCAGCACCGACTCGACGAATGAGCGGGCGCGCGTGCTCGCGCGTGCCGGTGCCCCGCATGGGACGCTCGTCACCGCCGCTGAGCAGACCGCCGGGCGCGGTCGCCAGGGGCGCAGTTGGAGCGCCCCGCCTGGCCGCGCGCTGCTGATGTCGCTCGTGCTGCGCGAGCTGGACACGCTGCTGCCGGCCGCCGGTGCCGTCGCTGTCGCTGACGTCGTCGGGGACGACGCCGCGATCAAGTGGCCCAACGACGTGCTGCTGCACGGAGGCAAACTCGCGGGCATCCTCGTCGAGGCGCGCCCGACGAGCGGTTGGGCGGTGATGGGAATCGGCTTCAACGTCGCCGTGCGACGCGAGGACCTGCCGCCCGAGCTGCGCGACAGCGCCGCGACGCTCGGCCTCGAGCCCGACGCGCTGGAGCCGACGCTCGACGCGCTGCTCGTGGCGCTGGCACGGCGACTGCGCGAGCGGCCCGAGACGCTGCTGGCCGCCTACCGCGAACGCGATGCGCTGCTGGGCCGGCAGATTCGCTGGCAGCGCGGCGCCGGCGTCGCGGCGGGCATCGATGCCGTCGGGCGCCTGCTCGTAGACTGCGACGACGGGACGCGCGCGGCGCTGCAGGCGGGCGAGGTGCATCTCGTGACGCCGCCGGCTTGAGAAGCGCCATAGGGCGCTCCTCTAGCGTTTCGCGCGATGACGCGCCGACCGCTCACCCTGCTGATCCTCGCGCTCGCCTGTGCGCTCGGAGCACTCGCTGTCTGGCTGGCGGCATTCGCCATCCCGGCCGGTCAGCGGCTGGACGGATCCGCGCTCGCAGCCTTCGGCGTCGTCGCCCAGCCGCGGCTCGAGCCGTCGATCCAGGGCCTCGCTGGTCTCGCGAACATGCTGCCGCTGACGATCATCGCGGCGACGCTCGTCGGCGTCGCGCTGCTGCGCCGGCGCTGGCTGATGGCCGCCCTCGTGCCGCTGATCCTGCTCGCTGCCAACGTCTTCACCCAGCTCGTCAAGCCGGGCCTCGCGCATCCGCGGATCGTTGAGCTGTCGGGGATCGAGGGCACGTATCCTGCGTCCTGGCCGAGCGGTCACTCGACCGTGGCGATGTCGCTCGCACTATGCGCGGTGCTCGTCGCCGGACCACGCCTGCGCCCGTTCGTGGCCGTGCTCGGCGCCGGCTACGCGATCGCGGTCGGCTACTCGCTCGTCGCGCTGGGCTGGCATTTGCCCAGCGACGTGCTCGGCGGCTTTCTCGTCGCCGCGACGTTCACGTTGCTCGGCACCGCCGCGCTCGCGCGGCTGGAGCCACAGCCGCAGGGGGCCGCTGCCGCCGCGCCCAGGCGACGTCGCACAGGCGTGCCGAGCGCGCTCGTGATGCCGGCTGTGGTCGCGGTGACCGCTGTTGTCCTCGGAGCGCTGGCACTGCTCGCCCACAACCCGAGCGCCGCGAACTACGTCAGCGGGAGCTTCGCCGCGGTGCTCGCCGCGATCAGCATCGCGGCGCTCGGCGTGGCGCTCACGGCGAGCCTCACGCTCGCGCTGCGTTCAGCTCGCTGAAATCAGAGGACGACTCGATGTCGTCGTCGGCGGGCGCGGGCGCGGCCTTGGGCTTGCTCGGCCTCGGCTTGGCGGGCGACTTCGCGGCGGCCTTGGTCGTCTTGGGCTTCGCGGTTGTCTGGGGCTTCGTCGCCGCTTTGGGCTTCGCAGCCGCCTTGGTCGGCTTCGGCTTGGCGGTCGGCTTCGTCGCCTTTGCCTCCGCCGTCGCCTTTGGCTTCGCAGGCGAACGCGTGCGCTTGGCCTTGGGCTTCGGCGCTGCCTCGGCATCGCCCTGCAGCGCTGGCGCGTCAATGACCTCTGCCGCGGGCTTCGGCGTGTCGGCACGCGCCGCGGCGAGCGCAGCGGCGGCGGCGGCGATCGCCTCGACGGCCTGGGCCTCGGCGGCCGGATCGACCTGGGCGCCGTTTGCGCAGCGGCGGCGGGGGCGGCTGCGCCGCTCGCTGGCCGTCGGATCGCCGTTCGCAGACCTGGGGGTTGGACGCTCGGACGGTGCGTCCGTCGGCGCGCCGTCACTCGACTCGGCCTGCTGCGCCTCGCGGGGGTCCGCGTTGACCGGGGCGCCGTTGCGCGAGCCGCGGTTGCGACTGCGGCGACTCTGCCGTGAACGTGCGGCCGTCTCGACCTGCTGCGTCACGGGCGCTCCTTCGCCGCCCTCCGCGCCGCCCTTCTTGCGCCGCCGGCGGTTGCCGCGGCGGCCTCGGCTCTTGGGGAAGTTGCGCAGCAGCTCACGCGACAGGGCGCTGGGCTTGCGTGCCATCCGCGTGCGTGCGCCGCGCAGGATCTCCTCGCCCTCGGGCGAGTGGGCGATCGCCGCCGCAAGCAGCGCCGCCGACAGCCGGCGGTCCTGCTTGCGCGCCGCGTGCACGAGACGGCGCGCGTTGCGTGCGTGCGCCGAGCCGCTGGAGTTGACGAGCAGGCCGAGCAGGCGCTTGGTCTCGGGCCAGCGCTGCACGGCGTACTCCTCGTGCACGTCGCGCGTATAGCCGGCGAGCCGCCAGATCCAGGCGTTGGCCTGGTCGCGACGGCCGATGCGCTTCTCGGCGAGCGCGAGCAGCATCACCTTCGTTCCCTCGCGGCGCTCTTCGCGCGTCCAGGTGCCGATGTCGTCGATCGCCTGGTCGAATGCCTCGGCGTCGCGCGATGCCGCGATCTCCTGCAGCGCGCGCACGCGCAGCTGCGTGTTCTTGTTGCGCTGCACGGCGGTCAGCAGAAAGGCGCGCCTGATCGCGCCCTCGCGATCGAAGTGCAGCATCGCCCGCGCTCGGCGCCAGCCGCTCGGTGCGACGCGAGCGCCGGCCAGCGCGGCCCACTGGATCTGCTCGCCGTAGGGTAGATGCTCGACGGCGATCCGCCACAGCTCGCGCTCGAAGACCTCGATCCGCCGGTCCTCGTCGGAGGTCACCGGCAGCACGCGGCGCTCGACCCGCACACGCCGGCCGCGGCCGCGGCGCACCGGTCCGACGACGATCGCGCCGCCGCGGTAGACGTCGCGATCGAGCAGCGAGTGCAGCGTCACGACCGGGTCGTCGTTCTTCGTGTCGGGCGCGACGAAGTCGACGACGATGCCCGCCTCCTTGCCCGGCTGGCGGCGCGTGACACGGCCGACGCGCTGCTGGTAGATCCGCTTGGAGGCGGTCGGCGCCAGGTGCATGCAGACCGTCGCGCGCGGGGAGTTCCAGCCCTCGGCGAGCAGCTGCGCGTTGATCAGGACGTCGATGTCGCCGCGCTCGTAGGCGGCGAGGATCTCGGCCAGCTCGCGCTTGGGCGTCTCCCCGGAGACGGCCTGGGCCTTCATCCCGAACTCGCGGAAGGCCGCGGCGACGTTGTAGGCGTGGCGCACGCCGGCCGAGTAGACGACGCCCGGGACGCCGTTGAAGCGTGTCTTGTAGAGGTCGGCGACCGCCATGTTGAACGGCGCCTGGTCGAGCAGCTCGGCGAGCATCTCCTGGTCGAACTCCGTGTCGACCTCGCCGCGGCGCAGCGGCACCTTGGCGATCGTTCGCACCCCCGGTCCCGGCGGGATGCGCACGGAGCGCAGCGGCGCGATGACGCCGCGGCGCGCGGCCTGGGCGAGATCGAAGCGCGACGTCTGCGTCGGGAAGAGGTCGGTCACGTGGCGCGCGATCAGCGCGCCGGTGGCGGTCATGCCGATGAAGATCGGGCCGGTCCACTCGCGAATCGCGGCGCTCGTCTTCTCGCCAAGGGCGGTATGGGCCTCGTCGCAGATCACGATCGAGTAGGCGTCGGAGATCGTGCCCGCGTTGCGCACGAACCACTGGTAGGTCTCGACGGTCACGGGGCCGGTCGGGTCGTCCTGGCCCTGCAGCAGCGCCGGCGTGATCCGCTTGGCGTAGCCGCGGTCCTTCAGCTCGCCGTGGAACTGGTCGACGAGGTTGCGGCGGTGGGTGAGGATCAGGATGCCGCCGGTGCGCGAGCAGTCGACGAAGCCCATCGCGGCGACGGTCTTGCCGGCGCCGGTGGCGTGCTCGAACCAGAAGCGCTTGTGGGCGTTGGGGTCGTCGGGGGCCTCTTCGAGCTGGTCCTCGTCGAACGGCCCGCCGTCACCCTCCTCGTCGGGCTCCTCCTCCTCGTCCTCGTCGTCTTCGTCCTCGTCGGGAAGGTCGAGCTCGATCTGGAACTCGGCGAGATCGATCGGGTCGATCGGGTCGTCATCGTCCTCGTCGTCGTCATCCTCGGGCGCGTCCGGCGCCGCCTCGGGCTCCTCAGGCGATTCGTCGAACTCGTCGTCGACCGCCAGCACCGGCTCGGCGGACGCCATCGGTGCCGCGTCGCCGTTGCGCTGCGCGTCGGCCAGCAACGCCGTCAGCGTTCCCGACAGCGCATCGACCTGGTGCGGGTTGAGCAGCGCGCCGTCGGCCAGCCGGGCCTCGTCGAGCGACAGCATGCGCTCGAGGCCGAGCATCAGCGAGTAGCGCCGTCGCCATTGCGGCGAGGGGTACTTCGCTCCGGTCGCGATCTCCGTCAGCGCGGCTTCGAGGGCGCGGCGGCGAGCCGTGCCCGGTGCGAGCGCGCCCTCGACGGACTCCTCCGCGTGGACAAATGCCTCACGGGTGAACTTCTCAGCCCGCGAAATTTCCTCGGGAGTGGGAACGGACGTGGCCAGAGCGGCCACTGACGTGGAATGTGCCAACGGTGGCTTCCTGCTCGAACGTGATGCGGACCGCGCTGACCTGTCGCGCAATCCGGGAGCCCGGTGTGACCCGGTTGGGTGGGCGAGGCGGCCTCCCTCGAGATCTGCCCTCACCCGCGTAGCAGCAGGATAGCGAACACGGGCCTGGCGACGCGGGCGTTCTGCCAATCTTTCACGCGTGCGCAGACCGGCCATCACATTGAGTTCGATCGCGATCTTCGCGGCGGTCGCGATCGGCGTCGTGCAGGCGGGCAACAACGAAACCGCCAAGACCGAGAAGGCGGCCGCGCTGACGCGGGCCGAGGTCTCCAAGCCGATCGCGGGCGTACCGCCCAAGCTGGCCGCGCTTCGCCGGCGCGTCAACGAGCGGGTCCGCGGTGACACGGCCGCGCTCGACGCGCAGCTGCGCGCGCTGCGCGGAACCCCGGTCGTCGTGAACCTGTGGGCATCGTGGTGTGACCCATGTCGCTTCGAGCTGCCGTTCTTTCAGCGCCAGGCGGTCAAGCGCGCGGCGAACGTCGCCTTCGTCGGCGTCAACGTCAACGACGGCGCGACCAACGCCGACAAGCTCGCGGCGGATTTACCGATGCCCTATCCATCGATCGAGGACCCGGATCGCAAGATCGTCAACCGCTACCGCGGCCGGGGCCTGCCGATCACCGTCTTCTACGACGCTGCCGGCAAGCAGCAGATGGTCCACCAGGGCGTCTACGCCACCGAGGACCTGCTGTCCGACGCGATCGACCGCTACGCCCTCGGGCGCTAGTGGGTCGTCCATGAACGTTCGACCGGAAACAGGGGATGCCGGCGCCGGCAGGCAAGGAGCCACTCGGCCTACCGAATGTCCGAGCTTCGCATCGATCCGCTGACAGGCCTGCGCGCGATCGTCGCGGCCGACCGCGCTGCTCGGCCTGGCGCCGGGCTGACCGTCGAGCCGGCGGCGCCGATCGATCCCGACGACGATCCGTTCGCCGAGGGTCACGAGGACCGGACGCCGCCCGAGCTCTACGCCGTGCGCCCGGGCGGCGGCGAGCCGAATACGCCGGGCTGGACCGTGCGCGTCGTTCCCAACCGCTATCCGGCGCTCGACGCCGACGTGCCGACGCCGCCGCGGGACGCCAGATCGGACCTGTTCGCAGCGCTGCCGGCGAGCGGCAGTCACGAGGTGATCGTCAACGCGCCCCAGCCGGTGCAGTCGCTGGCCGACCTGCCGGTTGAGCAGGTGCAGTCTGCCGTCGAGGTCTGGCGCGACCGCTTGCGCGCCCACGTCAGGGCCGCCTATCCGCATCTGATGGTCAACGAGCGGCGTGAGGGCGGTTCGTCGCAGCCACACACGCACGCGCAGCTCTTCGCGCTGGACTTCGTGCCGGCGGCGATCGCCCGCGAGCGCGAGCGCGCCCACGCCTACGCGACGCGCACGATGGGTTTCAGCCTGCTCGCCGACCTGCTGCAGGAGGAGGTCCGCCGGCGCGGGCGCATCGTCGCGATCGACGACGAGGCGGTGCTGCTGTGCCCGTTCGCATCGCGGCTGCCCTACCAGCTGATGCTCGTGCCGCGCAGGGGCCGCCCGCGCTTTTCAGACGACGGGCCGACCGGCGCCGCGCTCCTGCACGACGGACTGCGCCGGCTGGCGCGCCGCTTCGGCGCGAGCCCTCCGCTGAACCTGTGGGTGCGCACCGCGCCGCGCGACGCCGAGCAGTTCTGCTGGCGGATCGACGTCGTGCCACGCCTCGGCGGCCTCGCCGGGCTCGAGCTCGGTACGGGGGTGCACCTGAACCCCGTGGCGCCGGAGCAGGCCGCCGCCGAGCTGCGCGACGCTTGAGCGCCGTGGTGCAGCGAACTGCAGCAATGACAGAGAACGAGCGTTCGTGGTGGGGGCGAGTTCGCATGCAGAAACGCAACCCGTCCTGAGGCCCGACGCGCGCCGGACCGCCCGCAGGGCCCGCGATGCATACGATGCCGCGCATGGCACGCATCGGACTTCTCACCGGCGGCGGCGACTGCCCCGGGCTCAACCCAGTCATCCGCGCCGTCGTGCGCAAAGGCATCGATACCTACGGCCACGAGATCTTCGGATTTCGCAAGGGCTGGAAGGGCGTGCTCGACAACGACGCGATCCAGCTCACGCGCGAGAACACGAGCGGCATCCTGCACAAGGGCGGCACGATGCTCGGCACCTCGCGTACGAACGTCTACAAGACCGAGGACGGCGAGGCGCGCGTGCTGGCCTCGCTGAAGGAGCGCGAGATCGATGTGCTGATCCCGGTCGGCGGCGACGACACGCTCGGCGTCGCACGCAAGCTCTACGCGGCGGGCTTTCCCACCGTCGGCGTCCCGAAGACGATCGACAACGATCTCAACGCGACCGACTTCACCTTCGGCTTTCAGACCGCGGTGCAGATCGCGACCGAGGCGATCGACCGCCTGCACTCGACCGCCGAGTCGCACGACCGCGTCATTGTCTGCGAGGTCATGGGCCGCGATGCCGGCTGGCTCGCCTGCTGGTCGGGCCTGGCCGGCGGCGCAGACGTGATCCTCGTGCCGGAGCGGCCGTTTGACGTCGAGGAGGTCTGCGCGCATATCCGCAACCGCCACGAGAACAGCGCCAGGACGTTCTCGATCGTCGTCGTCGCCGAGGGCGCGACGCGCTCCGACGGTGCAGCCGCGGCGACGGCGGCCGACACGCTCGACTCGTTCGGCCACGCCCGCCTCGGTGGGATCGCCTTCGAGCTGGAGAAGGAGATCGAGGAGCGCACGGGCTATGAGAGTCGCGCGACCGTGCTCGGTCACATCCAGCGAGGCGGCTCGCCGATCGCCTTCGATCGCGTGCTCGGCACGCGTTTTGGCGTCGCCGCGATCGATGCCGCCTCCAACGGCGACTTCGGCATGATGACGGCGCTGCACGGCACGTCGATCGAGCTCGTCCCGCTCGAGGATGCGCTGAAGGAGCCAAAGCTGCTGGACCCCGAGCTCTTCAAGACCGCCCAGGTCTTCTTCGGCTAAGCCAGGTCGGCGCGTGAGGGCGCTCGTGCAGCGCGTCGAGCGCGCGGCCGTGCGCGTCGACGGAGAGACGGTCTCCGAGATCGGCGCCGGGCTGCTCGTCCTGCTCGGCATCACGCATGACGACGACGTGGCGCGCGCCGACAGGCTCGCCGACAAGATCCGCGCACTGCGCGTCTTCGACGACGCCGACGGTCGCATGAACGAGCCGCTCGGCGAGCGCGAAGTCCTCGTCGTCAGCCAGTTCACGCTGTACGGCGAGACGCGCAAGGGCAACCGCCCCTCGTATGTCGCCGCCGCGCCGGGCGAGGTCGCCGAGCC
>Ga0208736_1000554_pt1 | contig 10599 bp, 12 predicted proteins | sample AntDryMetagUQ255_FD_188090 | JGI IMG/M metagenome (GOLD analysis project Ga0208736, IMG submission 188090) | Polar desert microbial communities from Antarctic Dry Valleys - UQ255 (SPAdes) | ecosystem: Environmental > Terrestrial > Soil > Desert | place: Antarctic Dry Valleys | collected 2008-12-31 | reverse complement strand
ATTGGTCGGACGGTGTCTGTGTGCCAGACCGGAGCGGCAACGGCCAGTTCCCAGTTGTCGGCCACCCGGGCCCGAATGCCCGAGGAGCCGGCGACTGGCAGCTGGCTCTCGCGCCGTCAGACCTGGCTGTCTCTGGATGAGAACTGCGTGGTGGAACTGAGACGAGCGGCCCGCAGGGCCGCTCGTCGGGACTTCGTCAGCGTCGGAGGCCGAGGCGGGCGATAAGGGCCCGGTACCGCTCGACGTCGTTCGCCTTGGTGTAGTCGAGCAGGCGCCGACGACGGCCGACGAGCATGAGCAGGCCCCGCCGGCTGTGGTGGTCCTTCTTGTGGGCCTTGAGGTGCTCGGTGAGGTGGTTGATGCGCTCGGTGAGGATGGCGACCTGCACCTCGGGCGACCCCGTGTCAGTCTCGTGCAGCCGGTATTCGCCGATCGTGGCGGTCTTGTTCGGCATTGCTGAAGCGCTACCTCATCTCGAGAATGATCCGGGGACGCGCCTGAGCGGTCGCAAAGGCGCTGCTCCGATGGTACCAGCCCGGTACGGTCGGGCCGTGACCGAGGAACGCCAGCTGATCGTCACCCGGAGCTGTCGCATCCCGCTCGAGGAGCTGGAGTGGCGGTTCAGCTCCTCCGGCGGCCCGGGCGGCCAGCACGCCAACACCTCGAACACCAAGGCCGAGGTCCGCTTCGACGTGGTCACCTCACCGTCGCTCGGGCCCCGCCAGCGGGCCCGCCTGCTGGAACGGCTGGGGCCCCTGGTCCGGGTGGTGGCCTCCGACGAACGCTCCCAGGCCCGCAATCGCGACCTGGCCCTGGAACGACTGGCCGCCCGCCTGGCCGAGGGGCTGCGGATCGAGACCGTCCGGGTTCCGACCCGGCCCCGGAAGTCGGCGAAGGTGAACCGGCTCACCGACAAGCGCCGCCGGTCGGAGACCAAGCGCCTCCGGGGCCGCCCGGCCGACGACTGAAGGTCGGCGCTCAGTACCCCAGGCGGTCGAGGGACTTGGGCCGGCGCTGCCAGTCGGGGTCGACCTTGACCATCAGCTCGATGTAGGCCCCCTCCCTCAACTGGGCCCGGACGGCCTGCCCCACCTGCTTCAGGACCAGACCTCCCTTCCCGATGACGATCCCCTTCTGGGAGTCGCGCTCGACGACGATCTCGACGCGGATCCGGGGCCACTCGTACTCCGTCACCCGGCAGGCGATGGAGTGGGGCAGCTCGTCGCGCACCACAGCCAGTAGTTGCTCGCGGACCAGCTCGGCCACCCAGACCTCGTCGGGCTGATCGGTGACCGTTTCCTCGGGGTAGTACTGCGGGCCCTCGGGCAGGCGGTCCACGATGGCGGCGACCAGCTCTTCGACCCCCTCGCCGGTGAGGGCCGAGATGGGGAAGTACTCGGCCAGGCCGAGCCCCCCGGCCCGGGTCAACTGGGCCAGGACCTGGTTCCGTTCGGCGATGTCGACCTTGTTGACCACGCAGATGGCGTCCTTGGCCAGTCGGCCGGCCACGAAACGGTCGCCCTTCCCCAGGGGGGCGGTGGCGTCGATCACGAAGCAGACCACGTCGACCCCCGACGACGCTGCGTCCGCAGTGGCGTTGAGCCGCTCCCCCATGGTGGTGCGGGGCTTGTGGATGCCGGGCGTGTCGACGAACACCACCTGGGCGTCGGGTCGGGCAGGATGAGTGCCCGAACGCCAGTTGAGGACGCCCCGGATCTCGGTGCGGGTGGTCTGGGGGGACGCAGCCACGATGCTGACCTTCTCGCCGAGGATGGCGTTCAGCAGCGTCGACTTCCCGACGTTGGGCCGGCCGACGAAGGTGGCGAACCCGGACTTCACTCCCGGATCACCGTCATTGTCGCTCCCCTGTCATTCTCGATCGGACACCGGTTCGAGCTTGCTGATCCGCACCCGGCCGATGCGCCGTCCCTGCACCCGCTCGGCCCGGAGGCGGCGGCCGCCGTAGTCCACCGTCTCGCCCTCGGCCGGCACGTGGCCGAGCAGGAAGTAGACCAGCCCGCCCACGGTGTCGTAGTCGCCCTCGGGGAACTCGGCCTCGAGCAGGTCGTTCAGCTCGTCGATGGGCATGCGGGCGTTGACCCGCACGTCGCCGCCGGGCAGCGGCTCCATGGGGGGCTCCTCCACGTCGTACTCGTCGACGATCTCCCCCACCAGCTCCTCGATGAGGTCCTCGAGAGTGACCAGGCCGGCGGTGCCCCCGTGCTCGTCGACCACGATGGCCATGTGGGTCTTCTGCTTCTGCATCTCGGGCAGGAGCTCGGCCACCCGCTTGGTCTCCGGTACGAAGTTGGCGGTGCGGGCCAGTTCGCGCACCGGCGCCTCGCCCCGTTCGTCGCGCACGGCCCGCATGAGGTCCTTGGCGTAGAGGAGGCCGGAGATGTCGTCGATGCCCTGCTCGTGCACCGGTATGCGGCTGAACCCGGCAGCCATGACCACCTCCATGGCGTCGTTCACCGTGGCCCGGGCCTCGATGGCCACCATGTCGGGCCGGGGGATCATCACCTCGCGCACGACGGTGTCGCCGAACTCGATGATCGAGTGGATGAGCTGGCGCTCCTCCCGCTCGATCACGTCGTCCTCCACCGCGGCGTCCGCCAGGGCCAGCAGTTCCTGCTCGGAGACGTAAGGGCCTTCCTTCAGTCCCTTGCCCGGGATGATCATGTTGGTCAGGCCGATCAGGCCCCGGGCCAGCAGGCGGATCGGCGGGAAGCCCACGATGGCCGACACCAGCGGGGCGGTGAGCAGGGCGGCGCGGTCGGGGTGCTGGACGGCGTAGGTCTTGGGCAGCGACTCGGCCAGCACGAAGACCACCACCACCTCGAAGGCGGTGGCCACGGCCACCCCGACGGCCCCGAAGAGCCGCTCGGCGATGACCCCGATGAGGGTGGCGGCCACCAGGTGGCAGAGCAGGACGAGGAGCAGGACGGGGTTGAGGAAGCGCTCGGGGTGCTCGACCAGCTTGACCAGGGCGTTGGCGCCCCGGCGATTCTCCTCGGCCAGGGTGAGGGCCTTGATCCGGTTGACCCGGGTCAGGGCCGTCTCGGACATGGCCAGGACGGCGGCGGCGCCGATCAGGACGAAGACGGCCGCCACCATCAACGTCTCGGCGGTGTTCATGACTGTTTGTGGAACTGCTCCAACAGCTCCCGCTCCCGTGCTTCCATCGCCTCGGCTTCCTCGTTGTCGATGTGGTCCATGCCCAGGATGTGCAGGATCCCGTGCACGACCAGCAACGCCATCTCGTCGTCGTAGGTGCCGGCGTGGGCGGGCGCGTTCCGGGCCGCCACCGCCGGGCACACCACCACGTCGCCCAGCAGGTTCGGCGGGTCCGACGACTCGAGGTCGACGCCGGTCCCGGGACCGAGGGAGTCGGGGGACCGCCCGCCCTCGACCACGTCGTCGTCGCCGATCGGGAAGGCCAGCACGTCGGTCGGCCCGTCCTTGCCGAGGAAGCGCTTGTTCAGCTCGGCCATGGAGTCCTCGTCGACGAACAGCATGGACAGCTCCGAGTCCGCCTTGACCCCCTGGGCGGCCAGGACCGCCTTGGCCAGGTGGACCAGACGCAGGGCGTCGACCGGATGGGCCGACTGCTCGTCGGCTGCGAAGACCTCAACCGGCATGCGGACTGGCTCTCTCGTAGGCGTCGACGATCTGCTGCACGATGCGGTGGCGGACCACGTCCTTCGACGTGAGATGGACGAAGCTCAGACCGTCGATGTCGGTGAGGATGGCCTCCAGTCCGAGCAGGCCGCTGCGGCCGGCCTGGAGGTCGACCTGGGTGACGTCGCCGGTGACCACGGCCCGGGAGCCGAAGCCGATCCGGGTCAGGAACATCTTCATCTGCTCGGGGGTGGTGTTCTGGGCTTCGTCGAGGATCAGGAAGCTGTCGTTCAGGGTCCGGCCCCGCATGTAGGCGAGTGGGGCGACCTCGATGGTCTCCCCCTCCAGCAGGCGCTTGGCCCCCTCGGGGCCGAGCATGTCGTAGAGGGCGTCGTAGAGCGGGCGCAGGTAGGGGTCGACCTTGGCCAGCACGTCTCCGGGGAGGAAGCCGAGCCGCTCCCCCGCCTCCACGGCCGGGCGGGTCAGGATGATGCGGCTCACCGTGTGGGCCTGGAGGGCCTGCACGGCGAGGGCCACGGCCAGGTAGGACTTGCCGGTGCCGGCGGGGCCGATGCCGAAGGTGACGGTGCTGGCGGCGATGGCGTCGACGTAGCGGCGCTGGCCGCTGGTCTTGGGTCGAACCGTGCGGCCCCGCGACGAGCGCAGCACCTCGGCGGCGAGAACCTCCGAGGGCCGCTCGTCCGCCTTCACCATGTCGATGGTGCGGCCGACGTCGGCGGGGTCGAGGCGCTGGCCCCGCTGCAGGAGGACGACCAGCTCCTCGAAGAGATGGCCGACCCGGTCGGCCTGCTCGCCGGTGATGCTGATCTCGTTGCCCCGCACCAGGATCTCGGCGCCGACGAAGGCATTTTCGATCAGGCGCAGCAACTCGTCGCGCTCGCCCAGGAGATCCACCATGAGGTGGTTGCCGGGCACGAGGATCTTGATCTGGGTCGGGGACACGGCGGAGTTCGCTTCTCAGGCTACCCGGGTCGGGAGGCCGTCCGGTGCAATGCCTCCGACGGCGCTGCGCCGACTAGCCGGGCGGCCACTCCATCGGGCGCCCCCCGACGACATGCATGTGCAGGTGGGCGACGGAGTTCTGGGCGTCGTCGCCCACGTTGAACACGAGGCGGTAGCCCCGCTCGGACAGCCCTTCGGACCGGGCCACCTGCTGGGCGGTGTCCATCATCTCGGCCAGCAGGTCGGCATGCTCGGCGGTGACGGTGTCGGCCGAGACCACGTGCTCCCGAGGCACGACCAGCACGTGGACGGGCAGGGCGGGCTTGACGTCACGGAAGGCGTACGTGCGCCCGGAGGAGGCCACCCGCTCCGACGGCAGGTCGCCGGCGACGATGCGGCAGAAGATGCAGTCGCGCACTGGCGGCCTCCGGGTGGTCGAGCGGCAAGTGTGCACCGCAGAGGAGCAGTGTTGCGCACCAGGGCCACGAGGCGGCTGTACTGGCGGCCATGGACGGCGTCGGGGGCCTGGAGCGCTGGGCGGCCGACGCCCGGGCGAGAGAGGCGGCCGACGCCCGCGTCAGGGAGCGCTGGCTGCGGGCCCAGGCCTCGGAGGAGTCCAGCCTGGCCGGGGTGCTCCTGGCCCTGGCCGAGCGCCGGGAGACGGTGGTGCTGACCACCGTCTCCGGCCGGCGTCACCGCGGATCGGTGACAGGGGTGGGGGTGGACTTCGTGGCCATCGAGGTCCTCGCCGGCACACCGACGCTCCTGGCCCTGGCCGCGCTGGGCGACGTCAGAGTGGCCGAGGACGGCGTGCGACCGACGTCGGCGTCGAGGAGGGCGACGACGGGCGACCACGCCGGACGAGGCGCCTTGGGCGTGCGCATGGGCGACGTGTTGGCCCAGGCCGCAGGTCAACGACCGAGGATCTCGGTGCATGCCGGCGTGGCCTCGGTGGTGGGCGAGTTGCGGGCGATGGGCAGCGATGTGCTGACGGTGCGCACCGACGGCGACGCCGGCTCGGTCTACGTGGGGTTGGCGTCGGTGTCGGAGGTTTCCTTCTTGGCCTCGGGATAGAGGTGCTCGAGGTCTCCGGGGGTGATCCGGGAGGCGGTGATGAAGCTCTCGACCTCGGCCTCCTGCAGTCGGATCACCCGGCCGAACTTGTAGGCCGGCAGCTCGCTCTCGTCGATGAGGCGGTAGAGCGTGCGGACGGTCACACCCAACCGCCGGGCGGCCTCGCCCGTGCTCATCCAGCGAATGTCGTCGTCTGGCATGGCGCGCAGTGTAGTCATGGAGCCGTCGTTCCTTGTAGTTCCTCATGAAATCTCATGTGTACGCCGTCACGGGCACGCCTTTGACCGTCCAACCCCGCAGATTTCTTCGCCTAGCCCTTGTGAAGTTCCACGGTCTTTCATATTCTCACGCCCGGCGGTCTGGTTGGCGGTGGGCGAGGCGGAAGGCGGAGGCGAGGATATGGCGCAGCAGGTGGGCACGGTCTCGCAGCGGCCGGCGCCGGACCGGAGCACCGACGGGGCCGAGCGACCGGCGCGCACCGTGCGCCGCCGGCGTGGCCTGCCCGGCAGCCGGGCGGTCGTGGGCGGCCTGCTGGTGGCCGCTGCGGCGGTCGGTCTGTTCGCATCGGCCAGCCGCTCGGGGGAGGGACCGACGCACTCCTACGTTGTCGCCCGGCAGGACCTGCCGGTGGGCTCCCGCCTGCAGGTGTCCGACCTGGAGCTGGCGTCGATGGAGCTGGCGCCGGCGCTGCGATCCCGGGTGTTCGAGAGCACCCAACCGCTGGTCGGCGCCACCCTCCTGGCCCCGATGGGCGCCGGAGAGCTGGTGCAGTCCGGGGCCGTCGTGGCCCGGAGGGCCGACACTGCGAGTCGGGAGCTGTCCTTCACCCTGGACCGTGGCCGGGTCGCCCTGGGCATCAAGCAGGGCGAGCGGGCGGACCTGCTCGCCACCTACGGCACGGGCAACGACGCGTTCACGGTCGTGGTCGTGCGTCAGGCCCTGCTGGTGGTCATCGAGCGACCCCGCACCTCGGTGGGCGACGCCGGGCCGACCACCCTCACCGTGGCCGTCGACGATCCGGCCGATGCGATGGCGTTGGCCCACGCCATCCAGCTCAGCAAGATCACCCTCGTCCGGGCCACGGGTGCACCGCCCCTGCCCGGCGTGCCCCCCACCTACCGCGTGGGCCGCAGCTGATGGCGGCCGAGCGCTTCGTCGTCCTCGGGCTGGCGCCCGCCCGGTCGCACTGGTTCCGGGCGGTCGGGCTGTGGGCCAACAGCGGTGCGCTGCCGGCGGAGTTCGTCCGCTGCATCTCGGCCGAGGAGGTCCGGGCCCGCCTGGCGTCGGGCCGGGCCTTCTCGGCCCTGGTCGCCGACGCCGGCCTCCCGGCCGTCGACCGCGATCTCGTCGCCGCGGCGCGCACCGCAGGCTGTGCAGTGCTCGTCGTCGACGACGGCCGGGCCATGCGGGACTGGCTGGAACTGGGTGCGGCGCGGGTCCTGCCGCCGTCGTTCGGGCGCGACGAGCTGGTGGCCGCGCTCACGTCCTGCTCGCATCCGGTCCGCCGGGGCGAAGCCGACGCCTGCGACCTGCTCGCCCGCCCGGCCCCTGCGGCCTGGCGCGGTTCGGTGGCCGCTCTCACCGGCTCCGGGGGCACCGGAGTGTCCACCGCAGCCATCGCCCTGACCCAGTGCCTGGCCGACGACGTGCGCCACGGCGGGATGGTCCTCCTGGCCGACCTGCGCCTGCGTGCCGAGCACGCCGTGCTCCACGATGCGGGTGACATCCTTCCGTGCGTCCAGGAGCTGGTCGAGAGCCACCGGTCGGGGCAGCCGACGGCCGACGACGTGCGCGCCCTCGCCTTCGCCGTCCCCGACCGGCGCTACCACGTGCTGCTCGGCCTCCGGCGGGCCCGTCACTGGCCGGCGATACGCCCACAGGCCTTCGAGGCGGCCTTCGACTCTCTGCGCCGGGCGTGGGGCGTGGTCGTGTGCGACATCGACCCCGATCTTGAAGGCGAGGACGACGCCGGATCGATCGACATCCAGGAGCGCAACGTCATGGCCCGCACCGCAGTGGCCCAGGCCGACGTCGTCTTCGCCGTCGGCCTTCCCGAGCTGAAGGGCGTCCACTCGTTGGTCCGCGTGCTCGAGGAGCTCATCGCCTTCGGAACCGATGCGGCACGTATCGTGCCCGTGATCAACCGGGCCCCCCGGTCGGCGCGCGCCCGTGCCGGGTTGGCTGCCGCCCTGGCCGAGCTCACCGCGCCGTTCGCCGGCGGCAGGCTCATGAACCCCGTCCACCTCCCGGAGCGCAGCAACGTCGAAGCCGACCTGCACGACGGAGCCCGTCTCCCCTCGTCCCTCGGCGCCCCGCTGGCCGGCGCGTTCCGGGCTCTCCTCGACCGTCCCCGGCTCGACCCGGCGACGACCGGGCCCGAGCCCGTCCGGCCCGGCACGCTCGGGCACTGGACCGAGGAGGCGCTCGGGTGACCGCCCCGGGAGGCCGGTCCGATCGATACCCATGGCCCGACAGGCAGGTCGGGCGATGACCGCGTGGCCCGCAGAGTCGTCGCCGCTGCAGGACATCGAGCGCCGGGTCCAGGCCCGGGCCAAGGACACGTCGCTCGACCTGGCCGGCGACGGCGGGCAGGCCAAGCTCCGGGCGCTCATCGCCGACGAGGTGGCGGCGTGGTCCGACGCCTACAAGCGGGGCCTCCGGGCGTTCGACCTCGCCGACCCCGACGTGGTCGCCGAACGGGCCTACCGCAACCTGGCCGGCTACGGCCCCCTCGAACCTCTCCTGGCTGACGACGACGTCTGGGAGATCATGGTCAACAGTCCGGACCAGATCTTCGTGAAGCGCCACCGGGGCACCAGCGGCTACCACGACGAGGCGTTCAACGACGACGACCACGTCGTACGGACGCTGACCAAGATCCTCGACGAGGCCGCCGGCTCCCACCGCAAGCTCGACCCGGCCGAGGGTTTGCAGGACGCCCAGCTCGACACCGGTGCCCGTCTCCACATCGTCCATGGCGACATCGGCCGTGACGGCCACATCCTGGTGAACATCCGGAAGTTCACCGGCATCGCCTACCGGAGCCTCGACGAGCTAGTCGACCGCGACATGCTCGACTCCCGCGTGGCCGGCTTCCTCCGCGCCTGCGTACGAGCCCGACTATCAATCGTCTTCTCGGGATCTCCGGGTTGCGGCAAGACCACCCTCCTGTCGTGCTGCGCAGCCGAGCTCGACCCCACGCTGCGGGTGGTCGTCGCCGAGGAGGTCTTCGAGGCCGACCTCCCCCTGCCCAATGTCGCGTCCATGCAGACGCGCCCGGCCCGGCCCGACCGGCGCGAGGTCGATCTGCGCCGCCTGGTCTCGGGTTTCCTCCGCATGGCACCTGACATCGCCGTCGTCGGCGAGGTCCGGGACCGCGAGGCGCTGCCGCTGCTGCTCACGTTGTCGTCAGGCGTCAAGGGCTACACCACCATCCACGCCGGCTCGGCCCGTCAGGCCCTCACCCGTCTCCGCTTCATCTGTCAGTTGGCCGACTCCAACGAGCTGCCGATGACCGCGCTGAGCTCCCTCGTGAGCGAGGCGGTCGACGTGGTCGTGCACTGCAGCCGGGTCGCCGGTCAGCCGCGGGTGGCCGAGGTGATCACTGTCGAGGAGCCCCAGACCGGGCCCGATGCCGTCCAGTTCACCGCCACCGAGCTGTTCAGCAGGTCCCGGCCCGACGAGGCGCTGACCTGGAGCGGCAACCTGCCGGTCCGGGCGGGTCGCGCCCTCGAGGAGGCCGGGTACGACCTGCACGAGCTGCTCGATGGCGGTGGGACACGCGTCCGAACCGTGCGCGCCGTGGCCACCGATGAGGCAGGCCAAGGAGCAGCTGCGCCGACGGCACGTCGCACCACGAGGAAGCGTCTGGCGCCGTGAACGCCGGCGCGCCGCTCCAGCCGCTCGTGATCGCCCTGGTCGGCGCCTACGGGGTGTTCCTCCTCTACACTGCCGCCGCGTTCAGATGGCGCGGTCTGGGCTTCGGAGCCACCCGCCTGCGGTCCGAGCCGCGCTTGCGGGCCACGGCTGAGCAGTGGCTGGCCCAGGCCGGCCTCGAGGGGGTCGGCCCCACCGAGTTCCTCACCGTGATGGTCGTGCTGTTCATCGTCGGCACGGGCCTCACTTTCGCCTCCCTGGGTGCCGTCCTCCCCGCACTCGCCGTCGGCGCGTTCGCAGCCACCTACCCGGCGGCGTCCTACCGTGCACGCCGCCAGCAGCGGCGGGCCCGGGCCGCGGAGAGCTGGCCGAGGATGATCGAGGAGATCGCGCTGCTCGCCGGCTCCCTGGGTCGCTCCATCCCCCAGGCCCTCTTCGAGGTGGGCCGGGGCAGCCCCGAGGAGATGCGCCCCGCCTTCGCCGCCGCCCATCGGCAATGGCTGATCAGCACCGACTTCGAACGCAGTGTCGCCGTGCTCAAGGCCAGCCTGGCCGACGCCACCGCCGACGCCGCGAGCGAGACCCTCCTCGTCGCCCATGAGGTCGGCGGCACCGACGTCCAACGCCGCCTCACCGCACTCGTCGAGGACCGGGTCGCCGACCTTCAGGGCCGCAAGGACGCCCGCGCCCGCCAGGCCGGCGCCCGCTTCGCCCGCCGGTTCGTCCTCTTCGTGCCGGTCGGGATGGCGCTCGTCGGCCTGTCGATCGCCCGCGGCTTCAACAACAAGGTGCGCGAGCTGTTCGGCATCGACAGCGACATGGAGGTGCCGGCGTTCAGCGAGGCCGACGAGCGCGTTCCCGATCTCGACCCCGCTTACGTGTTCGACCCCGACACCACGCTGGCGATCTGCGCCGGCTTCGCAAGCAACCGCCGGGTGATGGTGCAGGGCTATCACGGCACCGGCAAGTCGACCCACATTGAGCAGGTAGCGGCGCGGCTCAACTGGCCGATGATCCGGATCAACCTCGACGCGCACATCAGCCGCATCGACCTGGTCGGTCGCG
>Ga0208736_1000553_pt1 | contig 10601 bp, 8 predicted proteins | sample AntDryMetagUQ255_FD_188090 | JGI IMG/M metagenome (GOLD analysis project Ga0208736, IMG submission 188090) | Polar desert microbial communities from Antarctic Dry Valleys - UQ255 (SPAdes) | ecosystem: Environmental > Terrestrial > Soil > Desert | place: Antarctic Dry Valleys | collected 2008-12-31 | reverse complement strand
GCGGCGCAATCGAGATATACCAACTATCCGTGCGCTCATACATTACGGGCGCGTCGTATTCGACTGTTTCGCCTTTATCGTTTTTGCGCTTCTTTTTAACGGTTTTTAATCTTCCGGTTTTTTCGTCGTAAACCGGAGCCTGTTTTTCCGCCGTGCCTGTTTTTCCGCCCGAACGAATTCCAGCCGCGCGCACATCGGCGAAAACTCTGGTCGCCGTGCCGCCGCTGCCTTCGGTTACTTGCGCCATGATTTCTCGCATTTGAGCGGCTTGCTGCGGGGAAAGAACTTGCGAAAACATCTGCGGCGGCAAATCCAACTCGATTTTCGGCTTCATCAACTTGCCTTCCATATTGGCGGGCGCGGATGCGATTAAAGCCATCTGAAACGGCGTCATCTGTCCGGCGTAACCTTGTCCCATTCCTTCGAGTCCAACATCGTAAGCCGAAATGTCTTTGCCGGTCACGATGGTTGACTGCTGCGGCGCGAGCGCGTTGCTGATGCGGCTGTTGCTGGCGTTCCAAATCCCTGGAAAAAATCCCGCCTGCAACGCGTCTTCGGGCGTTTCTACCGCTAAAATGCTGAATGCCCCGGCGGTTTCGCGGATTCTTTCTTTTCCCAAATCCACCGCCATCTTCGCGAAATACTGATTACTCGAAGCCTCGTAAGCCTGCATTATATTTAGCGTTGTGCAGCCGAACGGGGGCTCGCAGCCGCCGTTGGCGTCAGTTATTGAACGCGACCCGCGAAACGGCGTAAAACCGCCGGGCGTGCTGGTGAAAGTCGTATTTTGTTTTCCGGCGCGGAATGCCGAAGCCATCGTAAAAGTTTTGAAAGTCGAACCGGGCACGTAGTATTCGCGGGTGGCGCGGTTCAGAAAAGGTTTGTTGCGTTTGTCGCCTTCGAGCTTCAAGAAATCTTCGAGCGTTTGCGCCTCCCTCAAATTAAACGAAGGGTTTGAATACATTGCCAACACGTCGCCGGTTTGCGGATTCAAAACGACAATCGCGCCTTTTTTATCTTTGAGTTGTTCAGCAAGAAATGCCTGCAAATCGCGATCAATTGTGATTTTTACGTCGCGCTGTTCGTCTTCGGGACGTTTGATGCGCGTCAAAACTTCCCACGCTTCGGGTGTTGCGTCGGCTCCCTGTTTGTAAAGTGCGCGTTCGAGTCCCGGCGTTCCGCGTTCCGTTCCGAGCAGATGCGCCATTTCTTTTTCGAGCGCGAAAGCGCGATTGATGTCGCCGTTTTGGTCGAGTTTGTAATAAGCCAGCGCGCTTCCCAAATTGCCGGTGCGGTCGAGCATCCAGCCGCGCAGACGCGCCGCGTTCGTTCGCCGGTTGCGTAAATCTTTGTAACTCAACGCTTGAAACTGCTCGTTGTTTTCGTCGGCGAAATACGTCCAATAAACGTGAAAGCCGTAAACGAATAAAACCAGAAAAATGAATACAAACTGCCAGATTCGCAGACTTCGATTTGCCAGCGTCGTGGTCAATTTGCGCTTGACTTCATTCGGGAGGTTTTCTTCAAACGCTAATTTACGACGACGAAAATTACTTAGAAAAGTAAGCAAAAGGAAAAGTATCAAAATCGCAATACCGATTAAATATACAATGCTCAAACCGGCGGGCGTTCGCTCCAAAACCTGCCCGCCGAATAAATTTTCGGGACGAAGTTTTTCCCAATCGAATTGTAAGAAGAATACAACAATCTTCATTTGTTATCTGTTTCCGTTTATTTATTTTCGCCAAAATCCAATATAACTTCTTGTTCGGTTTGCTTTAAGTTAGCAGTTTCGGAAAAATTGCTTTTCGAGAAGTCTTTTGTCGCGCCGATTTCTTCGACAACCGTATCTACATCATTATTATTTTCAATATGCTCGATAACAACTTCAACCGTGCCGAATCTTATTTTTTCGCCATTGTTCACAAGGAACGCTTTTCCGTATGAAATACGCTGACCGCTGACGAATGTTCCGTTGGTCGAGCCGGTGTCGGCAACCGTTAATCTTTTTTTTGAGTTTAAAACAAGAGTCGCGTGAATTTTGGAAACACTCGGGTCGTCAAGCCATAAATCATTATTTTTTGTTCTGCCGACGTTTTTTCTTTCTCCGTCGGTGAAAGCGATGACGACATTTTTTCGTTCTCCGTTTAGCGTAAATTGCGCCACGAAAAACTCTTTTTCCGTTTCTGTTTTCGTTTCCGCGGGCGGCGCGATAACGACATTTTTCAAATCGGGAAAAGTAACGTTCAACTCGCCTCCGCGTTCCTCTTCGGCAAATTTGTCAAAACTTGCCTGAAGTTTTACTCCTTCGGTAAAATAATCGGGTTTTATTTCGAGTTGAAGCGGCGCGTAAGTGTGATAACGACGGTCATTAATATGGTCAATGGCGGCGGTCAGCAATTCGTGTTCGAGTTTTTTCAGAGAGTCTTCGGCATCGGTTGAAAATTTATCCCACTGCATTTTCAGTTTGATATTGTGCGGAACGAATCTTCCCTTCTCGTTCAAATCTTTTGCTTCCGAATCGAGCAGCATTTTCAACCTTTCAATCAGTTCGCTGGTCGCCAGACTGCTCGACGGCTTCCAATTTCTGCCGGTCAAACGGTCGAATGTTTCGCCGATTTTACTCAGAACGCCGCGCACCAGCCAATCGAGCGAAAAAGATTTTTTAGTCGGAGTCGGCTTTTCGTCGGACATATCTGAATCAATACGAACAAGTAATAATGTTCATTTCGAACGTCCCGTAATTTTAGCCGAATTATCAAATGAAAGTAAAATTTTCAACGAATCAAGTCGCTGTCGCCGAATAGTTAAAAAGGGTCAAAATTGACAACCGCATCTTTTTTGAACGCAGTGTTTGAATTTGTATTCGCAGTATTTTATAATTGTTTAACAAATATAAAAAATGTTGACAAGTTTTAATCTTACTGTTATAAATTAGGATGGAAATTTTGGATACAGATGTTCTTGTATTTAGACAGCGGAAAAAGATAACTGTTTTAACGGATTCAGAAGGATTATTCGTCATTACTGCTTACCGATTTCAATTGCCCGCGAAGGTAATTGACGCTGATAATATATCCATCAAAAACAAAATCACTTTCCTTAAATTACAAAACAAACGCAAGACGTTTCGGAAACGAAAGTTGTTCATATGAAAGAAAAGAGAACCAAATTGCAAAGCGGTTTTTCAATAGTTGAATTGTTGATTGTCCTGGCGATGGTGGGAATTTTAACAACCCTGGCGATTATGCAATTTAGAAGCTCCAAAACTGATTTTGAACGGCAGAACATCACTCACGAATTCAAGGTTTATCTGGAACGGGCGCGGTTCGATTCGGTTAAACGCCGCGCTGTTGACGCCGCTCAAATGTCGAGAATTGTCTTAAACAGTTCCTCTTCATTTACGGCAGCTCTTGATTTTGACGGAAACGGAGTACTTGATTCAGACGGAAACGGAGTACCCGATCCCTCCGATGTCAGACAAGTGGATTTTACACAGCGCAGCCAGACGCAGATTCTCGTCACCGATACGCTCAACTACCCGGTAACGATTCGCTTCGATCAGCGCGGGCATGTCACCTCGACAGATTCCGCGGGCAATGACGTTGATCCGGTCTTTACGATTTGCAGTAAAAACTGCACCGGACCGACACAAAACAACTCGGATTTATCGGTTCTTTCGCTTTCGACGAGCGGCACGGTAGCCATTCTGCGAGGCGGTCAAGACCCTGAGGCTTTACCGACTCCTTCAATTACCAATTTGAATGCAAACACGACGCTTAATTGCTATGTGCTGGTTAATACTAACTCAACGACGTGCAGCAATGTTTACTAAACGAGAATTTCGCCGAGCCGTTGGAAAATAACAAGTTTATGATTAGAAGGAAAAACAAAATTAAACTTTTTCAAATCGAAGAAAAAAAAGACGGCGGTTTTACATTAGTTGAAGTCATTATCGCGCTGGTTATTTTAATGATTTCCGTAATGGGAATTTTTGCCGTTTTCGCCTTTGCGACCGTTTATAATACGGGCAATAGTATGCGTTCCCAGGCGCTCTCGATTCTTCAGAGAGAAGTGGAAATGATTCGCAGTGCGAAATTTACTCCGACCATTACGGATAATTACACGCCCGGCGCGACGGATGACGGCAGGCGAGATTTGAGAGGCGGAACTAAAACGCCGCGCACCGTTACCGCCGTTAACGGAACCACTTATACGGTCGAAACAATTGTGGATAACGACCCTTTTACACAGCTCGTTCAGAACGACACCGACGTGCCGAATCCGAAGTTAAAAGAAATCACCTTGACCGTTACTCCTCAATCATCAACTAACGGAAGCTGGATCGTCGCTTATCCGGCAAAGGTTGTTTTTCGCCGCGTCCGATCCAATTAAAACTAATGAAAAACGAAAGAAAAAATAAAACAGAAGCGTCGGGTTTTTCTATCGTCGAACTGTTAATTGCAGTAACGATTATGATCGTCGTATTAGGTTTGGTAGGAAGTTTGTTATCGCAATCGCTCTCTACGCGCCAGCGGGAAAGGAGCCGCACTGACGCGCTGACCTCGGCGCAAGCCGCGCTTAACGTGATGTCGCGCGAGATTGCCAATTCGGGTTACGGGTTAACGAGCAACGGAATTGTCACGGCGGACTCTAATCAGCAACAACTGCACTTTATATCGAATGTTGCGAATAATAATGCCGTTTTAACCAACCGATACGAAAACGTGACATACTTTTTCGATCCGGTTACTTCCTCGATTTTGCGACACGACGCGAACGGCGACGGCACCGCTGCCCCGCAAACTTCCATTATTATCAACCGCATCAGCAACGTAAATTTTCTTTACTTTAATTACACCGGCAGTAATTCGGCTCCCACCAGCAGCACTACGCCGTCTTCGAGTACAGGTCGCGTGCGAGTCACGTTAACGGTTTCTCTCGAAAATGTTCAGGGACAGCCGAGCGGTCAATCGGTGGTTTTGGTGTCTGACGTGACGCTCAGAAATTCTCGTTATATGTTGCAGAATTACTAAACAATACAATTTAAGAAGGTGATTATGGAAAAACAAACAACACAAACAGCGCCAGGGAAATGCCGGAAAAACGAGCGCGGAGCGGCGCTGATAACGGTTTTGATGATTTCATTTCTGCTGATCGTGGCGGCGGCGGCGCTTCTTTTCGCGGCTTCGTCAAATACGTCGGATGTCACGGACGCGTCCGCCGAAGAGCAGGCTTACTACGCCGCCGAAAGCGGAATTCAATCGGTTATAAATGTTCTGCGCGGCAATACCGTTCTGCCGAATGCTTTAAGAATAGATACCACGAAACCGGCGACCGATCCGGCAAATAAAATTGATTACCTCAAAGCCTTCAAACTTTGCACGTCAAATACTTCGTGCAATTGCGCGACCAGTGCTTGTAGTTCAAGTTTGGATGATGACTCCCGACTATCCCGTTGGTTGTCCTACGACACTACTTATACGGATCGCGTTATTCTTGGCGCAAGCACTTCTGCGACGCAGCCGACCTATAACCCGCGAACCGGATTCGCCTATAAAGTTGAGATTGAAAATCCCGATAACGTGGGTAATATCGTCTCCTATAACACGGTCGGTAATATTGATAACAAAGGAGTTGGAAATCCCAGGACATGGGGCAGCTTATCAATTTCGTATGTCCCAAGAAATGCTTCGTCCAACGTTTCATCCGGGCAAGCAGTTACTGATTTTGGTAAGTTCGTCATTACCGGAAGCGGAACCATTCCCACCAGAGTTCGCTTCACAGTCAGCATTAACATGACTGAGCCTTACAGTAATATTAAAGTTATACGAGGATATATCGAACCGGGAACAGTGACCAATGCTTCGGTCGGAAGCGTTAGAATACTCTATGACTCGCAGGTGTATATCATAACCGGAAGTACTATTACGCTCTCTCCTCCAGGAACACTTCCTCAAGGAACAATTGTTGAAGACACAGAGCCCACGATGCCTGATAATCTGATACGCTCCGGCTACCAAGTAGCCCCCAACGCGCCGAGCGTGTCAGGCGGGGAAACTCCGATAAACGCAAGTATAACAGCACCCGAACCGCTCAGGCTGTTAATCCGCTCGACGGGGTTTGGACCGCAAAACGCTCAAAAACAGCTTGAAGCTATTATCCAGAAAAATTATTTCGACGGATTATCCGCTCCCTCGCCCTTAACGCTGATCGGACCACCGAATACGACAAACCCCAATACTGTGTTTAATTTTGATCCGGGAACGGCAACCGGCGTCAAGTATAACGGTAAAGATGTGCTGCTTAAAGCCTTTCTTCCGCCGATTGGCGTGACCAACGATATTAATTTAGCTGCCATCAATTACGCGATTACAAAGGGACCGCCGAATAAATATAACGGAAAAGTTTTCGGAACTCCTACAAACATCGCCGATGAATTACCTTTTTGGCTTCAATCTACGACGAATTTAAACAATACATTACAAACTTTGAAAGATGTCGCTAAAGCATCAGGTCGTTATTACGGACCGGGCGTGACTCCTCCAGTCAAAGATAATTACGGCGATCTTGTTACCGCTAAGGGTATCACCTTTATAGACGGAGACCTTGAATTTGGCGGTACGGGCGGAGGTATTTTGGTTGTTACCGGCGGACTTACAATAAAAGGCGGGTTTGATTTTAACGGGTTAATGCTCATAACCGGGAAAGACGGCTTGTATCGCAAGGGCGGCGGTAATGGCAACTTACAAGGAAATATGATTGTCGCTCCATATCTGCCAGGCAATTTGGGTTTTGGTTTTCTGGCTCCGCAATACGCTATTGAAGGCGGCGGCACGTCGGAAATTGTTTACAACTCGAATAACGTCGGCAACGGGCTGGATGCTCTGAGCAATTTTGTAAAAGGCGTGGCTGAAAAATAATAACTGAAATTTTGAAACGAAGATTTCAGAGCAAACGCTTTTGGAATTGTCAGGTTTCCGTTTTCATTGGTTTCATTCAATTAGCCGTTCGCCGTGAAAGGTATGAATTACAAATATTTATTGATACTTATAATAGTTTTATGCGCTTTTGTTTCGTATGTCAGTTTTGGCAAAATCAGAGACAAAAGCGCGAAAACGAAATCCGCCACTGTTATCAACGGAAATTCAACAGCACTCGACAATAACCGGATTGGCGAAAATCCTTCTTCAGAGTTTGCAGAGAACGAAACAACTCCCCGCGAAGGCGCGCGGGAGACGACCAGTATCGCCGCCGACAATTCAAAAATTACCACCGTCTTTGACCGCTACGGCAACAAAATCGAAACAAGATATTTTAATTCTCATCCGCTTCTGAGCCTTGTCACATTACGAACTACCAGCGAAGGATACCGGCAGGTTTTCGTTTACGGGCAGAACGGAGATGTTAGACAATTGCCGGAAAATATGCTCGACAAAGTAACGACCGCTTCAGCCGATGAGATTGCCAATTCGGCGGGCATAACTACGAGAGTCCAGGGACCGCCGCAGCCTGATTTTGTTCTAAACAACAGTTTGCCGAGCGCGGCGCCGGTTCAAGCGCGTCAGTATAATCAACTTCCGACTCAGACAGAACCAAACGAAGCGGTCACAACTGAGGAAAATACGGAAGCAAAAACAACAACGGAAGCAAAAACAACGGAAGATTCCGAGAAAAAAATTCCGCCCGCACAAGAAACAATTATATTGAATCGCCCGCCTGAAAAAGAGTAAAGACACTAGGCAACCGCTATTTCACGGCGACTATCGTCCGAATGATTTCTCTTGAGAGAAATCATTCGGACGATTTTTTTGTGTTGGGTGTTTGCCGAACTTTGAATTTATAATATCGTAGTAAGCAGATGATAGGATTTAATGCGACGTATTATCCGAATTCCCGAACCCGATGCGCGAACTCTCTTTACAAAATTGCCGACTCGACGGGCGTTACGACATCCGCGAAACGCTCGGGCAAGGCAGTTACGCGGAAATTTATGTGGCGCGCGACACGATTGCTTCGCCGCACTCGCCGCACAGTCTCGTCGTTATCAAGGCTCTCAATGTTTTTCTGCAAAATGATTTGGACGCGGATTTGGAACGCACGCTCGTTGAAAATTTCCAGAACGAAGCGACGGCGCTCGACCGCGTGCGGCATCCGAATATCATCAGCCGTCTCGGACACGGTTCGGCGCGGGATATGAACAACACGATTTTTCATTATCTCGTTTTGGAATATCTGCCGGGCGGCGATTTATCGAAAGCGTGTCGGGAAAACAATCTAAATTTAAAGAAAGCGTTATTTTATCTCGAACAAATTTGCGCCGGACTCGGACACGCGCACAAAAACGGCATCATTCACCGCGACATCAAACCCCAAAATCTGCTTTTAACTGCCGACCGGCAAACCGTAAAAATCGCCGACTTCGGCGTGGCGCGAATGTCGCATTCCGACGCGCCGATTACGCGTGTCGGAACGAATATGTTCGCGCCGCCCGAACACAGTCCGATGCTGTCGAACGATACGGGAACTTTGACGTTTAGAGAATTAACGCCCGCCGCCGACATTTATTCGCTGGCAAAATCCGCATATGTTTTAATCACCGGCGAATCGCCGCGCTTTTTCGCCAATCAGCCAATTACCGAACTTCCCTTCGCGCTGCGGCAAGAGATGTGGGCAAATGATTTGATAAAAGTTCTGAACAAAGCGACGCAGAACGATTCACGCAAACGACACCAGAACGTCGTCGAATTCTGGCAGGATTTATCCGGTATCAAAGGTTTTGCCCAGGCAAAAGTCGGCGAACCGCTGACGGAAATTTCGGCTCGCCCGCACGCTTTGCCCCAGGCGCGCGTCGCCGTCGGCTACACGCCGCTTGCGCCGCAGCGTCCGAGCTTCAATACTTCGCGCGAATTGAAATTAAATAATTTGATCGAAGCCAATCGCGCGCCGCTCGTCGTGCCGATTACCACTGCAAACATCAGCCAGGTTCCGCCGCCGCAACCTCAAATCTTAGAAACAGAAATTTCACAAGAATCGGTGATAGTTTATAAACCGGTGAAACGAAGCAAAGCCTTCGCGCGTCGAGTTGCCGTATTCATAATTTTCATCGGCGTGTTTGCGGGAATCCTCTATGCGACGCATAATTACTTGCGCGGACGCGGCATTTTACCGGAAATCAGCAATCCTTTTTCCCGACAGCAGGTCATTGCGCTGACCGATATAAATTTACGTCCCGAACCGAACGCGAATAAGCGAGCAGTAGGACTTGTCACAAAGGATTCGCGTTTGCAAATTATCAGCACCAACGAAAATTGGTGCGAAGTTGCTATTATCGAACACGGACGACCGAAACAGGACGATTGGGCGGAACGCGGCTGGGTGAGCAGAAAAAACCGGGCAGGTGAAGACACTTTAAAGGAATTGAGGTAAAAATGTGAGTGTTTTAGATAAAGTAAGAAATTGGATTGACGGCGAAAGCGCGGAGATGGTTTTAGAGGAAGCCGCTCGCAACGCGCAGGTGAAACCGCGCAGTCAGGCGGAAGAATTTATTGTTAAAATTGCTAAAGCGGTCGAAGAAGTAATGGAGCGCGAACTCGTCCCGCTGCCGCAAGGCACGACGATTATTCCGACGGAATACACGATTTTCCTCAGTGAGATTGACGATAAAGATTGGCAAGGCGTAAAGCGCAAAGGTTTGGAGCAAGGGTTGTATCACATCTTAGCGGAACGGGCGAAGGAAATCGCCGGTAAAAGAAAGCTGGAAACGCAGTCTTTCGCCGTCCAATTGCGAATTGACGGAACATTAGAGAAGGGCGATGTGCGCGTTCAGCATAGTTGGGACGATGCTTCAAGCAACAAAACGAGTGTTTTATCGCGCCCGAAAGAGATGCCGAAGCCGTCACCGCAATTGAATAATCCGCCGCCCTCGCCGAATTTCGTTCAAACTCAAACGGCAACCGCATATCTGCCACCGCCGACCGTACAGCAAATGAATGTGCCGCAAATTCAAACGGATGGCACGGAAGGTGAGGAGATGACGCACGTCCAGAAACGTCAAATGCCGGAACTTTACCGTCTGGAAATCTGGCGCGGCGGCGTTCGGCAAAACGTCATCCCCATTTATCAAAATGAAATCAGCATCGGGCGCGGCTCGAAATCGAAACCTGTTGACATCGCTCTCGAAGGCGACCCGGAAATCAGCCGCCGCCATCTGAGTTTGCATTTCGATGAACGCGGAAATTTTGCCTTGACGAACGAAGGGCGCAATCCGGCAATGATCAACAATTACGAGCTTCAAATCGGACAGCGAATCGCTGTTTCGGCGGGCGTTCCGATTGCCGTGTGCAGTTATTTATTGAGAATCCAACCGCGATAAAAATGATCTAAAAAACGTCGGCGTTCCATCAAGATTGATTTCCGGCGAGCGTAAATTTTAATCCTTTTTCCTATAAACTAATCCAGCAGAAAACCGAGAGTCGGCGAAGGAAAGTTGCCGATATTCGGAAAAACGGCAGACATATCCGCAGACGGCAGACCATACCAACGTGCCAGCGTCGCCGCATATTGCTCGACGCTGGTTGACGGAATCCAACGCCCGCGAG
>Ga0208736_1000552_pt1 | contig 10602 bp, 10 predicted proteins | sample AntDryMetagUQ255_FD_188090 | JGI IMG/M metagenome (GOLD analysis project Ga0208736, IMG submission 188090) | Polar desert microbial communities from Antarctic Dry Valleys - UQ255 (SPAdes) | ecosystem: Environmental > Terrestrial > Soil > Desert | place: Antarctic Dry Valleys | collected 2008-12-31 | reverse complement strand
CGTCCGTTCAGACCTCGACGACGACCGGCAGCACCATCGGGCGGCGCTTGAGCTTCTCGTAGACGAACGCGGCGAGGTCGTCGTGCAGGATCTGCTGGAGCAGGTCGATCTCGCGGATGTCCTCCTTGGCGGCGCGCGCCAGCGAGCGCTCGACGGTGTCGCGCAGCTGGTCGACGAGCTTGTCGGCCTCGTCGACGAACGGCACGCCGCGGAAGATCACCTCCGGCTCTGCCACCGACGAGCCGTCCTGCTCGGAGATCGTGGCGACGATCACGAAGATGCCGTCGGCCGACAGCATCCGGCGGTCGCGCAGGGCGACGTCGGCGACGTCGCCGATGTCGACGCCGTCGACGAAGATCATCCCCGACTGCACCTTCTTGCCCCAGCGCGCACCCTTGGCGTCGAGCTCGAGCGGCAGCCCGTTCTCCCCCTTGAAGATCCGCTCGGGATCGATGCCGACCGACTCCGCGAGCCTTGCGTGCAGGTGGATGCGCTTGTGATCGCCGTGAAACGGCATGACGTACTTCGGCCGCGTCAGGTTGAGCATCAGCTTGATCTCCTCCTGATAGCCGTGGCCGGAGGCGTGGATCGGCGCGTCCTTGGTCGTGATGACGTCGCAGCCGATGTGGTACAGGCGGTCGATCGTGTCGTTGACCGCGCGCTCGTTGCCGGGAATCGGCGTCGCGCTGAAGACGACGGTGTCACCGGCGTGCAGCTCGACCTGCTTGTGGTCGCGGTGCGCCATGCGCCGCAGGGCGCTGAGCGGCTCGCCCTGTGAGCCGGTCGAGATCACGACAAGCTTCTCGTCGGGAAACGACTGCAGCTCGCGCGGCCCGATGAGGATGCCGTCGGGCACCTTGATGTGCCCCAGCGAGCGCCCGATGTTCGTGTTCTTGCGCATCGAGCGCCCGACGAGGCAGACCTTGCGCCCGAGCGCCGCGGCGGCGTCGACGACCTGCTGCACGCGGTGGATGTTCGAGGCGAACGACGTCACGACGATCCGTCCCTGGCAGCGGCCGAAGACGTCGAGCAGGTTCGGGCCGGCGACCTTCTCGCTCGGCGCGAAGCCGGGCCGGTCGGCGTTCGTCGAGTCGCCGCACAGCAGCAGCAGCCCCTCGCGCCCGAGCTCGGCCAGGCGCGTCACGTCGGCCGGCTTGCCGTCGACGGGCGTCTGGTCGAACTTGTAGTCGCCGGTGATCAGCACGGTGCCGAGGTCGGTCGTCAGCGCCACCGCGCTTGCGTCCGGGATCGAGTGCGTCATGTGGATCAGCTCGACGTCGAACGGGCCGCACTCGATCGTCTCGCCGTCCTTGACGTCGATCACCTCGACGTCCTTGGACAGGCGGTGCTCGTCGAGCTTGGAGCGCGCCATCGCCATCGTCAGCGCCCCGCCGTAGACGGGCGGCGCGTCGTGGACGCCGAGCTCGCGCAGCAGAAACGGCAGGCAGCCGAGATGGTCCTCGTGGCCGTGCGTGATGACGATCGCCTCGATGTCCGAGACGCGGCCGCGCAGGTAGGCGAAGTCCGGCAGCACGAGGTCGATGCCCATCATCTCGGCGGTCGGAAAGCGCAGCCCCGCATCGACGACGACGATCCGGTCCTCGTACTCGAGCACCGTCATGTTCTTGCCGATCTCCCCCAGGCCGCCCAGGGGAAGCACGCGCAGGGCACTGGTCGGGTTCAAGCCGGTGCTCCGACGAGCAGCCCGCGGTCCTGCAGCATCGCGCGGATCGTCGCGGTCTCGTGCTCGTCCGTCTCGACGTACGGCAGCCGCGGCGTGCCGACCTCGTGGCCGAGCAGGTTCAGCGCCGCCTTGTTGGTGACGGCGGCCGGCGCGACGCTCAGCGCCTCGAAGACGGCCAGCAGGCTGTCGTGGATCGCGGCGCGCTCGCCGGGCTCGTCGACCATGCGGCGCAGCTCCGGGCCGACGACGTGGCTCGCGGTCAGGATCCCGCCGGCCCCACCGAGGTCGAGCACGCGCGCGAGGATGTCGTCGTTGCCGGCGTACAGGGCGAGCCCGTCGACGACGGCGAGGCTGTCGTTGTTGGCCTGCTTGACGCCTTCGATGTGCTCGAGCTGGGCGAGCTCGGCGAGCAGGTCGTTGGGCATGTCCGACCCCGTGCGCTGGGGGATGTTGTAGAGGACGACCGGCCGGTCGGCGGCGCGGCTGACCTCGCGGTAGTGGGCGACGATCCCGCGCCGGCTGGGGCGGTTGTAATAGGGGTTGACCGACAGCAGGCCGTCGGCGCCGAGCTCGCACGCGCGAGCGGTGAGGTGGACCGCATGGCGCGTGTCGTTGGAGCCGACGCCGGCGATGATCGTCGCGCCCGCGGGCCGCTCGGCGACGGCGAGGGCGACGAGATCGAGGTGCTCCTCGTCCGACAGCGTCGAGGCCTCCCCCGTCGTCCCGCATACCACGAACCCATCCGACCCATTCTCGTGCAGGTGGGCCATGAGGCGCACGAACGCCTGCTCGTCGACGGACCCGTCGTGACCGAACGGGGTCACGATCGCGGTGAGGATGGCTCCGAAGCTGGGCACGCGCGGCCAGTATCGCAGGCGAGGTCGTCGGCACGGGCTCGAGCCGGCCCGCAGCGCCAGGGCTCGGCGCCGGCGTCGCGGACACCTCCTCGCGCGCGACCTGAGAGGCTTGCCACCTATGGGTTGCGCGCCGATGCGGCCGAGCTGATGCGGGTCAGAGCGCCACGCCACGACGAAGCGGAGGCGGTGCTGGCGGTCATCGTCGCGCGCGACACCGCCGACATCGGACGTCCGGACTACCTCCTGCAGGACGTGCTGGAGGATTGGCGGGCGCCGGGGCACGACATCGAGCGCGACGTGTTCGTCGCCGTGGACGACGGCGCGCAGATCGTCGGCTGGGCGGACGTCGACCCGCGCGGCGCCCGCGTCGCCGTGCACCCCGACCACGAGCGACGCGGCGCCGGCACGCTGCTGCGCGGCGCCGTCGAGGCGCGCATGCGCGAGCTCGGGTGCGCGCTGCGCCAGGAGGTCATCCCGGCCAACGCCGGCGCCGTCGAGCACCTGCGCGCGGCCGGCTACGAGCGCACCCTCGTCTACCAGCGGATGCGCGTCGCGCTTCACGGGGTGCCCGCGCCGCCGGACACGCCATGGCGGCGCTTTGACCTCGGCACCGAGGCGCCTGCCGTGCACGCGCTGATCGACACGGCCTTTCGCGAGATCGACGGCAGCAGCCCGCTGCCCTACGACGTCTGGCTCGCCGAGGTCGCCACGCGCTCCGAGCCGGCGTTTTGCCTCGCGATCGACGGTCGCGAGCGTCTCGCGGCGGCCGCCGTCGGCGAGCGCAGAGAAGACGGCGTCGGCTATGTCGCCCGGCTCGCCGTCGCGGCGGGCGAGCGCGGCCGGGGACACGGCCGCGCGCTGCTGCTCGCGCTGCTCGACGCGTTTCGCGGCGCCGGCCTGACGGCCGCGGAGCTGGGCGTCGCAGGCACGAACGCGCCGGCCACGAGGCTCTACGAATCGATCGGCATGGCCTTGGACTTTCGCTCCGAGGTCTGGGAGCTCACCGCCCCGCGCGACGACGGCGGACTACGCTGACTGCAGTCAAGGGATGGGCGCGGGGCTCACCGAGACCCGCCGCCCAGCCGTATGGAGGCCAGGTGGCCGCAATGAGGTCTCACAGTTCAAGTCCGGGTGCCGTCGGCAGCGCCCGCGACGGCGGCGAAGCCGTCGCCGGCCGGCCCGAGTTCGAGTGGCTCGCTCGCGCCGGCCTGGTCGCCCGGGGTGTCTCGTACGGCATCATCGGGATCCTCGCCCTGAAGCTCGCGCTCGGGTCGGGCGGCGAGACGACCAACCAGCGCGGGGCGCTGACGACGATCGCCGGTCAGCCGTTCGGCAAGGCGCTGCTGATCGCGATGGCGATCGGCCTCGCCGGCTACGCCATCTGGCGCCTCGTCCGCGCCGGGATCGGCCACGGCAGCCACGAGCGCGACAGCAAGTTCGAGCGGGTCTCCGGTGCGGCCAGCGGGATCGCGTACGCCGCGCTGTGCGTCACCGCCGTGCAGATCCTCGTGGGAGCCAGCAGCAGCGGTGGATCGAACAGCCCGAAGAAGACGACCGGGGGCGTGCTGGACGGCACCGGCGGGACGACGATCGTCGCCGTCATCGGCGCCGTGCTGATCGGCGTAGCGCTCTACCAGGGCTACAAGGGCATCTCGCGCAAGTTCCTCGAGGACTCGAAGACCTGGGAGATGAGCCGCGCGGTCAAGCGCGCGTTCACCGCGATCGGCGTCTTCGGGCACCTCGCGCGGATGGTCGTCTTCGGTCTCGTCGGCTACGGCCTCGTCAGGGCCGCGATCGACTACGACCCGCGCGAAGCCGTCGGCCTCGACGGAGCCCTCAGCAAGGTGTCCGAGTACTCCTACGGACCGGTCCTGCTGGGCGTGGTCGCCGCAGGGCTGATCGGATTCGCCCTGTACTCGATCGCCGACGCCCGCTATCGCAAGATCTGAAGTCAGCGAAGGTGTAGCCAGTTCGCCACACCCTCCCAGAACCGGCTCCAGCCGCCTCTACGGCAACGCGGACGCGCGCCGATGCGCGACGGCTCTGTCACGACACGCCCACAGGACGTGTGACGTCGAGCCCGGCTGCCAGACTCAGCGCGTGTCGGAGTCCGAGCAGGACGGTGCGCCGCGCGACGTCGCGGCCGGCGAGCTGACCGCCGAGGTCATGAGCGTGCGCTGGAGCGTCCCTGATGGGGACTTCGCCGTGCTCGACGCGATCGCCGAGGACGGCGAGGAGGTCGTGCTGGTCGGCCCCCTCGCGCACGTCCGCGAGGGCGAGTCGGTCGCCGTCGCCGGCGGCTGGCGGCGCCACCCGAGCCACGGGTGGCAGTTTCAGTGCAACCGCGTGCGCGTGCTCGAGCCGGTCGGCGATCACGCCGTCCGCGCACACCTCGAGAGCATCAAGCACGTCGGCCCGCTCGCCGCCGCGCGGCTCGTCGAGCGCTTCGGCGCCGGCGAGGTGCTGGCGGCGATCGACCGCGACCCCGAGCGCGTCTTGGGCTCGGTCTCGGGCATCGGCCCGCGACGCCTGGACGCCGCGGTCGCCTCCTGGCGCGACGGGCGCGAGCTGCGCGAGCTGCGCCTGTTCCTCGACACGCACGGCGTCGACGCCGCGTCGGCCGGACGCATCGCGCGCCACTTCGGCGCGGGCTCGATCGCCCGGCTGCAGCGCGAGCCGTACGCGATCTGCGAGCTCGACGGGATCGGCTTCGCCACCGCCGACGCGCTGGCGCGCGCGCTCGACACGCCGCTCGACGCGCCGGGCCGTCTCGCCGCCGGCGTCCTGCATGCGCTGCGCCTGGCCGAGACCGACGGGCACTGCCACCTGCCCCGCGACGAGCTCGTCCAGCGCGCCGCGCGGCTCCTCGGCGGCGGCGAGCTCGAGGATGCGATCGACGAGCTCGCCGCACGCGGCAAGGTCGTCGTCGACGACGGCCGGGTGGCCGACGCGCGCCTGCACGAGGTCGAGCAGCGCCTGGCCGCGCACGTCCGCGGCCTGCTCGACAGCGAGCCCGCGCTGCGCCTGCGCGGCGTCAAGCGTCCGCTCACCGGGTCCTTCGTGCCCTCCGACGACCAGTGGCGCGGCGTGACGCAGGCGCTCGAGCACCGCCTATCGATCCTCACCGGCGGCCCGGGCACCGGCAAGAGCGCGACGATGCGCACGCTCGTCGAGCTCGTCAAGGCGCGCACCGCCACGGCACGGCTGTGCGCGCCGACCGGCAAGGCGGCGCGCCGACTCGGCGAGCTGACCGGCGCCGACGCGACGACGATCCACCGGCTGCTCGAATGGAGCCCCGGGGAGGGCTTCGTACGCGGCGCGGACGACCCGATCGAGGGCTGCGACGTGCTGATCGTCGACGAGGCGTCGATGCTGTCGGTGCGCCTCGCGGAGGCGCTGCTCGGCGCGGTCGGCCCGCGCACGCACGTGCTGCTCGTCGGCGACGTCGACCAGCTCGCGCCGGTCGGCCCGGGCCGCGTGCTGGAGGACCTGCTCGACGCCGGGGCGGTGCCGGCCGTGCGCCTGAGCGAGGTCTTCCGCCAGGCGGCGCGCTCGATGATCGTGCGGGCCGCGCACGCGATCAACGAGGGCGAGCTGCCCGCCGCGATCCCCTGCCCCGACGACGTGCGCGACTTCTTCCTCGTCGCTCGCGAGGGCGCCAGCGCGATCTTCGAGGAGGTCTGCGAGCTCGCCGCGGCCCGCCTGCCCCGCCACTACGACCTCGACCCGGCGGCCGATGTCCAGGTCCTCGCGCCGATGCACAAGGGTCCAGTCGGCATCGACGCGCTCAACGACGAGCTGCGCGCGCGCCTGAACCCCGACGGGCCGCGCATCGAGGGCACGCCGCTGCGCGTCGGCGACAAGGTCATGCAGACGCGCAACTCCTACGAGCACGACCTCTTCAACGGCGAGCGCGGCGTGCTCGTCCATCACGACCCCGAGCGCGACCGCGTGCACTTCCAGGGCGAGGACGGGCGCCGCCTGACGCTGCCCACGGGCGCGCTGGACACGCTGCGCCTCGCCTATGCCGCGAGCGTCCACAAGGCGCAGGGATCGCAGGCACGGGCGATCGTCGTTCCCGTCTTCGGCGGGCACCGCATCATGCTCACCCGCAACCTCGTCTACACGGCGGTCACCCGTGCGCAGGAGGTGTGCGTCGTCGTCGGCGAGCCGGCCGCCCTCGCGGCCGCGGTCCGCCGCACCGACGCGCGCCGGCGACACACGCGGCTGCGTGAGCTTGTCGCCGGTGCCGGCTGAAGTGCATCACGCGAGCTTGCGACCGAAGTGGTGCACGACCGTCACGCCGTCGATCTGGCGGCCCGGCTCGGGCGCGTCCGGCGAGCTCCAGACTGCGCCGTACTGCCAGTTGCGCAGGATATTCGCCCGGTGGCCCGGCGAGCTCATCCAGTCTCGCACGATCTCCCGCGGCGTCGAGAACGCACCGGTGGCCCACGCGAGGTTCTCGCCGACCACACGCCCGCGCGGCCTGCCGGCGAGGATGAACGGAAAGCGCAGCACCCGGCTGGTCCAGTTGCCGTGGTCGAAGCGCGAGTTGCGCACCGACACGACCGCCCAGGCGCGCGCGGAAACGCGCAGCGAGGACGCGTACCTCAGCGCCGGTAGGCCGCGCTCCCGGCGTTCCTCGTTGACGAGCTGGGCCACGGCTCTGCGGTGGCGCTGTGGGGTCAGCGCCGTGATGGGAAGGTCGAAGTCGCTCATGACCGTCGGGCGTGAGGAAGGTGTGAACATCGTTCAGCACTCCTTCTGGACCGATGAGAGACCTGAGATCTAGCCGGGCGCGTCGTAGAACGCATGGATCCGGCCACCGCGCGCAAGCCAGCGGCCGGCGAGCTCGCGCGCGCGCTCGGGCTCGCGACGGAAGAGGCCAACGCGAACCGCGAAGATCGTGTCGAAGCGGCGGTCTGCGAGGTCGAGATCCTCGAGCGCGGCAACCAGGAACTCCGCCCTGCCGGCCTCGACGTGCGGCGCGTTGCGACGAGCCGCGGCGTCGATCATCTTCGCCGAGCGGTCGATCGCCGTCAGCCAGCCCGTGACCAGGCGCTCGCAGACGTACGTCGCCGCGATCCCGTGCCCGCAGCCGATCTCGAGGATCCGCTGATCGGGGCGGACGTCGAGCCCGTCGACGATCGATCGCAAGCGCTCGCTCATCGCCATGATGATGGCCGGTCGTGGCCGCCGGCGTCTCGGGCCGTTGCTGTGACAAGCGACCTCTAGCTATTTTCACCCGGCGGGCGTGACGCGGTGCTGTGTGAGCCGCATCCGGCGCGAAGCAATCGCAGCCTCGATGACGTCCGCGAACTCTTTCGCAGGAGCGGGCTGCACGTAGCGCTCAAGGCCTCTCGGCTGAAATGACGCCGCGAGTCGGCCGTCGATGCACTGCCTGAGCGCTTCCGCGATGACTTCGACGTCGTCAGGTGCGACCACCGTTCCGGTCTGCGTCTCACAGACGATCCGCGCTGCCTCATTCTCGGATAACACCGCCAGGATTGGCCGCCCAGTAAGGACGTACTCCGAGAGCTTCGCGGTGACGACTTGTCGGTGCGGACCGGTCGAGATCAGTAGGAGCGCGTCGGCGGCTCGCTGCAACGCCAGCGCCTCTGGGTGCGCGATCACACCCAGCACTTCCACCATGCTCCGTACCGCCGGGGTCAGGGCGTCGAGGATCGCGTGATCGTCTGTTGTTAGTTCGCCAGCCAAAACCAAGCGCAGTTGATCGGCCGTCGAGGGATCGGTTTCAACAAGCAGTTCCAACGCCTTGAAGAACCCCCGAGGATTGCGTCTCTCGGGGTGAGAGAGCGATCCGGTGTGTACGAGGTTCACCACCCCCTGAGTCATCTGGGGGGGTGCAGCCCCGTCGATCGCAGCGTCGACGTCGGCACGGTCCCAGCCACTTGGTATGTCGAACGCGAGGCACCCGTAGCGTTCGCGGAAGTCACGCGCGATCGGTTCCGTGATCCCCACTATCGCATCGGCGGACGTGGCGACCCGACGCTCAAACATTTTGTCGATGCGATCTTGGATACGCGTCGGCCACGGACCCATGAGCGGCTCGTAGCGCCACCCGTCGTCAAAATCCGCGATCCAGGCTGGCCGGCCCCTGCCGAGCGCGAGTCCAAGCAGATGGGTGCTGAGGGGTGGTCCGTTTGTGACAACCACCTCGATTTGATGGTCACGGATCACGCGCCGGACCACGGGAAGGACGTAGGGCAGCCACGTAACGATCCAACTGTCCGGGACGAGTCCCTGCGTGAGATAGCGAGGAGGGGCAGCTGTTCCGTCCGCAGCGGCTGGAACGTCGCCCGGTTCGTTGACCGAAGCTCCGGGGCGGCGTAGGAGTCGCCTAAGCGCCGCCGACGATTGAAGGTCGCCGCTCCGCACCACCCACGGAGAATCAGAATCAAGACGGCCGGCGGCGTTCGTCGTGACAATCGAAACGTCATGCCCAAGATCGCGCAGGGCTTTGGCCATGGCGTCCCACCGATGGCTGCCTGACACCGAGATCGGCGGGAAGTACCAGGACACCGCCAAGACTCGACGCGAAACGGACACGGACGGGTGACACTAGCACTCGTCGGGGAAAGGTATGACTCCGCCGTAGTAGCGGCGGACAATCGAGCGGGGGTCGTGCTCCTTGACCGCGAACGCTCGCCCGTCGACTCCGAGCACAGCTCGTTGGGAACGATCAACTATCAGGCTGCGCAACGCGGCGTACAGCGTTGCTGGTTCGGCCCGAACGATTGGAAGTCTCGAACCGAACGGATTGTCTGCCTCGTCTATGTAGGCCACCACCGGGCGACCCAACGACATCGCTTCCACAGCTACCCCCCCGTACCAGCCGATGTGCAACTGGTCAACCAAGACGTCCGAGTTCGCGATTCGCATCAAGGCCTCCGCGTTGCTAACGCCCTCGATCAGGTCGAGACGGACTGCGAGGCCTTCACCTCGTAGGCGCTCGACGGCCGCGACGACGTGTGAAGTCCCCTTCGCCCCCCGATTGGTTGGAGCGTGCGCGACGACGACCTCCTCACGGTCAGGGGCGGCACTGGGCGTGAGAGCTAGGGGATCGACGCTGGCATACGGAAGGAAGTCGGCGTCGGGCAGGTACCGCCGTAGGTCTGGGTTCAAGAACACGCGCCGGTCAGCGTGCTTGCGCATCGCGCGGGCATCCGCCTCGCGCCAACGATCCTGCGCGACGCACGTGGGCCTTTCGCAGTGCGGGCACGCTGACTTGGGGCGAACATCGCAGCCCTGCCAGGTCACGACGACTGTCTTGCCCAGTCGCTTGAGCAGCGGCAGATCATTGAACACCCCCCAAGGCGTCCGCAACGCCATCGTGGGCGCTCCGCCGTTGAAGTGGAACACGTCGTACTTGCGGATGGCGGTAGCGAGGAACCGGCTACGGATAAGCGCTCGGCTCGCGACGCTGCGACCGTCGAGATCGAACGTTCGGTCTGCGCCGTACGAGATGTACGAAGGCGTGAAGTCTATGACGTCGCTCTCGAAACCGAGTTCCCTTTCCGCGCGTGAAAGCCCTAACGGATGCCCACCGGTTCCGGTAGGGAGGTGCACGATGCGGGGAACCGCACGAGAGATCATCTATCCCAGCGTACGCGGGCGAACGTCTTCGCGCGCGTTGGCATCCCGACGGGCAGCACGCCGTAGTACTTGGCGGACCTACTCGGCGCCTTGATACGGGTTGTCGAGCTCTCCGCGCCCGCCCGGCTACGCGCCCTCGAAGACCGAGGGGTATTCCAACGCGAGCCATGCCAAGGGCCCTGGTCGGGGCAGCAGCCGGTCGATGAGAGCGTCTGCTTCCAGGAGCGTCGCCTCGAACGCATCGTCACGGTCGCCGACCTTCGGGAAAGACCTGTTCGTCAGGAAGTCGAGCTTCGTCATGAGCAGCGGCAGGTCCGCGTCGTCGAGGACCATCACGCACTCGTGGTGGCGCATCGTGGCGACGCGCAGGTTCAGACCGACTATGCCAAGTATCGCCTGTTGGACGAGTCGGTGCCCCTCGTCCAGCCCGATCGACACTAGCCC
>Ga0208736_1000551_pt1 | contig 10620 bp, 9 predicted proteins | sample AntDryMetagUQ255_FD_188090 | JGI IMG/M metagenome (GOLD analysis project Ga0208736, IMG submission 188090) | Polar desert microbial communities from Antarctic Dry Valleys - UQ255 (SPAdes) | ecosystem: Environmental > Terrestrial > Soil > Desert | place: Antarctic Dry Valleys | collected 2008-12-31 | reverse complement strand
TCACCGCTTTTTGTAACTATTTCAAGACAACCTATTATTTTTTGTTTATAAAATAAAGCAGTGACTAAAGCGCTTTGCCAGCCATCTTTTTTTAACTGTTCCTCCATCTTACTATTGTGATCGGAGCTTTGTATCCACCAGAAATAATCAGGATTTTTGTCCAATTCTTCAGAGACATTCCGGCAAAATTTAATAACATCACCAGTTACAGAAATGTTCTTCAGCAGGATACTGGCATAGTTAATTGTAACTAACTCTACTTCATTACCAGCGTCGTAAAAAGTGGTGAATCCGATATCTGCTTCTTCCAGCGCCAGCAAGTAACGCAATTGTTGTTTTAATTCGCGAAGCAAATGAGGATCTTCAAAAGAACTCTCCTGTTGCAAAATGCTGCGGATATTGTTTATCGTTTCTCTTTCAGAAACTTCACGGATATGTGTAATAACAAAGCCATCGAATATAAAGTTTTCCAGTGGCAAGATATTGGCGAGTTCAGGATAGAGTACTAAGTCACGGATATGGTGACATTTATTTAAAAAATGTTCAGGCAAAAGGGGAAGGTCAAAATTTGCAATGACATCTATAAACTCAGGATCCCATTGCAGTTCAAAATAGTTGTGAATATTGCGTTTGTGTTCAGGGTAAGAACAAAGAAAAGCGTCTCCGCCAATCAATTCAATATCATACCATTTTTTTAGTATAAGCTTATACGCCAGGTGAATTTTAGCAACCGAAACATTTTTTGCCACCTGCGGGTCAAGCGGAAAAAGATAATTACCCTGCGCGTCTAAATAAGTTGATTTAAAAAAAGAAGAAGCATAAATTGATTTGCTTTGGAAAGGCATAGCTACTGCAAACAATTCTTTCCTTTCACTAAAACTCGCCGGAAAAATTGTTGTCATTGCCTCTTCGACCAAAGCGTTATGGTGCTCTAAAATCTTGTAATCAGTGATAGGCTCTAATAACTCCGGGTTATTGTGAAATTGCTCATACAGATCATGGCAGATTTTTGCAGCGGCGGAATTGTCACTCTCGATAATTTTCTTCCATAACCTTAATAAGGGTTGAAAAGAGATCCTGCTTTTTAAATAGGGAAGTTGCGTGTAAATATTTTCAGCCATTAATCTTCAATTAATTATAGATGTAAAAATACATTTTGATGAAGGAAGAAGATGAACTAAATGTTTTTTTTAAAACTGTGAGCTTGCATGTATGCCATAAGTTGTTGGTCTCCGACCACGGATTTCTAACTTAAAGTAAATTACTTATAGATCGATCCTTGCAAGAGCATCATGCACAAAACCCCTTCTATTATAAATATTCATCTGCCTCTGTTTTTATGAAAGAGGTAAAGATGAATTTAATATTCTTACACATGACAGGAAATATAAAACCGTTGACCGGGAGATTAACGACAACTCAGGAATCAACTAAAAGTGATTGGTTTGTGAAAGGATGCTAATTTTGTATCATATTACAAACCATTTTCGAAATACCAAAAAAGGAGACATTATGAAAAAGAGCTTATGTGTATTCAAACTTTTTGTCGTTCTTGCTTTTTCTGCTGCGTCATTAAAATTGTATGCTCAGCCTCATGAAAATATGGGTGCAAAACATATCTTGATAAATGCTGCAAAGCTAACCTGGCAAGGTGGGCCAGCTTCGTTACCAAAGGGATCGAAAATTGCAATCCTTGAAGGTGATATGAGTAAATCAGAGCCTTTTACTGTGAGATTGATGCTGCCTCCAAATTATAAGATTTCTCCTCACTGGCACCCAGCCATTGAGCATGTGACTGTAATACAAGGGGTTTTTTATATGGGCGCTGGTGAAAAATTTAATGAAAACACGGCTACAAAATTATCAGTAGGTGATTTTGCAACTATGCCAGTCAGCTATGCACATTATGCCTTTACAAAAGGAAAGACAATTATTCAACTTCATGGCGTTGGTCCGTGGGGAATTACTTATATAAATGAAGCAGATGATCCGCGAAAAAAATAAGTAAAAACCAGACCGATTGATATAACCGTTTTATAATGCTTACTATTTTGATAGCAGTCTTATAAGATTTAGTAAAGTTGCTAATTAACTCTTTCGCAGTTCCTTTATAAATAGCTCTTATAAATTTCTTTAGATGTCATAGTTGCACATCAAATATAATTATTGTGTGCATTATCTTTTGACAGATAATCTTCAGACATTCCTTTTAAAGTATTTTGATATTTGCCTTTGCAGTTTGTAAAATTCACAGAAAGTACAAAACTAATCTGGCTACTTAATGCTATAAATGCTGTTTGAAAATGACTCCAGTTTTAGAGTAAGGAACGGTTTAAGGGTTTTAAAAATTCGTATGTGATTTTTTTATACCGGGGCGCCAATGAAAAAGAATAGTCATTAATAAGTATAGCATCTTTTCCTTTTGTTGGTGTAACCGGGTAAATATTTTGTATAGCTCCAGTACCTGTAGAATCTTTTTTCAGATCTTCTATTTTCCTTTCATTTTTTTGAATCTTATTCAACTTCCTTTCCTTTTTTTTCTCTTTTTGAATCATCTTGTTTTCATGACGTTTTTGTTTTCTCTCCTGCTTTTTTGCTTTACGCTCTAACCTATCAGCCTTTTTTTGATCTTTATCAATCTGCCTTTGGGTACTTGCAATTTTGCTGCTATCAACCTGTGCAAAAGAGTTTATAGAAAAAAATATTGAGAGGATCACAAAGGTTGCTGTTAGTTGCTTTTTCATAATTATTTATTTAGCTATTTTATAAGTAAAAACTACGCCAATTTCTTCTTTGTTATACTCTTGCAGATTACAGATATTCAATTGGGATATTATACTGTAATTATCCATTTTACGTAAAATTTTACCCAAGTTAGTAAGCAAGATTTATGGGATATCAAAACATCCGGGCTATCTTCTGCAGTTCTGTCTGAATTTCATTTTGCTTTTTTTCGCCTGCTAACAGAAAGGAATTTTTGGTGATGTTCAATTTGTCTTTTGTAAGATTGATCTCTTGCGTTAATTTATTGATCTCTGTTTTTAGTGCATTTATCCTTTGGGTAATTGCCTGCAACTCTTCTGCTTTTTTTTGTATCAGCAATTCTTTTTGGCCCACCTCTTTTTTATATTGTTGTGCATGTGCACTTTGAAATGCATTTAGATCGCGGCCAATAATATTCAAATATTCCTGCCCGGTATTCATCAATTTCTCCTTGGTTAGCCCAGTGCTTTTTAAAACATTAAATGCAGTTCTGTACTTTATAGTTTCATCTGTTATGTCGTCAATATCAATCTTGCTGTCAACAAATTCTTTATAGTCTGTTCCCTGGAAGATTGGATTTTTGATATTGGCTTCATCAACCAACTTTTCAAAGTATTGTTCATGTTCGGGCAAAGGGCCGGCAATTGTACCCCCTGGCGAATAGGTGGGAGTTTGGTTGGTAGTAATGCTGGTATTTCCACCATCAATCAATGGATGATGTGCATTTTCATCTGCAAGTGGACCTACTGGTTTTACTACAGTTGGTGAGGGAGGAACAGGTTTATGTTCTTTTGCGAGTTCTTTTTTTTTCTCCTCGTCAAATTCAACAAAAGGATTCAGCAACTGCTTTAAAAAACTCATAGTCAGATGATTATTTATTCAGGCTTAACAGAAACCCTATGGTAAAATTTGAATCCCAGTCAAAAACGAAAGTATCAGTATTGGTAGCATCAGCAAAGGCTTTATAAATATTTAAGCCTGATGCCATTTTTTTATCTACGGCTTTATAAGATTGCGGCGCCTTTAATACAGTATATCTTTCTTCGCCTTTACGATGTTGCTTGGCCAATGTAAAAGGAACACCACCAATAATAAAACCCACATTGCGTTTGCCTTCAGGCACTTTATTCAACTGTGTTTTTATTGTGTTGTACACATCGTCATCCGTCGTTTCTTTTTCATAGTATTTAGCACCGGGCAATTCAATTGTTTTTAAACTACCATTTTCATCCCATGATACTTTTGTATTACCTGAACCAATGTCTACCATAAAAGAATTGTCTATAAAGGAAGGAGGTATGGTTGCCTTAAGCCCAAGCTTTGCTTCCTGATCAGGATTTACATTATTTACTATATACCCCATCTTTTTTAGCTCATTGCTAATGATGGTTGTCTTAGGCTCTTTTTGTGCACCGGAGGAGATAACAAAGTGAATATTGTTTTTTGCCACTCCTTTATCAAACATTCCGGCAATGTATTTTTTCAAACCTGCCCTGATATCTTCTGTTGTAGCCAAGCCCTCGTAAGCCAGCGACTCTCCAAAATCTTTTGATATGATTTCCCAGCGTTTTTGATTATCCATATTTATTACAAAGGAGTTGAAACCTGTAGCACCCAATTCAACAACACCACGTAAGGCTCCATTTACGGGTTTCTCCGGTGTGTAATTAAATTCACGCTCTTCTGAATTTGCATCACCAGTGGTAGAAGTTGAATTTTTAGTATTGGATGTATCGTTATCCCTGGTGCCGGAAGTATTTGAGAGTTCTGTGGAATTTTCTTTCCTTAACTCGGACATCCGCGGTTTGAAAGCGAAATAGGCAAGTGCTGCAATGATCAATACAATTATTATAATTCCGGCTGGTTTAAGTCTCATTTTAATTTGTTTTCGTTTTTAGTAAAGTTATTTCATTCAATGATTGGAATTCTATTTCGGTTGTATTGTATTACCCTTCGGCAAGCCCAGGGTGACAAACATTTCGCTATAAAGAATGGTGGCAAGCTCAGGTGACAAACATTTCACTATTATAAGAATGCTGTCAGACCGATCTCGCCAAAGCGGGACGAAGCCTATAATCATACATAATACATAACCGTTCCCGGTCAGTTTTTTTGCTTATCTAATACTTCAATTACAGGCAGCATCTTTATTTATTAGCCATCGTAATCACTACAACTCTTCCACCTTCTTCGTTTGATAGTAATAGTTTACTGCCATCAATTAAATCGACCATTGTGCCCACCGGTATTTCTTTATCATTAGTAAGATCTTTAAGCGATGTAAGCTTTTGATTAACCAATACCCATTTATCATTATGGTAAGTAAAATATCCTACCGGTTCTTTTTGCGCAGCCGTGAGCTTTTCATTTCTAACAATATTCCTGTCTACATGCCAGTGAAATAAGTATTGATTATTGTACACCATTAACCTTTGATTTTCAGGCTTCCACACGGTTGGCTTAAATTGATAGTACAAATCTAAAACCGGTAGCATCCCTTTAATATGTGTACCACAAAAGGGGCATTTGGGCGAAGTGGTATTATCAAACACAAACCATTTCTGATCACATTTTTTGTTACTGCAAGGCTGCATCAGGTCGGTTGTTTTCAACAGTGCCTGCTCCCAGGCATCGGCATTAGGCCTTAGATTAGGATGGTGTAAACCTGTTATAAATGCCTGGTCAAACAATGTTTTTAAATAAGGACCTGTAATGGTGTAAGGAAGTTTTATAACATTTGCCCACGGCAAGGCCCATTTAGAAACCTGGTCCAGCTTTAACCTGTTGGATGTATCTGTCGGATGTTCTATAAACAAAGCCTTTTCGCCCATCGACAATAAATCATCTTTCTCGGTATCTAATGAATTTACTTTACCACCTTTTAAGGGGTGACGATACAATAAGTACATATAGATCATAACCGCCAGTGCATGCAGGTCTGTTGTGCGATTAGCATGTTTGCGGTTAGCATCTCTTAAGTCAAGGTGTTTTGTGGCTAACACTTCCGGTGCAATAAAATCGGCAGTACCAATTACGTCAGGTGGATACAAGCCGGGAACAACCAAGCCATCAATATCTATAATGGTGGCGGCTTTACTTACAGGGTCAATCAATACATTTTTATAAGAAAGATCTGAGTGGGCAAGACCGGCAGCATGTAAACGTTTGACTCCCCTCGCAATTTTGACACAAATCTGGTAATAGCTCAACCAATTACCCAACTCAGTTTCATCAAGGCTTAAAGTAAATTGTTTATGTCTGAATTTGGCGGAAGCAAACCACAATCCCTGTTTCTCTTTTCCTTTTATTCCATCACTCTTTGCGTATCCTTTTTTAAAAAAGAAGTTCTTGTTATAAGTTGGTACAATTAAGCCTACTTTATTATCCTGCTCCACCATGTCTGTAGGCCATGCGTATATGTTTTTAAAATATTCACCTCCTTCGCGGTTAAAAAAACTATCGTAGTACTGGGTAACCAATTTCTTTAATCGTTCCCTGGAATTGAAGTCTTGCTTATCCCGATAAAATGCAATCACGTACGATTTATCCGGCCCGAAATAAACATCTTTCATTCCACCACGCATGGGTTCACCATTATCAACATATTGGTAGGTCTTACCAGGGTTAATAATTGATGATGCCGACTTTATATTCATTCCGGAATTTGAAAATTTGGTTAGAAAACTCACTCAAATGATTTTATTAATTGTTTTTGTTATTGCGAGGAGTTGCGAGGCACAAAGCAAAGCAATCCCCCAACGAGTAAAAATCTTTCAATTTGCGGGGAGATTGCTTCGCCGGGCTCGCAAGGACGTGCTTCATGGTTCCTCCCCGCAATGACGTGCTTCGTGTACTGATCTTTGTCATTGGGAGGAGTTGCGAGGCACGAAGCAAAGCAATCCCCTGACGAGTAAAAACCCTTTCAATTGCGGGAGATTCCTTCGCCGGGCTCGCAATGACGTGCTTCATCGTTCCTCCTCGCAATGACGTGCTTCGTCAGGATTCAAAACACTATCGCTAATGTTCTGTCATCATGATTGCCAATGCTCCAAAAATCCATCCATCTCGACAACTGCTCTACTATATCTTTATTATCTACCCTTAATTCTACTTTGATCCTATCTTCATTTTTACCACCCAGGTCTTCCAAAAATTTTTGCCAGGTTTTAATATTTGGCAGGTTTGCTTCCACCACAAACTTAGGGTCGTAAATACCATCTGACATCAGTATCAAATAAGAAAAATCGTCTATCAATTTAAAATTAAATCTTGTAGGAAATTTTTCATTCTTAAATATTTCCGGCATTGTTATAAACCTTGTGCCTCCGCCAAACTCACCAACATCAATCCAATTTAGATTAATAATTTTCGATACATTTTTATTCAGCACAGCCATGGGGCAATCACCCACTCCAAATGAAAGCAGTGCATAGCCAATATCATATTTCTTAAACAGCGTAAATACGAGGGTGCTGTTTAGATCTTTTAGAGGAAAGCCTTCTTTTGTTGTAAATTCTTCCAGCTGTTTATGCACATAAAAAACTGCTTTGCCAAGGTGGTTGTAAACGAAATGGTTTAGTTTTTTCAGTGTGTCTTCGTCTGGATTAGTTTTATGTTGTTGTAAAAATTCATCAAATTCCTTCATGTTTTCAACAGAAGATTTTTCCATAAAATAATCCACAACACTATTGCAGGCAAGAGCAGAACCTTTTCTTGAAATCTTCGCACTGCCGGCTCCATCTCCAACAACAACTATACTCCATCCATTTTCCAGATATTTAAATGCAAAATCATCTTCTCTGAATGAACCAACATTTGCGTGTGCACGTCCGCGTTTTGAGGAAACAAGGATATGCCTGTCACCAATAGGAGCAAATACACTCACATCATCTTCCTTCCAATACGGGTCGTTTTTATCGCTCTCAAGATTTTTCCACAAGCTTTTAGGATCAGGATTAATAATGAGCGTTATGATCTTTTCATTTAATGGCGCGTCTTCCGGCTGCGCCTCTAATTTAAATTTGAACACAATTTTTATATCCCCGCTTTGAGTAGGGTTACCCGTAATTTGTTTCGTCTTTTCATCATATAAAAGCCCTGCTTCTTCCAACCCTTCAAATTCGTATGCTGTAATATCCTTCCAACCAAACTTTTCAAAATCGAATTTTGCTTCATAGGATTTTCCAACACTTGCATTCAATATGCGAACGGGTTGCTGCATGATCTCAGCTATCCTGTCTTGCAGTTTCCACTTAGTCATAAGCCAGTCCTGATTTTGATTAATTGTATTAATTGCGGCAATGTTTTGTTCGTCCTGTAAAAATTTATCGAACAAATTCATCCGGTTAGCTGGTACATTAATATTGTTGTTTTTAAAAAGCTGCGTAAGTAGTTGTTTTGCATCACTCATTCCATGTTATTGCTTTAGACACGACAACAAATTGAAGTATACGAATATGACTTCGTAGAACAATGTTGTACGAGCTATATTTATTTCACACTATACAACAATATTCAATTCAGAAGGTGGCGGTGGTAATTCACTAAGCCCGGTAACTTCTTTTCCTGCATCTTCCACCTTGGTAGAAGTAACACCAATGGAAGCGGATACCCATGAAAAGAATTTTGCAATACTTTGGCTGTCGGCAGTATCAAGGCTTACAACGTTTTCTGTTATCTGTTTTAGCAAGTTGGAGTCAGCACCGCTACCAGCCGCACAGGCTACCGTATAGGCAGTTTTACGTTTCTTGAATTCTTCTAAGCCGCTTTGCCAATCGTCAGTAGGTATTCCATCTGTCATGATAAAGACAAGCGGTTTCCAGTCGCCTTTTTGTTCAGCAGTGGTTTTCGCAACTTCATTATCAATACAGGTAGAAACTAACTTCAAACCTTCACCTAAACAGGTGGTGCCTGTGGCTTTAATATCCACCATTTGAAATGAAGCAAGATCGGTAAGGGGAATTACCTGTTTAGCAACACTGTCAAATGTAATAATGCTAATAAAAGCAGTTTCGATTGCTTGTGGATTTTGGCGTAAGGAACTAATCATTACCTGTACACCATTTTTTACAGCTTCAATTGGTTCGCCGGTCATAGAACCGGAAGTGTCTAATAATAAATAGACGGGTAATCTTCTCATTTTTATACTATTTAATAATTAAAATTAAGAACTATAGCTTTGATAGCCTTATAGTAGCACATCAGTATGCAAATCCTGCGCCTAAGAAGCGCAATTAAAAAATGTAATTAACCAACCAGGCAAAGTTTATAGAAAAATATTTCAGAAAAAGCGAAAAATCCGTCAAGGATTAAATAACCAGGGCTGTAAAAAAAAGAAGGCTTAAGCACAGGAAACACCATTCGTGTTGCAGAATGATTTTTAAAGTAAAGTTCCCTTTTATCATATTAGTGCAACGTTTTTAAAATTCGCATTGTCAAGTGATTAAAAGTTATACATATGAAGAATTTAATTTTTTATACCTGCTTTTTGTTTTTCTATTTTAACAGCATTGCGCAGCAAAAATTGCAGGAAGTAAATGCCATTTTGCATGATGAAAGTTATATAGCCGTCTATGACCGGTTGCCAGAAAACGGGGCCAATGAACAGGTACGCATTCAATTACATCTTAGTTATGTTGAGCAATTGTTACGAAGTGTCAATACAATGAATCTTAATAAAGATCAACATGCTAAGCGTTTTTATGTACTTGATCTACTACATAAATACTGGGTAGCTGGAAATTTTCCTTCTAATCGCGATTATCCCGGTGAAAGAAAGCCATGCTTTATTGATGCTGATGGCAATATTTGTGCTGTAGGTTACCTGGTAGAACAAACAAAAGGAAGGGAACTTGCTGAAGCGATCAATACGAAATATAAATACGAATTTTTATTGGACATGAAAGAACCAGCAATAGAAGAATGGGCCAACGAATTTGGTTTAACACTGGAAGAATGTGCCATGATACAACCAACCTATGGCCCGCCGCCCCCTGCCCAAACCAGTTACGCAGATATTAAAACAAGCTACGGCATTTCTTCGGGGATTATAGGCGGAAGTAATATTGCTATTAATGTCGCCAATTTTTCCAATCGCTTAAAATATAAGCCAGCTCTATCTTATATTGGTTTAGTGACCGGAACAGGGCAGCTAATTATGGGTATAGCCAGTGTAAAATCAACAAGTTTTCAACCAGTGATAAATGGAGGCGAAACTTATACTTCCTATAAAGCCCAAAACAATTTATCCTATGCAAATATTGCTATGGGCACTACCACCATTATCAGCAGTGCGCTAAACCTGGCTATGCAAAAAAAGAACAAAGAAAAAAGAAACGCCTATGGTTTGTATAGCTATCCTAACTACACGAATACAGTATCAATGGGTTTATCAATTACCAGGAAAATATAATGCGCTCTGCCTCTTCCTTTTGAGTTGACGTTGTAGAAGTAAAATAAGTTAGCCGTAGCAACTACGCTACGGCTAAACTCTTTATCCTGATGTGGCATCCTTTAGACAGGATGAACTCTAAATTTTTAAATAAGGTTTACACGACGACGAATCAAGTTTACATCACCCACAAATTTCGTTGGGCTACTTATTTTAGACAAAACAATATTTAAATCTTCACCAGGTTTACCGCCCTCACTCATTTTGTATTTTATGTCAATGTAACTGGTACCATTTAATCGCATTGAATCCCTTCTGGTAGTATCCCTGTTATTCATGTTATTCATATTCCTCATGGAGGTATCCCTGTTATTCATGTTATTCATATTCCTCATTGAGGTATCCCTGTTCATGTTGTTCATATTTCTCATTGATGTATCCCTGTTCGGGTTGTTCATATTTCTCAT
>Ga0208736_1000550_pt1 | contig 10641 bp, 8 predicted proteins | sample AntDryMetagUQ255_FD_188090 | JGI IMG/M metagenome (GOLD analysis project Ga0208736, IMG submission 188090) | Polar desert microbial communities from Antarctic Dry Valleys - UQ255 (SPAdes) | ecosystem: Environmental > Terrestrial > Soil > Desert | place: Antarctic Dry Valleys | collected 2008-12-31 | reverse complement strand
CGCCGGCGCGCACCGGCGGCGGCCGGCCGGCCCGCGGGCGCCGTGGGCTCGGGCGGCTCCTGGCCGTCTTCGGGGTCATCGTCGCCGGAGTGATCGCCGCGTTCGTGATCGCCTCGAGCGGAGGTGACACGCAGCAGCAGCAGCCGATCGAAGAGGAGAGCCTCGGGGGGCAGGTCGACCGGCTGCGTGACTTCGTGAACGAGAACACGCGCTAGGGCCCATCGGCCGCCCGGCCGTTCTCGGCCGCGTAGGGCCCGCGACCCTTGAGGATCGCGCGCGCGTGCTCCGCTAAGCAGCCTTCTCGGATCGCCTCGCGCAGACCCTCCACGAGCTTCGCCATGAAGGTCAGGTTGTGCAGCGTCAGCAGCCGCACCGCGGTCAGCTCCTTGGCGCGGGCGAGGTAGTGCAGGTAGGCGCGGGTGTGCTCGCGGCAGGCCGGGCACGGGCATCCGCGCGCGAGCGGCTCCCGGCTCGAGCGCGACGGCGGGCGGGTCACGTCGAGGCGCCAGCGCGCCTCGGGGTCGGGGACGAGCGCGGTGCCGTGGCGGGCGAGGCGCGTGGGCGTGGCGCAGTCGAGCCAGTCGATCCCGGCCCCGACGGCGTGGACGACGTCATCGACGTCGCCGATCCCCAGCAGATGGCGCGGGAGGCGGTCGGGCAGCGCGTCGAGGGCCCAGCCCACGACCTCGCGCATCTGGGACTTCTCCTGCCCGAGCGAGCCGCCGATGGCCACGCCGTCTATGCCCTCGGCGGCGGCGATCCGCTCGGCCGAGGCGACCCGCAGGTCTCGGTGCACTCCGCCCTGGACGATCCCCAGGAAGAGCTGCCCGGGCGACGCGTGGCACTCGCGCCATTCGAGACAACGGTCGAGCCAGCGGTGGGTGCGCTCGGTCGAGCGGGCCGTGTAGTCGCGCCCCGAGTGAAACGGGGTGCACTCGTCGAAGGCGAGCGCCACGTCCGAGCCGAGCGCCGCTTGGATCTCCATCGAGGTCTCGGGGCCCATGAAGCGCTCGGAGCCGTCGAGGTAGGAGCGGAAGCGCACGCCCTCCTCGGCGACTTCGATCACGTTCGGCTCCCCGTCGCGGCCGGGGCTGCGGCGCTTGACCTCCTCGGCGACCGATCCGTGGCCCATCGAGAAGACCTGGAAGCCGCCCGAGTCGGTGACGATCGGCCGCCGCCAGGCCATGAACTCGTGCAGGCCGCCGAGCTCGGCGATGTGCTCGTGGCCGGGCTGGATGAACAGGTGGAAGGTGTTGCCGAGCACCATGTCGTAGCCGAGCTCGGCGACCTCCGTGGCCTGGAGCGAGCGCACGGTCGCGTGCGAGGCGAGCGGCACGAAGGCCGGGGTGCGGACCTCGCCGTGGACGGTGCGCAGAACGCCGGCCCGAGCCGCGCCGTCGCGCTGCTCGATGGTGAAGGCGGTGCGCTCGGAGAGGGAGGCGGGCGCCACGGGTCGAGGTTAGTCGTGCCATCGGGCCGCGGAGCGCGGGCAGTGCGCGAGGCGCGCGTCTCGCTCAGCGTCGCCACCGCCCGCGGGCGGTGGCGGACCTCGTCCCCCTCCCTCTAGCTTCACGCGGCGGCGAGCAGAGAGCTCCCGGTCATCGCCGCCGGCCGTTCGAGGCCGAGCAGCTCGAGCACCGTGGGCGCGACGTCCGCGAGCACGCCGCCTTCCCGGAGATCGCCCACCGCCGCGGTGACCGCGAGCGGCACCGGATTGAGCGAATGCGTGGTGTTCGGGCTGCCGTCGGGCTCGAGCATGTGATCGGCGTTGCCGTGGTCGGCGGTGACCACGCAGGCGCCACCGCCCTCGTGCACCGCGGCGACGACGCGGCCGAGGCAGCGATCCACGGCCTCCACCGCCGCCACCGCCGCCTCGATCACCCCGGTGTGGCCGACCATGTCGGGATTGGCGAAGTTGATGATCCCGAAGCCGAAGTCGCCGGTGCTCCAGCCCTCGGCGAACGCCTCCGCCGCGGCGACGGCGCTCATCTCGGGCCTCTGGTCGTAGGTCGAGACGTCGCGGGGCGAGTCGACGAGGCGGCGCTCCTCGCCGGGGTGCTCGTGCTCCTCGCCGCCGTTGAAGAAGTAGGTCACGTGCGCGTACTTCTCGGTCTCGGCGACGTGGAGCTGGCTCACGCCCCGCTCGGCGAGGGTCGCGGCGAGCGTTGTCGCGGGGCGTGAGGGAGGAAAGGCGACCGGGTAGCTCCAGTCCTCGCTGTACTCGCTCATAGTGGTCAGGTCGACCTCGGGTCTCTCGCCGCGGTCGAAGTCGTCCAAGTCCGGATCGCCGAGCGCGCGCACGAGCTGGCGAGCGCGGTCGGGGCGAAAGTTGAAGCAGAGGACGGCATCGCCGGGGCGCACGCGCGCCTCGGCCTCGCCGACTGAGGTGGGCAGGACGAACTCGTCGGTCTCGCCTCGCTCGTACGCGGCGGCGACCGCGTCGGCGCCGCTCGAAGCCGACCGCCCCTGCGTCTCGCCGTGGACGATCGCGTCGTAGGCGGCGCTCGTGCGCTCCCAGCGGCGGTCGCGATCCATCGCGTAGTAGCGCCCGGAAACCGTCCCCACGCGGCCGACCCCGGAGTCGGCGAGTCGGCGCTCGGCCAGCTCGAGGTAGCCGCGACCCTCGTCGGGAGCGGTATCGCGTCCGTCGGTGAACGCGTGCAGCACGAGGTCGGTTACGCCCTCCGCCGCTGCGAGGTCGATCAGCGCCTCCAGATGCTCGAAGCTCGAGTGCACGCCGCCGTCGGAGACGAGGCCGAGCAGGTGCAGCCGCCCCGCCTCACGCCCGCGGGCACCCGCCGCACGCAGCGCCTCGTTGGCGGCGAACGAGCCGTCGGCGATCGCGTCGTCGATGCGCGTCAGGACCTGCTTGACCACCGCGCCCGCACCGAGGTTCAGGTGCCCGACCTCGGAGTTGCCCATCTGACCCTCCGGAAGCCCGACGGAGGCGCCGCTCGTGGTCAGCTCGGTGCGCGCGCAGCGCTCCCACAGCCCGTCGAAGACCGGCGTCCGCGCGAGCGAGACCGCGTTTCCGGGCCCGTCCGGGGCGAGCCCCCAGCCGTCGAGCACGATCAGGCAGACGGCGGGAACCGGCACCGCGCCGGGGCCGTCGGGGAGCCCGGAAGCGTCCTCGCTCACCCCGCCGCGGCCGCGACCAGCTCGGCGAAGTCCGCGGCCTCGAGGCTCGCGCCGCCCACGAGCGCCCCATCCACGTCGGGCTGGGAGAAGATGTCCGCGGCGTTGTCGGGCTTGACGCTGCCGCCGTAGAGCACCCGCACGCGCTCGGCGGCCTCCTCGGAGCGGTCGCCCACGAGCGCGCGCACGAAAGCGATCGCCTCCTGGGCCTGCTCGGGAGTAGCCGAGCGATCGGTGCCGATCGCCCAGACCGGCTCATAGGCGATCGTCACCTCGCCGAGCCGCTCCGGCGGAACCTGATCGAGCCCTTCCTGGACCTGGTGACGCAGGCGTCGCTGCATCTCGCCGCCGTCGCGCTCCTGCTCGGTCTCCCCCACGCACAGGATCGGCTCGAGGCCGGCGTCGAGCGCCGCGAGCACCTTTTCGCCGAGCGCGCGGTCGGTCTCACCCTGGTCGCGCCGGCGCTCGGAGTGGCCGAGCACGACGCCGGCCACGCCGAGCTCGAGCAGCATCGGCGCCGAGACCTCGCCCGTCTCGGCACCGTCGCGAGCCGCGCTCATGTTCTGCGCGAACACCCTCACACCCGTCCCGTCGAAGCCGTCCACGGCCGCGGCGAGGGCGGTGTAGGGAGGGCAGACGCCCACGTCGACGTGGCCGCCGGCTGCGCCGAGCGACGAGAGGAGCTCCTCCACGTACGCCCGGGCCTCGACGATCGTCTTGTGCATCTTCCAGTTGCCGACCATGTAGGGCCGGCGGCCGGAGGGTGCCTCAGGCATCGTCGAGGGCCTCCACCCCGGGCAGCTCCTTGCCCTCGAGCAGCTCGAGGGCGGCGCCACCGCCGGTCGAGAGGTGGGTCACCTCGCCGTCGAGACCGAAGGAGGCGAGCGCCGCAGCCGAGTCGCCGCCGCCGACCACCGTCTTGCCCTCGGCCTCGGCCACGGCCTCGGCCACGCCCTTCGTGCCGGCGGCGAAGGGCTCGAGCTCGAAGGCGCCCATGGGCCCGTTCCAGAACACGGCGCCGGCGCCGGTGATCTCGTCGCGGTAGGTCTCGACGGTCTTCGGCCCGACGTCGAGCCCCATCCAGCCGTCCGGCACCTCGACGCCGTCGAGCTCTTGAGTCTCCGTGTCCTCATCGAAGTCCTTCCCGGCCACGAGGTCCACGGGCAGGCACAGCTTGCAGTCGGAGCCCTCGGCCTTCTCGAGCGCCTTGCGGGCGGTGTCCACGTCCTCCTCCTCGACCTTCGAGTTCCCGACCGCGATGTCCTGGACCCTGAAGAAGCTGAAGCACATCGCCCCGCCGATGAGGATGGCGTCGGCGGTCTCAAGGAAGCGGTCGATCAGCTCGATCTTGTCGCTCACCTTGGCGCCACCGAGGACGACGACTAACGGCCGCTCCGGGTCCTCGACCAGCTCGGTGAGCGTCGTCACCTCGTTCTCGAGCAGCTCTCCGGCCGCCGCGGGGCGAAGGTGATCGGGCACGCCGGCCACCGAGGCGTGCGCGCGGTGCGAGGCCCCGAAGGCGTCGTTGACGTACACGTCGCCCAGCGAGGCGAGCTCCTTGGCGAGCTCCTCGTCGTTGTCGGTCTCCCCTTTCTCCCAGCGGAGGTTCTCGAGCATGAGGATCTCGCCGGGGTCGAGCCGGTCCACGCCGCGGCGGACCTCCGGCCCGATGACCTCCGGCGCCTGGTGGACCTGCGCCCCGAGCAGCTCACCGAGGCGCTGCGACATCGGCTCCATCGAGGTCTCGGGGTCGCGTCCGTCGGGGCGGCCGACGTGGCCCATGAGCACGATGCGGGCGCCGCGAGCACGCAGGATCTCAATCGTGGGAATGGTCGCCCTGATGCGCGAGTCGTCGGTGACCTCGCCGTCCTTGAGCGGGACGTTGAAGTCAACGCGCACCAGCGCCGCGTCGCCTTCGGAGATCTCGAGGTCGCGGACGGACTTCTTGCTGAAGGCCATCGCCTGCCGCCCTACCCGGCCTCAGCCGCTCCCATGCCTCGGGTCACGGGAGCACCTTCTCGACCATGTCCACGACCCGGTGGGAGTAGCCGTACTCGTTGTCGTACCAAGCGACGACCTTGACCATGTTGCCGTCCAGCAGCAGCGTCATCCCCGAGTCGAAGACCGACGAGTACGGGGACTTGACGATGTCGCTCGAGACCAGCGGCTCGTCGGTGTACCGGAGGATCCCCTCGAGCCCATTCTTGTCGGCCCGCTCGGCGAAGGCCTCGTTGATCTCGTCCTCCGACTCGACATCCTTGTTCAGCGTGACCGTCAGGTCGAGCAGGGAGCCGTCGTTGACTGGAGCGCGGATGGCGTAACCGTTCAACTTGCCCTGGAGCGCGGGGATGACGAGGCCGATCGCAGCGGCGGCACCGGTCGTGGTCGGGACGAGGTTGACGCCCGCGGCGCGGGCCCGGCGGAGGTCCTTGTGCGGGCCGTCCTGGAGCTGCTGGTCGGCCGTGTAGGCGTGGACGGTGGTCATAAGGCCGTGCTCGATCCCGAACTTCTCGTGGAGCACCATGGCCACCGGTCCCAGGCAGTTCGTCGTGCAGGACGCGCAGGAGATCACGTTGTGCTGGTCCGGGTCGTAGTCGCCGTCGTTCACGCCGGGGACGACGGTCAGCACGTCGCCCTTGGACGGGGCGGAGACGATGACCTTCTTGGCCCCGGCGCCGAGGTGCTGGTCGGCCTCCCCCTCGTCGGTGAACTTGCCGCTCGCCTCCATCACGACCTCGACGCCCATGTCGCCCCAGGGCAGCTTGGCCGGCTCGGGCTCGGAGAGGACGGGGATCTCGGTGCCGTTCACGCGGATAGAGGCGTCGCCCGCCTCGATCTCGCCGTCGAAGCGGCCGAGGATCGAGTCGTACTTGAGCAGGTGGGCCATCGTCTCCGGGTCCATGATGTCGTTGATCGCGACCCACTCGATGTCGGCCCCGCGGTCGTGGGCGGCGCGGAAGACGTTGCGGCCGATGCGTCCGAAGCCGTTGATGCCAACCTTCACGGCCATGGTGGAAGGTCCTTTCTGCGCGAGGGCGGGGCGGGCGGAATGTATCAGCGGTCGCGGGAGCGGGCGGTCGTGGAACGGCCGCGGCTAGGCCAGCTTGACCATGTGTCAGCTCTCCGTGGCGTGGACGAGGGCGCAGCCTACGCCGTCTTGCGCAGGTGCCAGTTGATCTCGCGGGCGACCTTCCCCGGCAGCCCGGGAACCGCCTCAAGCTCCTCCCTACTGGCCTCCAGGAACCGCTCCGGCGATCCGAAGTGGTTGAGCAGCAGGCGCTTTCGTGCCGGCCCCACACCCGGCAGGTCGTCGAGGATGGAGCGCGTCATCGCCTTGTCGCGCCGGCCGCGGTGGAACTCGAGGGCGAAGCGGTGCGCGTCGTCCCGCACCCGCTGCAGGAGCTGCAACGGAGCGCTCTCGTGGGAGAGGACGAGCGGCTGCGGCCGGCCGGGCAGGAAGACCTCCTCGATGCGCTTGGCCAGGGAGACGACGATCACCCCTAGGTCGCGGAACTCGCTGAGGGCCTCGAGCCCGGCCGAGAGCTGGCCCTTGCCGCCGTCGATGACGATCAGGCCGGGGGCGGTGGCGAAGCTCGGGTCGTGGCTCTTCTCGTGGGGCGAGCGTTCGCGATGGGCCACGTACTGGGCCATCCGCCGCGAGAGCACCTCGTTCATGGCCGCGAAGTCGTCCTGTGCGGCCTCGCGGATGCCAAAGCGCCGGTAGTCCGACTTCTTGGGCGCGCCGCCCTCGAAGACCACCATCGAGGCGACCGTGTGGGTCTCGCCCAGGTTCGAGATGTCGAAGCACTCGATGCGCATCGGGATGGCCGGCATGCCGAGCGCGTCCTGGAGCCCCTCGAGGGCGTCGATGCGGGCCGTGCGCCGGCGCTCGGAGCGCAGCCGGTCCTGGTCGAGGGCGAGCCGCGCGTTGCGCTCGGCCAGCTCGAAGATGCGGCGCTTGTCGCCGCGCTCGGGCGTGCGGATCTCGACCGGGCCGCCGCGGCGCTCGGCCAGCGCCTCGCCCAGCGTGGCCGCCCGCTCCGGATCGATCCCCGGGGGGACGAGGACCTGCGGCGGGATCGCCGGCGAGGTCGCGTAGTACTGGAGCACGAACTCCTCGACGACCTCGGGCTCGTCGCGACCGGCCTCGTTCTCGAGGTAGAAGCTCTGGCGGTCGGCCAGGATTCCGTCGCGGATCTGGAAGACCTGGGCGTTGGCGTCCGTGTCCTCCGCGGCGACGGCGATGGCGTCGACCGTTCCCACGGCTTCGTTGGACACCCGCTGGCGCTCCAGCAGCGACCGCACCGCCTTGAGCTTGTTGCGAAACGCCGCCGCCTGCTCGAACTCCTGGGCCTCGGCGGCGGCCTGCATGTCGCGCTTGAGCTCGCGCTCGATCTCGCGGTAGCGGCCGGAGAGGAAGGCGATGATCGCGTCGATGTTGCGCCGGTAGTCCTCTTTGGAGACGTAGCCGACGCACGGCGCCTCGCACCGCTTGATGAAGTAGTCGAGGCAGGGGCTGCCCGAGGCGCGGCCGGGCTCGGCCCCGTCGCAGGTGCGGTACTGGAAGACCTTGCCGAGCAGGTCGAGGGTCTCGCGCACGCGCCTGGCGCTCGAGAACGGGCCGAAGTAGGCGCGCTCGCGACGGTGACGCTCGCGCGTGAAGTAGACGCGCGGGAAGTCCTCGTCCAGCGAGATGGCGATGTAGGGATACGACTTGTCGTCGCGTAGACGAATGTTGAAGCGCGGCTTGTACTGCTTGATGAAGTTCTGCTCGGCCAGGAAGGCCTCGGCCTCGGTCTGGGTGACGAGGAACTCGATCGACTCGACCCGGCTGACCATGTCCTGCGCCCCGCGCGTGCCCGGCTTCGAGAAGTGCGACCCCACGCGCTTGCGGATCGACTTGGCCTTGCCAACGTAGATGACCTTCCGCCGGGCGTCGCGGAAGAGATAGACGCCGGGCTGGTCGGGCAGGGAGCGTCGTTGGTCGGGGAGGCGGGGGCGACCGGCCACCGACGTCGTGACGTTCGCTGTGGTCGGCGTTCGAGATTCAGCCATCTGGAGCCGCCGTTTCGGACGGCGTCTGACGAGGATAGGGCTGCCGCGGACCACTTCAGAGCGGTCAAGCGTCCGGCTGCGACTGCCGATGAGACAAGACGTGCGAAATTCCCCGGAGACAGGAGATTCAGTCGTGCTCGGTCCTCGAACCTTGCCGACATGAGCGGCGGGAGTGAGGCTTGCGGGAGGGCTCAGTTCCTCGCCCGACCGGGTGCGTTGATCGCCGCCGTGGCCGTTGTGGCGCTCGCCGTTCTCCGCGACCGCTCTTCCGTTCGAAGCGCGCTTGGGAACGCGCTGAGTTTTGGGGGCAGGGCGGGGCCTGTCTGGAGTACCTCTCGTGGCCACGGACGGTTTCCTCTCGAAGTCGGCCGTCGGAGGTGGTGCCAGCGGCGGCACGGGCGGGCGGTCCCTACCCCTCGCTATCGGCAGGTCGAGGAAATGCTTGAGCCTGAGCGGTATAACCGCGCGGTACGAACCTGCTAAGGCTGCTGGTGGGGATCCTGGTCGTGATCGTGGTCATCGCCGTGCCCCCTGCTCGTCGTCCGGCCCGAGGACTGCCGCCAGGGCGACCGCCTCGAGGACGTGTGGTCTGTTGCCGTGCCCTTCCAGACCAAGCGCCGACGAGGCTCCCGCGAACCCGAGACCGGCGCCGAGCAGCTTCTCGAGCTCGTTGGCGGCGAGTGACCGCCTGGCGCCGTCGCTACTCCATGCGCCGCGAGCGCACGAGCACCCAGTAGCCCCCGTAGGAGCACAACCCGAGCAGGGCCAGCCACCCCAGGAGCCCCGGAAAGCCCTGGGAGAAGAGGAGGCGCGTGGCGGTGAAGGTCAGGAAGGCGAGGCCGATCGAGCCGTAGAGGACGAGCCGCTGGCGGTCGGTGAGCGCGTCGAGGGTGAAGCGATGCTCGCGGTAGAGCCGGAAGCCGAACAGCCCGATGGCCGCGAAGAAGGCGACGGTGAGCAGGGTGAGGAAGACGTCGAGCGTCTGTCCCCCGCCCGGCGCGACCGTGAGCACGAGCGCGATCAGGGCGACGATGCCGAACTTGAGCGCTAGCTTCATCGCCTCGGCAGGGTAGATGGTCGATTCCCCGGCCGCGTGCGTCCGGGGGCGCGCCAGAGCGAGCTGGCCGCGGACGCAGGCCGAAGCCGATGCTGGTGGCATCGGCGAGGCCGAGGACAAAGGTCCAGCGAAGCTATGGCGCGTCATCCGGGCGTGCGGGGTCGTGGAATCGACCATCTGGTGGGCGGAGCGGTCCGTCAGGAGATCACGCGCGTGGCGGCGAGGACGAGCACGAGCGTCCCGAGCGCGACCCGGTAGGCCACGAACACGGCGGTCGAGTGGTTGGCCAGGTAGCGCAGGAGGAACGCGATCGAGGCGTAGCCGACGGCGAAGGCGAGCAGGGTCGCCACGACCAGGCCGACCACCCCGTCGCTCTCCCCCGGGTCGCCACGCACGATGCCCAGGAGCTGGAACAGGCCGCTCAGCACGACCGCCGGCACCGACAGGAGGAAGGAGAAGCGGGCGGCGGCCCGGCGGTCGAGCCCGAGGAAGAGGCCGGCCGTGATGGTCGCGCCGGAGCGCGAGACGCCGGGGACGAGGGCGGCGGCCTGGGCGAAGCCGACGAGGACGCCCTCGCGGAGGCTCATGTCCTCGAGCGGGCGGCTGCGCGTGCCGACGCGCTCGGCCAGGAGCAGGACGAAGCCGAGGACGATTAGCGTCGTGCCCATCAGGTACAGGCTCCGGGCCCCCGTCTCGATCTGGCGCTCGAAGAGCACGCCGAAGATGACGATCGGCACGGTGCCGATCGCGATGTACCAACCGAGGCGCGCGTTGAGGCTCACCGGGCGCTCCCGACGCAGCACCGAGCCCGTCCACGCGCGGGCGATCCGCCAGAGATCGATGCGGAAGTATGCGAGCACGGCGACCATCGTTCCGAGCTGGGTAACGGCGGTGAAGGCGGCACCGGGATCCTCCCAGCCGAAGAACGCGGGAAAGATGCGCAGGTGCGCGGTGCTCGAGATCGGCAGAAACTCGGTGAGGCCCTGGACGATGCCGAGCACGATGGCCTCGATCAGCGACACGGCCGCGTGAGGGTAGCCGCCGGTCGCTCAGGCCCCGCGACGACGCGGCGGCCGGCCCGGCACGGGATTCAGCCCGAGTGCTCGCGGTGTCGGCGGCGGGCCTCCTTGACCTCTTTCTCGGCGTCCTCGCGGCTGTACCAGCCGTCGACTTTCACGGTCTTCTGCTCGAGGTCCTTGTAGACCGAGAAGAAGTGGGTGATCTCGTCGGTCATCTGCTTCGGCAGGTCGTCGAGCTTCTCGAGCTTGTTCCAGGTGGGGTCGCTGACCGGCACACACAGGATCTTGTCGTCGACTCCGGCCTCGTCGCTCATGCGAAAGAGGGCGAGCGGCTTGACCTCGATGACGCAACCGGGAAAGGTCGGCTCGGTCACG
>Ga0208736_1000549_pt1 | contig 10656 bp, 8 predicted proteins | sample AntDryMetagUQ255_FD_188090 | JGI IMG/M metagenome (GOLD analysis project Ga0208736, IMG submission 188090) | Polar desert microbial communities from Antarctic Dry Valleys - UQ255 (SPAdes) | ecosystem: Environmental > Terrestrial > Soil > Desert | place: Antarctic Dry Valleys | collected 2008-12-31 | reverse complement strand
GAAATTTTTAGATATTCGTTTCAATCCGCCGTATGAAAAACTGCTCGACACATCCGGCGGCGCGGCGTTTCCGCAGTGGTGCGTCGGCGCGGGTTTGAACATTACGGAAATGTGTCTTGACCGTTGGCAGACGGACGAGATGAAAGACCAGCCCGCGATAATTTGGGAAGGTGAAGAAGGTTTTACAGAAACTGTTTCTTATGCCGAGTTAATAAAAGAGGTTCGGGAATGTGCTGCAGGTTTGCGCCAGTATGGTTTTGGGAGAGGCGATGCGATCGGCATTCATTTGCCGATGGTTGTCGAAACTGTTGTCATTCTTTTGGCAATAAATCGAATTGGCGCGATTGCCGTTCCCGTTTTTTCAGGCTACGGAGTTGAAGCAATTGCAAGTCGTATGAACGCAGTCGGCGCGAAAGCACTTTTCACTTGTAATCATTTCCCAAGACGCGGAAAAGACTTCAACGCTTTTGAGGTTGCTCAACAAGCAGTTGCGAGTTGCCCGACAATCGAAAAAGTTTTTGTTGTATTTCGTGACGTGCTTGATGAAGATGTAGATTTTTCTAGCTTGACTGGCAAATTCGAGGATTACGTTTTGCTAGAAATGGAAGGTGGTGACGTAATTGATGAAAAAGGTTATCTTGAACCGACCAACGCCGAAGATCCGCTCATCATTCTTTACACCAGCGGCACGACGGGCAAGCCGAAAGGCATCGCACACACGCATTGCAGCTTTCCGATAAAAGCGGCTCAGGATATGGCTTTCGGCACGGATGTCGGGAAAGGCACGCGCATCTCTTGGATAACCGACATCGGCTGGATGATGGGACCGTGGCTGATTTACGGCGCGTTGATCAACGGCGCGACGATTTGCATCTACGACGGCGCGCCCGATTTTCCCGCGCCCGATAGAATGTGGGAATTTGCCGCGAAACACAAAGTCGAAGTTTTAGGAATCTCGCCAACCTTGGTTCGCGCGCTCGCCACGCACGGCGACGATTTGCCGAAAAAGCACGATTTATCATCGCTCCGCGCCTTCGCTTCCACGGGCGAACCGTGGAATCCCGCGCCGTGGTGGTGGCTGTTCGAGAAAGTCGGCAACTCGAAACTTCCGATCATAAATTATTCGGGCGGCACGGAAATCTCCGGCGGAATTTTGATGAACAACCCGCTCGTCCCGATAAAACCGTGCGGCTTTTCCGCGCCGTGTCCGGGAATTGACGCGGATATTTTAGACGACACGGGCGCGTCGGTCGGCGCGAACCAAGTCGGCGAATTGGCGATTAAAAAACCGTGGATTGGAATGGCTCGCGGGTTCTGGCAGGAACGCGAAAGGTATCTGGAAACTTATTGGTCGCGCTTTGAAAACATCTGGGTTCACGGCGACTGGGCGATGAAGGATGCGGACGGACATTGGTTCATTTTGGGACGCTCGGACGACACTTTGAAAATCGCGGGCAAACGAGTCGGACCCGCCGAAGTCGAAAGTCTTTTAGTCGCTCACGAATCGGTAGCCGAAGCCGCCGTCATCGGAGTTCCCGACGAAATGAAAGGCACGGCAATGGTCGCGTTCTGCGTTTTGAAATCGGAAGCAACAGACGATTTGGAAAAAGAACTAAAAACACTCGTCGCCAAGGATATGGGCAAACCGCTCGCGCCGTCGCGCATTCATTTTGTCGCCGCCCTGCCAAAAACGCGCAACGCGAAAGTGATGCGCCGAGTGATTCGCGCAGCATATTTGGGCGAAGACGCGGGCGATTTGTCGGCTTTGGAAAATCCGCAGGCGGTTGAAGAAATCAAACAGAATAAATGATTACAGTTTACAGTATTGGACACGGACGAAACGCCTGGACGGATTTTCTCGCGCTTTTGCAGAAATACGAAATCGCTTTTCTGTGCGATGTGCGGAGCGCGGCGCGTTCGCGTTGGGTGCAGTTTAACGGCACGGTGCTGTCGGCGAATCTGCGCGCAAACGGAATCGGTTACGAATGGCTGCCCGAATGCGGCGGCAAGCGGGTGGCGAAAACTGAAGATTTGGAACGCGGGATTGAGAGGATTTTGGAATTATCAGCCGAGGTCAAAACGGCGATGATGTGTTCGGAATCGCAGCCGCTGACGACACATAAAACGCCGCGAGCAAATTGTCATCGCGTCGGAATGCTCGCGCCGCTTTTGAAGGCGAAAGGCACGTCAAGAATCATTCATATTTTGCCGAACGGCGACGCGATAGAGTTTGACGAATCAGCCGCGCCTTCGATTTGGTGAAAGATTTAAGTTCGCTCAAGACGAACTCGCACATTGCTGAACGCCGCGTTGCCGGTCAGTTCGTCAAGCACGCGCTCGTCGGTTAAATCGTTGATTGATGCGCCCGCGTGATTTTTTGCGATATCTAACTGAATGCCACTTCGTCCGTGTCCGTAGCCGTGCGGAATCGAAACCACACCCGGCATAATTTTGTCGGAGATTTCACACGGGATTTCGATTGCGCCGACGCGCGATGATACTTTTATAGTTTGCCCGTTTTCGATTTTCAAATTCACCGCGTCCAAAGAATTTACTAAAATCGTGCAGCGATTCTTTCCTTTCACCAGACGCTCGGAATTGTGCAGCCACGAATTGTTGTCACGCAAATGCCGCCTGCCGATGAGCGCGAACGGAAATTCGTCGTTGTTCGTTTCTCCGAAAACGCTTTTTAATCTTTCCAAATCTTTCACTAAGACTGTCGGTGCGAGATTGATGCGCTTATTCGTCGTCAAAAGTCGTTCGGGCAGACATGAACGAAGCGCGCCTAAATCAACGCCGTGCGGATTTGCCTGCAAATATTCAAGCGACAATTTGTATTTTCCGAAGCGCAAGCCCGCGTCCAATTTCGCTTCGGGCGGAACTAAATTTAGCGGTTCGTCTTTGCCGTTCAAACGATGGCTGAGTTCCTGGAAAATCTCCCAATCGTATTTCGCTCCCGCAGCTTTCGGGAAAAGCGGCGCGGAGTATTTCGCCTGATTGCGGACGGCGAACAGATTGAAAATTACGTCGTAGTGCGAAGTTTCCAAACCTGTCGCGGGCGGCAAAATAATGTCAGCATTTTTGGTTGTTTCGTTGATGTAAATATCAATCGAAACCATAAACTCCAATTTTTTCAGAGCCTTTTCCAACGCGCTGCCGTTCGGCGTGGACAAAACCGGGTTGCCGCAACTCGTGATTAACGCCTTGATTTGTCCTTCTCCGTCGGTCGTGATTTCTTCGGACAAAGCGGCGACGGGAAGTTCGCCCATAAATTCAGGAAGCCCGCGAACGCGGCTTTGCCAGCGATTGAAGATGTTTCCATTTTTCGCCGCCGCTAATAAATCGAACGCGGGCGCGGTGAACATCGCGCCGCCCGCGCGGTCGAAGTTTCCCGTTAAAATGTTTATCGAATTGATGAGCCAATGACACAGGCTGCCGAATTTCTGGACGGATACGCCCATTCTGCCGTAGCAGACGGCTGATTGCGCCGTGCCGAATTCGACGGCGATTCGACGGATTTCAGATGCTGAGATTCCGGTTAATTTCTCAACCGTTTCGGGCGCGTAGTCGGCTGAAACGTCGCGCAAAGTTTCCACACCGTCGGTAAAATCGGCGAGGCGTTCGAGATTGACTAAATTCTCAGCGAAAAGCGTGTGAATAATCGCCAAAAGTAAAAATACATCGCCTGACGGTTTGATAAAAAAATGTTCGCTCGCCACCCGCGCCGTTTCAGTTTTACGCGGGTCAATCAATACAATTTTGCCGTCGCGTTTTTTGATGTTTTCGAGGCGATTGATAATGTCGGGCGCAGTCATCAAACTGCCGTTTGAAGCAAGCGGATTCGCGCCGAAAATCAAAAAGTAATCGGTGCGGTCAACATCGGGAATCGGCATCAAAAGCGGATGCCCGAACATCGTCCACGCCGCGAAATGATGCGGCAGTTGGTCGGTCGAAGTCGCCGAAAAATTGTTGTTTGTTTTTAGCGATTTCAGAAGCTCGCCGCTGCTCAAAAGCGTGCCGAAATTATGCACCGACGGATTGCCCTGGAAAACGGCGACAGCGTTTCTGCCGTGACGGTTTTGAATATCTTTGATTCGAGTTTCGATTTCATCGAACGCTTCCGTCCAGGGAATTTCCCGCCAATCATCGCCGGTCCTTTTGACGGGAAATTTCAGACGATTCGCATCTTTGTAAATATCCTTGAGAGCGACAGCTTTCGGGCAAATGTGTCCGCGCGAAAACGGGTCGAGTTTGTCGCCCGCGATTGATAGAATTTCACCGTCCGCGTGTTTGATTTCTATTCCGCAGATGGCTTCGCAAAGATTACAGGCTCGGTAATGAATTTCGGACATTTTTTCTCCTCAAAACTTTTCGCTTTTACTTTAATCTAAAAGGCTGACGATTTGGAATCCAGCAGCGAACCTGACGACAATAATTTTCATAATCCGCGCCGAAGTTTTTTCGTAAATCTTCTTCTTCAAGCGGGCGAAAAACGAATTGCCAGAGAGATGCGCCCATCAGCGCATAGACGGCGACAAGCGGCGAACCCAGAAAAAGCGCGACTGCCAAACCTTGTCCGATGCCGGAAATCGCCATCGGATTGCGGACGTAAGCGTAAATTCCCGCAACGACTAATTTCGTCGCCGCGTCGAGCGGCAGCGGCGTTCCGCGTCCAACGCGCGACATCGTGGCGGCACTCGATAAACCGACGAAACTGATGGCGAGGAAAATTGCGGCGGCGGTGATTTTTTGAAACGGAAAACTAAAACGCGAAACGCCGAGTTTGTCTTCTAGAATCGTGATGAAATATGGAAAGACGACGAGAATCAATGTCCACACGACGAAAATTTGCGCGAAGGTTTTCAGTAAAATCCAATTCGTCGAAGATTCTTTCGCCAGTCGAAACATCGCGCTTCTTACGGAAGACAGAGCGATTGACAAACAGCCGCTCCAAAGCATCGCGGGCAGCATCAAGGTTATGCCAAGCCAGCCCTCGTCGGTGAAAAACGCGAACGCCAAACAGTAAAATGTCGCGTAGCTGATCGCGCCCGTGACAAACCACGCGGCGACGGGAGCGTGTCGGCTGTCGCGCCGACAAAGCCAGCCGGCGACGAGCGAGCCGATGCCCAAAAGCGATAAATCAGCCAGCCAAAATGCGAGCAAGGAAGTTGCGAAATCGGTTTCGAGCTGGAAGTATTTTCGAGAGGCGGGAACAAAAATCAACAGCAGCCACCACGCGACGACCGCGATGCCTTGCAGCGCGAAATAAACGGCGGCGGTGTGTCTGATTTTCATCGGCGTGTTATTTTTTGTCTTTTACTCTTAATTCCTTCACTTTGGCGCGGATGGTTTCATTGGTTAATTCAATTCGCGGATTTAAAATGTTGTCGGCGACGAGCGACGTTTCACCGCAAATCGTTTCGGCGCGATTATTTTTTATTTTCCAATCCAAAGCCGGAAAGTTTAGTTGTGATGAAAGCGCGTTGGTAACGTCTTCGAGCATTTTCAAATCCGGTCGAGGCTCGTAAAAAACTTCGATTTGATAAAGTCGCCGGTCGTAAAATCTTAGATACAGAGCGCGAACACCGCGCAGAGAATTCGGCGCGGGCTGCTTGATAAAATTTTGGAAAAATGTGCGCTCGCCGTTCTTTCTGAATTTGATTTTTAATTCGTTGCCGAAAACGCCGCGCGCCTGTTCCGGCGAAATTCCGATGTGCAGATTCAGAAGCAGCGGCGCGGATTTAGACGCGAGTTCGCAAGGCTGCTGCGCCGCGCAAGCGACTGCAACAACGAGCGAAAATAAAAACGCGGCGGCTGATTTGGCGAGAGCGGTTTTCACACGGATAATTGTATAACGATTCGCGCCGAAATTTTATGATAAAAACTCTCGACGAAAAAAATCTAGTGACGGCTTGTAAAAGATTATCGAAACAAGATAAAAATTTGGCTTTTATTTTTCAAACTTACGGCGTGCCGCCGCTCTGGGCGCGTGAGCCAAACTTTGCCACGCTGCTTCACATAATTTTGGAACAGCAGGTTTCGCTCGCCTCGGCTCTGTCGGCGTTTAATAAATTGCGGGAGAAATTAAACGGCGAAATCACGCCCGAAAATCTTTTAGCTTTGACCGACACGGAAATGAAAGCGTGTTATTTTTCGCGTCAGAAAACCGTCTATGCGCGTGAACTTGCCAAGGCAATTGCAGACGAAACTTTAGACTTGAAATCTTTTGAAAATCTCTCAAACGAACAAATCAAAACGGAACTGACGCGAATCAAAGGCATCGGCAATTGGACAGCGGATATTTATTTGCTGATGGCGATGCTCCGCGCCGACGTGATGCCGAAAGGCGATTTGGCTTTGCACGTCGCCTGGCAAAAACTTCAACGGCTGGAACGCCGCCCGACTTCCGACGAGTTTCTGCAAATCGCCGAAAGGTGGCAACCGCTGCGCTCGGTCGCGGCGCGTCTGCTGTGGCATTTTTATTTGAGCGCGAGGAAAAATTAGCCACGAACAAACACGAAAGAACACGAAAGAACGCGAAAGAAAAATTAAAAAATTTCGTGTCTTTTTGTGTTTGTTCGTGGCTAATTTTTTTCTGTGATAGATTTTAAGTAATGCTGGAAAAAGAACTCGAAACCGCCGTCTCGCTCGCACGCATTGCCGGTGCGCGCATTTTGGAATTTTACGCGCTCGAAATTATTGTCGAAGAAAAACTCGGCGCGGATAATCTGACTGAACCGGTGACGATTGCCGACAAAACCGCGAGCCGAATTGTAGTCGAAGGTATTTCAAAAGCGTTTCCCGGCGACGCGATTTTGTCCGAAGAGGAAACCGACGACGCCGAAAATCGTTTTGTCGGAAAAAGAATCTGGATGATTGACCCGATTGACGGCACCTGGGGCTTTATCAAAAAGGACGGCGATTTCGGTGTGCAAATCGGATTGACGGCGAATGGTGAAGCGATTTTGGGAGTTGTCTATTTGCCCGTTCACGGCAAACTGTATTTCGCCGTGAAAAACGACGGCGCGTTTTTAATCGAAAATGCCGATGAGCCAAAGCGTTTGCGCGTTTCCGATAAAACGAGTTTTGCTGAAATGAATCTCGCTTCGAGCCGCAATCATCGCAGCCCGCGAATGCGCCGGATTATTGAAAATTTCGGCATTCGGCGAGAAATTCAGCGCGGCTCGGTCGGTTTGAAAGTCGGTTTGATTGCCGAGCAAATTTGCGATTTGTATATTCATCTTTCACCGCGCACAAAGTTTTGGGACACTTGCGCGCCGCAGGTTATTCTCGAAGAAGCGGGCGGACAAATGACCGACGTTTTCGGCTCGCCGCTGCGCTACGATTTGCGAGATGTGCAAAATCACAACGGCGTTTTGGCGAGCAATGGCGCGGCGCACGAACAGGCGGCGTTAAATTTAAAGCCTTTGCTGAATGAATTCGGCAGGCTTCGCGTGAAGGCGGCGTAAAAAATTTAACCGCGAAGGACGCGAAGGAAAAGAAAATCATTTATGCAGAAAAATCAGAAAAGCGTTTACGAAAAAACGAGCGCGTTCGACGACGAAACAGGCGATTTGCACGTTATCATTGACACGCCGAAAGACAGCCGCAACAAATATAAATTCGACGAAAAGCTCGGACTTTTCAAATTGGGCGGCGTTTTGCCGGTCGGCGCGTTTTTTCCGTTCGATTTCGGTTATATTCCGCAGACTCGCGGCGGCGACGGCGACCCGCTCGATGTTTTAGTTTTGATGGACGAGGCGGCGTTTGTCGGCTGTTTGATTCCGTCGCGGCTTATCGGCGTGATTGCCGCCGAACAAACCGAAGCGGGAAAAACGGAAACTAACGACCGGCTAATTGCCGTCGCTTCAAATTCACGCGCTCACAAAGACATTAAATCACTCAACGATCTGAACCAGACGCTGGTCGGCGAAATAGAACATTTTTTCGTTTCCTACAACGAAGCGAAAGGCAAAGCATTCAAACCGCTCGGACAATTCGGCGCGCAAAAAGCGAAGCGAATCGTCGAAGCGGGAATGAAACTCTTCAAAAAACCGAAAGGCAAATCTCAAACTAAAAAGAAATAGATGGAAACGAAACGCCGCTTTGTCATTCACGAACATCACGCGACGAATCTGCATTTCGATTTGCGGCTGGAAGTCGGCGGCGTGTTGAAATCTTGGGCGGTTCCAAAAGGCTTATCGCTCAACCCGAATCACAAGCGTTTGGCAATCGAAGTTCCCGACCACAGTTTGAGCTATATAAATTACGAAGGCACAATCGCGGAAGGCAGCTACGGCGCAGGTCGGGTTGTCATCTGGGACAACGGCGATTATTCGACGATTAGCGACGCGGGCGAACAACTCGAAAACGGCAGACTGAATTTTACGTTTCACGGAAAGAAATTGCGCGGCGGATTTTCTCTGGTGCGAATGAAAGACCGAAAAGGTCAATGGCTGGTGATTAAAAACCGGGACGAATTCGCCGATTCGAGTTGGGAACTCGAAACCGTTTTGCCTCAGAAAACCGAATAGAATTCGGCAACAATTTTTCTACATATTTTCTATCCGCTTTTGAATTTACCAAAAGACGGAACACAAAATTAATTTTCAACAAAAAAGCCGCAGACCGAACATCCGCGGCTTTTTTCATTATCGCGTCAGATTAGAATTTGAAGCGCAAACCGAGTTGGACTTGGCGCGGTTCGCCGAATCCGGCGGAAACCGTTCCGTCAAAGTTAAACGTCAAAGGACGCGGCAGACTTCTTTGATTGCGATTGTTGAAGATATTGAAGGCTTCAAAAATCGGTTCAAGCGAAATTTTTTCCGTAAACTTAAATATCTTTGACGCGCGAATGTCGAACGTGAAAAATTCGTTCTCCAAACGCAGAGTGTTGCGCTGGGCAATATTCGGGAAAGTTCCGCGATTGGTAAGCGAAGTCGGTTGGGCGGAACGATATTGAACAATCGGCGAAAAGTTGATGTCGTAAGGCATATTTATCGTCGCAAAAGCGTTGAAACGATGTCGCTGATCGCGGTCTGAAAAACCGTATTCGTTGCGAAAATCGCGCGGGTCGGCGTAACGGAACGTAAACGGGTCGCGTTCGTTGTCGTCGTCCGATCTGTCATACGAAAGCAGGTAATTTGCCTGAAACTGAAAACGATTCGAGAACCGCTTGTTGAGAATGAAAGATAATCCCTTGAATGTTGAAAACCCGGAACTTTCCGTCGAACGAATTTCGCCAACGCCCGAACCGTTCGCGCGTTCAAAAATCGCCACGCCATTATAAAGTCTCGGATCGTTGCGATTGACAAATCTGGTCAAATGAACTGTTTTGGCGTAATTAAACGCGACGGTTAAATTTAGATTTTTAACGAGTTCGCGTTCGACGCTGGCACTGAATTGAACTGTTTGCGGATTGGTGAAGTTTCGTTCAAAAACCGCCACGCCCGGATTAAACGGCGTGAAACCAGCCGTCGGGACAACGCCCGGGAAAACCGGAAACGCGGCAACCGGCACGCCAAAGCCCGTCAAAAAGTTGGCGAAGAAAATGTTTCCGGCAATCACGCCGTCGGTGTTGCGCGGTCCGGCAACGACCAGACCCGGAATTCGCCCGTAATATAATCCCGCGCCGAAACGAATCGCTGTTTTGCCGTCGTCGCCCGGCGAATAAGATAAACCCGCGCGCGGCTGCCAGCCGTTCGTAAAATCGGGAATCGTGCCGTCCGACGGAAAACGCGGATCATTCAAAAATTGTCCGTAGCGCGTGTCCTGCGGCGGCGTAATAGTGCTTGGCTGAAACTGCGCTTCCCAGCGAAGTCCGAGATTGAGCGTTAAATTTTGCCGGACGTTCCAATTGTCCTGCACGTAAATGCCCGGCTCAAACTGCACGAATTCCTGCGTTCCGGCTTCTTCAACCGTGCGGTTGCCGATGGGCGCGAACTGCAGATATAAAGCTAAACCAGAAACATCTCGACTTCCAATCGGACCGGGCGCGATGTAGTTTTGAAAGCCTTGAATCGCCTGGTCAATCGTCGCGCCGGCAAAAATGTAGCGTCCGCGCGCGAAACCGACGAAGGTTTGCGAAGTTTTCGAACGGTTAATGTCAACGCCGAATTTTACCGTGTGATTGCCGCGGATAACCGTGAAATTGTCGGTAAATTGAAAGCGCGTATCAACTTCGGGCACGGGCAAAAAGAAAGGGCGACCGAAACGATAGGAAAGCGAACCGTCGAAAGTTCCGATAGTCGTGTCGGGCAAATCGGGACCGTCATAAAAACGCGGACGCGCTTCGCGCCCGTACTGAAAACGAAATTCGTTCAGCAAAGTCGCCGAGAAATTTGTCACCAATTGGGTGATAAAAGAATTTGAGTTGTCCGTTTCGCGTCCGTTGGCACTGATGCCCCACGTCGGCACGTCGAAAGTTCCGTTGACTTGACTGGCGCGGCTGTAATTATGGCGAACGGTTAAAAGATTGTTTTGGTTCACCTGAAAATCAACTTTAGCGAGCAGCACGTCGGCGATATTCGTCCGTTCAATCGTTCCCTGTTCGACCGAATTAAAGCGGGTCGCAAAAATGTTGGCAAGGCGCGGGTCAATCTGATTCGGCTTGTTGCTCAAGCCGTCGTTGCGTTCGTAGGCGACGAAGAAAAACGC